>Ga0308175_100000743_pt1 | contig 21663 bp, 15 predicted proteins | sample PhyCR1_3_FD_203893 | JGI IMG/M metagenome (GOLD analysis project Ga0308175, IMG submission 203893) | Soil microbial communities from UC Gill Tract Community Farm, Albany, California, United States - DLSLS.C.R1 | ecosystem: Environmental > Terrestrial > Soil > Agricultural land | place: USA...
ATACCGTGCTGCGAACCCGACTTTCGCCCGCGGTTACTCCGGAGGAGCAGCAGCAGAAGGCCTACCGGCGTCCGCTGCTATCGCTCATCCGCTCACCCAGGAAAGCGGCGGAGGCCCAAGTCGACGGGATTGAAGACGTCCGGCTGGCTCTGCCCCTTCCCGGGGCGGGGAGCGTTACGCCGGGTTCCGACTTGAACGTGCCACCCGAAGCCAGAGTACCGGCTGGCCTGGTCGGTCCGGCAGCGTCTGTGAACACGCCAGAACGCACTCTAGCGCAGGATCGTGTCGCGGACCTGCCTACTCGCGAACAGCGAGCACCGGACCCACCAGCCGGCGATCGGGCTTTCGCCGATCGCCCGGCTCCTCGATTGACTCCTGCCCGGCTCGCCGACATGCCCCGGACCAACCGGGATGAGCCGGTGAGGCGAAGGGACAGATCCGTCGAAAAGGTGGCGATCGTCGATGACAGCGATCAGCGCGCGGTCGCGCCTCCGAGTCGGAGGCGGGTCTCCGAAGACGAAGACACGGCTATGGGCGACGACCCGGGCCGATTCATCGAGATCGCGCGCAGCGAGGGCTTTTTCGTCGCCGCCAGGTTCGACACGTCAAGTGAAACGGGTGCACCGCAGACTCTCTGGGTCCTGAACGAGCCGTATTCGGGTCTGCTGCTCGCAGTCGTCGCCTCCGAGTCCGAGGTCATCGATGCGACGCTGCACTACAACCTGCAGACCGATGATGCCGGCTTGCAGCGGACGCCGTTTCCGGAGTACAGGAACGCAGAGTCGAAGACGATCTACGCTCGCGAGACGTGCATGGATTCCCTTCGCGCGCGGTGCCAGCGGCTGCGAGCAACGAGCGCGCTGGTCAAGGAGTGGAAAGTGACGCCGCGCATCTCGTTCCTCACACCAGCCGAATGGGAGTCGGTTCCGGTATCGGACGGAAGCGGCGAACGAGCGGCGAGCGCAATTCGGCGCCTCAACAACGCGCGCATCGCCGAATTGCCCGCGGGGATCCGAAGCCAGTTCCATCTCGACGCCCCCGGGGACACCGGCGCCTAACGCCGGAGCCGTCCGCGGAGACTACGGGACGAGGACCATCTTGCCGCCGGTCTCCCGGTTCTCAACCGCCCGGTGCGCCTCGAGCACCCGGTGCGCCTCGATGGCGTCGCCGAGCGGCAACGTCCGCTGAATTCGGACGCGGAGCCAGCCATCGGCAATCCACGTCACCAAATCGGTGATGCGAGCGGTGAGCTCGGCCGGGTCTGCCACGTAGTGCGCGAACAGGGGACGTGTGAGATAGAGCGAGCCTTTGCGGTTCAACACCTGAGGGTCGAAGGGGGCGACCGGACCACTCGCGGACCCACAGAGAACCATCATGCCGCGCATTCGGAGGCAGTCGAGACTTTCGTCGAAGGTGTCCTTGCCGACCGAGTCGTATACGACATGAACGCCTTCGCCACCCGTCAGCCGCTTCACTTCCGCCACGACGTCCTTGCCTGGATAGACGATGACCTCGTCGGCACCCGACTCTCGTACCAGTTGGGCCTTGTCGTTCGTGGACGTCGATCCAATGACCCACGCGCCACGCCGTTTCGCGATCTGACAAAGGAACAGGCCCACCCCGCCCGCCGCCGCTGTCACCAGGCAACGCTCCCCACGTTTGATCGGGTACGTCGTGGTCGCGAGGTAATGAGCGGTGATGCCCCGCGCCAGGACGGCGGCACCCGCTTTCGCATCGACCGCGTCCGGCAGCCTAACGACTCGTTCGGCGGGTGCTGCGGCGAATTCCGCGTACGAGCCTCGGAACGCCTGAGAGGTCACACGGTCACCGACACGCAGTCCGGAAACCGCCGCGCCGACGGCCACCACCGTTCCGGCGGCCTCGGTCCCGGGAGTGAATGGCGGCTGCATCGGCACCTCGCCGTTGCGCTGGAAGACCTCGAGCACGTTGACCCCAATCGCCTCCGTGCGGACGATGACTTCCCCCGCGCCGGGGGTCGGATCGGGGATATCCTCGAGGCGCATCACCTCGGGACCACCCACCGCGTGAACGCGAATGGCCTTCATGGATCCTCTTAGTTGTTAGGCGTCACCGCGGGCGGACTTCCTTCGCGGCTGGGCGGCGCTTCAACGGCCTTCGGCAACGGCAGCGAGTTGGTGCAGCAATTCCTCGAGGTTGGTGTAGCCGTTACCGTCGTCGTCGCCGTTCAGGTTCGCGGGAAGTGTAAGCGCGCGCCGCGGTGCACCGAGATCCGGCCAGCCCCCTACCTCGTTCTGGCTGCCGATGACGCGTCCCGTGCGGTTACGCACGTCGGCAACGATACGAATGTCTACCGCGTCGCGGAAACCAGGCCACGCTCCCGCGGTGGAGAGGACGCGGTCGTACACCGTCGAGTTGGCGGCGGCGGTGAAGTCCGTCGGCCACACGGGAGGGGCTTGGGCAATGACCGCCGACCCCGCCTCGTTCTGCACGAGCAGCCAGGCGTCAGATGGGACCGCGCCGGCGTTCACTCGGGTGTCGCTATTATCCGCGGCGTACAGCTTGGTGCCCGGCTTCGCGCTCGCATAGACCTTGAAGATGCGCGAGCTGGGAGTGTTCGGGCCACGAATCCCGACGTTACCCACCAATGCGAATTGCGTCGGGCCCGAACCATTCGGGTCGGCGTAATACATTCCCGGAGCATCCCACCAATCATAGACGACGTTGTTCGCCGCAATCCCTGTGGTGCCGCCTTTGAAGTACGGATTCCGTTGCGCGTTGTGCGCCATCAGCGTGCCAATCACCGCGAAGTTGCGAGTACTGTCTCCAACGAGAACGCCGAACGACTGCTCGACACCCTCCAGCCCCTCGGCCACGATCGAGTTCGACAGTGTGATATCGTGAGCGCCGTTGTACCAGGTGCTGAAATTCTCGTCCGTCGCCCAACTCAACGACACGTGATCGACGACGATGTTATAGCCGTTCGGGCCCAGAATCTCTATGGCGTCGCGGTTTGTAGGATTGTCGCCGGGACCGTCGCCCGGACGAACGCGGAGATGCTGAATGAGCACGTCGTGCGTCCGGATGCTCATTCCCGCGCCACGCAGCGTCACGCCTGGCGCTGGCGCCGTCTGTCCCGCGACGGTTAGAAAGGGTTGCCGGACGACGATCTTGGTGGAGAGTGTGATCGTACCGCCGACATCGAAGATGACGGTGCGGGCACCGGTCGCCACCTGAAGCGCGGCCCGCAGCGACCCAGGCCCCGTGTCGTTGAGGTTGGTCACACGTATCACGGCGCCGCCGCGGCCCGCTGGTGTCGTCACGCCGAACCCCACCGCGCCCGGGAATACCGGCAGCGCAGCTTCCGACACGGGTCTCGTCACGATGATCTGCACGGTGTCGGCTGACCCACCGCTCGCGGCCGACACCGTCGCGCTCCCCGGAGCCAGTGCCGTCACCAGCCCAGTGGAAGACACGGTCGCGACGGACGGCGAATCGGTCGACCACTCCACGCGATCGGAGCTTTCCCCGTTCCGCCACGTGAGCGAGACCTGGACCTGCTCGCCGACGGCAAGCGTGTCGACGCGGGATCCATTCGGAAGTCCCACCGAGATGGCACCAGTGGCTGGGCCGGGACTGTCCAGATGGTCGTGGGCACACCCGACGGCGATAGCGAGCAACGAGGCGGAGGCCAGCCGAGTACCAGCAGCAACCCACACAGCGTACATCTTCAACCGTCGCCTGCGTGCGCGTTGGCGACCTCTGGGAGGAAGCTCAGCGATCAGGGAATGTGATGCCAATGGCCCGTGACCCACGCACAAACGTGTAACGCTCCGCTGCAAGTTGGAGCTCGGGTACCTGGTTAACAAGACGGACGGCAGGCCGCTCATCGCATTTGGCGCAGCATTCCGTCCAGGACCAGCGACGTGGTCCGCACGGAAGTCGTCATGATAGTAGGCCGGCTTGCGCTCTTTCCGGTGTCACGCCTCATGAACGGCAGTGACGCCCGGCGCAGGCCTAACGAACGATGCCGATCTGGACAACGCTGTGCCCGTCAATACAATGACGAGACAGGCCATGCCTGACCAAACGCACCACGAAGCCCTAAGGCGGGTCGGATCCCGGCCCGGCGCCAGCGTTAGGCAACGCGCGATGCCGGTCGTGCGCTCCATCCTGTGGAAGCCGCTTCGCGACTCCCACTATGTCCTGGCGTCCGTCCAGCCGGACCAGGGTGGGCTTCGACAGGTCTTCGTTCTCCAGTCCGTGCTCGGTCAGATCCACCGTCTAGCTCACGGGCCGTCAGGAGCACACCTCGTCGGGCTACTGCTCGGCAGCCGATACGATTGCCCCATCACGGGCACTCGGTACGTCTTGGTCGAGTCGCTGGACGACATCGCCGAACCAACGCAGGACGCCAAGGCCATCACCGCCGTGCTTGCCGCCCGCGTATCGCACCACGTTCGTAATCCGTCGGTGGAGTGCGTGGGTTGGTACGCCGCCAGCGATGGCTCCGAGCCGCACGTCTCGAATGCGCAGATGGCCGTTCACGCGTCGCTGTTCAAGGAGCCATGGCCGACAGCGTTGATCCTCGCGGGAGGCGGCGGCTCGGGCGCGTTTTTCCTTCACGACAAGCGTGCGGCCCGCTGGTTCCCGACGCCGTTCTACGAGGTTGGCAACGCCGATGGCAAAGGCCAGGCGGCGAAATCGACGTGCATTGCCTGGCCCTCGTACCTCACAGCGGAGAAGGTGGTTTTTCACGCTCCGGCCGAGACCGAAAAACCATCGGAAAGTGTAGCGACGGCCGAACCGGCCCCATCTCGGCGATCAGCACTTTCCAGCATCGCGCGGATTGGCTCCGCCATTCGCAGCTCGATATCTGGACGAGCGGAAGAAAAAGCGCGAAAGGCCGCCGACCTGGCGGAACAAACCCGTGTCGCGGAAGCCGAACGAAAGAAACAGGCTCGAGGCGCACACGCTGAGCGACTCGAACGCGCGCGCGCCTCCGCGGCGGAACTTGCGCAACGCGATCGGCTGGCAGCGGAGCAGGCAGAACGAGAGCGCCTCGCGACGGAGCAGGCACAACGAGAGCGGCTCGCGGCGGAGCAAGAGCGCATCGCCAGACCGGCTCCGACGCAAAGCGGAACGGTTCGACCCGTCGAACCGGCACCCGTACAGCGAAGACACACTCCGCCTCGCGCGATCGACGACGGCGAGGATACGACGCCGTCCGATCACCCGTATCGGTATCTCGCGCTGGCGCGACGTGAAGGATTCCAGGTCACTGCAAACCTGGAGGTCACCCTCGCCAAGGGGACAGAGACGGTCTGGCTACTGAACGAGGAGGAGTTCGGTCTTCAGATCACCCTCGTGACCAGCGATGTCGCCGTCGTCGAGGCGACCCTTCACTACAATATCCGCATCAGGGACGACGCTGTGCTGCGGGCAACGAGGCCCGAGCACCGCCATCTGGACTCGCGGACCATTTACGTCCGCGAGTCGTGCGTGGAGTCATTGCGCGCGCGCTGCCGGCAGCTCCGTGCCACGGGCGCGCTGCAGCGTGACTGGAAGGTCACGCCGCACATCTATCCGCCGGGTCCCGCGACTTAGTAACGGTAGTGGTCCGGCTTGTACGGGCCTTCCGGCTTCACGCCGATGTACGCCGCCTGCTCCGGCGTTAGGTGCGTCAGCTTCACGCCGAGCTTCTCGAGGTGGAGCCGTGCGACCTTCTCGTCCAGATGCTTCGGCAGCACGTACACCTTCTTCTCGTAGCGGCTCGTGTTGTTGAACAGCTCGATCTGCGCCATCACCTGGTTGGTGAAGCTCGCCGACATCACGAAACTCGGGTGCCCGGTCGCGCAGCCGAGGTTGAGCAGTCGACCCTCGGCCAGAATCATGACGGAGTGGCCATCGGGGAAGCGCCACTCATCGTACTGCGGCTTGATGTTGATGCGCTCGATCCCCTTCACCTTCTTCAGGCCGGCCATGTCGATCTCGTTGTCGAAATGGCCAATGTTGCCGACGATGGCCTTGTCCTTCATCCGCGTCATGTGGTCGGCCGTGATGATGTTGAAGTTGCCGGTCGCGGTGATGAAGACGTCCGCCGTCTCGACCACATCCTCGAGCGTCGCGACCTGGTAACCCTCCATCGCTGCCTGTAGCGCGCAGATCGGATCGATCTCGGTGACCACGACGCGCGCGCCCTGCCCCTTCAGCGCCTGCGCGCATCCCTTGCCGACCTCGCCGTAGCCGAAGACGACCGCCACTTTGCCCGCGAGCATCACGTCGGTGGCGCGATTGAGCCCGTCGATCACGGAGTGCCGACACCCATAGATGTTGTCGAACTTCGACTTCGTCACCGAGTCGTTGACGTTGATCGCCGGGAAGAGGAGCGTTCCCGCCTTCGACATCTCGTACAGGCGGTGGACACCCGTCGTCGTCTCCTCGGTCACGCCCTTGATGTCCTTGGCGACCTTCGTCCATCGGCCCGGGTTCTTCGTCGACTCGGCGCGGAGCAGTTGGAGGATGACACCCCACTCCTCGGGGTCGTTGTCCTGATTGAATGCCGGAATGGCGCCGGCCTTTTCGAACTCGGCGCCCTTGTGGACGAGGAGCGTCGCGTCGCCGCCATCATCCAGCAGCATGTTCGGACCCGAACCGTCGGGCCACATCAAAGCCTGCTCGGTGCACCACCAGTATTCCTCGAGCGTCTCGCCCTTCCACGCGAACACCGGGACGCCGCGTGGGTTGTCCACGGTCCCGTTAGGTCCGACGACGACAGCCGACGCGGCGTGGTCCTGTGTCGAGAAGATGTTGCACGATACCCAGCGGACGTCGGCGCCCAGATCGACGAGCGTCTCGATCAGTACGGCGGTCTGTACGGTCATGTGCAACGAGCCCATGATCTTGGCGCCCTTGAGCGGATGCTTGTCGCGGTACTCGGCGCGAATGGCCATGAGGCCGGGCATCTCCTGCTCAGCGAGCCGGATTTCCTTGCGCCCGAATTCGGCGAGCTCGAGATCCCGCACCTTGAACGCCGGGCGGTCGAGAGCGGTGCTGCGAGCGGTGGTGGGCTTGGCGGTGGTGCTCATGAAACCTCTCCGAATGAAAGCAGGATGCGACTCACTACGACTTGCGAATAGCCGAGCCCCAAACCGGGGCGGCCCCCTCCGCGGCGGGGCCCCCGGGCCGGGGGGGGTCGCCGGGGCGCCGCACCCCGCCCCCCCGCGTCCAGCTGTCGAGCTCTTCGCGAGAGAACCCGAGCCAGAGATGACCCATCTGTTGGCGGTACTCTTCACGCTGGTGCGGCATCATATCGATGATCAGTATTCGTCCATCCGGCTTGAGCGCGCGATAGGCCTCCGTCAAGGCGGTTGCGGGTACCGCTACGTACGGGAGGACGAGTGCGACGACCGCCAGATCGAGCGTTTGGTCCTCGAGCGGAAGCTTCTCGAGCTCGCCGGCGCGGACGTCGACGTTGGTGACCAACTCGAGCCGTTTCGTTGCGGCTTCGAGCATTTCTGGTGATGAGTCCACCGCGATCACGCGTCGCACGAACGGCGCTACGGCTGCGGTCAGCCACCCGGTACCGCAGCCGAGGTCGCCGACGAGCCAGCGGTCATCGAGCAGGCCCAGAAACGCCTGGTCCGCGCTTCGGCCAAAGAGCTCGGCCCGCATAGCGTCCCAGCTTCCCGCCGCACTGGAGAAGAAGGCCCGTGAGCGCGTACGACGTTGAGCCAACACGCTTTCCAGACGTCGCGCGTCTTGCGCTGCCACTGCGGTCCGGTCGAGTTCCTCGCGGACAAGGAGCCAAAGTTTGGCGGCGCCGTCGTCCAGGCGGCTCTCGATCCGATACAGCCGGCTCGTGGCCTCGGCCCGTGACGTCACCCAGCCGTCGTCCATCAATACCTTGAGATGCCGCGACACTGTACTCTGCGGCAGCTGGAGGATGGCGCACAACTCCGAGACCGTCAGCTCTTGGCGCTCGAGAAGCGCCACGAGTCGACTTCGTGTCGCGTCCGCCAGAGCGGTGAGCCGGTCGAAAACCGATGGGGGTGCAGTCATTATCATCCGTATATCCGGATGGAACGATGACGATAATAGTGTTCCTTGTCAAGCCGCCTGCTCGCGGGCGGCCCTGACCAGACCCGCTGCTGGCCATATGGCGCGGGTGCTTCGACCAACCCTATAGTTCCGGCCAGCCGCCTCGGCCTCACGCAAGAGAAACGCGTCCGCTTCCCACGCCCCCGGAGACACGACAGGTACCGCCATGGGGAAATTATTTCGAGCGCTTCGCGCACAGCTGAACAAGATCGCGAACATTTTCTTCGAGGCCGACCCGATCGCCGTGATGCAGCTCGAGGTGGACCAGGCCACGGAGCGGCTCAAGGAAGGACGAAAGGGACTCGAGATGTACCGAGGTCTGGTGGAGACCGTTGCGCGTCAGGTAGCGACGGGCAAATCGAACATCTCACAGCTCGAATCCCAGATCAAAGCACATCTCAAAGCCGGCAATCGTGACGTGGCCGGCCAACTCGCGATCCAGCTGCAGAAAGCGCAGAGCGAGCTCGCGAACAACGAGCAGCAGCTCCAGATGCATGAGCAGGCCTACCAAAACAACCTGCTCAAGATTCAGAAGGCGAACAAAGACATCGTGAAGGTGAAGGACAAGATCCGGCAGTACAACGCGGAGCTGAAGATGAGCGCCGCCGAGGCCGAGATCGCGCAGATCTCCGAGTCGTTCGACATGAACGTGACGACAAACTTCGGCGAGATCGAGCACGTAATTCAGCAGAAGATCGACAACAACCGCGGCCGCGCACGGGTTGCCGCCGACATGTCGTCGAAGGGAATCGAACAGATCAAGGCGGAGGAGGCGGCCGAGAAGGCGATGGCCGAGGATCTTCTCTCGAAGTACGAGGTGCAGCTCGGTCTCAAGTCGCCCGAGACGACACCGGTGGCAGATACGGTCAAGAGTCTCGGTCCTGCGGTGGAAAACAAATAGGGGACATCGGAACTCGGGACTCGGCCACGGAGGGAACCGGGAACGGGGAACAGGGAACCGTGGCTCCTCACGGAGTTCCTGTTCCGGTTCCCTGTTCCCAGCAACTGCCGAGTCCCCAGTCCCTGGTCCCCAGCCCCCGAAAACAGTCCCTAGCCCTACTACATAGCCATGGCTAACGGCAGACCGAAACCGGCGTTCTTTCTCGCGATGTTCCTCGTTGTCGCGGGGCTGATCTACTACGGGGTCTCTCGCTTCGGCGGCACCAAGGCCGGACCCGGCGGCGGCAACGCGATCACGCCGCAGGACCTCGCGAACCAGAAGGGTGGGGCCGAGGCACCGGACGCGAACAGCCTAACGACCGTCAAGGAATACAGCTACGTCGCGAGCTCGAAGCTGCCCGAGGTCAAAGGAACATCGGCCTACGAGCCGATGGCCGACAATACCGTGCGGATGGCGCTGAACGTCTGGGCCGGGTGGGCGCCGGTGATCTACGCCAACAACGGCTTCAAGGCTGGCAAGATCTGGAAGTCACCGAGCGGAAAGACGTTCAAGCTGGAGCTCGTACTCATCGACGACCCGATCGCGATGCGTGACGCGTACGCATCCGGCAAGGTGCATCTCGGGTGGGCGACGCTCGACATGGTGCCGTTGTTCGTCGAGCAGCTGCGGAAGGACTCGCGGACGATGCCGCGCATCTACCAGCAGATCGACTGGTCGAACGGCGGTGACGGCATCGTGTGCCGACAGGCCATCAAGTCGGTGTCCGATCTGCGCGGCAAGACCGTGGTGCTCGCGCAGAATTCCCCGTCGCACTTCTTCCTGCTCAACACCTTGATCGCCGGCGGGCTGCAGCCCGCGGAGGTCCAGTACAAGTTCACGCAGGACGCTTTCCAGGCGGCCGCCGCATTCAATGCGGACAAGTCGGTGTCATGTGCGGTGAGCTGGTCGCCTGACATCTACAATCTCGCCGGAGCAAGCGGCAACAAGATGCTCGTGAACACCCAGACGGCGAACAAGCTCATCGCCGACGTCTGGTTCGCGCGCGCCGACTTCGCGAAGGACAACGCGACCATCGTCGAGGGAATCGTCCGCGGGATCTTCGAGGCGATGGAGGCCCTGAAGGCGCAGGACGCGAAGGCGCAGGTCGCGAAGCTGATGGCAGCGGGATATTCGATCCCTGAGAAGGACGCGCTCTCCATGCTTGGCGACGCGCACTCGACCAACTACGCCGAGAACCGGGAGTTCTTCCTCAACCAGAACAACCCGACCAACTTCGAGCGGACGTGGAACACGGCGTACTTCCTCTACAAAAAGATCGGCAGCGTGTCGGGGACTCCGGTGCCATTCGACCAGGTGATGGACTTCTCGGTCATCCAGAAGCTCGCCGGCGAGCCGTTCTACGCGAACCAGAAGAACGAGTATCAGGTGCAGTTCGTGCCGACGTCGGCGACGGCTGTGCAGGCCGAGAGCAACGAAATCCTCACGAAGAGCATCGTCATTCAGTTCTACCCGAACTCGGACGACATCGAGAAGACGATTACGAAGACGGTGGATGGCAAGACGGTGGAGGAGAAGTACGATCCGAACGCGCCGTTCGTGGTCGAGGAGGCAGGCAAGCTCGCGGGGCAGTTCGGTGCGGCGCGCATCGTGATCGAGGGACACACCGACGCGTCCATGAAGAACTCGGGCAGCGTCACGGCCGCCGACGTGCAGGAGCTCTCGCAGCGACGGGCGAACGCCGTGAAGCAGGCGCTCCTTAGGAAGTTCCCGTCGCTTCAGGCGAACCAGTTCACGACCGCCGGCCGTGGTTGGGATCGCCCTGCCGATCCCAACGATCCGAACAACAACGCAAAGAATCGGCGGGTCGAGATCAAGGTGTATCCGCTGGAACAGAAGTAGGCGGATCGGCGGTGAGCGAATCGGTGACGACTCAGGCGACGACGCCGGCCCCTGCCTCCGCGCCGGGGCCGGTTGCGCACCCCTCGCTCCTGCGGCGCGTGTTCACGCTGCGCGAGTCCCCGCCGCCCCTCGTGAAACGGGCGATGGGCATTGTCGGCGTCAGCCTGGCGGTGCTCGTGTGGTTCCTCATCACGTTGGGCTCGACACCGGAGACCAGGATGGTCTCGCCGGTCGTGTTGCCGAGCCCGGGGGAGGTCCTCCGCAGCATCCCGACGCTGTTCACGGAACGGGCGCTCGTCGCGAGTACGGCGGCCACGCTCCGGCGCGTGATCACCGGCTTCGGGCTCGCGATCGTCGTGGGAGTACCCTTGGGCATCCTCGCCGGCGCGTACCGGATCTTCGACGCGTTCACCGGCCCGATCTCGGTGTTTCTGCGCAACATTCCGGTCGCCGTGCTGATCCCGCTCACGATTCTCTGGTTCGGGATCGACGAGACGCAGAAGGTGATGTTCATCTTCATCGCCACCGCGCCATTCGTATTCTTCGACGCGACTCGGGCCGTGGCCGGCGTCCACGAGCGCTACATCGAGACGGCCCAGACGTTAGGCGCGTCGCCGGCGCAGGTCGTCATGAAGGTGCTCATCCCGCTCGCCATGCCGGACATCTACAACAGCCTCCGCAGCCTGTTCGGTCTGGCTTTTGGCTACATCATGCTCGCCGAGCTGGTGAACGCGGAGCATGGGCTGGGCTATCTGCTCATGTCGAGCCAGCGCCGCGGCCTCACCGAGCACATCTTCGCGATCCTGATCGTGATCGGGCTGCTCGCGTACGGGATCGACCGGCTGCTGTACTGGTTCCAGCGTGGGCTGTTTCCGCATCGGACCGAAGAAGACTGACCCCGGACTGATCACGACCGTGTCGAACGAAACCACAGCCCAACGCGCGAGCGCGGCGGCGCCATCGCCTGGCGTGACGCCGTCTCCGGCGCCAGTCGTTCTGTTCGATCGCGTGACGAAGACGTACGACGACGGGTTCACCGCCATCAAGAACGTGTCGTTCGTCGTCGAGGACATCCCGAACAAGATGGAGTTCGTCACGATCCTCGGGCCATCCGGGTGTGGGAAGTCGACCGTTCTGCGACTCATCGCGGGGCTGACCCCGCAGCACCCCGCGACCTCGGGAACGGTGCTCGTCCAAGGCAAGCCGGTGATCGCGCCGGGCTCCGACCGCGGCATGGTGTTTCAGGACTACTCGTCGTTCGACAATCGAACGGTCGAAGAGAACGTCGCGTTCGGCCTCGAGTGCCGTGGCGTGGCTGCCGGCGAACGTCGCGAACGGGCGCGCGAGTGGATCAAGAAGGTGGGACTCGATGTGGACCGCGATGCGGACAAGTTTCCCCACCAGCTTTCGGGCGGGATGCGGCAGCGCGTCGCCATCGCGCGGACGCTCATCCTGAATCCACGCATCATCCTGATGGATGAGCCATTCGGCGCGCTCGATCCCGCAACTCGGCTCCGGATGCAGGACCTGCTCGTATCGCTGTCACGGGAGGCGCAGGCGACGGTCTTCTTCGTCACGCACTCGATCGAGGAAGCTGTCTACCTCGGCGACCGCACTTATGTGTTCTCGTCGTGCCCGGGGACGATCCTCAAGGAGCTGGCCGTGCCGCCACCGGACTTTCCGGCGAAGGAGATGCAGCGGCGGCCTGGATTCATGGAGATCGTATTCCAGATTCGGGACATGATCGAGTCACTCGAATCGTCGACGCGCGCGGGGGATGAGTAACTCGCCCGCCGGCTACCCGACCCCGGAGCTCCTCGTCGATGGCGCCTAACGATTCGTCCGGCCCGGGACTCCGCGACTACGTCAAGCACGCGTTCCTCTACCCCTGGAACCTGCTGTTCTTCGTGGGGGGCGCTGCACTGGCAGCGATGTCTCCGCATCCCGACGCATTCATTCCGATCATCGGGGGGCTCGAGCTCGCGTACCTCACCGGTCTCTCGTCGATTCCGCGTTTTCGAACGGCGATCGACGCGAAGATCGCGGCGAAAGCGCGCGCGGGACGCGTGAGCTCCGGTGTTTCGGGATCGAGCCAGCAGTCCCTCGAGCGCATTCTGGAATCACTGCCGGCACCGGCGCTCCGACGATTCCTCCTGCTGCGACAGCGCTGCTTCGAGATGCGCTCGATCGCGTCGGGCGTCCGCGGCCAGGCGGACACCGGCCCCGATTCGGCCGAGTCGATTCGCACACCCGCTCTGGACCGGCTGCTCTATCTCTTTCTTCGCCTGCTCGTGTCCCAGAACGGGCTCGATCGATTTCTTCGCAGCACGAGCGAGAAAGACCTCTCGACCAAGCTCGCCGACGTGCGGACGCGGCTCGAGGCAGCGAAGACTGCCGCGGACGAGCGCGTGACGAACTCCCTGCAGGACAGTGTCGCCGACGCGGAGCTGCGACTGGAGAATTATCGGAAGGCCGCAAAGGACGCGGAGTTCGTGGCGATCGAGCTGGATCGCATCGAGACGAAGATCCAGGCGCTCATCGAGATGGGCGTCAGCCGTCAGGATCCGGACTACCTGAGCCATCAGGTCACAGCGGCTGCCGAGAGCATGCAGCACACGGAGGCGGCGGTGAATGATCTGCAGCATCTGACCGGGCTCGCCGATCAGATCGAGGAGCCACCGGCCATCCTCGAATCGACCATCGCCGGGCTGGTGGCGCGTGACCGCTAGCACGGGGAATACTGGAAGCCCCGCGAGCAGCTCCGCTGCCGACGTGCTTCACGCCGAGCGCGCCAGTGCCGAGTTGCCGACGTGGTATCCGAGCTGGGCTCGAGCTCTCGCGGAGCAGTATTTCTCCGGCACGGCGTCGGTATTCGTGCTGCATGGCAACGTGTACGATCTCGTTCCGCTCGTCGACCCCGACGATGACGGCGCCGCGGACTACGGAACGGTTCCGGATTTTCTGGCGGAGCAGCTGTTCGGCCGCTGGGATCTCGTGCTCCACTACGACCTCGGACGCGGCCTGCGCTCGTTCGCCGGGCGCAGTGAGAAACGCCTCAAGGACATGGTTGCGCTGGCGACGCGCCGTATCGGCGACCTGTCGACAGTGAAGAACGATCCGGCGATCGTCATCGGGCTGCTGGACCTGCTGGTTCGCGACAACGTCATGGCCGCGCCGGAGAAGCGGCTCAAGATCGCGATCCTCATCAATCAGGCTTCGTTCCTCTTCCCTGCCGGCGAGCCCGGTCGAACGAACTTCGCGGCGGCAGGCATGCTCGTGACGCTGCTGAACTGGGCGACGAGCACACACGTGAAGCACCTCGAGATGGCGTGCGTGCTGATTGATGAGCGACGGAGTGACGTGAGCGACCGTGTGACCGGCAATCCGCACGTCGCGACGGTCGAGGTGCCACTACCGTCCGAGGCCGAGCGACTCGCGTTCCTCCGCGATGTCGCTACGCGCGACAAGAACGGATCCGCCAGCAGCGACTGGTCGCGGATGTCGGACTACACGGTGGAGCAGCTCGCGACGCTGAGCGCCGGGATGTCACTCAACGATCTCGGAACGCTCGTGCGTGCAGCGACGCGAGGAGGACCTCGGCTCGACTCGAAGGTGTTCCGCGACCTCAAGAAGCGTTTGCTGGAGCGTCAGGGACAGGGGCTGCTGGAGTTCATCGAGCCGAAGTGGAAGCTCGACACCGTGATCGGTCACGAGGCGGCGAAGCAGCGGCTGCGCGATGATGCGGCGCTACTCGCGCGCGGCGCGCTGGATTGCGTGCCGATGGGTTATCTGCTCTGCGGACCAGTCGGGACGGGCAAGTCGTTCCTCGCGATGTGCGCCGCCGGCGAGATTGGCATCCCGTGCGTGATGCTCAAGAACTTTCGCTCGAAGTACGTCGGCGAGACGGAGGGCAACCTGGAGCGCGTGCTTTCGGTGCTCCGGGCGATGGGGCCGGTGATGGTGGTCATCGACGAAGCCGACGCGGCGTTAGGCGACCGGGACACGGGGGGCGATTCCGGGACCTCGAGCCGCGTGTTCGGGATGATCGCAACGCAGATGGGCGACACGCGGTATCGCGGGAAGATCCTGTGGATGCTCCTCACGGCGCGCCCGGACCTCCTGCCGATCGACATCAAGCGGCAGGGACGGGCGGAGGTGCACATTCCGCTGTTCTATCCGTTCGAGGACGACGAGCTGCGAAGGATGTTCGTCATGCTCGCGAAGAAGCTGGGTACGACGTTGCGCGAAGAGGACGTGCCGCCAGTGCCCGCGGAGCACAAAGGCTTGCTGTCAGGAGCTGACATCGAAGGCATCGTGGCGCGGGCGTGGCGACGGTCGCTCCTGTCCGGGGCGAAGGTCGTGACGCCGGAATCCCTGGCTGATGTGATGGCGCAGTTCCTTCCGTCCACACAGGGAATGGAGAAGGAGCTGCAGGAGGTCGCGGCGATCATCGAGTGTACCGACCGGGAGTTCCTGCCACGCGCCATCGCTGACCAGGTGCAGCAAGCGGGTGGGAGAGGGCCGCTCCAGCAGCGACTTACGCGGCTCAAGGAGATGGTCGCGCAATTGTAAGGAGGCGTTGGGGTCAGAGTCGTGCTCTGGCCCCGACGCTCGTCCACGCCCTTCACTCAGTCGGCCTGCAGCGCGACGATCGGGTCGACCCGCGACGCGCGCCTGGTGGGAACGACCGCGGCGAGCAGCGAGACGGCGAACAGCACCGCCGCGGCGATCAGGAATGCGGTGGGGTCGTGCGCCGACGTCTGGAAGAGAAGCGGCGTCACCGTTGGCCCCGCAGCGATGGCAATCGCGAAGCCGATCACTGCTCCCGCGATGGCTACTCGCACCGCGCCGCCGATCACCATCCGGCCGATATCGCCCTTCCCCGCTCCGAGCGCGATGCGAATCCCGAGCTCGCGAAGCCGGCGCGAGACGTCGTAGGCGAGTACGCTGTAGAGGCCTAACGCGGCGACCACTACCGCGAGCGAGCCAAATACGCCGAACGCCGTCGCGCCGAGTCGCCACGCCCGCATCTGTGGGCTCACGAGGTCCTCGAGCGCGCTCACATCGATGAACGGCGCGTCGGGAACACGGGTCTGCAACTCGCGGCGCAACGACTCCGCCGCCTTCGCAGGCTCGCCGTATGGCCGCACCACCAATACGCTCCCGTGCGACCAGCGCGGCGCCTGCTCGAGGGGAACAAAGAACTGCACGGCCGGATCCTCGATGAGCTGGAACCGGCGCGTGTTCTCGACAACGCCGACGATCTGTGCGCACGGCATCGTGTCGCCACCGACCTTCAGGCAGTGACCGATCGCGTCTTCGCCAGGCCACCAGAGGTCGGCAAGTGTCTTGTTCACGACGACCGCTCGCGACGACGTCGCGCGATCGGCTTCGGTAAAGCCGCGCCCACGCAAGACGCGTATGCCCATCGTACCGAAGAAGTCGCTCGTGACGGCGTTGAAGTACGGCCCACCGTCACGTGTGATCGGCAACGAGTCTCGGCCCGGAACCTTGACCTGCTCCGCCCAGATCGAGGAGAACGGGAGCCCGCCGGCCACCGCCGCATGCTCGACGTCCGGCGCCGACCGCGCCGCATCGAGCAGTCGCTTGTACAGCGCTTCGATCTCGGAGTCGTCGATCCGCATGCCCGACGTGCGAACCTTGACGACCAGCACCCTGTCGGCCTCGAGGCCTAACGGGAGAGATTGGATGCGTCGAAGGCTGCGTACGAAGAGCACCGCACCGACGAGGAACACGACCGTGAGTGCGGCCTGCGTGACGAGGAGGGCAATCCGGGTGCGCGAACGCGCCGGGCCGCCAGCTCTCGCTCCTCCGCGCAGCGCATCCGATACTGCAGGTCGACTGGACTGCAGGGCGGGAAGAAGGCCGCTCACGATTCCCGCCACGACCGCGGCGAGTGCGGTATACGCAACGAGGGGCAGATCGACGGCGGCGCCGGCTGGAAGATCGGCTGTGAAGAGCACCCGCCGCACCAGACCGCCTCCCCACATCGTGACCACGATCGCGGCGAGACCGGCCACCAACGACAGCAGGACCGTCTCGGCCACGAGTTGCCTGACGAGTCTCGACCGGTCGATGCCCAGGGCAATTCGCACGGCCACCTCGCGCTGACGAGCAAAGCCCCTCGCGAGCTGGAGATTCGCCACATTGGCACACGTGATGAGCAGCACAAGCAGCGATACTGCTCCGAGCAGGACGGCGACCTTCGCTTCGGTGCTGTCGGCGCGGGCCTTTCTGGGCAGGACTGACACGAGATGCACGCTGGGGCTCAACGTCGCGATCTCCTGCGGCGATTCGCCGTCGCGAACGGCCCCCGCGCGGAGCGCCGCGGTCGCGATCGATGACGCTCGGTCTGGCGTTAGGCCATCCGGAACGCGAGCGATGATGCGGAGCCAGTACGCCTGGCGGCTGCGTAACCATCCAGCGTACTCCTCCGCGGTGACGTTGGCCGTCAGCGGCACCCAGGCGTCGACCGCTTCGGTAGCGACGCCGGTGAACCCCTGTGGCGCCACACCGATGATGGTGTACTGGTCGTCGCCGATCGCGAGCGTACGACCAATCGCCGACCGGCTCCCCTCGAACTGACGTTGCCAGAACCCGTAGGCGAGGACAAGCACTCGCGGCGCGATCGGGTTTCCGTTCTCTTCGGGGAGGAAGAACCTGCCGACCGCGGGTCGGACGCCGAGTGTCGCGAAAAAATTCCCGGAGACGCGCATGCCACGCAGCTCCTGCGCTTCGCGACCCCGACCGAATGCCATGGCATCCGGTGAATACGCCGCGACCTGCTCGAATGCCGACGCCGCCGATCCCATGTCGCGGTAGATCGGGTACGACAGGATCCGCTGCAGACGCTCGTTGCCGTCGACGCGTTCGCCCATCGCAATGCTCACAACCCGTTCCGGGTGGGTTACGTGGGCGGGCGCGCGAAGCAGGAGGCGATCCACCACACCGAACATCGTGACGTTAGCGCCAATACCTAACGCCAGGACGAGGATGACCACGACGCCGAATCCCGGCCGCGCTCGGAGCGAGCGTGCGGCGTAGGCGACATCCTGACCGAGTGTCTCCCACCACGCTTGTCGGCGTTCGCGCGTGAGTCGGCGACGGTCCACGCGCGCGATTTCGGATCGCGCCTCTGCGACGTCACCGAACTCGTGTGCCGCGATATCGCGGGCGATGTTGATCGGGGTGGCCTGTGCAACGAGCTCGGCGATCCGGCTTTCGAGATGAAAACGGATCTCGTCATCGACGTCGTGTTGTACGCGCCGGCGGGACTCCGGAAGGTTGAGCAGGCGGCGAATGCCGCTCACGCGCTTCTCGCGGCTCATGCGTGTGCCCTCCCTTCGGCCGACTCGAGGATGCGAAATACCGCCTCGACGTAGCGCGTCCAGCTCGCGGCCTTGTTCTGGAGCTGGCGCTTGCCGGCGGCTGTCAGCTGATAGTAGCGCGCGCGCCGGTTGTTCTCTGAGAGACCCCACTCGCTCTCGATGAGGCCATTCTCCTCGAGACGATGGAGGGCGAGGTAGAGAGCGCGGTCCTCGACGAGGATGACATCATCGCTCGTTTCGCGGATCCAGCGGGCTACGGCGTAGCCGTGGCGTGGGCCCCAAGCGAGGGTACGCAGGACGAGGAGGTCCAGCGTTCCCTGGAGGAGCATCGGTTCAGTGGCAGCAGCGGTCCCCATGTGAGCTTCCCCGGAGTAACTCCGGGGAAGGTGGCATGGGAGACCGTGGATAGGCAAGTGGCGAACTGGCGACGGGCGACGGCCGACACAAAAAGAAAACAGGGCCGGATAGATATCCGACCCCGTTTGGCCCTCACAGCTACAGCTCGTCAGGACACGGATTCCACCGCCTGTCGCAGCAGCGGAAGACCGCGCTCGATATCGGCCATGGACACGGCGCCGACGGAGAGTCTCACCCAGCCCGTGTCTTCCTTCACGCCGAACGCCTGGAACGGCACGACGGCAAAGCCCGCGGCCTTGAGGAGGTAGCGGCGAATATCGTCGTTGGTGCGAAGCACCTGCCCGTCCGGGGTGCGCTTGCCGTTCAGCGCGAAGCGCGCGCTCAGATAAATGGCGCCCATGGGCGCTGTCGCGTCGACCGGCAGTCCGGCGGCTTTCATCGCCACGATGCCGTCGTGCAGTGCGTTGAGGCGACGCTGGAGCCCAGCCGTGATCTCCGCGCGATACGCGGTCACCGCGTCGGGCGCGTCGAACAGACGCGCGGTCGCGATCTGCTCCGCACGCGGCGCCCACGTGCCGACATGTCCCATGAAGTTGTTCATCGAGTCGATGATGTCCTTCGGCCCGACGACCCAACCCACCCGCACGCCCGTGGCCGCGAACGCCTTCGACACGCCGTCGACGTAGATCGTATACGGCGCGATCTCAGGCCGCAGCGACACCGGGTCCACGTGGCGCGTCTCGCCGAACGTGAGCATCCAGTAGACCTGATCGTACATCAGGTACAGCGGCCGCTCTCCGTTGCGGCGCCGCGCGTTCTCCTCGAGCACCAGGTCGCAGATCTCGCCTAACGCTTCCGGCGTGAATGCCGTGCCGGTCGGGTTGAGCGGAGAGTTGAGCGAGAGGAGTCGCGCGCCGCGAATCACCGGCGCGAGCAGCTCACGGGTTGGGAGGAACGTCGTGTCGCGGGTCGTCGCCACCGGGACGGGTACCGCACCGGTCAGGTAGCAATAGTGATTGTTGTTCCACGACGGCACCGGGAACACGACGCGATCACCCGGATCGACGATCGTCCGGAACGTGCCGTAGATCCCCGGTCGCGACCCGGACGTCACGAGCACCGAGCTCGCCTCATACTTGAGTCCCAGCGCGTGCTCGTAGAACCGCCGCACGGATTCCCGAAGCGGTGCGACGCCGTTGGACGGCGGATAGTTCGTCTCGCCGCGCCGCAGCGCGTCGGCAATCTCGTTCTCGAGGAGCTTCGGAATTCGAAATTCCGCCGGCGAGAAATCTCCGACGGTCAGGTTGCACACACGCTGGCCACCCTCGGTCATCGCGCGAATCTCTGCGGCGATCCGCAGGATCTCGGAGCCGGACATGCCTTCCGACATTGCCGAGATGCGGCGGGCTTCTACGGTCGTGCTGGCGGTATCGAGCGTGCCTGTGGCAGACCCTGGTTCGAACATGTCGCAGCCTCGGGAGTGGGTGACGGCGCGGGAGCGCGTCGCGGCGAAAAAGATTGAGTGGGCTCGCTCGAAACTTATCGACCGAGGGCCGCGCCGTGAACGGCCAACATGACCATACATCACATGCCGACAATGTATGCGGTCACCGCCGGCCGAGTCCGATCCGGTGCACCGGGCGGTATCGCGGAGACGGGCGCCCTCGCGCGCGACCGGCCGAGTGGGTCGGTCGTCTCCTAAGAGGAGGGCTCCGCACCAGCGGGCATCGCACGTTCAAGCCACCGCCATCCAGCGACGAACTCGCTCTTCACGTTTGGCTGATCCACTCGCTCGCCACCTCATCCCGGCGGACGGCATCGAAGTGCCGGTCGCGCCCGGCACCCCACGCACCGAGACCGGATCGCGCCTGGCGGTAGCACTGCTCGCGTACGTCGCGGCAATCACCGTGGTCGTCACGCTGCTCCCGTTCCAGTTCGCCATTCCGTCTCAGCCCCGCGTGATGCTCACCGGCGGGCTCGTGGACGTTCTCGCGAATGTGGCGCTTTTCCTCCCGCTCGGGTTCCTCTACGGAGTCGCTCGCCAGGACGCGGACGTACCGCCGCACAAGATCGCCTTGATGGCGCTCGCGGTGAGCGCGTCGATCGAGTCGATCCAGATCTTCGAGGTCACGCGATATGCGTCGCTATCGGACGTCATCGCGAATGGCGCCGGGGCATACATCGGCGCCGTGCTGCAGCAACGGCTCTCACGGCGGATCGCGATGGATGCCAAGACCGTTGGGCGCCTGTCGCTCGAGCTGCCGCTCATGGGACTCGTCTACCTCCTGATTCCGTTGCTCTGGCTGGATGGCCTCGCCGGCGCGGAATCCGCGTCGCTGCTTTGGCCGCTGTTCGCACTCGGATTGTTCGGGGCGAGTCTGCTCGCTGCGGCGCAGCGGCATCACTTCGGGCCGCATCACCGCATGTCGCGCGAGATAATGGCCGGCGTGGCGTGCGCGTGGTTTCTCGTGGGCGCGTTCCCGGGTCTGGCCGCGCGCGCGTCGATCGTGCTGTTCGTGATGCTCGCGGCCGTCGGCGCGTTCGTATGGGTACGTTCCGCTGACCAGACTCGAGCGCGATCCATCAATCGGCGCTTCGAGTCGAGGGCACTCTCGGAAGGCGCTCCGTTCTACGGGGCGTATCTGCTCTTGCTGGTGGCACCAACGACGGCGGGGCTAGCGCCGTCGTGGCGCTGGTCGATCGGTTTTGGCATCACGCCAGGCGTCGATGCGGAAACCGTGCTTCGCATTGTCGAGATGGTCGCCGCGTTCACGCTGCTCGGATATATGCTCGCCGAGTTCCGCGGGCGACTGGAGGCGCGATTCTGGGACGGGGCGCCGCACATCGCCTTGTGGAGCGGCACGGTTGCGCTCGTCGCTGAGGTTCTGGAGGGATTCAGGACCGACGGCGGAGCAAGCGCGCTCGGGTGGGTGGTGCTCGTCGGAGCAGCGCTCTACGGGTCGTGGATCTACCACCTCCAGCGGGCCCACGTTAGGCGGCTGCTCGGACGCGGATAACCCCGCGTCATTCCGAGCGCAGCGAGGAATCGCCGTCGTCCCGGTAGACGGGCCAACGGGC
>Ga0308175_100000745_pt1 | contig 21636 bp, 14 predicted proteins | sample PhyCR1_3_FD_203893 | JGI IMG/M metagenome (GOLD analysis project Ga0308175, IMG submission 203893) | Soil microbial communities from UC Gill Tract Community Farm, Albany, California, United States - DLSLS.C.R1 | ecosystem: Environmental > Terrestrial > Soil > Agricultural land | place: USA...
TGGTCCTTCCGTCCTCCCGTCCTTCCGTCCTCCCGTCTTCTCCTACGGCCCTGTATAGTCCGGCCGCCACAGTCCCCATGTCTCGATCCCCGGCGCGATGGTCCGCTGTCCCACCACCTCGTATCCCAGGTGCTGGTACAGTGCCACGTTGCGCTCGCTCTCGGTGGTGAGCGTCACCCCCCGCGAATCGCCCCGCTCCCGCGACATCGCGTGGACCCGCTCGAGCAGCACTCGGCCGAGGCCGCGCCCCTGATACCGGGGCGGCACCGCCAGCATGTTCACGTGGACGTTCGGCTTAGCCACGCCAACCGGTTCCCACGCCCGCACGCAGTCGTCGTAGCGCGCCCGGGCGTCCGCGCCCAGCTCGGTCCAGGTCTGCTCGCGCAGCAGGTCCAGCGTCGGCGGGGCCACCCGGTCCGGCAGCGAGCACAGGGCGACGCCGACCAGCTCGTGGCCGTCGATGATTCCGAAGATGGCGTCATCCCGCAGCACCCGCGCGCCGTGGAAGAACCCGATCAGCCGGCGGAGTCGGGTGGGATAGTCGCCCTGGTCGCCCAGCACATACCGCATCACTGGATACTCGGCGAACGCCTCGCACAGCACGCGAGCGACCTCCTGGGTGGAGGCCCGTCCGGGAAGCAAGCGTGGCGTGGGTGGCGCGCTCACGTGGACTGTCGGAGGAAAGGAATCGCCCGGCATCGCCGGAAGGGTGCCGCGGGATGTGCGGCGAACGACGTCAAGCGACCGCCTCCTGCCGGACGTGAGCGGGGGATCGGATCCGATCGTATTCTCGCGCCACCCGGACATCGAACTCGAGGACGGGCATGGCGGAATGTAGCTCCTGATTCCGGAGCGGCCACCGCTCGGCCCCATCGCGGGACCGGCCTCGGGAGCAACCTCACCCGAATCGATGAGCGACAGGATGTGTGGGTGCTGCGGCGGGCCGCCGTGGGGCCCACCCCTGCCGTTGGATAGGGGCGGGTGACGCCGCAGGATCGTCCCGGGGCCGCTCGATGTGGCAGGACTGGCCGACACCCCCGGTTCGAGGGGCCACCGCGTGTCAGTGGCCTCCCTCACGCCCTGTGGCCGCCTCCCGTGAGACCTTAGGTGCCCACGCTCGATGCCGCCGGAGGGCGTGCGGCCGACTCTCCTCCATCCTGGAGTGCATCATGAAGACTGACCAGCCCATTTCCCCGTGTCTCTGGTTCGACCAGCAGGCCGAAGAGGCCGCCCGGTTCTACACCGCCATCTTCAAGAACTCGAAGCTGGGCAAGATTTCCCGCTACGGCGAGGCCGGCCGGGACGTCCACGGCCAGGCGCCCGGCACCGTGATGACGGTGGAGTTCGAGCTCAATGGCCAGCGGTTTACCGCGTTGAACGGCGGCCCCCAGTTCAAGTTCACCGAAGCCGTCTCCTTTCAGATCATGTGCCAGACGCAGGAGGAGATCGACCACTACTGGAACCGGCTGGGCGAGGGCGGCGATCCGAGCGCGCGGGTCTGCGGCTGGCTCAAGGACCGGTTCGGCCTCTCGTGGCAGGTGGTGCCCACCGTGCTGGGCACGATGATGAGCGATCCGGACAAGGCCAAGGCGGGGCGGGCGATGCAGGCGCTGCTGGGGATGAAGAAGCTCGACATCGCCGAGCTCGAGCGGGCGTTCGAGGGGGAGACGGCCGGCAGCCGGCGATAGTCCGCCGCCTGAGCCGACCGGAGCGAAGCTTACCTCTTGACAATCTAGAGGTGGCGGCCCATCGTCCTCCAGACTATCTGGAGGACGCACGCCACCCCATGTCCGCCCCCGCCGATCTGCTGCCCGGCACCCTCGAGCTGCTGGTGCTCAAGGCCCTCTCGCTCGAGCCCATGCACGGCTGGGGCCTGGGCCAGCGCATCGACCAGCTCTCCCGCGACGTGTTCAGCGTCCAGCAGGGCTCGCTCTATCCCGCGCTCCAGCGCATGCTCCGGAAGGGCTGGATCACCTCCGAGTGGCGGCCCAGCGAGAACGGCCGCCGGGCCCGCTATTACGCGCTCACCGCGAAGGGGCACCGCCAGCTGGAAACGGAGACCGCCGCGTGGCGCCGCACCGTCGCGGCCGTGGACGGGATCCTCCGGGTCCGGCTGGCCGGCCGGTGATCGCCGACCTGCTGGAGCGGCTCCGCGCGCTCCTCTTCCCACGCCGCTGGCAGCGCGAGCTGGACGAGGAGATGCGGTTCCATCTGGAGCAGGATGCGGCCGCCAGAGTGCGGGCCGGCGCCGACCCCGGCGCCGCCCGCCGGGGCGCGCTGCTCGCCTTCGGCGGCGTCGAGCAGTGGCGCGAGGCCACGCTCGACGCGAGCGGCGTCCGCCCGCTCCACGATCTCGCCGCCGACCTGCGCTTCACCCTGCGCGGGCTCCGTCGCAATCCCGGGTTTACCGCCACCGTCATTCTGGTCCTCGCGCTCGCCATCGGCGCCGCCACGGCGATGTTCACCGTGGTGCGCACGGTGCTGCTGAGCGACCTGCCGTATCCCCACGCCGACCGGCTGGTGCGGGTATACCAGCAGAACTCGCCCACCAACCGGTGGACCCTGTCGGTGGTCGACGTGCAGGCCGTCGCCGAGCAGCAGCGGAGCTTCGATGCCTTCGGGGCGGCGCGGTGGGGCGTGGCCGGCATCGCGGGCGGAGCGGAGCCCGAGCAGCTCCCCACCGTGTGGGCCACCTCGGGCCTCTTCTCCGCGCTCGGCGTCGTGCCCCAGGCGGGGCGCCTGATCGAGCCGGAGGACGAGGGTCCCGCCGCGACACCCGTGGTGGTCGTCTCGGCGCGGCTGGCGAGCGAGCGGCTCGGCGGAGTTCGGTCGGCGGTCGGCCGGACCATCTCGCTCGATGGGGTGAGCCACACCGTGGTCGGGGTGCTGCCCCTCGACCGCGACGAGCTCGCCGGCATGCGCGCCGAGGCGTGGGCGGTCCTCAAGGTTACGACGCCTGCCCGGCGCGGTCCGTTCGGCCTGCGCGGCATCGGCCGTCTCAAACCGGGCGTCGGCCTGGACGACGCGTCGCGCGATCTCGCCGGCATCAGCGAGCGGATCTACCCGCTCTGGCGGGCCGGCTTCCGCGACAGCGTCGCCCGGCTCACGCCCTATCCGCTACGCGACACCATCGTGGGCGGCGCCACCGGCCAGCTTCGCCTCTTTGCCGGCGCGGTCCTGCTGGTCCTGATCGGCGCGCTCGCCAACGTGGCCACCCTGCTGCTGGTGCGGGTCTCGTCCCGCGGTCACGAGCTCGCGGTGCGCGCCACCCTTGGCGCCTCCCGGCTCAGGGTGGCGCGTCTGGTGCTCACCGAGGGGGTGATGCTCGCGGTGCTGGCTATGCTCGCGGGGATCGGGCTGGCCGCGCTCGGGCTCCGGCTGGTGGGCGTGATCGCGCCCAACCTGCCCCGGGCCCACGAGGTCGCGCTGAATGGAAGCGCCGTGGCGGTCGCGGCGGCGCTCGGGCTCCTGAGCGGCGTCCTCATGAGCCTGTCACCCGTGGCCGCCGTGCTGGGCGGCCGGCTCGGGTCGTTGCGGGCGGACGCGCGGCGAGCCGGGGGGACGCGGTGGACCGGCGTGGTGCGCGGCGTCCTGGTCGCGACCGAGTTCGCGCTGGCCATCCCGCTGCTCCTGGCCGCGGCGCTCCTGGCCAACAGCCTGCTCCGGCTCGAGCGGGTCGATCCGGGCTACGACGCCGGATCGAGCCTCGTCGTGTGGCTGTCCCCGCCGCCGGCCCGCTATGCGGACACCACCGCCGTCCGAACCTTCTGGCGCCGCGCGGTGGCCGCGGCCGCGGAGGCGCCCGGGGTCGTCGCCGCCGGGCTCGCGACCTCGCCGCCGCCCGACAATCAGGGCGACGTCAACAACTTCAACCTGGTCGCCCACCCGGTGCCCGAGGGCGGCGCCGAACCGACCGCGCCGTGGTCCTCGGTCACCCCCGGCTTCTTCGCCGCCCTCGGTATCCCGCTGCTCGAGGGTCGGCTCTTTACCGACGCCGATTCCGCCGGCGCCCCGCCGGTGGCGGTGGTGAGCCGCTCGTGGGCGACGCGTTACTTCCCGCGCGCGAGCGCCGTCGGGCAGCTGATGGTGGAGGGCGGCTGCTACGAGTGCCCTCACACCACGATCGTCGGCGTGGTCGGCGACGTGAAGTACCAGGGCCTGGCCGGTGACGGCGACGGCGTGTACGCGCCGCTGCAGCAGTCCGACCGCCGGACCGCCGCGCTGTTCGTGCGGACCGCCGCCGCGCCCGCGGGGGCCACGGGCCCGGTGCTTCAACGGTTGAGAGCGCTGGATCCCGAGCTCCCGCTCTCGGCCCGGCTCATGACCGACGAACTCCGGCGCGCGCTCGCCGATCCGGCACGCTGGACTGCCGTCATCTCCGCCTTTGGCGCCGTCGCGCTCGCGCTGTCGGCCCTGGGGATCTTCGGGCTGCTGTCCTATCTGGTGCGGCGGCAGCGGCGCGAGATCGGCGTGCGGCTGGCGCTGGGCGCCGAGCCGCGCGCGATCCTCCGGATGGTGCTCGCGCGAGGGATGCGGTATGTGCTCGCGGGTACCCTGGTCGGGCTGGCGTTGACGGTGGTGAGCGGGCGCTGGCTGGGTGCGCTGCTCTTTCAGGTGGGCCCCAACGACCCGCTCACGATGGGCGGCATCACCGCGGTGCTGTTGCTCGCCGCGTTGGCGGCGTGTCTTTTCCCGGGCATCCAGGCCGCGCGCATCCGGCCGCTCGAGGCGATCGCGGAGGAGTGAGCGGCGCCGCGCTCAGCGGCAGGTGAACCGCGCCTTCTGGAATTCGACAATCGTCTTTCCGCTCGGCCCGACCGTGACGTGGAAGGTGAGGTGGCCCCTGGCGTCCGGCACTCTCCCCTGGCCGATGATCGAGGTCGTGGCCACGAAGGTCTGCACCTCGTCGATCCTGCCCGACACGCTGCTGTTCTTCCGTCAGTCGCGCCGGATCTGCTCCAGCAGCTCCGCCGCCTCGCGGCTCCGCGGGTGTTCAGAACCGGCGCCGTTCCGGAGCGCCACCAGCGCGCCCTCGAGCTGCCCCCGGGCCCCAAGCGTATCCGCCGACGCGAGCAGCGCGCGGGCCTCGACCAGCCGCGCCTCCCCGACGAACGCGCTCCGCGTCTCGGCGAGGGAATCCAGCGCCGCCATCGCTCGCGCCTCGCGCGCGAGCGTGAGGGCCTGAGCGATGTCGCCCGCGGCGAGCGCGCTCCTCGCGGCAGCCAGGACGATGGGACGCAGGCGCTTCGGGTCCTTACCCTCGGACGGCCTGTACGCGTCCAGGACCGCTCGAAACTGCGGCAGCGCCGCCGTGCCGTTCCCCTGGGACAATGTGATCAACCCATCGAGCACCCGGGGATCGACGATGGCGTCCTCCGCGAACCGCCACGACATGCCGCCGGCCGCAAGCTGTGCCAGCCGCGCCTGAGCTCGTCGTGCCTCCGCCAGGCGGCCAAGGTGGATCAGTGCGCGGGCCTCGCCAAACAGTCCCCGGCCTTCCCGGTAGCGGTTGGTGTCCTTCACCCCCCGGGCAACGACCACCGTGAAGTACTTGAGCGCCGAGTCGGCATGGCCCTGGTTGAGCGCGGCCTCGGCGTAGTGGATCAGGGAGAGGAAGGTCGCCTGGTGCGTGCTGTCGGTCCGCTCGGAGACCTCCAGCATGCTGCGCAACAGCGTCTCCGCCTCCGCCGTCTCCCCCAAAACAGTCAGCGTCAACGCCATGTTGTGTCCATGGATCGCGCGGCTGAGCGTCCCTCCGCGGCCGGTGCTATCCATGGTGGCGATGACCCTGCGGAACACTTCGACGCCCTCGCGCGGCCGCCCGGCCCCCTCGAGGGCGCTGGCGAGATGGCCCAGCAGGTCGAGATACTCGACGTCTCGTGTCATCCCGATGCTGTCGCGGATGGCGACGGAGCGCTGCGCCTTGGCCAAGGCTTCCTCGGGCCGGCGCATCTCGTCGGCGAGCTCGGATTGCATGTTCAGGCACCACGCTTCGACGCGCGGATTTCTCGCGGCCCGTATCAGCGGCTCGATCCGGTCGAAGAGCGCCCACCCTTCGTCGAGATGCCCTCGGTGTCGCAGCCAGTCGGCCCGCTCGCACCGGCTCTGCGCGAGCTGGGCTGTGTCATGGAGGGCCAGCGATAGGGACTCGGCACGGGCCACCAGGGTGTCCTGCACTTCCAGCGCAGTGAGCTCCCGGTAGCGTCCCGACATCTGAAGCAGGAACATCACGCGGAGCCTGGGGTCGTTGGTCCCCAGCCGCTCGACCACCGCCCGGCCGGCGTCGAGCACTTCACGCATCGTCATCGGCCGGTCCCCGATCTCCGACAGCAGGACCGACTGAAACTCGATCTGGCCGTCCGCGCGCTCGCTCTCCCTCACGGCGGCATCGCGCTGGCGCCGGGCTTCCCGCATCTCCCGGAGCGAGAAGCCGGTGGCCCCCACCAGCGCGACCAACGTCACCAGCGCCGCCGAAACGGCCACCCGGTTCCGGCCCACGAACTTCCGCAGCCGATACGCGGCGCTGTCGGCGCGCGCCTCGACCGGAAGCCCGCTGCGCCAGCGCTCCAGATCCGCCCACAGCGCCGCGGCGGACGGGTAGCGCCGAGCCGGGTCCTTGTGCAGCGCCTTAAGCACGATCACGTCGAGATCGCCGCGCAGCCGGCGCTGGAGTCGCTCCGGGGTCGTGGCCCGGGCAGCCGCGCGGGCGGCTTGCTCGTCCGCGTGCGCCCCGTCGCCGAACCGCGACGAGGGCCGCTCCGGCTCGGTGTCGCAGACGATCCGCTCGATCTCGGCCGGCGTGCGGCCGCGCACCTCGTAGGGCCGGCAGCCGGTGAGGAGCTGGTACAGCAGCACGCCGAGCGCGTAGGTGTCCGTCGCCGTCGTCACCGCGCGGCCCCGGATCTGCTCCGGTGCGGCGTACTCAGGCGTGAGCGCCAGCACTCCGGTGCGGGTCTCGAGCCCTTCATCGGCGGCCCGCAACGGATCGAGCAGCTTGGCGATGCCGAAGTCGAGCAGCTTGAGCTGCCCGTCGTCCCGCACCAGGATGTTCGAGGGCTTGAGGTCGCGGTGGATGACGAAGTGCTCGTGCGCGTAGCGGACCGCGTCGCACATCGCCTCGAAGTGGGTCAGCCGCTCGTCGATGCCGAGCTGTCGCGCGTCGCACCAGGCGTCGACCGGCTCCCCGTCGACCAGCTCCATGGCGAAGTAGGGCAGCCCCGCGGCCGTGACGCCCCCGTCGATCAGGCGGGCGATTCCCGGATGCTCGAGCAGCGCCAGGATGCGCCGCTCCTCGATGAAGCGCCGGACCACGGCCTCGCCGCTGCCGACGTGGCGAATGAGCTTGAGCGCCACCCGCTGCCGCAGCTGCGCGTCCTCGCGCTCGGCGAGGTAGACCACGCCCATTCCGCCGTGGCCCAACTCGCGCACGATGCGGAACGGGCCGACCCGCTCCGGCGCCAGGGCCGCGAGCGGAGCGGCGAGCAGCGCCGCGGCCAGCTCGACCGCCGGCGACTCCAGGAAATCCCCGGAGCGGACCGATGCGTCGAGCAGCCGGCGCACCTCCGCAGCGAGTAACGGGTCGGTGGCCGAGAGCTGTTGCAGGAAGGCGGCGCGCCGCTCGGGCGGCAGGTCGAGCGCCGCATCGAACAGGCGGTCGATCTCGCGAAAGCGCTCGTCGGACTCAGCCATGCGGCCGCCTTGCGCGGGAGACTGCGGCGAGGGTTCCGGGTGAGGATCTGGGGAGAGAAGATGCCGCCCGGCTGCGGGGGCCGCAATCCGTGCGAAAGGGCTGGTAGTGTCCCATTTTCACCGGATGCTCGGCGAGATGGACCACGCCCGTCCGCCAGGACGCCTTTACCTTTCCTTCGCCATGACTGCCAGCAAGGTTCCCGAGGTCACCCTGATCTTCTGGGTCTTGAAGATCCTGGCGACCACCCTGGGCGAGACCGCCGGCGACACCCTGTCGATGACGCTCGCGCTCGGCTACCTGACCGCGACCGCCATCTTCGCCGTCATCTTCATCGCCATGGTCGCCGCCCAGATTGCCGCGCGCCGGTTCCATCCGTGGGTCTACTGGGCCACCATCATCGCCACCACCACGGTCGGCACCACCCTGGCCGACTTCGCCACCCGCTCGCTCGGCATCGGGTACGCCGGCGGCAGCACGCTGCTCCTCCTGCTGCTGCTCGGCTCGCTCGCGGTGTGGTACCGCACCACCGGCACCGTCTCGGTCGAGTCGGTCCGCACGCCGCGCGAGGAAAGCTTCTACTGGGTGACGATCATGTTCTCCCAGACGCTGGGCACCGCCCTGGGCGACTGGACCGCCGACACGGCCGGCTTCGGCTACGGCGGCGCGGCGGTGGTGTTCGGCGGCCTGCTCGCCCTCATCGCGGCGGCCTGCTTCTGGACCGGCATCTCCCGCACGGCCCTCTTCTGGGCCGCCTTCGTACTCACCCGGCCGCTCGGCGCGGTCCTGGGCGACCTGCTCGACAAGCCGGTGGCTTCTGGTGGCTTCGCCTTCAGCCGGCCGCTGGCCTCGGCGCTACTGCTCACGGCGATGCTTGCCTGCCTGCTCCTCTTTCCCCAGCGCGCCGCCGGACGAGCGCACTGAGGCACGTCAGCATTCGACAACGACCGGACCACGCGAGCGATTGTGCGGGCGCAGCTCTTCGACCTCCGCGGCGACCAGCAGCAGGCGCGCGCCAACGCGGACACGACACGCATGGGATTCGAGGCGCAGCCTCGCGACTACGTGCAGCTCCAGCTTGCCCGTATCTACATGATCGTGGCCGAGCCGGAGCAGGTGATGGACCAGCTCGAGCTGCTGCTCAAGATGCCGTATTACCTCTCATCGGGCTGGCTCCGCATCGACCCCACCTGGGCCCCGGCTCAAGGACAGCCCGCGCTTCAAGAGGCTCGCTGCGGGCGGGTGACGTCGTCACTGCCCTGAGGCCGGCCGCCATCCGGGGTGATCCGCCCCGCTCACGTCGCTGGAGAGGCCGTCCGCCGCCCGGCGTTCCCTCGCCGCGGCGCCGTCGGCGGGACCGGCAGCCCGTGCTCCACGCACAGCGTCAGCACCGCCTCGCCGTCCAGCGTCTCCTGCTCCCGGAGCGCGGCCGCCAGCGCCTCGAGCGCGGCGCGGTGCTGCCGGAGGCCGTCGCTCACCCGCTGGTACAGCGTCTCGACCAGCGCGCGGACGTCCCGGTCCATGGCCGCGTGCAGTTCGCCGCTCACGTCGCCGCCCGAGGCCCGCTCGTCGAACGCCACCAGCCCGGTGGTGGCGCCCATGCCGAGCTTGTAGACCATCTCGCGCGCTACCCGGGTGGTGTGCTGCAGGTCCGCCTTGGCGCCGCTGGTCACCGCCGCGTCGCCGAACACGATCTCCTCCGCCGCTCGCCCGCCCAGGCCCTTGCAGATCTGCCCCTCGAGCGCGCGGCGGGTGTGCAGCACCGGCTCGCCGGGCGCGAAGTGGGCCACGCCCATCGCCTGGCCCCGCGGCTGGATGGTGACCTTGTGCAGCCCGTCCTCGGGATGGAACAGGAGCCCGGCGATCGCGTGCCCCGCCTCGTGCAGGGCGACGGTGCTCCACTCGTCCTCGGTCGCGCTGAAGCCGGTGCGCTCCTTCCCGAGCAGCAGCCGGTCGCGCGCCAGCTCGACGTGCTGCCATGATACCGTGCGCGCGCCCTCGCGCGCGGCCGCGATCGCCGACTCGTTGACCAGGTTGGCCAGGTCCGCGCCGCTCGCCTGCGGCATGAGCCGGGCCAGCCACGCCAGGTCCACGTCCTCCGCCAGCGGCACGCGCCGGAGCGCCACGTGGAGCCGGAGGATCGCCTCCCGCTCGATGGTGGTGGGGAGCCCCACGTGCACCGCCCGGTCGAATCGCCCGGGCCGGGTGAGCGCCGGGTCGAGATCCTCGGTGCGGTTGGTCGCGCCGATCACCAGCACGTGCTCGCGGGGGGTGAAGCCGTCCATCTCGACCAGCAGCTGGTTGAGCGAGCGATCGTCCTCGTTGTGCGATCGGTTCCGTCCGCGCCGCCCGCCCAGCGCATCGATCTCGTCGATGAAGATGACCCCGCCGCTGCGGCGCGCCGTGCGGAAGAGCTGCTTGATCCGCGCGGCGCCGAGGCCGACGAGGAAGCCGGTGACCTCGCTCCCCGAGATGGCGTAGAACGGCACGCCCGCCTCGCCCGCGATGGCGCGGGCCATCAGCGTCTTCCCGGTGCCCGGCGGTCCCGACATCAGCACGCCCCGCGGCGTCCGCGCCCCGACCGCCGCGAAGGCGTCCGGCATCTTGAGGAACTGCACCAGCTCCCGCAGCTCGGCGACGGTGCCCTCGTGGCCCGCCACGTCGCGAAACGTCGTCCGGGAGCGCGAGCGGACCGCCAGATCGCCGCCCCGGCCGGTGGCGAGCTGCAGCTGCCGCCGCGCCACCAGGCCGGCCGCCGTCAGGACCACGATCCAGAGCACGACCGGGCCGACCCAGGGGAACCGTCCGCCCGGAGACTCCATGGTCACCGGCACCCCCGCCCGCTCGGCTCGCGCCAGCAGCGGCGCCACTTCGGTCGTCGGATACGCCACCACGAACGGCTGCCCCGCCCGCGGCCCGGCCACCTGGCGGCTCCACACGCCGCGGAGCTCGCGCCCCGGCACGACCGTCAGGTCGGCCACGGCGTGAGTGTCGAGGGCGGTGATGAAGCTCGAGTAGGCGACCAGCCCGGGCGAGGGCGGGCGGGTCTGCCACCAGCGGAGTGCCACGCCCGCCATCAGCGCGAGCGTCACGACGAGTGCGGCCCACCAGAGCGCGGCCGGGCGGCGGGTCGACCACCGGCGGAATGTCTCGATCACATGGAGTCCTGAGTCTGTTCCGGTAGGATAGTACCGGGTACGGCAGGGCGGAAAGCCTTCGTGCCCGCTGGCATTCCGCTCCCACCGCAAGCAGATTGGTGCCCGACCCTCACCGGGCACCCCCGTGACCATCCCAGCGCTCCTGGCCGACGCTCCGCGCGACCGGCACGTGCTCGACCGCGAGTCGGGCCGCGGCGCCCATTGGCGCTGATCGCCCTCCTCGCGCTCACCGCGCTCACCAGCGCGTTCCTCCTCCTCTGGGTCGAGCCACTCTTCGCCCGGCTGGCCCTGCCGCTGCTGGGCGGCTCGCCCGCGGTCTGGAACACCTGTCTCATGTACTTCCAGGCCGCGCTGCTGGGCGGGTACCTCTACGCTCACCTCACTTCGACCTATCTCGACATCCGTCGCCAGGGCGTCCTCCACCTCGTGATGCTCACCCTGGCGCTGTTCGCGCTGCCGATCGCCATTCCGCAGGGCTGGACCCCGCCCGACTCGGGCCACGTCGTCGCCTGGCTGGCGGCGCTTCTCACGGTGGCGGTGGGGCTGCCGTTTCTGGTCTTGTCGGCCACCGCGCCGCTGCTCCAGCGCTGGATGGCCGGCATGGAGCACCTGCGCGCGCGCGACCCGTACGTGCTCTACGCGGCCAGCAACGCCGGCAGCCTGGTCGGGTTGTTGGCGTTTCCGCTGGTCCTGGAGCCCGAGCTCCGCCTGGGGCAGCAATCCACGCTGTGGGCCGCCGGCTATGTGCTGCTGGCCATCCTGATGGCCGCGTGTGTCGTCCTGCTGTGGCGCCAGCCCGATGCCGTGGCCCCGCCCGCGGTGCCCCCCGCACCCGGCTCACCGCTCGCGCCCGACCAGGGCACTGCTCCAAGCCTTCGCGCTCGCGCCCGCTGGGTTGCCCTCGCCTTCGTCCCGTCGAGCCTGCTGCTCGGCGTCACCACCTATCTCTCGACCGACGTCGCGGCGATGCCGCTGCTCTGGGTCGTTCCCCTCACGCTGTACCTGCTCACCTTCATCATCGTCTTCGCGCGTCGATCCCCAGTCACTCCGCGGGTGGCCGTCACGCTCCACACGTTCCTGGTGCCGACGTTCGTGGTGATCGTGTTCTGGCGGGTCGGCCTCGACCAGCGCTGGGAGTACCCGCTGCACCTCGGCATCTTCGCGGTCACCGCGCTGGTCCTGCACGGTGAGCTGGCGGCCGAGCGGCCCGCGCCCCGGCATCTCACCGAGTACTACCTGTGGATCGCGCTGGGCGGCGCGCTGGGCGGTGCGTTCAACGCGCTCCTGGCTCCGCTCCTGTTCCGCACCGTCGTGGAGTATCAGTGGATGATGGTGCTGGCCTGTTTCCTCCGGCCGTCGCGCTCCGCCCGTGACGCCGGCTGGCTCGAGCGGCTGCAGTCGCTGTCGACCGCGGCGCTACCGGCGTTGCTGCTGGCGGTGGTGGCGGTGTTGCGCCTCGGCCGACACCAGGTGCTCGGCATTTCCGTCTCGTGGCTCGCGACGGTCGCCGCGGCCGCCATCGTCATCGCGCAGCGGGCCAACGCGCTCCGCTTCGGCGCCAGCGTCGCCGCCCTGGCCGCGGCGGGGCTGCTGCTGTTCCAGCCCTCGCGAGACGACCTGTTTGCCGGCCGCTCGTTCTTCGGCGCCTATCGGGTGAGCCGCTCGGGTCCCGTGCGAATGCTGTTTCACGGGACGACCATCCACGGCGCGCAGTTCGCCGACTCCGCGCGACGCACCAGGCCGCTCACCTACTACCATCCGGCGGGACCGGTGGGCCAGGTGTTCCAGGCACTGGCGGGCCGGCTCAGCGGCCGGCGCATCGGCGCGGTCGGGCTCGGGGCAGGGAGCCTGCTCTGCTACGCACGCCCGGGGCAGGAATGGACCTTCTTCGAGATCGACCCGCTGGTCGTGCGGATCGCGCGCGACCCCGCCTACTTCAGCTACCTGCGCGATTGCCCGGTGCGCGCCAACGTCGTGCTCGGCGACGCCCGGCTGACGCTGGCCCGCGAGCCGAGCCGGCGGTTCGCGCTCCTGGTGCTGGATGCCTTCAGCTCCGACGCCATCCCGGTGCACCTGCTGACCCGCGAAGCCCTCGCCCTCTACCAGCGCCTGCTGGAGCCGGGCGGCGCGCTCCTCATTCACATCAGCAACAAGCACCTCGACCTGCAGCCGGTGGTGGCCGCGCTGGCCCGGGATGCCGGCCTCGAGGCGCTCATCGCCGAGCACGATGTGGATCCCGCGCGGGAGGACAAGGAGATGGACTACAGCTGCGACTGGGTGCTGCTGACCCGGCGGAGCGAAGACGCCGGGCCACTGACCGGCGACGCCCGGTGGCGGAAGCTCACCGGCCGGGCCGATCAGGAGCCATGGACCGACGATTACTCGAACGTCTTCCGCGCCATCCGTTGGTGACCCTCTACTTCTTCTTCCCGCCGGCGCCGTTGCCGCCGTTCTTCTGGCACACGAATCCGTTGATGAAGTTGACGTCGACCCCCGTAGTGAATTCCGCGGAGATCAGCGAGTAGCCGCCGGGGCAGTCCTTGTTCCCCAGGCTGGGGTCGCCAAGGTCATCCACCAGGGCCGCTTTGGTCGTTGCGAACGAGGGAGCTTCGACCTGCTCCGATGAGGTCGGCCCTCCGCTGCTGCAGGCCAGGGCCAGAGTCGTTCCGAGGCCGATCGCTGCGGGGAGAGACAGGAGACGCAGTGCGCGTGCGGTTTGCATGGCTACCTCCGGGTAAGATGGGTACCAACGCCACTGGCGCCCCTGACGAGAGGGGTCGCCTAAGAAGAGTCGGAATCGGCGGGCCAAACCGGTCACGCAGGGCAGGGGGAGGACGCTGGCGAGCACGGCCACACGACAACCGCCGCCGGAGCTGACTTCTCCCGGCGGCGGTTTGCCTTGGCGGATGCTGCGTGGACGATCGGCGTCTTTCCGGGGCGGCGACGGTCCTATGAGCTTGGTCAGGTCGTGCGGGCGGCGCCCTCCACCAACCGCTTGAACCGAGGGTTGTTCCTGAGCGGATCGAACGTCGGATCCACCCGGAGCCAGCCCGGTGTGAGATGATACGGCACCTCGAGCAGCGGCTCGAGCCGGTCCAGCGCCTTCTCCGGCTCGCCCACCACCAAATAGATACGTACCAGCTGCAGCTGCATGTAGGGACCGGCGAAGCCATCCGTGGCGATCGGATCCAGCTCCACGCCCCGCAAGCCCTCCCGGACGGCCTCGTCCTTTCGACCGAGATAGGCGAGCGCCAGCCCAAGGAGCACGTGCATCTGGGCGTTGTCGGGCGTGACCCGCAACAGCTGCTCGTAGTCGATCCGCGCCGAGTCGGCATACACCCGGGTGTGAGACTGGTCGCCGTGGAGCGCATAGATCTGGGCCAGCACGATCCCCCAGGTGGCCCGGCTGTTGTCGAACTGGCTGGGCGTGAGCCGGAGCAGCAGCCGTTGCAGGTCCTGGTCCAGCAGCCAGTACAGGTCGTCGTAGTTGGCGAAAAAGGCCGCCAGCACCGCGGGCTCGACCTCGCTCGGGACCGAGTGCAGTGCCCGCCGCGCCCCTGCCAGGTCCCCCTGCTGCAGGTAGATCTCGACCTTGGTGAGAACGATGACCAGGTTGGTCGGGGCCAGCGCGATCGCCCGGTCCGCCATGGCCAGCGCCTCAGGGTAGCGTCGCCGCCAGGCCAGCACCCGGGCCAATCGCCGCGGCGTCGACACCGAGCCCGGGTCCAGCACCAGGGCCCGGCGATAATGCTCCTCCGCCGCGTCCCATCGGCTCAGCCCTTCTTCGACGAAGGCCTCGGCGCCGAGCAGGTCGGCGTTGTTGGGCGAGAGGCGTTGGCCCTGAGTGTATTGCTCCAGGGCACGGGTCCGGTCGCCCGCGGCCTCGTAGTACTTGCCCATGGCGAGGTGGGCCTCGGGGCTCTCGGGTGCGAGGGTGACGACGCGCTGCGCCGCTGCCAGCGCCGCCTCAAGGTCTTCCGGCTTCGGCGCGCCCAGGACGTACATGCCGGAGTGGGTCTGGGAGCGCCGCGCCCACGCGAGCGCGAAGGTCGAGTCGAGCGCCACCGCCTGCTCGTAATACCCCAGCGCCCGCCGGAGCAGCACCAGGTCGATCACCGCGAGGCCGTTGGAGATCTCCTCGCCTTTGAGGTAGGCGTCGTAGGCCGCGAGGTTCCTGGTCGGCTGGGTCGTGAGCGCCTTGCGCTCGCCCGAGCCCAGGGTGGCCCCCAGCGCCTGGGCCACCTGGGTGGCGACGTCGGCCTGGACCTGGAACACGTCGGTGATCGAGGCGTCGAACGGCTCCTGCCACCGGGTCCGCGGCGCGCTGCCCGACGAGATCTCGACCAGCTCGGGGCTCACCTGCACCCGGCTGGCGCCGCCCGCCCCCTTCTCCCACCGCACCGTGCCGGTCAGCAGGTAGCGCGCCCCCAACTCCCGGGCGATCTGCTGCGGCGGCTTGGCGGCCTTCTTGTACGGCACCGAGCTGCTCCGGGCGATCACCTGCACGCTGGGGAGCGCGGCCAGCTTGCCCCGCACCGCGTCGGTCACCCCGTCGGCGAAGTACTCGTCCTCGCTGGGACCCAGGTTCTCGAACGGGAGCACCGCCAGCACGTTGGATCCGCCGGCCCCGTCGGCGCCCTCGCTGCCCGAGTGACGCCACGCGAACAGCACGCCCACGCCGATCAGGAGCCCGACCACCAGCGCCGCCGCCGTGGCCGGGAATCGGCGGGCTCGGGCTGAAGTCCCCACCGGAGCGGGGCGGCCGGCGCCCGCGAGCGTCTCGGCCGGCGTGGGTGTCGCCACCGCGACGGTCGCCGCCGATGTCGCGCCGGTCGGCCCCGCCTGCAGCGTCTGCGCGAACTGCGCCGCGGTGGCAAACCGGTCCGCCGCGATCGGCGCCAGCGCCCGGCGGATCGCCTGGTCCACCGCCTCCGGCACATTGGGCCGCACCGACCGCACGCCTGGCGGCGGCTCGGTCAGCCGCTTCACGATCAGCGCCTGCGCGGTGGCGCCGGTGAACGGCGTCTCACCGGCGAGCATTTCGTACAGCACCGCGCCCAGGCTGTAGATGTCGGTGCGGGCGTCGAGCCCCTTGTCGCCGCTGGCCTGCTCCGGGCTCATGTAGGCCGGGGTGCCCACCACCAGCCCGGTCTCGGTGAGCTTCGCGTCGTCCGATCCGGCCTCGATGGCCCGCGCGATCCCGAAGTCGGCCACCAGGGTGTTGCCGTCCCGGGTGAGCAGCAGGTTCTCCGGCTTGATGTCCCGGTGGATCACGCCGGCGTCGTGCGCGTACTGGAGCGCCTGCGCCGCCTCGCGCGCGATCCGGAGCGCGTCCTCCACCGGGAGCTGCCGCTCGCGCCGGAGCCGGGCGCGAAGCGTCTCGCCGTCCACGTACGGCATGGTGAACCACAGCCGCGGCGGACCGTCGGCCAGCGCGGTCTGTCCGGAGTCGAGCACGGTCAGGATGTGGGGGTGCTGCAGGCGGGCCGCCAGCCGGACCTCCCGCTGGAACCGCTCGGGGCCGAGGGTCTGGCCCAGCTCGGGGTGGAGCACCTTGAGGGCGACCGGTCGGTCGTACCGCAGGTCGCGGGCGAGGTAGACCGTGGCCATGCCGCCGCGGCCGAGCTCGCGCTCGAGCGTGTAGCTCCCGCTCAGCCCTGCCTGCAGTTGCGCGCGGAGATCGGTCATGATCGAGGGGTCAGGGGAACTGGGTAGCCGCTCATATAGTAGGATTCGGCCCTGCCCTCCGTAAGGTGCAGCGCGGACATGAGGCAACCATCAAACTCCGATGGATTCAGCGCTCGCTCCGACCAGGCTCAAGCGGTGCCCTCGACTAGTCGCTTGAACCGCGGATTGCCCCGGAGCCGATCGAACGTCGGATCGATCTTGAGCCATCCCGGTGACAGGTAGAACGGCTGCTTGAGCAGCAGCTCGAGCTGGTCCAGCGCCTTGTCGGACTCGCCCGTGAGGATGTAGCTGCGGGCGAGCATGTAGAGATCGTAGGACACGCCCGGCGAGTGTGCGGTGCCGCCCAGGGCCAGCGCGCGTTGGCCTTCCCGGATCGCCGCGTCCTTACGGCCGGCGAAGCCGAGCGCCGCGCCATAGAGGGCGTGCAACTGGGCGTTATCCGGTGCCGCGTACAACTGCTGCTCGAACGCAGCCCGCGCGGAATCGCCGTAGGCCGCGGCCCGACGGTGGTCACCCTCGATGTCGTAGATCCCCGCGAGCGCCAGCCCCCACCCACCGGCGTCGCCGTCGAACGCGGCCGGCGTAAGCCGTTTGACCAGGGCGCGCTGATCGGCGTCGAGCGCCCAGTAAAGATCCCAATAGGTCGCCATGTAGGCTACGAAGGCCGGCAGATCCACGCCGGCCGGCGGCTGGGCCAGCACCTTGCGGGCCCCTTCCAGGTCGCCACGCGCCAGCTCGATCATCGCCCGGATCTGGATGACGCTCAGGTCCGAGGGCAGGAGCGCGAGGGCGGTGTCGTTCACCGCCAGGGCCTCATCATAGCGCCGGAGCCAGAGCAGGTATTCAGCCAGCACGCCGGCGGTGTTGCCGGCGCGGGGATCCAGGCTCACGCTCCGCCGCAGGTGGTCGGTAGCGGCATTCCACTGTCCCAGTGACCGCTCCGCGTTCGCGATCCCGCGCAGGAGGTCGATATCGTTCGGCGAGAGGACGAGACCCTTCTGATAGGTCGCGATGGCGCGCGGAAAGTCGCGGACCACCTGCCGGTAGTAGGTGCCCAGCGCCCAGTACGAGCCCGCGCGACTGGAGTCGAGCGCCATCGCATGCTCGGCGGCGGTGCGGACACGGTCGGCCAGGGCAGGCGAGGGTGTGCTGTTGTTATAGACCAGCGCGCCGGCGCTCGACAGGTCGATCCAGGCGTCGACGAACGTCGAGTCGAGCGCTACAGCCTGCTCGTAGTAGGCGATGGCGGCCCGGTTGTTGTTCCCCCCCGGGCCGAACGCTTCCTGCGCCTTGCCTTTCAGGTACGCGTCGTACGCCGCGAGGTTCCGGGTCGGGCGGTTCCCCAGCACCTGCTGCTGTCGAGACCCAATCGCCACGTCGAGCGCCTCTGCAACCCGGCCCGCGATGTCCGCCTGCACCTGGAACACGTCCGTGAGTGAGGCGTCGAACGGCTGCTGCCACTTGGCGTCGGCGGTGGTGGCGTCGATCAGCTCGGGGCTCACCTGCACCCGGCTGGCGCCGTCTTTGCCCTTGGCCCAGCGCACCTTGCCCACCAGCAGGTAGTCCACGCCCAGCTCGCGGCCGATCTCCTGCGGAGTCTTGGTGGTGCCCTTGTACTGTCCCGAACTGTTGGAGCCGATGACCCGCATGGTGGGGATCGCCGTGAGTTTGCCACGGACGGCGTCGGTCATCCCGTCGGCGAAGTACGCGTCGGCCGAGTCACCAAGGTTCTGGAACGGGAGCACCGCGATCCGGCGCTCCTTGCCCGCGTCGGGGGCGGTGTCCGGGCGCCCGTGCCGCCAGGCGAACAACGCACCCCCGCCCACCAGGAGCCCGATCACCAGCGCGGCGGCGGCCAGCGGGAATCGGCGCCGGCTCACGCTCGGCGCCGCACCACGCGCGGGCGCGGCGGTCGGCACCGACACGACGGTTCGCTCGACGGTGGCCGCGCCGCTCGCTCCCGCCTGCAAGGTCTGCCCGAACTGCGCCATGGTGCCGAAGCGATCGGCCGCGAGCGGCGCCAGCGCCTTCCGGATCGCCTGGTCCACCGCGTCCGGCACGGTCCCGCGGCTCGCCCGCACGCTCGGCGGCGGCTCGGTCAGCCGCTTGACGATCATGGCCTGCATCGTGGGGCCGGTGAACGGCGGCTCCCCCGCCAGCATCTCGTACAGCACCGAGCCGAGCGAGTAGACGTCGCTCCGCGCATCGAGGGCCCGGTCGCCCGAGGCCTGCTCCGGGCTCATATAGGCCGGCGTCCCGACGACGAGGCCCGTATCGGTCAGCCGCTCCTCGTCCCGCCCGTCTGCTCGCCCGCCCGCCGGCCCGCCGGCCGCGAGCCCGCGCGCAATCCCGAAATCGGCCACGAGCGTGTTGCCGTCCCGCGTGAGCAGCAGGTTTTCCGGCTTGATGTCCCGATGCACCACCCCGTGCTCGTGGGCGTACTGCAGCGCCTGCGCGGCCTCGCGCGCGATCCGGACGGCATCTTCGACCGGGAGCTGCCGCTCCCGCCGGAGCCGATCCCGGAGCGACTCGCCTTCGATGAACGGCATGGTGAACCAGAGCCGTCCGCCGGTCTCACCGGAGTCGAGCACGGTCAGGATATGGGGATGCTGGAGCCGCGCGGCGAGCTTGATCTCGCGAAGGAAGCGATCGGGGCCGAGCGAGTTGGCCAGCTCGGGATGCAGCACCTTGAGCGCGACCGGGCGGTCGTGCTTGAGGTCCTGGGCCAGGAAGACCGTGGCCATGCCGCCGCGGCCGAGCTCGCGCTCGAGCGTGTAGCTCCCGCTCAGCCCTGCCTGCAGTTGCGCGCGGAGATCGGTCATTGTCGCCGGAAGAAGGGAATGGGCGGCCGCTACAATAGTAGGACCCGGGCATACCTGCCGGAAGGCCGCGGCTCCCCCTCAGGCGGGACACGCCACCGCGAATGCCACCCGCGCCGTGTCCGTCTGCGTCACGGCCACCGTGCGCGACGCGTCGCCCTGGACGCTGCAGCCCGTCGCAAGCCCGCCCAGGTCCACCTGGTGGAGACCGATCGTGAACGCGGGCAGCGTCTCCGTCGTGTCGGTGCCGATCGGCACGGGGTTCCCGTCGTCGATTCGGATGGTGTATCCGTCCGGGTCGGGCTGGCCGGAAGTCGTTGTGGTGATCTCGATGGCGCCCGACGTCGGCTGGAGGAAGCCGCTGCCGTTGCAGGCTACGAGTGAGGAGAGAAGGAGCAGGGGAGCGAGGTTCGGGGGTCGTGAGGGCATCGGTCGAGCTTCCGGCAGAGTGTGGCGTCTGCCGGAAGATAGGCGGTTTCCAGCCTCGCCCCGACCCCCGTCGCTCCTAGCTGGCCGGTCCGATCGCGACCGGAGTGTAGTGCGGTATGAGGTCCGTCTGCCCGATGCCGAGCTCGCCGTTGGCGTTGCTGCCCCAGCAGTAGCCCACCCCGGCCGGAGTTCGTCCGCAGGTATTGTCATTGCCCGCGCTCACCTGGCTGAAGAACAGTCCCGCGGGGACTTTCAAGGGTGTCAGGCTCTCCGTCCTCCCTTCAAGCCCGAGCGCTCCCGATCCCCAGCACCAGGCCTCACTCGAGGTGGTCTCTCCGCAGACATGGTCCCCGCCCGCCGTCACCCGCCGGAAGGCGTGGTTTCCCGATACCAGGCGGGGCCAGAAGCTGAGATAGGTGTGCCCGTTCCCGAGCTGGCCGAAGCGGCCGTTTCCCCAGCAGAAGGCCTGATTCGTGGTCGTCACCGCGCAGGTGTGGAGCCTGCCCCCGTCGACCTGCTTCCAGTGCCGAGTCCCGGCCACGCGTGAGGGCTTGAGCAGCCGGGTCGTGGAGCTGCTGTCGCCCACCTGGCCGGCGGAGTTGAAGCCCCAGCAGTACAGCCGATCGTCGGTGGTCACGGCGCAGCTGTGACTGAAGCCCAGCCCTACCTGGCGGAACGTGAGCGTGCTCTTGATCAGCACCGGCTTCGTGCTGCACGCGCCCAGCGTGCCGCCGGAGCCGAGACAGTCCTCCGGCCCGGTCCTGGTACCCACGCCGAGCTGGCCGTCGCGGTTCAGGCCCCAGCAATACACCCGGTTGTCTGGGTAGCTGAGCCCGCACGCGTGGTCGAAGCCGGCATCGACCTGCCGGAACCGGTGACCCCCGGTCACCGCGACCGGTGCGTCATGGCTTGCGGTGCCGCCGTTGCCCAGCTCGCCCAGGGTGCCGAGGCCCCAGCAGTAGGCGTGGAAGTCGGTGGTCACGCCGCAGGTAAACCGTCCGCCCGTGGTGATCTGGCGGAACTGGAGGCCCCCGACGACGGCGGCCGGCGACGATCGCTGGGTGGTGCTGCCGTCGCCCAGCTGGCCGTCGGCGTTGTTGCCCCAGCAGTAGGCGCGGTTGTCGCTGGTGACCCCGCAGGTCCGTGCCGACCCGCTGCTCAGTTGAAAGAAGGAGAGGGCGGCCGCCGTGGCGGTGACCGCGGGTGCGGCCCGGTCCTCGGGGGCGGTCGGGGAGGACTGATCGGGCTGGCAGCCCAGGATCACGATCGGCCCCAGCAACGCGAACCAACGCATGGCGACCTCCGGCCAGAAGACGTGGACCTGCCGAGTGGCCCACGCTAGCATTGCCCGGTCAAGCCGATTTCAAGAGGGTGCGCTCAAGATGGTTCCGTCAGCTTCTTGAACCGCGGATTCGACCGCAGCGGATCGAACGCCGGATCGATCCGGAGCCAGGCGGGCGAGAGAAAGTACGGCATCCTGAGCAGCGGCTCGAGCAGGTCCAGCGCCTTCTCCGGCTCGCCGACGAGCATATAGGTCCGCGCCAGGACGTGCTGCAAGTACGGCCCTACGTAGCCGTCGCGCGTGGCCGGGGTGAGCGCCACCGCATGCTCACCCTCGCGGATGGCGTCGGCCTTGCGGCCCATGTACGCCAGCGCCAGCCCCAGAACCGCGTGGCGTTGCGCGTCGTTGGGCGTGTCCCGCAGCACGGCCTCCAGCCCCTCGCGCGCCGAATCGGCGTAGATCCGGCTGCGGGCGAGATCGCCACGCACGTAATAGGTCTCGGCCAGGATGATGCCCCATGTGCCGCGATCGCCGTCGTACGTGCTCGGCGGCAGACGCAGGAGGAGCTGCTGC
>Ga0308175_100000746_pt1 | contig 21629 bp, 15 predicted proteins | sample PhyCR1_3_FD_203893 | JGI IMG/M metagenome (GOLD analysis project Ga0308175, IMG submission 203893) | Soil microbial communities from UC Gill Tract Community Farm, Albany, California, United States - DLSLS.C.R1 | ecosystem: Environmental > Terrestrial > Soil > Agricultural land | place: USA...
GCCAAGGGAGCCATCCGGGTCAACGGGTGCGCATCGCTCGGCATCCAGATCGGGACCGACTTCGATTTCACGCGCAGCGTGGACGAGAAGGACTACTACCTAGGTGGTGCCTGGGAGCCGATCGCCGGCTTCGGTGTGGGAATCGGTCTCGCGTTCGTCAGAGGGCAGTTCATTCCACGCATTGCTGGGATGTCGCCGCCGATCGCTCACGAAGATCATTACATGCTGCGGCCGTACTTCAGCGTCTTTCTCACACCGGATTTCGTGACCACGGCACGTGCAGCGGTCACGGCGCTACAAGCAAACTAATGCTTCGCATCCTTGCGCTGGTCGTCGCCGTGTCGTGTACCGCGGCTTGCAAGAAAATGATCGAAAAGCGAGAGTTGGCGTCCGGTAGTAGCGTGCCGGAAATCGAGAAGATGCGTGTGGTGCGAGGCGACCTCGAAGTCCGGTCGCTGGCAATCCGGGAAGACAGCCGGCTTCGTCATCAGCACGATCCGACCAGAAAGCTATGGGAGGGCCAGCCCGCGAATACGGGCTTGTCGGGTGTCAGGGATGCCGGGGCGATCATCGTTATGTTCGAGGACCAGCACGAGGAGGCTCATTGTTCAGCGATCGCGATCGATACGGACATCATTGTGACGGCGGCGCATTGCTTTACCCGGGAATACTGCGGCGGTGAAGAGAACCCCGCCTATGGCCATCCGCTAGCGTTTGCCCAGGGTAAGAAGCCAATTGCGTTCGAGGCCGTGTTGCACGTGATCGATGGGATGGTGTGCGCGTCGAAGGATCCTTGCTCGGCCGACCTGGCCTTGGCGCACCTCAGCACCGCGGTCTCAATGATGCCAGCCGATGATTTCCGAATCGCGGTGCCGGATCCCGATGTGCTCGTGCTCAAGGTTGGATATGGCGCTTATCTCCGCAATGGCCTCGATCCGGTGCAGTGGGTCAATCCTGGGACCGAGTCGCAGGCCACGGTGAAGCTCGATCCCCCTCCGGCCGCCGGCAGCGAGACCTACACATACTACGGCGTGAACCCGGATGGGGCCCACGTCGAGGTCTGTGGTGGAGACAGTGGTGGCCCTGGGCTCCAGATTGCGGGCGATGACTATCGGCTCGTCGGGATCACCAGCAGCGCCAGAGGCGACAGTCATGCGCCGAAAGACGCGAACTGCAATCCTACCGGTAAGGATATCGAGCTCAGCTACTACAGTTCGTGGATCCGCGATAACATTGCCGCAGCACGCGCGGCACCGGGCAACCAGTGCCAGTAACTCACCGGCGGCAGGCAGCCGCCGGCTCTCTCTCGTGTGAGCTACCCAGGAGGAGCATCATCGTCCAGAGCGCAGAAACAAGGATCTTACGTCGCCGAATCGGCCAACATCCCGTGCGGCAACCAGCGCGTGGTACATGAGGCCGGTGTTTGCGATATCGGCGCACGTCAGCGCGAACCCAAGACAAGCCGTTGGCACACGTACTGCCCGCGAACTGCCTCGCCGCTGACGTTCGGCGTTGGTCGCGGCACCACAGCACCCTGAGAGAGCCAAGACGAGACCGGCTGGGCAGCGTCCGCATCGTCGCAGCGTCGCAGCGTACCGCACCGGTGCTGAGCATGATCCGTGATCTGCGTCGCCACCTCGCTGTGCCGACCGTCGCGCGGTCGTCGAGCATGCGGGTCAAGGCCGTGGCGGGTGCGCTGGGGCGGTGTAGATCTGGCAATCGACCCCGAGGGCGACGTTGTGACAGATCGGGAAGTACAGGGTCGCGCCGTCGCGTGTCCACTGTGGTGCGGTGGCTCGACCGTCGGTGTTGGCGACGAGCTGGACATCACTGCCGTCGGGCTTCATCACGAAGATCTCGTAGCTGGAGAACCGGTTCGACGCGAACGCGATCTGACTGCCATCGGGAGACCACGACGGCCAGCCGTCGAACGCCGGGTGGTTCGTGATGTTGTGGGCGTCGCTTCCGTCGCTACCGGCGACGAAGATCTCGGAGTTGAGCTCGCCGAGGATCTTGCGGAACGCCAGGTGCTTGCCGTCGGGTGAGAACGCGGGATACGTGTTGATGCCGCCCGAGATGAGCTTCGCCGCGCGGCGCGTCGTCATGTCGATGACGTAGATGTCGGATGCGTTCTTGTTCGGCGGCTGGAGATCGTCGTCCGTGCAGTACGCGAGCTTCGCGCCATCCGGCGACCAGTTCGGATGAATCGCGCGCATCGTCCTGGGTGTGAGCGCTTCGACGTGCGTGCCGTCGGGGTCCATCATCGCGATGATCTCGCCGTGGTCCTTCATCGACACGAACGCGATCTTCTTGCCATCGGGAGACCACACGGGGTCTTCGTGATCATAGTCATCGTGCGTGATCTGTACGGGCTTGGAGGCGTCGAGGTTGGCGACGTACAGCTGCTCGCGACCGGCGATCGCGACGATGTAAACCATACGGCGTCCGTCGGGAGCCGGCGAGGGAGAGTCGTTGATCGAGTGGGTGAGCTGGTGGGCGAAGCCGATCGGCGCCGCGGCGACGGCGGCGGGGACAACCAGCGCGAACACGAGGATCGAAGCTCGCATGATCGAACCATACATTGCGCAGGCATTGTCGCATGTCGTGTCGCTTCGTGCCGCACGTCGATTGGCGCCGCTTGGTTCACCACCTCGAAGGCCGGGCGACGGCGATGAAGCAGCTGTCCGGCCGCGCGCGACCGCCCGCTGGCCAAGAAGGCGAGCGCTGGTCGCCACCATGCTCGGGGAGTTGCGATATGGTCGGGCGCATGTCCCTACGTGTCATCGGCGCAGGCCTTGGAAGAACCGGAACGATGTCGCTCAAGGGGGCTCTCGAGCGCCTGCTCGGTGCGCCCTGCTACCACATGATCGAGGTGTTTCCGCGACCGGCGCATTTCGGGTTGTGGACCGCCGCGGCGCGCGGCGAGCCCGTCGACTGGAAGGCGCTGTTCGACGGCTTCACGTCGGCGGTGGACTGGCCGGCGTCGGCGTTCTGGAAGGAGATCGCGCAGGCGTTCCCCGACGCGATCATCCTGTTGTCGACGCGTGACTCGGCGGAGGCGTGGTGGAAGAGCGCGAGCCAGACGATCTTCGGCGTCGCGGCCGCCGATCGCAGTAACCCCGTTGCGAAGATGGTCGACGCGATCTTCGCGGCGCGGTTCACCAAGGACATCCACGATCACGACGCGGCGATCGCCGCCTACGAGCGCCACAACGCGGACGTCCGCGCGACCGCGCCGCGCGATCGCCTCGTCGAGTGGACGCCGAAGGACGGCTGGGGCCCGCTGTGCAAGGCGCTGGGTGTGGCGGTGCCCGACGAGCCGTTCCCGCACGTCAACACGACGGACGAGTTCAAGACGCGTATCGCCTCCGGACCGCCGCCGGGTCACTGACCGGGGGATCGCGGGGGGCATCCGCGCTCACCACATGAGCCCGCTGCCGGTCCACGTCGGTCCGTTCACGAACACCGTCGCGAGGCTCACGCGATCGCCGGCCGTGTGAGCCGCGCAGAACCAGCGCTCGCCGTCGGACTCCGCGCGTACCGCGACGCAGTCGGCGCACTGCGCGATCGCGTCGGGGGAATCATCGACCATCCCGACGACGAGCGTCGGGCAGGTCGCCGCGTCGAGCACGCGGCTGGCGACGCTACCGAGCCGGGTCCTGCGGTGGTGCAACCCGAATCGTCCGATGACGATCAGGTTGGCGCGCAGCTCGGCCGCGAGGCTGACGATCTCCTCGTGGGCTTCTCCGACGCGCACGTGGAGGCGCACACGCCAGTCGGCAACCTTGAGGTCTTCGAGCGCGGGAAGCACGAGCGCGGCCAGGCGCTGCTTGGTGGCTTCCAGATCAGCGTGCCTATCGACAACGGTCAGGATATGTAGATCCGGGGCATCGTGACGCGCTGCCTGATCGAGGGCGTGCTCGAGCACGATCTCCGCGTACTCGGATCGATCGAGCCCGATGACGATTCCAAAACGACGGCTGGTTCGTGGTTGCGCCATGTGTGATCTCGGTGCATCGACCGTGCCGCTACTAACCACTGCTCTCGACGCTCACCAGATCCTCACGCAATACCTTGGACGACAGGAAATAGCGCTCTTCTGCGGTGAGATGATCGCGCAGGCGATCAAGGGTTAGCCGCAGCTCACCAGCTTCGCTAGCATCGAGACCGGCACGAACCAGGCGGTGCTCCTCCACGTGGTCGCTAACCATGTGATCCAGCCGGACCTCGCCGAACGCATCGATGTCAGCGAGCACCGGGCGCAAGAACTGCTCCTCGTAGCGGTTATGCGAGTCGAACGCGACCCGCAGCCGCGCGACCTCGCGCGGCAGGAGGGATGGCTCGAGGCATCCTTCCTCGAGCTCACTTGCGAGCCGTTCGCAGGACGTCATGATCTCTCGCAGCACCTCGTGCTGGGCGAGCAGCTCTGCCAGCGCGCGGGACAGCGGGCGACTCATGTCAGCCCTCGGGCGATGGCCGCAACGCCCACGCTGCATTCTTGCATCAGGTGCTCACGAGGAGGAGGCGAGGGACCGTAACCGTGCATGGGAAAGCGCTGGTGCATCGCGCGTTCCAGGCGCGGCTCGCGGGTCGAGCTCTCCCGTTCGCGCATTGCGTGCGCTCGGCGCCGACACCGCGCAAGCCGTTCGCGAATGACCAGGCGGTGCCAGGGCAGCCTCGTCAACGTCGGGCGCGACGCAAGAACCGCGTGACTGCATGGACCTCGGGCACCTTGGCGATGATCATGACGGCCAGGTACACGGCGCCGAACACGCCGATCGCGACCAGCGCCGACAGCCACGTGGGGGCCCCGGCGGTGCTCGCGAGCTGCCCGCCGGCGTAGCCGAGGCCGCCCGCGACGATGGCGGCGCCCAGCGCGCCGAGCCCGAGCCGGACCGGAATGGGAACCGGGCCGATCCGACGCGCGAGCCAGCGCCGCAGCAGCAAGAACTCGATCCACGCGGCGAACCCGGCGCTCGCGGTGAGGCCGAACGCGCCCCACGTCGCGCTGTAGTCGAAGGCATCGCGCAGCGGCAGCGCGAACGCCCAGCCGAGCACGCCGGTGATCGCCACCCGCACGAGGGCCGCGCGGAGCGGCCGCGTCGGGTCGCCCAGCGCATAGAACGCCGAGCCGAGCAGGCGGCCTTGCGTGCCGGCCGACAGCCCGAGCGCCGAGCCGGCGAGGATGATCCACACCGTCCGGGTGTCGCCGGCGTCGAACCGGCCGGTCTGGAACAGGAGCGCGACGATCGATCGGCCGATCGCGACGAACGCGACCGCCGACGGTACGACCAGGAACACGACGCGCCGGAGCGCGCCGCGCAGCCGACTCTGCAGGTGCTCGGCGCGGACCTCCTCGCCGCCGGTCGCGCTCGACATCTCCGGCAGCTCCGCCGCCGACACCGCCATGCCGAACAGGCTCACCGGGAGCAGGTACAGGATCTGCGCGCTCGAGATCGCGGCGAGGATGCCCTCGCCGAGATAGCTCGCCAGCACCTGATCGATGTAGCTCGACAGCTGCACCGAGCCGCGGCCGAGCAGCACCGGCACGAACGCGCCCAGCGTGGCCTGCACGCCCGGATCGCGGACGGCGAGCGACGGCCGGAGCGAACGCAGGAGCCGCGTGACCGCCGGCAGCTGCACGAGGAGCTGCGCCGCGGATCCGACCACCGCGCCCCACGCGATCCATGCGGCGATGTCGGCGTCGGCGCCGGCGTGCCCGGCGAACCGGCGGCCCGCGGCGAGGGCGGCGCCGATCAGCGCGGCGTTCCACACGACCGGCGAGACGTACGACAGGAAGAACCTGCGGTGGCTGTTGAGCACGCCGAGGCACCACGCCGACATCACGAGCAGGGCGATGCCCGGGAACAGGATCTGGACCAGCCGGACCGTCAACTCGCGCGCCTCGTCGTGAAACCCCGGCGCGAGGACCAGGACGAGCGGGCGCGCGGCGAGCACCCCCACCAGGGCGAGCACGCTCGCGACCGTGGCGAGCAGCGTCCCGACGGCGCGCGCGACCCGCGAGGCGTCCTCGGCGCGACCCTCCGCGCACAGCCGCGCATAGACCGGGATGAACGACGCCGACAGCACGCCCTCGCCGAGCAGGTTCTGCAAGAGGTTCGGGATCCGTAGCGCGGCGCGAAACGCGTCGGCCGCGACCGAGAGCCCGAGCGTGCCGGCCAGCACCCGCTCGCGGACCAGCCCCGCGATCCGCGACAGGAAGATGCCGGCGCCGACCGCGAGCGCGCCGCCGGAGCGACGTGGCGGTCTGGGTTCGGGCATCGGGGGAAGTGTCCTGCGCGGCGGCGCTCGTCGCAACACGCCCGGAGCGCGCGTGATCGGATAAACGCCGCCGCTCGGGGATCTATTCGATGCCCGGCCGCACCTCCCGGCGGGTTCGCCGGCCGGCCCGATGTGCACACGGGGCGAGATCGTTCGATGGACTCAGCGGCCTCACCATCATGCCGGATGCCGGCGTGCGGTCGAACCGACGCAAGACGTGCGCGCGCCCGGCCGGCCGCGCGCACGTCTTGCCGGCGATCAAGAGCGCCACGCCGGATGGGCATGGCCGTGCGTTTGCAGCAACGCCGGTCATGCCCTTCAAGAAAATCCTGTGCGCGATCGATTTTTCGGAGTGTTCGTACGCGGCGATGGCGACCAGCGCGCAGCTGGCGGCCGAGTCAGGCGCCGCGCTGACGCTCGTCCACGTCTGGCAGCCTCCGATCCGGACGCGGAACAGCGCCGCGCTGCTCGCCGACGACCTCCATGCCGAGTTCGTGGCGGAGTGCGAGAAGGCGCTCGAGAAGGCGAAGGCGCAAGTCGTGGCTCAGGGCGCTCCCAGGGTCGAGACCAAGCTGCTTGCGGGGGTGGCGTGGGACTGCCTCGTCAAGGAGGCCGCGTCCGATCCCACCTACGACTTGATCGTGGTGGGCACGCACGGTCGCAGCGGCATCGACCATGTCCTCGTCGGCTCGGTCGCGGAGAAGGTCGTGCGCCATGCGCCCTGCCCGGTGCTCGTCGCGCGACGCCGCTTCGAGACCACCCGACCCCGCTAGCTGATCATCGGTGCTCGACCGCGAGGCCGTCGCGGACCGACGCGCTCGGGTGCGCGATGACCACGTCGCCCGCCGCGACCCCGCTCACGATCTCGGTTTGCAACGGGCCGTGGTGGCCGAGCTCGACGTCGCGCACGATCGCGTGCCCGCCGTCGATCACGAACACCGCCCACCCCGAACCGCGCCGGAACAGCGCGCTCGTCGGCAGCTGCACCACGTCGGGCGCAGACCACACGATGATCTCGACCTCGACCGCGAAGCCGTCGCCGAGCGCGCGCCACGCCGCGGGCTGGCCTTCGAGGTCGAGCAGGACGTTGACCCGGTGCTCGTCGACGCCGAGCGCCGAGGTCTTGGTGAACGCGGCCGGCTCGATGCGCCGCACCTTCGCCGGCGACGAGTGCGACATTCTCGTAGGCGGTCATGCTCGGGATGAGGTTATAGAACTGAAAGATGAACCCGACGTGCGCCCGGCGATACCGGGTCAAGACCTCTTCGGTCGCGTGCGACAGGTCGTGGTCGCCGCACGCGAGCTGCCCCGACGTCGGGACATCCAGCCCGCCCAGGATGTTGAGCAGCGTCGACTTGCCGCTGCCGGACGGGCCGAGCAGGACGACCAGCTCGCCGCGATGGAGCTCGAAGTCCACGCCGCGCAGCGCGTGCACCAAGACGTCGCCCATGCGATACGTCTTCACGAGCTCCCGTGCCCGGATGGCCAGGGTCGAGTTGGCCATCGCGCCTCCGATCATCGTCTAGACCACGGATCGCATCATGTCAACCGACGGCGATTGCTTCGGATCGCTAGCGCAGCCGCAGGGTACGCGCGAGCGGCTGGCCGGCGCGCGTCCCGGACAGCTCGACGGCGCTCAGCTGGTCGAGCCTGGCGTAGAGGTCGAGGAGCTGGTTCACGTCCTTGAGCGGCGCGCCGTCGATCGCCTCGAGCGTATCGCCGTTCCTCAGGCCGAGCGCGGCCGGGATCGAGCCCGCCGTGACGCCGTAGAGCCGCACGCCCTTGATCTCGCCGTGGTCGAGCCTGGGGACGAAGCGCATGCCGCCGGGCTTGGCGGCGCCGGTCACCAGCTCGCGGATGAGGCTCCGATCGACGTCGTAGTTCTGCTCGTCGAGCTGCCTGATCCGGTCGGCCAGGGGGCTGGCGGCGGGCGGGCTCTCGGACGTTGCCGCGCCGGAGCCACGACCCGCCGCCGTTTCGAGGAGAGACAACCGCCCGTGGTGGCCGGCCCCGTCGACCACCTCGATCCACGTGGGGCCGATCCGATCGAGCGCGCCGAGCCCGGGGATTGTATCGCCGAGGCCCCAGCTGCCCTGGACCTCGCTGGCGAGCACGTGCACGGTGGCCCAGGGGTCGCGGCCGAGGCTCGTTCCGATCAGCACGGCCGGCGGGAGCTGGAAGCCGTTCGCCGGGCCCGATGCGGCGGCCGGCGCGCACGACGAGCAGAACATGTTGCGCTCGACGAGCAGCCTGGCCTCGCCGCGCATATGGGCGGGCACCGGGGGCACGTGGGCTGGTAGGGCCGGCGGGGCCGCGCTCGTACCGACGGCAGGCGGCGCCAGGTAATCGGCGGCCACGATCGAGGTGGCGGCCCGCGCCGCAAACGCGGCACAGGAGATGATGGTGACGGCGGTGATCATCCAGGTCGGTCGGACGAGGCCGCCGAACCAGCCCTGGAGCGTGTGGAGCGTGAAACGGTGCATCGTGGGCCTCGCTGCCCCGCCTTCATCAAGCGGCGTGCCACGCGGTAACCCTGCAGGCTTGCGCGGCCGGCCGGGCGGGGCTTGTCAGGCGGGCGATCGGCGCGACGGTGGCGCTGTCAAGATGGCAGCGGCCCCGACCATGTATAGTGAACAGGTCGTGATTGCTCTAATCCCCAAGGCGGTCGGGAGGTACCAGATCCTCGACCGGCTGGCGATCGGAGGGATGGCCGAGCTGTTCAAGGCAACGCTCACCGGCGATCACGGCTTCGAGAAGCTGGTGGTGATCAAGAAGATCCTGCCGCACCTGGCGAACGACAAGTCATTCGTCGAGATGTTCATCGACGAGGCGCGGATCACCGCGCAGCTCGATCACCGGCACATCGTCCAGGTCTTCGAGCTCGGCACCGACGCCGACACGCCGTACATCGCGATGCAGTACGTCGACGGGCTCGACGTGCTGGCGCTCTTGCGGGAGTGCGCCCGCGCGCAGATCCGGCTGTTGCCCGACCTCGCGGCGCTGATCGCGCGCGACGTGCTCGACGCCCTCGACTACGCGCACAACGCGCTCGATTCATCGGGCCGGCCGCTCGGCATCGTCCACCGCGATATCTCGCCCGGCAACGTGCTCCTGTCGTGGCGCGGCGACGTCAAGCTGACCGATTTCGGCATCGCCCGCGCCGCCGAGCGCCGGCACAAGACCGAGGCCGGCACGCTCAAGGGCAAGTACGGCTACATGTCGCCCGAGCAGGTGTCGGGCAGCGAGATCGACGCGCGCTCGGATCTGTTCTCGGTCGGGATCTTGCTCGCCGAGATGGTGATGGCGCGCCGGCTGTTCACGTCGACCAACGACCTCGACATCCTGCTGATGGTCCGCGACGCGCGGCTCGATCGCCTGCACAAGTACGCCTCGGAGTTCCCCGTCGAGCTTCGCGTGCTGGTCGTGCGTGCCTTGCAGCGCCGGCCCGAGGATCGCTGGCAGAGCGCCGCGCAGTTTCGCGACGCGCTCGACGAGTGGCTGCGGCGCACGACCCGGGTGGCGTCGCGCGATCTGGCCGCGCTGCTCGGCCGGGTGATCAACGCGCCGACCGCGGATCTCGAGGGGGTGGTCACCACCGAGGACGACGATCAGGCCGCGCTGTCGGGCCCGCTGACCCGGATGAGCCAGGCCCAGGCCGAGGTCGAGGCCGCGCGCGCGCGCGCCGCGTTCATCTCCGGGGAGGCGATCCCGACCGGGGTGGCGGGCGATGCCGGCTCGAGCGGGGTCATCCAGATCGGCGACGATGATGTCGTCGCGGAGAACGTCGATATCCCGTCGGGGCCGCGCGAGGTCGGCGAGATCGCGCAGCACCCGATCCTGCGGGTCGTGTACCGGCTCGCCAAGGCCAAGGAGACCGGCATGCTGGCGCTCGAGGGCCGCGCCGGGGTGCTCAAGGAGGCGTACTTCGTCGACGGGCAGCCGCAGTTCGTCAGCTCCAACGTGGAGGGTGAGCGGCTCGGAAATTATCTGATCCGGCAGGGCGCGCTGACCTCGCAGGCGCTGCAGCGGGCGATCTCGGTGATGCACCACTTCGGCGGCCGGCTCGCCGACACGCTCGTCGGCCTCGACATCCTCGATCCGCTCGAGGCCTATCGCCTGCTCGCCAAGCAGGTCGCGGCGAAGCTGATGGAGGCGTTCTCGTGGCAAAAGGGGCGCTACACGTGGGCGCCGCGCCACCCGAACCCGTGGAAGGCGCGCTCGCTACACCTCGATGCGTTCCGCGTGATCGGCGCGGGCGCGGCCCAGCTCGGCGAGCCGATGATCGAGGACTGGCTCGCCACCCACCACAAGGCGTTCATCGTGCGCGAGCCGATCCAGGACGGCGATCTCGCGCAGTTCGGCCTGGGCGACGCGCTGCTCAAGGTGTACAGCTTGCTCGATGGGCGGACCCGGCTCGGCGAGCTGGCGGGCAAGGTGCGCTCCCCCGAGGCACGGATGAACTTGCTCAGGCTGACCTACCTGCTCGTGCAGACCGATCTCGCGCGACTCTCGTGACGGCCATCCTCACGGTCCAGGGGCTCGAGAAGCGGTTCGGTACCCGCCAGGTGCTCCGTGGCGCATCGTTCGCGGTCCACGACCGCGATCGCATCGGCATGATCGGCGCGAACGGCGCCGGCAAGTCGACGCTGCTCGAGATGGTGGTGCATCGCGCGATGGGCGGTGACGATCCGACGCTCGCCCCGGACGCGGGCCTCATCACCTGGAAGCGCGACCTCGCGCTCGAGTACGTCGCCCAGGAGCCGGTGCTCGATCCGGACGCCACGGTCGGCGCCGCGGTCGCGCGCGATGGGGTGGCCGACCACGAGATCGCCTCGATCGCCCTGGCGCTCGAGCTCCCGCCCGAGGCCCAGCGGATCGCGACGCTGTCGCTCGGCGAACGCCGCCGCGTGGCCCTGGCGCGCGCGCTGCTCGGCAAGGCCGACGTGCTCGCGCTCGACGAACCGACCAACCACCTCGACGCGACCACGGTCGAGTGGCTCGAGATGCGGCTCGCGGCCTGGCCGGGCGCGCTGATCGTCGTCACCCACGATCGCTACTTCCTCGATCGCGTCGCGACCCGCATCCTCGAGGTCGATCGCGGCAAGGTCTACTCCTACGAGGGCGACTACGCCGAGTTCGTGCTGATCCAGGCCGAGCGGCTCGCCGCCGAGGGCGAGGCCGAGTACCAGCGCAGCTCGTTCATCCGCCGCGAGATCGACTGGATCCGCCGCGGCCCCCCGGCGCGCACGACCAAGGCCAAGGCGCGGATCGACCGGTTCGACGCCGCGGTCGCCGCCGCCCCGACCGACGACGACAAGCGCCCCGACACCATGGCGCTGCGCCTGCCGAGCGGCCCCCGGCTCGGCGGCACGATCGTCGAGCTGGCCCGGGTGACCAAGTCGCTCGGCGGCAAGCTCCTGTTCAAGGACCTCACGCTCGTCATGAAGCCGGGCGACCGGATCGGCATCGTCGGCCCCAACGGCACCGGCAAGACGACGCTCATCAAGACGATCCTGGGGCTCGCGCCCCCCGACGCCGGCCGGGTCGTGCTGGGCGCCAACACGCGGCCGGCCTACCTCGAGCAAGGCCGCAGCGAGCTGCGCGACGAGCTGACGGTCATCGAGGAGGTCGGCGACGGCTACGACTACGTCGATCTGCCCGACGGCAAGGTCCACGTGCGCAGCTTCCTCCGCATGCTCGCGTTCCCCGACTCGGTCTCTGATACCAAGGTCGGCCAGCTGTCGGGCGGCGAGCGCAACCGGGTCCAGCTCGCGCGCCTCCTGCGCCGCGGCGGCAACCTGCTCGTGCTCGACGAGCCGACCAACGACCTCGACCTGCCGACCCTGGGCGCGCTCGAGGAGGGACTCGTCCACTTCGCCGGCTGCGCGCTGATCGTCTCGCACGATCGCTGGTTCCTCGATCGCGTCGCCACCGCGATCCTGGCGTTCGAGGGCGACGGCAAGGTGACGTTCTACGAGGGCAGCTACTCGTTCTACGCCGAGCGGCGCCCGCGGCCCATCGCCGAGCGGGCCAAGCGCGAGTCGAAGGACACGCGCGCCGCCGGAAAGCCGGCCGGCCCGCGCAAGCTGACCTTCAAGGAAGCCCGCGAGCTCGAGACGATCGAGGACGCGATCGCCGCAGCCGAAGACCGGGTGACGACCCTCGAGGCCACGCTGTCGGACCCCAGCGTGTTCAAGGATCGCCCGACCGAGGTCCAGGCGCTGATCGCCGAGCTCGACGCCGCGCGCGCCGAGGTCGAGCGGCTGTTCGCGCGCTGGCAGGAGCTCGACGCGATCAAGACCGCGAGCCCGCGCTAGCGATGCTCAGCGCGAGACGCTCGCGGCGGCCTCGATCGCGCGCGCTCCTGGCCAGGTGAGCAGGTCGTGTGTTCGCGTGCTTTCCAGATCCTGGCTATAGAAACAACGCATTGTTTCAGCAAGCAGCCTCCTGGACGTCGTTTGTTCCTCGGTCACGACGTCGGCGGCGGTACGAGCGGCGGGAGCGGCGTGAAGTTGTTCGATGGTGCAGGCCGACGCAGGAACAGCGGAAGGCCGGTTCGGGCCGTGCTCCCGATGAGGTTCTCGAAGGTGTTCACCGTCTGGATGCGCTGGTTCGTGACCGGCCACGTGAGCCCGAACAGCTGCAGCACCGTGGCGGTGAGCGACGAGTGCTCGTACTGCGTCGGGTCGGTGGCCGCCTGCACGTAGGGCGAGATGACGATCGCCGGCACCCGCGGGCCGAGCCGATCGAACGAAAACGGCGGGTCCTTGTAGCAGTAATCCGCCGGGCACGAGTTGTCCCAGTTCTTGCCGTCGGGGTTGGGGACGCCGGTCGGCGTCGTCACCGAGTCGTACAGGCCGCCGTGCTCGTCGTAGGTGACGATGAACAGCGTGTTATTCCAGTAATCGCTGTTCGCGATCGCCTCGTAGATGTTGGCGATCACGCACTCGCCATAGCGGACGTCGGCGGAGGAGTGCTGCGAGTTCTGCCAGAGATCGGGGGTGAGGAAGCAATAGTTCGGCAGGGTGCCGGCCTGGAGGTGGCTGTGGAAGATCGTGAAGCCCGGATCACAATACTGCCAGTCCGGTTTTGCCTTGACGTCGTCGAGCAGTAGCTCCGGGGCGAAGTCCGAATCTTCGTGGTAGACGCCCCAGGTGAAGCTGGCCTGGGCGAGCACGCCGAAGATCGATGACAGGCTCGCCATCTCCGACGGGAAGGTCCCGGTTTCGTAGTCGGGACCGGCATATCCGGCCGAGCTCGCACAGTTGGCGTAGATCCGGTTCGGGCCCGTGGGGCCGGGCACGGAGCAGAACCAGCGCGTGCAGGTGGTGAAGGTCTGCGCCAGCGCGCTGAGCACCGGGAGCTGATCGGGCGAGTAGCAGCCCATCAGCACGTACGGATCGCCATCTGCCTGGTCCTGCCCTGCCATGTAGTCGAGGACGAAGCCGCTCATCGTGGGCGTGTCGCCGGAGCTCGGCTGATACGTGCCGAAGACCTGCAGGTTGATATTCTCGAGCTGGTGCTGCGGGCATGGCTTTGTGCTGTAGTTGGCTCCCGTGGTGACGAAGTAGCTGTTCCCACTTGTATCCTTGTTGATCTGACTACCATCCAGCTCGCCGATCCCCGGCAGCCATCCCAGCATGTGATCGAACGAGTGATTCTCCATCATCAGCACGACGACGTGCTGGATCGAAGTTGTGGTCGACATGGGCGCGGTTCTAACCAATTGCCGGCGGCCGCGCAAACACGTGATCCTGGGGCGGGGCGCCGCGGACCAGCGTGCCTTGCAGGCGCGATCATCGCGCGCATGCTCTCACGCCCCTGCCAGGCGCTTCGCGCGGTCTGTCATCGCGATCGCGGTCGGTTCCCCGGCCTCGGCGATACACCGCTGCCAGGGTGCTCGCGCAACCTGGCCGTGCTGCTCGGCCAGGTGATCAGGACGGCGACCTCGCGCAGTTCGGCCTGGGTGACGCGCTGCTCGAGGTGTACAGCCTGCTCGACGGGCGGACCCGGCTCGGCGAGCTGGCGGGCAAGGTGCGATTGCCCGAGGCTCGGTTCAACCTGCTCAGGTTGACCTACCTGCTCGTGCGGACCGATCTGTCTCGGCTGTCGTGACGCCCATCCTCACCGTCCAGGGCTCAAGAAGCGGTTCGGTACCCGCCGGGTCCTGAACGGCGCGTCGTTCGCCGTCCACGAGCGCGATCGGCCGACCGAGGTCCATGCGCTGATCTGTGAGCTCGAGGTCGCGCGCGCCGAGGTCGAGCGGCTGTTCGCGCGCCTGCAGGAGCTCGACGCGATCAGGAAGCAAGCCCGCGCCGACACGTTCTTTCGCTGTCCGCTGTACATACGTTGCTTTACGGGCCGGCTTCCCACCGATACTCTCGGCCGTGGCCGGGATGACGCTTGTGTCGGGGATGGTGATCGCGGCGAAGTATCGCCTGGATCACCTGCTGGGGCAGGGCGGCATGGGCGTGGTGTGGGAGGCCGAGGATGTGGACACCAGCGAGAAGGTCGCCATCAAGTTCCTCAAGGAGGCCGCGGATGATGCGCAGGCGCGGCGGCGATTTCTTCGCGAGGGACGCGCGGCCCAGGCGGTGCAGCACCCCCACGTGGTGAAGCTCCTCGACGTGCTCGAGCTCGAGGACGGCGCTTCGGCGATCGTGATGGAGCGACTCGAGGGCGAATCGCTCGATGACAAGCTCCTGCGCGAGCACCGCATCGAGCTCCTCGAGCTGGCGAAGCTCCTGGTGCCCGTGGTCTCCGCAGTAGGGACAGCGCACTCGGTCGGCGTGGTGCATCGCGATCTCAAGCCCGCGAATATCTTTCTCTGTCGCGGAGAGGATGGCGATAGCGTCGCCAAGGTGCTCGACTTCGGCATCGCCAAGCTCATCACGCTCGATGACGAGGCAATGCGGTCGACGGGGATCACCACTGGTGCGGTCCTGGGGACGCCCACGTACATGGCTCCCGAGCAGGTTTTCGGCGAGAGCGACGTGGACCACGGCGCCGACATCTGGGCGCTGGGGCTCATCCTCTATCACTGTCTCTCGGGGATCCTGCCGACCATGGCCGAGAACGTCGGGCAGGTGTTGAAGAACGTCCTTGCGAAGCCCTTCGACCCGCTCGACCAGCTCGTCCCCGAGCTCCCCGATTACGTCGCGCGGCTGGTCGGTCGGATGCTGGCGCGCGAGCGCGCGTTGCGGCCGGCGGACCTGCGCGAGGTGCTCGAGGTCCTCGGCCGCCATGCGGGCATCGCGGTCCCGCGCGTCGAGCCGCCTGCGCTGCGGGAGAAGAAGATCCGGAGGGCGCGAGGCCCGGATGCGTTCGGCGAGACCGAGCCCGGCGCCCATCAGCTTGGCGACGCGCCGACCGTGTCCGATCCGGTTCCCGAGCCGAAGCGCGGACGCGCCATCGGGGCCGTCGCGATGGCGGTTGCGCTCGCCGGCGGACTCTTGGTCTGGCGCTGGGAAGCATCGCAACCGTCGCAGGCGCCGGTCGCGTCACCGCTGGCGATGATGTCGGCGGTCCTCGCTTGCCCGATCCTGCGCGCATCGGGCGTGGACGAGCCGGCAGGCTGGCTGGGGGCGGCGGCGGCGACGATCGCGTGCGAGCGAGCGCGGGTGCTTCTCGGCGGGCGGCCCGAGCGTACGCTGGTACCGGCGGAGCTACTCGAACTGCCGCGCGGGCCCACGGAGACGTTCCCGCGCGATCCGTACGGAGCCCCCGAAGCGCGGGAGCGCTCGCGCGCAATGGCGCAGCGGGGTGCACAGGCATACCTCGATGGCGAGGTAACCCGCGGCGCGGCAGGCTTCACGGTGTCCCTCGCGTTGCATCGCCCCGATGGGACCGAGCTGCGCCGAGGCGTGGGCCGCGAGTTGGCGTTGTACGTGGCGGTACGGTCGGCGATGGCGCCGCTCATCGGGCCGGAGTGGATCCCGAGCGCGCGTGTACTCGAGCCGGAGATCGCGAGGTGGGCGCGGACCGAAAGCATCGCCGACGCGCTCGGCGTGCTCGATCTGACGTTCGCATTCGTCCAAAACGCTGGCGGGCTACCGGAAGAGTGCCGCCAGTTCGAGGCGATGAGCGGACGTGTCCGTGAGCTGGGCTCTGAGGGTCGCCGGTTGTGCGCGTTCACGCTTGGGCGCCCCGTGCCCCAGGTGGTGCTGGATGATGCGGATCCTAGCGATGCGGGCCGCGCCACGCGGATCCGGATCAACCACGCATTCCATGCCCTGACCACGCCGGGTGACGTCGACGACTTGCACGCCCTGTTCACGCGCGAGCCGACGCCGCGCGGGAGGTCGCTGCTCGCGGCCAGCGAGTCATGCCTGCTCGGCGCGACGCAGCCCGACCAGGCGCGCGAGCGGGCGATCGTCGCCGTGCAGAGCGAGCCGAGGAACCCGGAAGGCGGCTCTTGCAACCCCTGGGAGCAGCTCATGACCCTCGAGCGCAGCGCGATGAACGCCGACGGCGGGGTGCGCGCGATGCAAGCATGGGTGCCGTGGAACAGCTACGCGTGGCTGGAGCCGGCATTCCGCGCGGGGGAGCGAGATCCGACGGCACTGCCGCTCCTGTGGCGGGCGCACGCGCTATCGCCGTTCGACGCGCAGATCGCCGGCGCGCTGGCGGGCGGCCTCCTGGCGTCGGGGGACCGCAGCGCCGCGCGAGGCGTGGCGGCCACGCTGCGCAAGGGCGGGATGCCGGTGCACGATGTGGGCAGCGATCTGATCCTCGTTCGTGTCGAGACCAGCGAGGCGAAGTTCGGCGCAGCGCTCGACAAGGCCCGCGCGCGGTTGGTGATTCGCCCCGTGGACACCGGCTGGATTCGCACGCAACGGTTCGAGCTCGCCTGGCGCGCGCTCGAGCTCGCGATCCTGCTCGGACGCCCGCGCGAGGTCGCCGACCTGATCGTCGAACGGTTCCTCGATCCGCAGCCGCCCGTGCTCGTTGGCAACTTCGCGCTGGCGCCGCTGCGGATTCCCGCGATCTGCGTGTATGCCTCGGCGCCAGGCCGGTGCTTCGCGCGGTTCCGTGCCCTTCGCCCGCAACTCGCCGGCACGATCACCGGCGACACCGACGAGCTCCTGGTGGGCGCCGAGCGCTACGCGCAGCGCGATCTCATCGGGGCTGCCAAGGCGTGGCGGACCCAGCTCGGGGGCCGGATGATCGTGGCGTCGGTGCTCCCCGACGCGATGGTGGAGGCCTTCGAGGCGACCGGTGCCGCCGATCTCGCAGAGCGCGTGGACGCCGAGGTCGCGCAACGCGCGGGCGAGCTCAACGGCGCGACCCTCGGCCATGTACGGTCTGCCCGCCGGGCGCTCGTGCGTGGCGATCGAGGTCAGGCACGCCAGCTGGCGGACCAGGTCATCCAGGCGTGGTCGGTGGCCGACGAACCCCCACCCGCGCTGGCGGATATGCGCCGGCTCGTCGCGCAGCTACGGTCGCGGTGATGGCGGAGTTGGGCCTACGTGCGGCATGGGCGACACGAGCGGACTCGCCGCCACCGGCGCAGGGAACGCGGGCATGACCCGGCGGATCCTGCCGCACAGCGCCGAGTCCTTCGCGATCAGGTCACAAGGATCGTTGAGGTATGTCGTGATCGGCGGATAGCCGGTGGCCTCACCACCCTGACCTTGACAGTCTTGATACACGCCTGACAGTGTCACCGCCTTGCAGGGCGTGGGTGCGTTCGGGAAGCACGCTGTCCCCGAGCTCTGCAAATCGCAGATTCGGGCGTTGAGGTACTGCACCCCGTACTGCACCCCGTCCTGCACCCCATCCCCCCCGTTCACAGACGGGTCGAATGAATAGCAGGCGTACACGTGTTGATATGGAATCTCAGTCTTACCGCACGTGGTATCCGTGAGGCGGCAGGAGACGGCGGGGCCGGTGTTTGTTCTCTGGCAATATCGATGGTCTTTGTCGGAGTCGGGCACTTCGCAGTTCCGCTTGAGCTGGGCAGGCTCGAACATGTTGCCATAGAATGCACCCTCGCGGAACGAGAAGACCTCTTGCTCGCTGGTGGGGTACTTCCCTTTGTTCGCCGTATCCACGGCCGAAATTTTCGGCTGGGGCACGATGTGGTAAGTCATCACGCTGTAGTAACCGTTTTCTGGGCACTTATACGTAAGGGGGGCGTTGGGCAAAATGAGCTTCGCGTACACCCGGTTATCGGCGTTGTTTCCGTTACAACCCTGGATGCCGGTGCACACCCGCAGGTGCGTCAGGGGCGGGGCCGTGAACGTGAGCTTGACACCGGGCTTGCAGGTGCCAACGTGCGCCGGTGCCCAGTCGCATTCGGGGCCAGGTAGACACCTCGTGCTGAAGCTACCGATCGGCGTTCCTGCGGCCGGGTCTGCCAGCACTTGCGGCGGCAGCGTTTCGCGAAAGATCGTGTCAGTGGTGATCGCGTCGTTCAGCCGAGGCAAGACCCCCTTCTGCCCCCGCAGTGAGATCGGGACTGACTGGCCCAGCGCGTTCACACGCGCCATCACACACGCCGTGACCAGCTGCTGGCAGGACAGGTTCGGTCCACCGCCACCCCAGCTCGGCCGCTCGCGATTCCAGTCATTCGCAAGTGGCTTGCTGTTCTCGCATAAGCCAAGCTTGCCGGGCCATGTATAGAGGGTTTGGTTGTCGTATAGGTCGGAGTAGGAAATCGCGACACTTTTTGGCAGCGCACACTGGATGATCTCCGCCATCATCGCCCTGGCCGCTGGATCATGGAGCTGCAAGCGCACGTAATCGTCGGAAACCACCTCGCCGAGCGCCTGCGCCAACAGCACCTTGAGGGCTCTTGGGTTAAGCGTGAGTGAGTTGCGAAGAAACGCTCCGCTGGATAGCCCGTTGTGGTCGTTGCCCTCGCCGTACGCAAAGACCGGTGCGAACGCTGCCCCGAGCGCGACCAAGATGACCACAAACCAGCCCTGATGTTTCCGTTTCATCGCTTCCTCCTGCGCGTCCTGTGCAGAACCTTGAATCACGAGCCGCACCGTATGTGCGCCTACTCGATGCGCTGCAGCTATTGCGCCATCTCGTTGATTTTGACTCACGTTGAAATTTCGGCTCACGTTGTCGTCAGACGCTGCACGGTGGCACGCTGCAGCGTGGTGCGTCCAGAGAACGGACAGTAACCAATCAGTAGGGAGATGGAGCAGGTGCGAATGTGATGCTCGGCCGGGCAACGTGCGCGAACTACGCAACGTGATCGAGCGCACGACGGCGCTGGCCAGCGACGACATGATCGGCGCGGAGGATCTGCCCGGAAACGTCACCCGGGTCGATCAGTCGGTGCGTCCAGCGTCCAGCGCGGCTCGACCGCCGCAGCGGCGCAGACGGGACGCGGGCGTCGAGCGATTCCACCGAGAGCGAGCGCATCCTCGACGCGTTCGCTCAGTGCCGGAAACCAGACGCGCACCGCAAAGCTCCTCCGGATCTCGCTGCGCACGCTGGTGAGCCGCCTCGGCGCTCGACATTCCGCGACCGCGCACGTGAGCCGGCGCGCCCCGCCAGGGATCGTGGCCCGCGGTTTCACGATGTGGCGGTTGCGGCCATCACGATGCGTGAACTACGCAATCTGTGTCTCCTCCCCTCATCGCGGCGGTCGCCATATCAGCAAGCGGTACGCCCGTGCTCCGGCACGGTCCCAACGCCCGACCCGCCGACCCAGCCTTGCGTGAATCGCGCAGCGCGAAGTGGACCCACCATGCGAATCGCGCACGCGAACCGCCACCGTATCCGCGCGGCCACGCGCCTGGGAGCAATTCGTGCCACCTGCGGTGATGGCGCGTTGCTTGCTATTGGGCTCACACGGCGCATGGCGACTCGTGGTGAGCCGGGTGACGCCACGACTCCTCGCTGCAAGAGAGTGCAGCCGATACAGCCATTCGAAGGGAAGATTTATTTATGACTTTGAAGCTCAAAGGGTTCACGTGGGACGCTCACAAGGCATACTTTTTCAGCAAAGACCAGTATATTCGTTACAAGATCTTCGACGGGTTTGATCATGCGGACGAGGGTTATCCCAGTTCGATCGCGGGGCACTGGGGGAAAGGCTCTGCCAGCCTTGACAAGGCAGTCTTCCAGCACAATGGCTCGAGCGTGAATTTCGCCAGTGATCTCGACGCAGTGGTGCGGTGGCCCAATGGCTTTGCCTACTTCTTCAAGGGTGATCATTACATCAAGTACAACACGGACCCAGCGAACGAGGGGGTGGTCGGGACGCCGCAACCGATCGCTGGACACTGGGGGAAGGGCAGTGCTGGACTCGAGAAGGCGATGTTCCAGCGCAATGGCGTGACCCTGAATTTTGCCAGCAACCTCGATGCCGTGGTTCTATGGCCCAATGGCTTTGCCTACTTCTTCAAGGGCGATCATTACATCAAGTACAACACGGACCCAGCGAACGAGGGGGTGGTCGGGAAACCCCAACTGATCGCTGGGCCCTGGCAAGGTCTGCCGGCGGCGTTCACCAGCGATCTCGATACTATAGTGGTCTGGCCCAATGGCTTCGCCTACTTCTTCAAGGGTGACCAATACGTAAAATACGTCACGGATCCCGCTCACGAAGGGGTTGCGCCGAACTATCCCAGGCCGATCCGTGGCAACTGGCATGGACTTACGGGTGGCGTATTCGGTGAGCCTGACATCGCTATCATCTATAGTCAGCCGGCGAACTTCTATGTATTCGATGACCAGCAGGTCCCGAATACCACGACCGGCGCCGGTAGTGGCATGTTCATGGTCTATCGGATCAGATCGATCATGTGTCCCGGCCTGGACCTTTTTAAGAGCAGCGACTTCACGTTCGATTTGTCAAAAGTCGTGGTGTCGACCATTCACGAGCGCTCGGGCAACACTTCCCTGGATCTCGTTCTCAGGTCCGCTCCGGATACCCTGCCACTCAACTTTACTCCCCACTTCGACGTTGGCACCATCGTCGTGAACGTCTCCGGCGACCCTGTCGCTCTCAAGACTTCCCAGCGAGCGTTGCACTACCTCGGACCGTCAGGGCTCGCGATCCAGATACGTCGGAATTCGGGCGATCCACCGACGTGGTTCGCTGACCCAATGACGCCGGAAGTGGCGGCGTCGCTCAAGGGAAAACTTTGACAGGGACGAGTCAAGTCGCGCATCTCGGCCGATTCTTGGCGGCAACGCGTCGAACAGGCGCATCAACTGTGGTGGTTGCTCGGCGTGGTGCTCCTCAGTCGTGGTCCTCGGTGGTGGCTGCTCGGTGGTGGCTGCTCGGTGGTGGCTGCTCGGTGGTGGCTGCTCGGTGGTGGCTGCTCGGTGGTGGCTGCTCGGTGGTGGCTGCTCGGTGGTGGCTGCTCGGTGGTGGCTGCTCG
>Ga0308175_100000747_pt1 | contig 21607 bp, 20 predicted proteins | sample PhyCR1_3_FD_203893 | JGI IMG/M metagenome (GOLD analysis project Ga0308175, IMG submission 203893) | Soil microbial communities from UC Gill Tract Community Farm, Albany, California, United States - DLSLS.C.R1 | ecosystem: Environmental > Terrestrial > Soil > Agricultural land | place: USA...
ACCGGCGTTCTCCCCCGCGAGGTAGGCGACGATCTCGGCGGTGGCGAGCAACCCACAGCGTCGCCGCGGGAGGGCGACGAGGACGCCGGCTCCGGGCGCGGCGTCGTAGGGCGCCAGGGCCGACCTGGTCAGTGGCAGGCCGGCGGTGTCGGGCAGCCAGGGCACCCAGGCGCCGTGATAGCCGCCGACCAGCACGGCCTCCACGCAGCCGGCGGCGCCACCGGCGAGCCGCAGCGCGGCCGCGAGCGTGTCGCCGGTCGGCGCCTCGTACACGCCGGGCCGGAACACCGCACCAGACACGGTGAGCAGACGGCTTCCGGGCTCGTCGGCGGTGCCGATCGCCCGGAACCAGTCCGGTCCGTAACGGATGATCAGGCCGAGCTGGGCGAGGGTCTCGACGTTGTTCACCAGTGTCGGCCGGCCCCGCACCCCGCTGACGAACGGCATCGGTGGCACGCTGCGGGGGACCGCCGGCCGTCCCTCGGCCGCGGCGACGGCAGCGGTCTCCTGGCCGGCGATGAACGAACTGGCCGCACGGATCAACGTCACCCCGACCGGGTCGGCTCGCTGCCTGTTCACGTCCTGCAGCCGGTCGGCCAGGTCGTCCGGCGCGTACAGGAATGCCTCGGTCGCCCCGGTGGCTCGGACCGCGACCGCGACGCCGTCGAGCACGAGGTGCGGAGCCCGCAGCAGCAGCACCCGGTCCTTGCTGCTCGCCGGCTCGCCCTCGACGCCGTTCGCGACGACCACCGCCCGGCGGCGGCCGGCCACCGCGGCGAGCTTGCGCGAGGTCGGGAAGCCGGCGCCGCCCCGGCCGGCCAGGCCGGAGTCCTGCACCAGCTGCCGGACCCGTTCGCCGGACACCTCGGGCAACGGACCCAGCAGCTGGACATGCCGGTCGTACGAGGACGCCGCCGCCGCCAGCAGGCGCTGGGTCGGCGTCCGGACCTCGGTCACCACAGGCCGGCCAGACCGGTCGGCGGCGGCACCCGGGCGACCGGAATGTCCGGCTCGAAGCTGCGGCCGGCCAGCCGCCAGATGCCGGCCGCACCGACCGCGGCGGCACAGGCCACGACAACTGCCAGCAGCCACCCGCTGTGACCGTCGGTCCCGGTGCCGATCGCGTGCGCCACGGCCGCGGGCCAGCACAGGTAGGCGGCCCAGTGCAGCCATCGCCAGGCGCGCGGGCCGATCCGGTGCCGCAGCAGGCTGGAGGCCACGAGCAGCAGCACCAGGTCCAGCGCGACCGTCCCGAGCCCCTGCCACGCCGGCCGGTACGCCGCGCGGAAGGGCAACACCATGTCCTCCAGCCGCAGCTGCGCGTACGGGTCGAGCAGCAGGGTGAGCACATGCAGGGTCAGGAATGCCAGGGCGGCCAGGCTGACCGTACGGTGCAGGGCAGCGACCGCGAACCGCGGCAGTCCAGGCAGGGGCTGCCCGGACCGGGTCACGATGCCCAGCACCACGACCAGGCTGAGCAGCACGAGCACAGTGACCCCGGTGCCGCGACCGAAATACCAGAGCGCGTCCGTCACGCCGGCCACCCACCCAACCGCACCACCGCGCCGTCGGCGGCGACCAACCGAGCCGCGACGCCGGCCCGTCGCAGGTCCCGCTCGGCCGCGTGGCCGCGGACCAGGGCGGCCGTGGACCAGGTGTTGGCCCGAAGGCAGGTGTCGGCGGCGACGGACGCTGTCCGCCACACCGCCGCGGCCGGCCGGCAGGTGGCGGGGTCGAGCACGTGGTGGCGCACCCTGCCGCCCTGCCGCCAGGTCCGATGCAGGGTGGACGACGTCGCTACCGCCGCCGCTCCGGCGAGCCGGACCTGACTGGCCGGCTCGTCCGGCCCGTCCTGGACGAGCACCTGCCATCCACCGTCCGGGGGCGGGCCGGCCGCCCGCAGATCGCCGCCGAGGCTGACCAGCGCACCGCAGCCGAACCGGTCGGTGACGGCCACCGCGCACAGGTCCGCGGCGTGCGCCTTCGCCGTCGCGCCGAGGTCGAGCAGGGTGCAGGCCGGCAGGGTGACCGTCCGGCCGTCCAGCCGCACATCCCTCCAGCTGGTGCGGCGGCGGACCGACGGCTGCGGCCGATCCGGTCCGGCCGGCTCGGCCACGGCCCGATCGGGGCAGCCGAGATCCAGCAGCGGGCCGCCGAGGGTCGGGTCGACGGCACCCCCGGTGGCTGCGGCGGCCGTGAGAGCGACGCCGATCAGCTCGGCGAGCAGCGGGCTCACCACCGCCGGCACGCCGGTGCCGCGGGCCAGTCGACTCACCTCCGAGCTGGCGAGGAACCGGTTGGCGGCCGCGTCCACTCTGGCCAGCTGCTCGAAGACCACCGCGGTGGCCTCGACGAGCGCGGACTCCTCGGTGACGACGAGCCGGGCGGTGGTCGTCCACACGGGCCATTCGGCGACGCCGAGCCCGGTCGTCGAGACCGGCATGACTCGCGCGGGCGTCATCGATACTCCTGTCGCAGGCGGTCTCGGGCGGGTCCAGGGTCAGGGCCGAGGCTGGGACGTGCCTCTCCCGAACCTCTGCGCCCGCTCTGAACGCCGGTGTGTGGGCATCGGTTGAGAGCGCGTTCAGAGGTGCGGCAGCGGGAATGCTCAGGCTCGGGCCGCAGACTCGCACCGATGTGGACCACGGACAGCGGCGCCGCCGATGTGCGGCGGGTGGGCCGGAACCGGGCCCGGACGGTGACAGCCGGAATCGTGACGGCCGGCGCAGTCGGCTCCCTGGTCGTCGCGGCCGCCCTCGCGGCAGGTCATCGGGCCGCCGCCGCCAGCCCGGTGGCCCCCGGCGTGCCGGTACCTCGGGCGACGTCCGCACCGGAGCCGTCGGTGCCGCCGGGGCGCGGCGTGCCCGCCCAGCCGCCGACCGGCGCTACCGGGTCCCCGGCGCCCGACCCCGGCCGCGCGCCTGACCCTGGGCTCGGGGGCGTGCCCAGTCTCGCGCCCGGCGACGGCCAACCACAGGTGCAGTCCAGCGGTTCCTGAGCCCGCGAGACGCCGTTGCGAGCCCGCCGAGAGCGAACGCTGAGAATCCCCATCGTGGGCACGGCATGCTTGGTCCATGTCCACTGAGGAGCCGGCCCCGGGCGGGTCGCCGCACCCCCGGCTAGTGCGCCCTGACGGCGCGGCGCCCCGGGTGCTCGTCGTGGACGACGAGCAGAGCCTGGCCGAAGTGCTCGGCAGCGTGCTGCGGCGGGAGGGCTGGACGGCGCGAACCGCGTACACCGGTCTCGACGCCGTCCGGATCGCGCGCGAGTTCGTCCCCGACGCGGTCATTCTCGACGTGATGCTTCCCGATCTCGACGGCTTCGAAGTGCTGCGGCGGGTCCGGGCAACGGACCCCGACGTGTGCGTGCTGTTCCTGACCGCACGCGACGCCGTCGAGGACCGCATCGCCGGGATCACGGCCGGCGGGGACGACTACGTGACCAAACCGTTCAGCCTCGAGGAGGTGCTGGCCCGGTTGCGCGGGCTGCTGCGCCGGTCCGGGATCGGCCGGACCGCGGACAGGCCAGGACTGACCGTCGGCGACCTGACCCTGGACGAGGACGCACACGAGGTCCATCGGGGTGCGGACCGCATCGAGCTCACCGCGACGGAGTACGAGCTGCTGAGGTTCTTCATGCGCAACCCGCGCCGGGTGCTGAGCAAGGCACAGATCCTGGACCGGGTCTGGGACTACGACTTCGGCGGCGAGGCCCACATCGTCGAGCTGTACGTCAGCTACCTGCGCAAGAAGATCGACGCCGGTCGGGAGCCGATGATCCACACCGTCCGCGGTGCCGGTTACATCCTGCGGCCGCCGTCATGATCCATGATCGCCTCCGCTCCCGCTGGGCCCCGAACCGGACCCTGCGCGGCCGGCTGACCGTCGGTCTGGTCGGCATCCTGCTGCTGGCCTGCGCGCTCCTCGGCGGGGTCACCGCCCTGTTCCTCCGCTCGTTCCTGGTGCGACAGCTCGACGGGCAGCTCGCCGCGGCCGGTGGGCGGTTCTCGGCCAGTCTCGAGCGGGGCCGGCTGGCGCCGGGCGGCGAGGACGGCGATGCCGACAACGCCGTGCCGGGCCAATCGGTGGGCACGATCGGTGTCCGGCTGGTCGGTGGCCGGGTCAGCCAGGCCGCGATCGTCGCGGACGACGGCACCAACCGGCCGCTCGCCTTCCCGACCGGGGACACCGCCACGCTCACCGCGCTGGTCCCGGGCGCCGGTCCGGTGACCGCGGATCTCGCCGCGGTCGGGGACTACCGGCTGGAGGCCGTCGCGGGTCGGGACGGTGACATCCAGGTCACCGGCCTGCCGCTGCACTCGGTGAACCAGACACTGGCCCAGCTCGCGGTGATCGAGGCGATCGTGTTCGGTGGCTTGGTGGTGGCCGGCGGAGTGGCCACGGCCGTGGTCGTACGCCGAACCCTGCGGCCACTGGAGCGGGTGTCGGCCACGGCGCTGCACGTCTCCGAGCTGCCTCTCGACGCTGCCGACACGGCGCTGCCGACGAGCATCGCCCCCGCCCACCCGACGAGCGAGGTCGACCAGGTGAGCGTGGCCTTCGACCACATGCTCGAGCACGTCCGGTCCGCGCTCTGGGCCCGAGATGCCACCGAGGCCCGGCTGCGCCAGTTCGTCGCCGACGCCAGCCACGAGCTGCGCACACCGCTGGCGACCATCCGGGCGCACGCCGAGTATGCGGTCAGTGCCGACGGTCCGCCGTCCCCGCCGGTGTCCGAGGCGCTTGGCCGGATCACCACGGCCACCGACCGGATGAGCACACTCGTGACCGACCTGCTGCTGCTCGCCCGGCTCGACGCCGGCCGGCCCCTCGCCCGCGAACCGGTCGACCTCACCAGGCTCGTGCTGGACGCGGTCGCCGACGCGCGGGCCGCCGGCCCGGCACATCGCTGGCGCCTCACCCTGCCCGAAGATCTCATCACCGTCCCCGGTGACGCCGAGCGGCTGCACCAGGTGCTCGCCAACCTGCTGACCAACGCCCGAACCCACACCCCGCCCGGGACCACGGTGGCCACGACGCTGTCGCCGGGACCGGCCGTGGTCGAGGTGACCATCCGGGACGACGGTCCGGGAATCCCCGCAGACCAGCAGGAGGACCTGTTCGACCGCTTCACCCGCGGCGATGCGTCGCGGACCCGCGAGCACGGCAGCACCGGGCTCGGCCTGGCCATCGCCCACGGCATCGCCGCTGCCCACGACGGCACGCTGACCGTGACCAGCGCGCCGGGTCAGGGAGCCGAGTTCCGGCTGCGCCTGCCGGCCACCTGATCCGGGCGAGGGCCCTTCGCCTCTTCCCACGGCAAGCCGTCGGAGGTGGACTGAAGGTGTGTGGAGTCGACGAGGAGGAGGCGATCGACGTGGCAAGCCTGGCACGGCGTGACCGGCCGGTCTTCGGGGAACTGTTCGACTGGCTGGAGGGCGAGTTCCCGCCCATGTTCCGGCCGTTCGCCGGCGGCCATCCGGTGCGCATCGAGGACTACATCGAGGAGGGCGGCAAGTACGTCCTGCGGGCGGAGCTGCCGGGTATCGACCCGAAGAAGGACGTCACCGTCACCGTCGCCGACGGCGTCCTGACCGTGAAGGCCGAGCGGCGGGACGAGACCAAGCACGAGCACCGTAGCGAGTTCCGTTACGGAGCCTTCGTCCGCACGATCGCGCTGCCCGCGGGCGCCGACGAGGACGACATCGCGGCGACCTACACCGACGGCATCCTCGAGATCCGGATCGGCATGCGCGAAGCCAAGCCCGAGCCCAAGCAGATTCCGGTGAACACCGGCTGACCGGCTCGTCGGTGGGAGGGGCCGGTCAGCCGGCCCCTCCCTGCTCGTCCGGCACCGGACCGGCACGCTGCGCCGACGGTGGAGGACGGCCGCCGGGACGCCGACCCTACCGGTTCAGCGGAGGCTCCCGGATCGGCGGGCAGCGTCTCCTGACTCGGCATCGGCATCGCGCAGCATCTGGGACACCATGTGCTGGGCGGCGTCCAAGGTGCGCCCGAGGATGTCGAGCCCACCGTCGGAGTTGCCGCCCTCGAGCGCCCACTTCGCGGCGGCGAGCTCCTGCACGATGCGGTCGTTGAAGTCGACCGCGTCCCGATGCCGCTGAGCCACGGTCATCAACCGGTTCCGCTCGGCCTCCGAGCGACGCAGCTCGTCGGCGGCATGGCCGAGGAGACCGCCGAGCAACAGCATGGGCGTCACCCGCGCCACCCATCCCCAGAAGGAGGGCTCGAAGCCGTCCACAGCAGTCGCGATCGCGGTCAGGGCGATGCCACCCACTCCGGCGAGCAGTCCGGCACGAAGCCCGAAGGCGATGGCCAGCAACGCGATGGGGAAGCAGAACAGGAGCAGGATCGGCTCCGGCCCGGAAATCAGCCACTTCAGGCCGAGCATACCGGCGTACAGGGCCGTCGCTACCGCGAACGTGAGCGCCGGCCGGCGGCGGAACCACGGTTCCAGCACGGCGGCGCCGTCCGGGTGCGGCCGGCCGGCATGCTGACTGTCCACTTGCTTCACCTGGTCCAGGGTGCCGGGCCGGGTACCTGCCGGACAGGGTCCTACGGCACTGGACCGCTCCATTCCCCAGGTCGGCCCGGCCCGCAGCGGGCGACAGAGCCCTTCGTCCGTACGGACCTTCGACCCTGTCCCGCGGCCGCCCCGGCAGTAAGGCTCAGGACGGAGGTGGTGGTCGTCATGGAGGGCGTCGAACTGAACCGCATCGTCCCGCGGCACACTGCCGTCGTGCGAGCGACGGTGCCGATGCGCGGGCTTCCCGCGTTCCTGTCCCGTGCGTTCGCCGCCGTGGCCGACGCGCTCGCCCGGCAGGGCGTCCACGTGACCGGACCTCCGCTGGCCCTCTACCGCTCGGCGCCGGGCGACGCCGTCGACGTGGAGGCCGGCTTCCCCGTCGCCGCCGAGGTCCTCCCCGAGGGCGAGATCCGGCCGAGCAGTGTCCCGGGCGGAGCGGCCATCGAGACCGTCCACACCGGACCGTACGACACGCTCGGGGACGCCTACCGGCAGCTGGCCGGATGGATGCAGCGGCACGGCCGCCACCCGGCCGACCTGAGCTGGGAGTCGTACCTGACCGGACCGGACGACCCTGCCGGCCCGGAGACGCTCATCGTCTGGCCCATCGCCGAGGACGTCACGGCGGTCGCCGAGCATGGTTGACGGCCCGGCGGGGGCGCGTCACCGGAGGGACGGTGCGCGGGCGGTGGGCCTCGTCGTAGCCCGGCTGGCCCGCAGCGGGCGCACCGGCGCGGAACGCCGACCGGCCCGCGACCGCACCCGATCCCGGGCGTCGCCCAGTCGCCGCTCCAGCTTCCGCTCGAGCTCGTCCAGCGCCTCGCCGAACGTGATGCCGGCCGCGAAGCCACGGACGTAGATGCCCACCGCGTCGATGACGATCTCGGCCTGACTGCTGCGCCGGCCCGGCCACTGGTCGTTCACGCCGAGCGTGACCGCCGCATACCTGACCTGCCGGCCGCTCGCCGCGGCCAGCCACCGGACCAGGCCCACCGCGCGTGCGGTCGCCGCCGTCGGCACTGCCGCGTCGGCGTGCACCTCTACGTCGATGTCCGGTTCCGCCGGCAATGGCATCGCACCCGCCGTTCTCTCGCTGTCCGGTCCACTGTCGACCGGACCCGCGGTGCCCACCAGAGTCCAAAGGCCCCGGTGACCGCGACGGGCCGCCGCTCCGGCGGCGGTCAGCGTCCGCGCTCGAGCCTGATCTCCCGGCTGCCGCCCGGGTCGATCCGCACCGGCCGGCCCTTGACGCGCAGTGGCAGTCGCGCCGGCGGGGTCGGCTGACCGCTGACCACGAGGTGATCGTGCCGGACGGTCAGGTACACGCCGTAGCTGCCCCGGTAGCGCAGGCGGAACCGGAGCTCGGTCAGGTCCTCTGGCAGGCACGGGTCGATCCACAGCTCGTCGGCACGCGTCTCCAGCCCGGTGAAGCCCCGCTGCAACAGGTCGACCGTGCCGGCCATCGCGCCGAGATGAATCCCTTCGGCGGTGGTGCCGCCCTGCGTGTCGTGTACGTCGGCGTCGAGCGCCGCGAGGAAGTGGTGCCAGGCCCGCCGGCGGTCGGAACGGGCCAGCACCCACGAGTGGACCACCCTGGACAGGGTCGAGCCGTGTGAGGTGCGGCGCAGGTAGTACTCGATCGTGCGGGGGATCATGCCGCCGTCCGGGGCATAGCCGAGCCGCTCGAGCAGCCCGTAGAGCTCGTCGGCCGACAGCAGGTAGAAGAGCATGAGCACGTCGGCCTGCTTGGAGACCTTGTAGCGGTTGGTGCTGTCGCCCTCGGCTTCGAGGATCCGGTCGAGACGGGCGATGTCGCCGTAGCGCTCGGCGTAGCCGGCCCAGTCGAGCTCCGCGAGCTTCTCGTAACCGTCGAACTGGGCCAGGATCCCCTCGGGCAGCCACGGCAGCCGGATCCGGCGGCTGACGTGGTCCCACCGGTCCAGCTCCGACCTGGTCAGCCCGAGCAGGTCAAGCAGCTCCCGCCGGCGGCGCTCGGGCAGGATGCGGACGGCTTCGCGTGCCTTGGTCAGCGTCCAGGCGGCCATCACGTTCGTGTAGGCGTTGTCGTCCAGGCCCGGCTCGTCGCGCCACGGGTAGCCGTCGTGGTATTCGTCCGGTCCCATCACACCGCACAGGTCGTAGCGGTCGTCCGCGCGGTCGTAGGTCGCGGCACCGGCCCAGAACCTGGCGATCTCGAGGATCAGCTCGGCGCCGTGGCTGGCCAGGAAGTCGAGGTCCGCGGTCGCCTCGTAGTACTGCCAGGTGTTGTAGGCCACGGCCAGTCCCACGTGCCGCTGCAGCCGGGAGTTGTCCGGCAGCCACCGGCCGGAACGCGGGTTGAGGTGCATCGTCTGCGTCTCCTCCCGCCCGCTCGCGCCGCTCTGCCACGGGAACATCGCGCCCGACTGCCCGGCCTCGTGCGCCGCCTTGCGGGCCTGCGTCAGCCGGCGCCACCGGTAGAGCAGCAACGCCCGGGCGAGGTCCGGCATCCGCAGCGTGAGATACGGGAAGACGAACATCTCGTCCCAGAAGACGTGCCCGCGGTAGGCCTCCCCGGACAGCCCGCGGGCCGGGATCCCGACATCAAGGTCCGCCGAGTGCTCCGACACCGTCTGCAGCAGGTGGAAGATGTGCAGGCGCAGCACGAGGGCCGCGTGCTCCTGCCCGGCCAGCTCCAGGTCGCATCGCTCCCAGAGATGGTCCCAGGCGAGCACGTGCCGGGTCAGCAGCGGCTCGAAGTCCGGGGCGCAGCCGACCTTGTCGCGGGCCTCCTCGGCCGGCTCGGTGATGGCACGGTCCCGCGAAGTGAACAGGGCGACGACCTTCTCGATCGTGCAGGTGTCCTTTTCGGACACATCCACCTGCAGCTGGAGGCCCGCGTAGCCGTCCTCGGTCAGCACGCGGGTCGCGGCGGACGTCTCGACACCGTTGACGAGCACGCGGTGGCGGGCGGCCAGCGAGACCCGTATCCCGGACCGGGTGGTCTGAACGTCCACCGCCACGGTCCCGGGCCCGACGCCGCCCGCGCACAGCACGTCGAGATGGCAGTCGCCCAGCTCGCGATAGCGGGCCACGCCGGCGTTGCGGACCCGCCCGTCGATCCCCGAGCGCACCTCAAGGCGGCCGGACCAGTTCAGTGCGACGAACGTCGCCTCGAGCCCGGCCAGGTAGGGGTCGGCCATCGAGACGAGCCGGCGTTGTGCCACCGCGGTGCGCCGCCCCCGGCCGTCGGTGACGGTGAACCGGCGGGCCAGCACACCACGGCGGAGGTCGAGCTCCTGGACGTAGCCGGACACCGCCATCGTGTCCACGTCGACCCAGTCGCCGCCGTCCGACCGCATCGTCAGCGACTGCCAGTCAGGCAGGTTGACGATGCTCTCGTTCTCCACGTGGTGGACGTCGACGTCGACGCCGAGGCGGTTGAAGATGCCGGCGGCGTACGTGCCGGGATAGTGGCAGCCGCCGGCCCGGCTCTCCGGCGCCGCGCCGCGGGTGGCGAAGCGGCCGTTGCCGATGGTGCAGAGCGCTTCGCGTAGCGGCTCGGCTCCGGCGTCGTAGCCCTCGTACCTCAGCAGCCAGGCGGTCACCGTCGGTCCCGCGTTGGCTCGACGACGCCGGTCGTGGGCCGATCGGCCATGGAGATCACCTCGTCCCTGGCCACATCGTCCCGCCGGTGGGCTGCTCGGGCCAGGACCGAAGTGCCCGCCCTGCGCCGACGCGGGCGCCGACGGCGGTCGGCGAGTCCGGACTCAGGGGGTCCAGGCGGTGGTGAGGTCGGCGCGGTAGATCCGGTCGGCCGGCGGGACGTCGACGGGGCGTCCGGTGCTGATCCGCAGTTCTTCCGCAACCAGTGGCAGGGCTTTCGCCACCACGTCGGCGTCGGGCCGGCCGTCGGCCTTGAAGTGGGCGCCGACGTAGCGGTCGTAGAAGTCGCGGGCCGTGCCGGGGTCCGCGGCCGGGAGGAGCCGGCGGACGTGCTCGGCACCGAGCGCCGGGTCGGCGAGCATCGTGCCGAGGGCGCGCAGGTTCGCCCGGACGACGCCCTTGGCCCGAGGATCGTCCAACGCCACGGCGCTCGGGTCGACCGCCACACCGGTGGTGGGGATCTGCAGCTCGTCGCCGAAGAACAGCAGCAGCCGCAGGCCCCGTTCGGCCACCAGCTGCTCCGGCGACCAGGTGCTGCCGATCACCGCCGCGTCCAGCTCGCCGCTCTCGAGCATCCGGATGTGCTCGCTGTAGTCGCCGGGATGCATCGGGACGGCCTCGATGTCGGTGTCCGGATCGAGTCCGCGGCCGCGCAGGATGATGCGCGTGAAGCAACCGGGCGCGACCAGCGCGGGGTGCATCGCCACCCGGCGGCCGCGCAGCTCCGAGACGTCCGCGAACTCGGCCCGCGCCATCAGCCAGAACAGCGGGCGCTCGGTGTTCACGCAGAGCATGGTCCATGGCGTCCCGGCGAGCAGCCGGATGAGCAGCGTCCGGCCGAGGCCAACGACGGCGGCCTGACGGAGCCGCTCGTCGTCCCAGCGCACGCCGTCGCGGATGGAGACCCGCACGCCCTCGTCGGCGTAGTAGCCGAGCTCGTCGGCCACCGAGTACACGACCTCCTCGTGCACTCCCAGCCCCACGTACGCGAAGTCGAGCTCGCTCATCTCCCGCTCCTCGACCGGAGCCGGCCTCGTCCCTCGACCGGCTCAGCTCTCGTCGCTCCCCGCTCGGGCTGCGAGCCCTCGCCCTCGCTCATCTCCCGCTCGCTCACGCGGAGATCTCCAGGAGCACCTCGCGGCCGAACCAGTCGAGGTTCTCCAGCAGCTCGCCTTCGCTGGCGCCCGGGATCTCGATGACGAGATGCGAGACGCCCACCTGCTCGAGCTCCGCGACCGTCGCCGCGATCGCGCCGGCATCGCCCTGCAGCACCCGCGCGTCGTCGGTCGGCGCCCGTACCAGCTTGCGGCGGGTCGTGACCGCCACCTCGTCCGCCGGACGCCCGGCCCGCTCGCACTCGGCGTGCAGCGCGGGGATCTGCCGGCGCAGCTCGTCGACCGTGAGATGCGACGGGTGCCACGCGTCGCCGGCCCGTGCGGCCCGGCGCAGGGCCGCCTCGCTCCGGCCGCCGATCCACAGCGGCGGGTGCGGCTGCTGCACCGGCTTGGGGAGGAACCCGCCGCCGTCCGCGCCGCACAGCGACTTGAGCATCGCGATCGCCTCGTCGGTCCGACGGCCGCGCTGTCGGTAGGGCACGCCCACCGCGTCGAACTCGCTCTCCAGCCAGCCGGCGCCCACCCCGAGCACCAGGCGCCCGGCAGACAGCCCGTCCAGGGAGACCGCCTGCCTGGCAGCCAGCAGGGGATTGCGGAGCGGGAGCAGGTAGACCGAGGTGCCGAGCAGGACGCGACGCGTGACGGCAGCGAGGTAGGCCAGCACGATCAACGGCTCGTAGATGCGCTGTCCGCGCTGCTCGCCGTAGGCGGCCGCGTAGGCCGGTTCGGTCGCACCGTCGCCGGACGCGGTGGGCATCGCGAGATGGTCGTTGCACCAGACGGAGTCGAACCCGAGCTCGTCGGCCATCCGGGCGACCGCCTCGATCGTGCTGCGCTCCGCCAGCGTCTCGTGCACGTTCGGGACCGTGACTCCGATGCGCATGGCGTGGCGGCGCTAGGCCTGTACGGGAGTTCGCGCGAGCGCCGTGGCGAGCGCGCGCTCGATCTCCTCGCGGCCGGCCGGCCCGCGCGACCGCCAGGCGACCACGCCGTCCGGGCGCACCAGCACCGCCCCGCCGGCCGAGAGCCCGTAGTTCCCGGCGAACGAGCCGGAATCGATGACGTGCGAGTCGACCCCGTCCGGCGCCCAGTCGTCGACGCCGTCGCCGGCGGCCCGCAGCAGCACGAACCCCGACCCGAACAGGTCGAGCGTCGAGCGGCCGTCGGGGATCACGACGTGCGGCGCCCGCGTCCCCGGCCGGCCGTCGAGGGCGGCGGGCGCAAGGTGCAGGGCCCCGTCGTCCTCGCCGTCGGGGAGGACGACCGGCGAGCGCGCCACCAGCCCGATCTCCAGTTCGATGTCGGGCACCGGCGGCTGCACCCCGTCGGTGCCGCGCTCCGGCACGACCCGGGTGGCATACCGCGTGTACGCCTGCTCGACGTTGAGCTGGCACAGCGGCAGGCGCTCGGCCTGGTAGCTGTCCAGCAGCGCCGGGTCGGCGTCGCCCTTGACCACAGCGGCCAGCTTCCAGGAGAGGTTGAGCGCGTCCTGGATGCCCATGTTGCCGCCGAAGCCGCCGTTCGGAGGCACGACGTGCGCCGCGTCGCCGGCGAGGAACACCCGACCGTCGCGGAGCCGCTCGGCACAGGTCGCCTCGGCCCGCCAGTTGGCGACGTCGACGATCTCCATCGGCATGTCCGCGCCGATCGCGTTGCGCAGGTATCCCAGGGCGCGCTCGGTGGTCAGTCCCGACTGGACGTCGACCGCCGAGTCCTGCGTGACGTCCGCACCGACCGTGTTGATCACGAGGAAGCCGGTGCCGCCGCTGCGGTCGAGCCGGAAGAACCCGCGCAGCTCGGGGTTGTGGACGTAGATGACGCCCTGGTTGCGGTCGCGCAGCAGTTCAGCGCAGTCGGCGCGGAAGTAGATGGTGATGCTGCGGGAGAGCTCCTCGTGGCCGCGCATGCCGATGCCCAGCCGGGCGCGGGTCGGGCTGCGGTTGCCGTCCGCGGCGACGACGTACTGGGCGCGCACCGTGCTCTCGGTCCCGGAGTCGAGCTCGCGCAGCGTCACCGTCACGCCGTCGTCGTCCTGGTCGAGGTCGACCGCCTCCGTGCGGTTGCGGACGGTCGCGCCGAGCTCGATCGCACGCTCGCGCAGGATCGGCTCCAGCGCGTCCTGGTTGATGAACGCGCGCACGGTCGGGCTGAAGCCCTCGACACCCTCGTTGAGCTCCTTGACGTACGTCGCGAGCTCCCGGCCGGCGAGCGACTCGACGGCGATGATGCCTCCGGTCGCGCTGTAGGTCTCCAGCGACTTCGTGCGTACCCGGTCCTCCAGCCCCATCTGCCGGATGGTCTCCATGGTGCGCAGCTGGAAATGTCCGGCGCGCGGGTGGATCGCCGTGCCGGCGTGGCGCTCCACCGACAGCGACCGCACGCCGTGGTGCCCGAGCAGCATGGCCGTCGTCAGACCCACCAAGCTCCCGCCGATGATCAGGACGGGAATCTCCTCGTCAGGCATGGCGTGACGCTAAACGCGCCTGGCAGTATGCACCAACGGAATCTTGTGATACGCGGGATTCATGGGAGCAATGAACCTCAGCGGACTTGATCTCAACCTGCTCGTCGCGCTCGACGCCCTGCTCAGCGAGCGCAGCGTGACGCGCGCGGCGCAGCGCGTCGGGCTCAGCCAGCCGGGCATGAGCAACGCGCTCGGCCGGCTGCGCCGGCTGCTCAATGACCCGCTGCTCGTCCGCCAGGGCGCGACGCTCGTGCCCACGGCGCGGGCGGAGGCGCTGGTCGCTCCGGTGCACGAGGCGCTCGAGCTCATCCGCGGCGCACTGGACGCACCGCTGCGCTTCGACCCGGCGACCGACCGCCGCTCGTTCCGGCTGAGTTGTTCGGACTACAGCGTGCTGATGCTCATCGGCCCGCTGGTCCGCGCGCTCGCGGCCGAGGCGCCCGCGGTCGTCGTCGAGGTCGTGCCGCGGCTCGCGGACGCGCCTCGGGCCCTGGCCAACGGCGACGTCGACCTGGTCATCGAACCGCCGGAGATCATGGGGGACGCCGACCTGGAGTCGCTGCGGCTGTGGGACGACTACTGGGCCTGCTGCGTGTGGGAGGGCAACACGCACGTGGGCAAGCGCATGACCCTCGAGCGCTACACCGCGCTCGGCCACCTGATCTACTCGATGGGCGGGGCCGGCCAGCCGATCGCGCTGCCGGATCTCCACCTCGGGCGCCTCGGCATCCCGCGACGCATCGAGGTCAGCGTCGAGAGCTTCCTGCTCGCGCCGTTCCTGCTGCAGGGCACGGACCTGGTGACGCTCATCCCGAAACGCGCCGAGGCATTCCTCCGCCGGATCGGCGACATCCGCGTGCTCGAGTCGCCGATCGATCTGCCCGGGCTGGTCGAGACGCTCTGGTGGCACTCCCGCTCCACCACCGACCCGGCGCACACATGGCTGCGTACGCGGATCGGCGCGGTCGCGAGCACGCTGATCAGCTGAGCCGCGGTCGGGACGGTCGGCCGCCGGCGTCAGCGATGCCGGCGGCCCGACCGTCCACACTGGACTCGGTCGGCCGGGAGTCGCGTCACAGCCGGCACGGCGAGCGCGTAGCCGGTGCCGAGAGCGAAGCCGCCGACGACGTCGGACAGCCAGTGCGCGTTGAGGAACGTACGGCTCAGCGCGGTGGCGGCGGCGAGCGGGACGGCAACCGCCAGCAGCCGCCGCCGGGCCCGACCTGGCGGGACGAGCGCGATCACGATGCCGGGAGCGGTGGTGGCGGCCGCCAGCGCGTGACCGGACGGGTAGGACGCCATCGACGTCCTGGTCATGGAGGCGTCCGGGCGCGGCCGGTCGACGGCTGCCTTCAGGGGTCCCACCGAGACCTCGCCGAGCGCGACCGTCGCCGCCCACCCGACCAGGGCGGACCACCGGCGGCTACGCAGGAGCTGCGCGGTCACGGCCACTCGGACGGTCCAGTCGACCGTGGTGCCGAACGCGACGTCGAGCGTCCGGGACGCTGCCTCCCGCGGACCGGCGTGGGTCCGCTGGACCAACCGGTACCACCCGTCGTCGACCTGCTGGACGAGCGGCCGGGTGTGCGGCGAGCGCACCAGCACGGTCACGGCGGCGCCGGCCGCGATCCCGGCGAGCCCGGCGCCGAGATCGGCCGGCACGAGGCGGTTCGGCATGCCTCATCCTGGCATCGACATCCTGAGAATCGGATGTGCGGTCAGCCGCCGAACCGTCGTTGCCGCGCGCCGTAGCTGCGCAGGGCGCGCAGGAAGTCGATCTCCCGGAACTGCGGCCAGTACGCGTCGCAGAAGTAGAGCTCGGAGTAGGCCGACTGCCAGAGCAGGAAGTTTGACAGCCGCTGTTCCCCCGAGGTGCGGATGACCAGGTCGGGCTCGGGCTGACCGGCGGTGTAGAGGTACGCGGCGATGTCGTCGACGGACAGCTGGTCGGCGACCTCCGCGAGGGTGGCGCCGCCGGCCGCGCGGTCGCGGAGCAGGTCGCGGACGGCCTCGACGACTTCCTGCCGGCCGCCGTACCCGACGGCGAGCGTGAGGTGGTTGCCGGTGGCGCAGGACGCGGTGTGCTCGGCCGCGGCCTTGAGCGCGTTCCTCGTACCGTCCGGCAGGGCGTCGAGCATCCCGGCCAGATGGAGGGACCAGCGGGGGTGCGCTTCGGCCCGGACGTCGTCGGCCAGCTCCTCGATGACCCGCATCAGGAACGCAACCTCGGCGTCGTCGCGGTGGACCAGGTTCTCGGTCGAGCAGACGAAGACCGAGACGAACCCGATGCCGGCGGCCTCGCACCACCGCAGCAGGTGGTCGACGCGCCGGGCGCCGTGCCGATGTCCGAGGCTGGCATCGGGCAGACCGACCTGGCGTGCCCAGCGCCGGTTGCCGTCCATGATCACGCCGACGTGCCCCGGCTTCCTGGCGTGCTCGACCTGACGGCGCAGCCGGTTCCCGTACAGGCGGTACGCGACGGCATCGGGCAGGACGCTCCGGACGGCAGCAGTCGCTCTCGACACCCGGCCATTAGTACTCGTCGCGTACTACGTGTCAAGTAGCATCGTGTCACGTACTAGGATCGGGCACCCCTCGAGGAGGTGCGATGGCGGCAGGCCAGGATGCCCAGTTGCTGGTGCTCACCGCGCTCGCGGACGGGCCGCTGCACGGCTACGCCATCAACACGGCGATCGAGCAGATGACCGGTCGGCGCCTTGGTCCGGGCAGCCTCTACGGCGCGCTCACCCGGCTCGAGGCCCATGGCCTGATCGAACCGGTCGACGGTGCCGGCCGGCAGCAGCCCATGCGGCTCACCGAGGCCGGAACCGCCGCCCTGGCCGAGGAGCTGCGGACCCTGGCCCGGGTGACCGAGCGGGGCCTGCGGTCGCTCGGGCTGGCGTCGTCGTGAGGGCCGGGCGCGCGCTGGCCGCGGCGTACCCGCCACCGGTCCGTCGCCGGTGGGGCCCGGACCTCGCCGCCGAGATCGACTCCTCCGGCCCGGCGGGCTGGCTCGACTCGCTGGCCGGCGCGCTCCGGCTCTGGCTGCGCCCCGCGCAGTGGCCGGCGTCCACCGGGAGCCACCTGCGGCGCGCCGTCGTGGTGCTCGCACTCGTCACCGCCGCCGTCACCGCCGTCGCCGTGCGGGGTGTGCTCCCGGCGCCGGTCACTGCCAACCACGGCCTGACCGCGGTCGGGCTGGTGGTGCTGATCGTCGGGTTGGTCACGCTGACGCCGCTGCCGCGGCTGACGTCCGCCTCGATCGCGGAGATCTGCCGCGCGCTCGCTGCGCCGGTCGTCGTCGCCGCGGCGATGTCCGGGGCGGTATACCTGCTCGCCGCGCTGACCACGGACCGGATCGGCGTTCCACGCATCGCCGAGATCACCTTCTACTGGCTCACCCTCGTCGTGGCGGTCAGCAGCCCGGCGGTCGCGTTGTGCCGGCTGGATCCCGGCCACCTGCACGTCCCCGGCGACACCCGTGCCGCGATCGGGCTCGCCACCGTCGCGACGGGACATTCCGTCGGCGGTCTCGCCGGGCTCGCCTTCGCGACCACGTCCGCGATGGCGACGCTCGCCGTCGTCCAGCTTGCGCTCGCGGCCCTCACCCTGCTCGCCCGTACAGACCTGCGCCGGCGCTCCCTCACCTGAGGCCGTCGGTCAGCGGACGACGGCGTCCGCGGGTTCGACGCGGGTGGCGAGGGGCGGGCCGAGCGTCAGGGTGAATACGGCCCCGCCGCCGACGTTGCCGGTCAGCGTGACGGTGCCGCCGTGGGCTTCGGTGATCGCTTTGACGATCGGCAGGCCGAGTCCGGTGCCGGCACGGCCGGCGGTGCAGGGGCCGCGGACGAACCGTTCGAAGACGCGCTGGGCCTCGCTGGCGGCGATGCCGGGCCCGGTGTCCACAACGGACAGCCGAGCCCTGCCGTCGTCCACGCTGGTGCTGATCGTGACGCGGTCGTCGGGCCCGGTCGCGTTGAGGGCGTTCTCCACCAGCGCGTCGAGGGCGTGCCGGAGTCGTTGCTCGTCGCCGAGGACGCACACCGGCTCCGAGTGCTCGACGGCGATCTCGCGCCGGCCGGCCGCGCTCCAGCGGCGGGCGGCCTCGCACGCGAGCTGGTCGAGTCGCACCGGGACCAGCAGCAGCGCGTCGGCATGACCGACGGCGCTGAGCAGCAGCAACTGGTCGGCGATCCGGGACAGCCGGCGCAGCTCGTCGAGCATGACGGCCCCGTCGTCGTGGTTCTGGGTGGCGGGTTCGAGCCCGTCGAGCAGGAACTCGGCGTGGCCCTGGGCGACGGTCAGGGGCGTACGGAGCGAGTGCGCCGCGTCACGCATGAACTCGCGCTCCCGCTCGGCGATCCGGCACTGCTCGTCGACCGCCTCCTGCCGGCGGCGGACGTGCCAGACCATCGCCAGGAACACGCCCGACATCAGCGGGACCTCGGACAGCTCGGCCCGCTCGACCGGCGTCCGCAGCATGGTGACCGTGGTGAGCAGGGCGACCGCGAGCAGGGTCAGCGCGGTCTGCATGTTGGACCAGCGGCGGTAGCCGTAGAGCACCGTGATCGTGATCCAGATCAAGTGGAACGGCACGGTCTGCCACTGCGGGAACACCAGCATGGCCGCGGCGCACGCCAGGCAGAACCCGGCCCAGCCGAGCTCGGCCCGGCGGTCGCGCCGCAGCGGCTCACGGCTCGAAGACATAGCCGAGGTTCCGTACGGTCCTGATGACGCTGCGGCCGAGCTTGTCCCGCAGCCGGTGGACGTAGACGTCGACCACGTTGGTGCCAGGGTCGAAGTCCAGCTGCCAGACCTCGGCAAGCAGGTCCTCCCGGGTGCACGGCCGGTCCGGCCGCGACATGAGATGCCGCAGCAGGTCGAACTCCCGCTCGGAGAGCTCCACCGGGCGCCGGCCGTCGCCGAGGTCGACGCGACGGCGCAGAAGGTCGAGGGTCAGCCCGGCGGCGCGCAGGTGCCGCTCGGCCTCCGGGGGCGGGGGAGCGGTGCGCAGCTGTGCACCCACGCGGGCGACGAGCTCGGCGAGCTCGAACGGCTTGGGCACGAAGTCGGCCGCGCCGAGCTCGAGGCACCGGACCCGGGTCGCGGTGTTCGAGGCGGCGGAGAGCACGAGCACGCGCTGGTCCGGGCGCAGCCGCATGACCTGGCGGAGGATCACCAGCCCGTGCACGTCGTGCATGCGCAGGTCGAGCACGATCAGCGCGTGGTTCCCGTCGAGCGCGGCCGCCAGCCCGCGCTCGCCGCCGAGGGCTATGTCGACCGCGAAGCCGCGGCCACGCAGGGCGCGGCCGACGAAGCTCGCGACGTTCGGTTCGTCGTCGACGACGAGCACGCGCCGGTCGGGCGGGGACTGCGGCTCGTGCTGAACCGCACCAAGGATGGCCACATCGGTAGTTTCACTGCCGCAGGGCATGTCCGGGCATCATGTACCCAAAATTAGGGGCAGATGACAGGCCCGTCATCCCCGCCATTCGGGCATACCGGCGTGCCGATAGTGGCGAGCGGCCTCATCGCCCCGGGCCGCTCGCGAGAAAGGCATCGCCGTGTTCACACGCCGTACTTTGCTGAGGTTCTCCGTCGTCAGCGCCGCCGGACTGGCGCTTCCACCTGCGCTCTACCGGGCGGCGGGACTTCCGGCCGCCGCCCCGCCCGGTCCGCTCACCACCGCCGTGCCGCACCGGCACTACGTCGCTCCGACCGGACCGTCCGCGGTCCAGGGCTCCACGGTCCCGGTGCCGCTGCTGCCGAAGGCGCGTCCCTCCGGAGCCAACGCCTTCCGGATCGCCGCCCGAGCGGGCACCGTCCAGATGCACCCGACGCTCGGCAGGACCAGGGTCTTCGGCTACGACGACGGCAGCGGCCGCGGCGTCACCACGCCCGGCTACACCATCGAGGTGGTCAAGGGCACGCCGACCTCCGTCACGTACGTCAATGCGCTGCCGGCCCGGCACCTGTTCGACAACGAGGTCCCGGACTACATGCACGCCGGATCGCCGGTACGGATGAGCACGCACCTGCACGGCGGACACGTCGCCGGCTCGAGCGACGGCAACCCGTACGAGAACCTGGCCGAGTACGTCCCCGGGCAGATGCAGAACGTGGTCTACCCGAACGAGCAGAACGCGACCCTGCTCTGGTACCACGACCACTCCGACCAGATCACCCGGCTGAACGTCTACGCCGGCTTGGCCGGGCTCTACCTCATCCGCGACGGCGCCGACACCGGTGCCGAGCCGAACGGGCTCGGCGTGCCGGGCGGCGGGTACGAGATCCCGCTGGTGCTGGCCGACCGGCAGTTCGACTCGTCCGGACAGCTGTTCTACTCGCCGGACTCGTCCTGGTTGCCAGAGTTCTTCGGCAACACCCCGCTGGTCAACGGCGCCGCCCAGCCTTACCTGGCGGTGGAGCCGCGGATCTACCGGTTCCGGATCCTCAACGCGTCCAATGCGCGGTTCTGGAACCTGACGATCCAGGGCGCGCCGCCGACCGTCCAGATCGGCTCCGACGGGGGTCTGTTCACCCGGCCGGTCCCGATCGACCGGCTGCTGCTGCTCCCGGCCGAGCGGGCCGACGTGCTCGTCGACTTCTCCCGCTTCGCCGGCCAGACGCTGACCGTCACCAACCCGGACCTGCCGTCCGACGTGTCCAGCCCGGCGCCACCGCTGCCGACGGTCATGGAGATCCGGGTCGGCCGCCGGGTCACCAAGCCGGGCCCGCGCGGCTTCCCGGCCGCGCTGCCCGGCAGCATGCCGGCGCTCGGGGCGCCGTCACTGACGCGGAACATCACCCTGGAGGAGGTCGAGAACCCAGACACCGGCGAGCCCGAGTACGGCTCGCTGAACGGGCGGAAGTTCATGGACGCCCGCGGCGTGCAGGAGACGCCCCGGCTCGGGTCCACAGAGGACTGGCGGCTGGTCAACCTCACCGAGGACACCCACCCGATCCATCTGCACCTGATCCAGTTCCAGATCATGGACCGGACCCCGTTCGACGCCGACGCGTACACGACGGCGCTGGCCGCGGCACGGGCGGCGAACCCGGACGCACCGAACCCGGACCCGACGCCGTACCTGACCGGACCGGCCGCGCTCCCCGACGGGAATGAGCGCGGCTGGAAGGACACCGTCCGCGCCAACCCCGGCCAGGTCACCCGGATCCGCATGCGGTGGACGCTCCCGGCCGGCGCCACCCCGCCGCAGCGATACGTCTTCCACTGCCACATCCTCGAGCACGAGGACAACTCGATGATGCGGCCGCTGGAGCTCGTGCCGTGATCACCCCGCGCGAGGCGACCCTGCGCACGCTGGCGATCGCCGGCCTGTGCGGTCTGGCGATCGTCCAGCTCCTCGCGCTGCCGTACGCGCTCGTGCAGGGCCCGCAGATCGCCGCCATCTCCGGGGCGGCGATCGCGGGCGCCCTGTGGCTGGTGCGGGCGCTGGCCACGGCGGCAGCGGACGGGGGACGCGCGGCGTGGCGCGGCACGCTCGCGCTGAGCGCGCTCGCGGGTTGCGGTTGGCTCGCGACGCGCGCGGTCGCGGTGCCCGGCGTTCCCGAGGACGCCGGGCACTGGACCAGCCCGCTCGGCCTGGCCGGCGCGGCGCTCGCCGTCGTCGTGCTCGGGCTGAGCGTCGCGGCGGTCGGGCGCCCGCGCGCGCTCCGGTCCCTCGCGGCCGCGCTCGCCGTGGTCCTGGCGCTCGCGCCGGCGGCAGCGCTCCTGCTCGTCGCGCTCGGGCCGCCGCCGGCGCACCGGCACGGGCTCACCGCGAGCTCGATCTCGCCGCACCGGTTCCACGCGGCGACGGGCGGCGGCCCGGCG
>Ga0308175_100000748_pt1 | contig 21576 bp, 21 predicted proteins | sample PhyCR1_3_FD_203893 | JGI IMG/M metagenome (GOLD analysis project Ga0308175, IMG submission 203893) | Soil microbial communities from UC Gill Tract Community Farm, Albany, California, United States - DLSLS.C.R1 | ecosystem: Environmental > Terrestrial > Soil > Agricultural land | place: USA...
GTGCGATAGCCCCCCACGTTCCCAGGTCCGCCCACCAGCGTCCCGCGACGTAGTTGGGCTCGTCGGCCTGTTCAACGGCCTTGTCGTCCACGGTCTGATTCTCCTGCGCGTGAGGGGGCGGTCGCGCAGGAAGACGTGGGCCCGGCGCGGAAGGTTCACCGTCGCCTACCTCACCGACCTGGCCAAGGCCGACGATGGCACCGGCAGGCATGCGGTGCGGCCGCAGGGAATCGGGAAGCTACACCCCCCGATACCCAGTTCGCCGTGATCGTCTTCTCCGGCCCGGTCGCGGCGATCTCATGGACGGTGGCTTCGACGTACAGGCATGCGTGCTCATTCGCCGGGGCGGACGACCTTCCGCGGACGGCGCCCCGAGAAAGTCCAGCACGATCGCGTCGACGGCCGCAGCGCCGGCGATGGGCAGCGCGTGGTGACCCACTCCCGGCAACACCTGGACCCGAGCCCGTGGCAGCAGCCGACGGGCCCGGTCGGCCGTCGTTTCGGCGTCGTGGACCCGGCTGTGCCCGGCGAACAGCGCCAGCACCGGCATGGTCTTCGGGGGGCGATTTCCTGCTGCCCGAGGGCTCCCAGGAAGACCCGAGTGGCATCGCGTGCGCCGGCGACGGCGTTCGCGGAACACTCGGCTGCGGCGCCACCCCTGCCCGGTCCTGGACCCACTAACCGCGCTGGGCCGGTCTTCAGGGTGCGGTGCCGATCGCGAGTGAAGCCGGATGAGGTGCTGCGATCCGCGACGAGACGCAAGTGCGCGGACCGGAGCGGCTGCCCAGCCGCAGGGGGCCAGGGGTCTGCTTGTTCGCTGTTGTTCGTGAGCGACTACCTCGCGGCCAGACCCACGAAAATCTGTGTTGACTGGAGTAGACATTGGGTGACGGGCCAGTTATGGTTTCTCTCGTAGGCGAGATCAAGAAGGGCCCGGCAGAAATGAACTGCCGGGCAGCAGTACGCAGGACGGTGCGGCGGTGGAGTTCCGAAGCCAGGGTTGTTGCAGGACGGCGACGGGACTGACGGCCGGACCGGGTGGCCCGCAGTGATCAGGGGCCGCCATGAGCAGGACCGCAGTACCCGCAGTGCAGTTTTCCAGCGGTTCCCCGGTAAAGGCGTCTGACTGCGGGCGCGCGTACCGGGAAGTTCGGCAGTGGGGTTCTAAGCCAGAGCAGATGCAGGACGGGCGACGGGGCTGGCTGCCGAAGAGTGGCGCTTATTCCAGGCCACCAGCAGTACCGCAGTACCGGTTTGGCAAGTGATTGATCAGAGGGAAGAACGGAGGAGCCCGCGCCATCAGGATCGCCCGGGCGAGTAGTGGGTCCGGGTACCGCAGGACATCGATAGTGAGGTGGTCTCCGGTCACGCATCCGCGATCCCCGCATCCCGGCAGTGTTCAGGTCGGGTCCGCGGAAACATGAGGTCGGCGCAACAGTAGGGCCGGCAGATGGTGTAGCAGTTCCTTCGGGGCCCTGGTGCCGGTACGGCACCAGGGCCCCTCCACGCGTTCCACAGAGAGGTGCGATGACAGCAGACGACTCGTTCGGGCGTCTCGACGACGACGACTACCCCGCCTACACCATGGGCCGGGCCGCCGAGATGCTCGGCACCACCCAGGGCTTCCTCCGCGCCGTCGGCAACGCCCGCCTCATCACCCCGCTGCGCTCCGCAGGCGGACACCGCCGCTACTCCCGCTACCAACTGCGCACCGCCGCCCGCGTCCGCGAACTCGTCGACCACGGCACCCCCATCGAGGCCGCCTGCCGCATCATCATCCTCGAGGACCAACTCGAGGAAGCCCAGCGCATCAACGCCGAACACCGCCGCGCCGCCGAAGCGTCCAAACCACCCGCAGCCTGAGGCAGTGCGTGGTCATTGCCTCAGATGACGGGGTGTACGGGCGTGCAGCGCCTGCGTCAGCTGTCATGGTTCGGAAGTACGCCTTCGCCCACGTCTTCGGCGTCGGCGTTCTGCTGTGCTGCTGGAACCAGGCGACCGTCTCCGCCTTGCGCATGTTGCGGGAGGCGTACATCGGCTGGATGGCTTGAGACATGGCCGCGTCGAGTAGTTGCCGTGCCCGTGCGGGCGGTGCTGTCAGCCGGCAGTGGGCCCCTCCCGCGGGTGGGTAGAGGGCATGTCACAGACAGGATCGGGGTCGCGCGGCCATGGCTGCGCGACCCGGGGTGCATCTGGGGACGGCGCTATCTCGGCCGAGAGTTCCTGGATGTCGGCGTCGGCTGAGCGCGTTCAACCGTCGCCGAGACGGGAAGCGGCGACGCTGCGGTCCTGGTCGCCGGCATGCTGGTCGCTGGCGACCAGGGTGTGGCGCGGAAGAGACAGGAACACCGGGCCGGATGAGTAGAGATACGAGGCCGGGGCTGCGGGCCGCGTGGCGGCTGGGGCGCCGCATGCCCAGTGCGCCTGTCGTGCGGTTTGGCGGAGCAGACGTTCAGACGCTCGTCCAGGCTTCGAGGAAGGCTTTCCGTCCAGCAGGATCGTCCGACCTGCGGTCGGCGTGCAGGACGCGCCAGGCGGTGAGTTCGAGATCGCGGAGCCACAGTTCTCCGATGACCTGTGTCTTGAGGTCAGGGAGATGGTCGGACTCGACGAGCGCTTGACCGATCACCTCCCCGGCCGCGACGCGTTGGGGCGGGGTCATCTCATCGACAGCCGAGAGGATCTGTCGGGCCAGGGCGGTTCCTTCGCCTGTCAGGGCTTGCAGCACCTCGGCCTTGATGTTGGCGGGTAGCAGGTAGGCGGTGCCCGAGGACCTCCACAGGTTCGACCAGAAGCGTTCGCCTGCCTCGGTGGGAGCAGGGAGCGCGGCCAGCAGCCCGAGGAGATGGCCGATGGACGCGTAGCCACTGGAGTGGGCAGCCGCGACGACCGCGATGCCGGCGACACGCTCCACATCGAGATGCCGGGCTTCGAGGTCGTAAGCGAGGCCCAATTGGTGTTCCAACTGGTTTGCGAGCGGGGCGGACACGTGGGGGCGGACCTCAGGAAGCATCGGCGATCCTTGCGGGTAGGCGAGCGGAGATGCCCGTTCGGAAGCCCTGATCGTTCCCCAGGACCAGGGGCGCTACTCGGCTTCGGGCGGCCCAATTGGCGGGACCTGGGAGCCGCGCCGGCGTCCACCCGCCGCGAGAGGGCCCACGCCCGGCCAGGTCCTGTGGATCGGAGCCCCGCGCTGGGTGTACACCCCGTGCTACCTGGCCCTGGGCTGGGCGCCGGTGCGCTACCTGCCCGGCTTCCTGCACACCGGCGGGGTGGCCCTCCTCACCCTGATCGTGGCCGGCGTCTTCTCTGCAGCGCGGGCGCGGTCGTCTACACCCTCCAACGGCCCGACCCCTCCCCCCGCTGGTTCGGCTTCCACGAGGTGTTCCATGCATTGACCGTGGCAGCCTTCGCCGCGCACTACATCGCCATTTCCCTGGCCACCTACTGACCGCCACATCACTGCACGCCTGCCTGCCCGCTCGCCCCACCAGCAGCCCGGATCCGCGGCGAGACCGGCGCACGGGCCGCCGGGGTGCACGCCGGACAGGAAAATACCACCGGAATACGCGCTCTTTTGAACGCTTAACGGCGACCACTGTTCCTGAAACGCTGCGCTTCGGGTGGACCAATATCTATGGCCGCGAAGTGAGGGTTTGACACGTCACGCGGAAAGTGTTTTTGCTGCAATCAGCAGGACGGGCCCATTTACCGCACTCGGCCCGCCATCTCATGCTACTGTCGATCTCAGTTGCAGTTGTGGTTCCCAAAAACTTCAAGCGTCTTCGTCGGCATTTCCAGCCGCTGCCGGCGTTTTCGTATGGCCGGTCATTTCCCGGACGGGGCATCATCGCGGCGACCCGGTATCCGTGCATCGCGGGTCCCGGCGTACTGCCCAAGAGGAGATATGACATGGCGTCAGGCACAGTGAAGTGGTTCAACGCGGCCAAGGGTTTCGGCTTCATCGAGCAGGACGGTGGGGGCGCCGACGTGTTCGCCCACTTCTCGAACATCGCCGCCCAGGGCTTCCGCGAGCTGCTCGAAGGCCAGAAGGTCACCTTTGACATCGCGGCGGGCCAGAAGGGCCCGACGGCCGAGAATATCGTCCTCGCCTGACGCTGACGCGCACTTCGTAGCTGGGGCCCGCATCCCTCGGGGTGCGGGCCCCAGCTGCGGACATTTCCCGCAGTGGTGCGACCTGTGGGACGAGAAGCGCCCGCAGTCCCTCGTCCAGGGCCGCGCGCCTCGTCCACGGCGCTACCGGTAGGCGCCCCGGGTTTCATGTCCATATGGCGTGAGAAATTCCGTCGATGTAACCGGCGCCCGATCCACTGCACTCTCCAGATTCTTTTCCGCATTCCATTCGGTCCGTTCTTGAGATTCCCCGCGCTGCTTCTGTTGCGGGAATTCCTTGATGCGTGCCGTATCAAGGAAGGTTCTCCATGAACTCCGCACGTACGAATGACCGCTCTTCCCGCCGCAGCCGTGGCGACGGCCCCGCTTTCGGTTCCAGTGCTGGCTCGAAGCGGGGCAGCCGTTTCGGATCATCCGCCCCGAGCCGTTCTGGGGGTCCGAGCCGTTCGGGCGGCTACGGCCGGCGGCCCGCAGCGGTGCAGGGCGAGTTCGCCCTGCCGGAGACGATCACTCCCGCGCTGCCCGCGGTCGAGGCGTTCGCCGACCTCGACATGCCCAGGCAGCTGCTGGCCGCGCTGACCGCGCAAGGCGTGAGCGTCCCGTTCCCGATCCAGGGCGCGACCCTGCCCAACACCCTCGCGGGCCGCGACACCCTGGGACGCGGGCGCACCGGTTCCGGCAAGACCCTCGCCTTCGGCCTCGCCCTGCTCGCCCGCACCGCCGGACAGCGCGCCGAGCCCCGCCAGCCGCTGGCCCTGGTCCTCGTGCCGACGCGTGAGCTGGCCCAGCAGGTGACCGACGCACTCACCCCCTACGCCCGCTCGGTGCAGCTGCGTCTTGCCACGGTCGTGGGAGGAATGTCGATCGGCAGGCAGGCCAACGCGCTGCGCAGCGGTGCCGAGGTCGTCGTCGCGACGCCGGGACGACTCAAGGACCTCATCGACCGCGGTGAGTGCCGGCTGAACCAGGTCGCCATCACTGTCCTGGACGAGGCGGACCAGATGGCCGACATGGGCTTCATGCCCCAGGTCACCGCGCTCTTGGACCAGGTCCGCCCCGAGGGCCAGCGGATGCTGTTCTCCGCCACCCTGGACCGCAACGTCGACCTGCTGGTCCGCCGCTACCTCACCGACCCGGTCGTCCACTCCGTCGACCCGTCCGCGGGTGCGGTCAGCACGATGGAGCATCACGTGCTGCACGTCCACGGCGCGGACAAGCACTGGACGACGACGCAGATCGCGGCGCGCGAAGGCCGGGTGATCATGTTCCTGGACACCAAGCACGCCGTCGACCGGTTGACGCAGGACCTGCTCAACAGCGGGGTGCGGGCCGCCGCCCTGCACGGCGGCAAGTCACAGCCGCAGCGCACCCGAACCCTGACCCAGTTCAAAACCGGGCACGTCACCGTGCTCGTGGCCACGAACGTCGCCGCCCGCGGCATCCACGTAGACGACCTCGACCTGGTCGTCAACGTCGACCCGCCGACCGACCACAAGGACTACCTGCATCGCGGCGGCCGCACCGCGCGCGCCGGCGAGTCCGGCAGGGTCGTCACCCTGGTCACCCCCAACCAGCGCCGCGACATGACCCGTCTCATGACCGCCGCCGGCATCATGCCCCAGACCACCCAGGTCCGCTCCGGCGAAGAGGCACTCAGCCAGATCACCGGCGCCCAGACACCCTCCGGCATCCCCGTGACGATCACCGCGCCGGTCGCCGAGCGGCGTCAGCGCAGCACGTCGTCCTCACGCGGCCGACGCAGCCCCGCCGCGGCCACCCGGCGCAGGACCGGGCGGCAGTCCTCGTTCGACGCGGCGGCGTAAGGACTTCATGTTCAGGTTCAGGAATCTGGCCCACCTGCGCAGGAGGCACGTTGCGACGATGGTTCAGATGCAGCCCCGCTCGACGGGCGCCGCCCCCGTGCCCAGGACAGTGGCCGACGCCATGGAGACCGCCGGACCGCAGGTCTGCGACGACATGACCGTCGAGGTGGCCCTCTCCGTCATGGCGAGCGCCCGCACCGCACACCTGCTCGTCTGCGACAACGACGGCGTGTGCACCGGACTTCTCACCCAGGCCCAGCTCACCGCGGCCCGTGACAGCTCCGTATACACCGACCGGGTCCAGCTGCGGGACATCCTTGTCGACCCGGGGCCCTTCACCTCACCCGTGACCACCATGACCGAAGCCGAGCACGCGATGCGCTACCGCCGCCTCGACGCCCTGCCCGTGGTCGACGAACACGGCAACGCCCTGGGCGTCCTCGCCCTGGCCCGCTGAACCGCCCCAGCCGCGGCAGAAACATCCCCTTCGTTCTTCTCCTGTGAGGCATCATGCGCTGTGTCATCGCCCGCTTCCCCTTCGACCTCACCAAGAGCGGCGTCCTGGAATCGATGAAGGGCGTCAAGCCCGAGGAAGTCTTCGGGGCGTCCGTAATCGTCGGTCGTCGCACCTACCCCGTCAAGCAGGTCGGGCAGGTCCTCACCCGCCAGGACCGCCGCGACTTCAGCGCCGGAGAAGTCCTGCGGGCCATGACCCAGCTCGGCTTCACCTGCCGCGACCATCGCCAAGCCGCTGCACCCACGCGCCCGCTCAGCGCGTTCCAGGAAGCTTCCGCGGCGCTCGGGGCCTCCGCAACCGTCTGACCGACGGGCAGGCGTGAGCCGCCGGCACAGCAGCAGTGAGCATCACCGCCATCACCGCTTCAGTGCCAGCCTTCTGCCAGCCACATGCGCCAGCACAGCACGCACAGGGCCTGAACCCTGACCGCACACCGTCCGAGAGCAGTGACGCCCGGGCGGCTGGGTACCCGGGCGCAGGCGTCGCTGGCCCTGTGGGGAGGAAGCTGGGATAAGGCCGAAAGCGCCAGAAAGGTATGGCGTGGTGATCAGCTTGAGCCGGTTGGGATCACCCCGTCTGCGTCCGTATGAGTCGGCGGATGAGGCGGCGGTGCTTGAGTTGCTTGCGGCGGATCGGCTGCCTGGGCAGCCGGTGTGCACCGCTTTGATGCTCGCTGACGCGCTGGCCGGCCGCTCAGTGGCTGATCCGGCTGCGTGGGCGGCGCTGGATGGGCTTGTCACTACTGTGCTGTGCACGCCCGATGGCGGCATTGGCGGCATCGTCTGCTGTGCCGGGCGCCCCTGCGACGACGCGTCGTTGATCTTGTGGCTGCACTGCCGTGACAGCTTCGAGACGGCCGCGACTTTGATTGCTCGGGCTCTGGAATGGAGCGGCGCCCGTCTCGTGTATGCCTTCCCGCTCGCCTCCGCCCTCACCGGGGGCCTGATAGGTCTGCCGGAGTGCCGTAGCCGGGCTACGCACGAAGCCCTCCTGGCTGTGGGCTTCACCGGTCTGGGGCGGTGCCGGTATCTGCGTGCTGAGCTTCCCGTCGCAGGCTTGCCCCACCTCGGGGACGTGGTGCTGAAGGACACTGTCTCGCCGCCCGGCAAGCGTCTTGAGGTCCGCCGTTATGGGCGGGTGCTGGCCCGGGCCATCGTGGAGCGTCCTGTCGGCGGGGTCGGCGTGATCCGCAGCCTCACGGTCGCCCCGGATACCTGCGGCCTGGACTTGACCCTGGGTCTGCTGGGCAACGCTATGGACGTGCTCCTCGGGTTCGGTGCTCGCGAGACGATCGTCTACCTGGATGAGTCTCATGATGACCCGGAGTGGGATCCCGCCGCTGCCTTGCGCACGTATCTGTTCGCTGACTTCATCGAGGTCGACCGGCTGCTTACTTTCACCAGGCCGCCGACGCCGTCTGGGATGCGGGGTTAGACAGCTTGCGTGAGAGACTGGCGCGTGCTGGATAAGCCGTTCGTAGTCCCTCGCATGTCGGCGAGGCGTTCATCATCCAGTCCAGTGACCTCTCCACGACCCGGCGACGGGGCAGGACCACAAACTCGGAGCAGTCCTCGGCCGGGCATCTGCCGAGCGGCCTGGGCGACGGGGCTGTGTTGTCGAAGTCCTTTCGCGGGCCTGCTGGCCTGCACGGTCTGGGCGTTGACGTGGAAGCGGGCCGTGTCGTTGCACATCACCTTTAACGCGCCTTCCAGCTGGCGCAGCAGCCCGGCGGTGGCCTTCACTGCCACCGTCTCATTGCGGGTGGGCTCCTCCACCGCTCGAACTTGTCCTGCACCGGGACGTGGGCCGCGATCACCGCGGCGAAGAGAAGCGCTGCGGCCTCCGCCGAGCTGGCCGCGCACACCCGACGAGACTGGGCACGCCGGCAGATCCGCGCCATCCTCGGAACCCGCCCCGTTAGCCCGCCGACCGGAGCAGCACCCAGGCGGCTGGTCACCTGCCAACTATGCCCAAGCTCCTGTTCTGCGGGAGTGTGACACTCCCCGGTCCTCTTGGCGCTGTAGGGGGGTGGCCCCAGGGATCCAGGGGTCCCGTGGCGCTCGCTATCCCCCGTTTGAGCGAGCAGTCGCGTACAGGGGGCAGGCAGGTACGTCCCCGTCATATGCCCGCCCCGTACGCGCTGCTGTCGATGTCAGCCGGTCAGTGCGTGGTCGAGGGTTTCGCGGCAGTCGATGACGGTGTCGAGGCCGACGAGTTGCAGGGTGCGCAGCACCGCATCTGTCGGGCTTGCCAGGCGGAGCCAGCCGCCGGCGTCGGTGAGGGTGCGGTGGGCGGCGATGAAGATGTTGATGCCGCTGGAGTCCATGAAGGTCACCTGCCGCAGGTCCACCACGACGCGGGGGCGGGGCGTGCCGGAAAAGTTCAGGGCTTGGCTGAGCGTGTCACCGGTGTGATGGTCGATCTCTCCGGCCCCTGTCAGTACGTGGATGCCGTCGGTGGTGGTGGCCACGATGGACAGCTGCTCCGGCTGCACAGCCTGTTCGGTGTCCGCCACTTCTTCCTCAGCCATGTCGGTGATCCTGGCACAGCCCGGTCTTCATCCGGAATCCGCTGCCCCGTATGTATCGGGTGATGCCTGGGTGAGACGGGGATAACACAGGGGCATCGTGCATCGCTCTCGCTGGGGCGGGTACGCGCGCGGTGTGAACGGGGTATTGAAGGTGGCCGTGATGGAAGCAGCGTCTGTGGGGGAGGGCGGCACCACGCCGGGCGAACGGGTTTTACAGGCCAGCATTGCCCTGGACGGGGAGGGCACGGTCATTGCCCGGGGCCGTCATCTGGCTGCCGACTTCCTGGCCCGCGTGCAGGCCGATCACGGACTCCCGGTCTCTCAGCGTGCCGTGGATTTGACCCAGTTGGTGGTCAGCGAGCTGGTCACCAACGCCCGCAAGTACGCGCCCGGGCCGGTGCTGCTGAACCTGCGGATTGCCGGGGACACGGTCGAGGTCGTGGTGTGGGACTCCGACCCGGTTTTGCCCGTTGCCCGGGCCGCGGACGCCGGCCGGGTCGGGCAGCACGGCCTGGAGATCGTCATGGCCGTCTGCCAGGGCTTCGAAGCGCAGCGGGAGCCGGTCGGCAAGCGCATCACCGTCCGCATCGCCCTGCTGGACGATCCAGGCGGCGCCATCGCCGGCCGCCGCCCCCTGTAACGCTTGCCTGCTGCTGCCGATGGTGGCGTTCGCGCTGTACGGAACGGACCGCATCGAGGACTGGCCGCCGGGCCCGCCTCGCAGCGACCGCGCTGCGCCGCTGCGGCCCGGGTGGCTGTCAGGGTTCCAGTTCCAGGCACAGTCCGACTTGGTGACCGCCGGCCCGGCCCTGCACCGGTGTCATGGCGCTGGCGCCATCGCTGGTGAGGGGCACGCTACTGGTCGACAGGGCCGCATACGCCTGGGCGAGTTGCAGGAGGGCGGCTGCGGCGGCGCCTGGCTCCTTGTCCACGACGGCGGCCGTTTCTCGCGTGATGGCGGTGAGCAGTGCGTCGCGCGCCTCGATGGCGGCGGGAACTTCACGCACCTTGAGCACTGCCGTCGGTGCGGGTTCGCGGGGGGTGACGTCCTGGATTTCCATGTGCTCTCTTTCGCTCGAACCCTGATGCCGTGGGGCTTGCGCAGCAGCCCTCGGCACAGGGAGGGGTGGTGGGGCTTTCGAGTAGCGCTACCAGCGGACGGCCGGCCACGGCGGAGGCGCGCCGGTGCACCCCTTGAGCGAGACCGATTCCGACCCGCTTCACCGGTCAACAGGAGGAGCGTCAGGGCCAGGCCATTGATCAGGAAGCGGCAGTTCGCCCAGCCGATGCGGCCACCTGACCACAGCGGCGGTGGTCACCCGGTGGTGTCCTTCCTGGTCTCGACTGCGGAACGCGGCGAGCCGGCCGGGCGTGCGGGTTCTTCGGCCGGTTCCGAGTCGCACGCTACCGTGCGTACCTGCTGCACGTTGCGGAGACGGCCAGGCTGCGCCCGCCACAGCCACCTGCGGCCCGCCGCCAAGGCCCGATCGGCAGTGCAGCCGGGGCCCCGGGCGTGGGCCCGGGGCACCGGGGCCGCTGCGGCAGCCGCTTTCCCTGTGCCGCAGCGACGCCTTTCCTGCTGCGGGACCATAGTGGCCCGTGAACCGTGCAGGCCGCGTCCGCCGGCCCGGGCACGTCACCGCACCGTAAGAAGGGCCGCCGGCGAACAGCTCCCGGGCGACCTCTCCTGGCAGGGGCTGGGTGATCCACCGCACCCGCGGATCGTCCGAGGACCCTGCCGGAGCAACGAACCCGAATCGCGCCCTGGTATGGAAGACGAAGCCTTCCGCCTCGGCCTGGGCACGCAGGCGGGCCCGTACCCGGGGCTGCCACCGCGCCAGGACCGCTTCTTCGATCGCCTTCACCTGCAGGGGACCCGGCGGGCGACGCGCTCCGGGCTTCTTCGTCACCCACCGCTGCACGGTGCGCTGCGACACTCCCAGCACGGCGGCGACCCTCCGGGTGGAGCCCCGGTGCGCCTTCAGCAGAAGGACCGTGCGGTGGTGCGGCGGGAGCGGGAGGAGCAGCACACGCGGCAGGCACTGTCGGAACTCGCTCTCGCCGGGCCGCGGGAAGGCGACGCGGCGAAGGTGGCGGCGCGCCGGCCGCCGCACCCTGCGCCGACGGCGGTCATGGGTCTGCCGGTGGGGGAGGGCGGTGCGCTGGAGGGTGAGTTCACCCCCGGCGCGGCCGCCTTTGTCAAAGTGACAGGTTGACCGGATCCCGTCTCCTACAGCTTCCGGCCGAGCGCTGCCGCGTGCTGCTGCATCACCGGGGCAACCCGGTCGCGGAGTTCATCGACGGTGACGCGGGAGCTTGAGGCGCTGACCGAGATGGCGCCGACCAGCTGGCCGGCCGGATCGTGGACCGGTACAGCGATGGAGAGCAGCCCGAGTTCGAGCTCCTCGGAGTTGATCGCCATGCCTGCGGCGCGGACAGCCCGGACGCGGTCATCGACTTCGGCGGCCGTGGTGGGGGTACCTGGGGTGCGTGCGGGAAACGGAGCGGCGGCGAGGTAGTCGGTCAACTCGGTTGAGTCCAGGGCGCCGAGCAGAACCTGTCCGGTGGAGGAGGCGTAAAGGGGGAGCCGGGCGCCGACACGTATGCCGTTGTCGATGAGCCGGGTGCCTTCGCTGCGCGCGATGAACAGTGACTCGTTGTCGTAGCGCACGGCCAATGAGGCGGACTCGTCGGTTGCGTCGCGGATGGCGGCGAGGTGCGGCTGGGCGAGTTGGGGAAGCGCGGCGGACTCGCCGTAGGTGGCGCCGATGCGCAGTACGCGGGGAGTGGGCGCGAAGAACTTCCCGTCGAAGGTGACGTAGCCGAGCTCGGTGAGCGTGTTCAGGCAGCGGCGTGCCGTTGCCCGGCTCAGGCCGGTGGCGCGGGACGCATCGCTGATGGTGAGCCGGGGAGTGCTGTCCCCGAATGCCTCGAGGACTGCCAGTCCCTTGGCAAGTCCTGCCATTCCTTCGACGGCCATGCGGCCTCCCCCCTTGACAGATGTGACTACTGGCAAATCTACTGGCGCTCTGTTCGGATAGCGAGCAAACGTTCGCATAGCGAACGAGGGTTGTCAAGCACTGGAGGTGCACGCATGAGCGCACGGAACACGGGGGCGGGTGCTCCGGCCCCGGCCGGGATTTCGGAGCGCCGCTGGCCCGAGTCCCTGACCGAGGTGCCGTACTGGGTCTTCCAAGACGAGGACGTCTACCGGGCCGAGCAGGAGCGGATCTTCCACGGCCCGATGTGGAACTACCTCTGCCTCGAGGCCGAGCTGGCCGAACCGGGCGACTTCTGCGCCACCTTCATCGGCGAGCAGCCGGTGCTCGTGACCCGCGACCACGACGGCCAGATCTACGCCTTCGAAAACCGGTGCGCCCACCGCGGCTCGCTGATCGCTATGGAGCACTACGGCCACACCAAGGACTTCACCTGCGTCTACCACGCCTGGACGTACAACCTTCAGGGTGACCTCACCGGTGTCGCCTTCGAAGAGGGCATCAACGGCAAGGGCGGCATGTCGCCGGAGTTCTGCAAGGCCGCCCACAGCCCCCGGCGGCTGCGGCTGGCCAATGTGCACGGCTTGGTCTTCGGCAGCCTGGACAACGACGTACCCGAGATCGAGGAGTACCTCGGCCAGGAGATCCTCGACCGGATCGAGCGCGTCCTCGGCGGCCGCAAGCCGGTCGTGCTAGGCCGGTTCACTCAGAGCCTGCCGAACAACTGGAAGCTGTACATGGAGAACGTCAAGGACTCCTACCACGCCAGCATCCTGCACCTGTTCTTCACAACCTTCGGGCTCAACAAGCTGAACCAGAAGGGCGGCATCATCGTCTCGGAGAACGGTGGCCACCACGTGAGCTGGTCGGCCATCAACCCAGAGGCGGAGGCCGCGGCGCACTACAAAGACCAGAAGATCCGCTCCGACTCCGAGTACCAGCTCGAAGACCCGTCGCTGGTCGACAGCTTCAGCGAAGTCGGGGACGACATCACGCTGCAGATCCTCTCGGTCTCGCCCGGCTTCGTACTCCAGCAAATCCAGAACTCCGTCGCCGTACGCCAGGTGCTGCCGACCGGGGTCGACTCCACCGACCTCCACTGGACCTACCTCGGCTTCGAGGACGACACCGAGGAGCAGCAGCTGATCCGCCTCAAGCAGTCCAACCTGGTCGGTCCGGCCGGCTATGTCTCCATGGAGGACGGCGCCATCGGCGGCTTCGTGCAGCGGGGCATCACCGGGGCGAGCAAGGAGTTCGCGACCGTCCAGATGGGCGGTGACCAGGCGGTCTCCAGCGAGAGCCGGGTCACCGAGGCTTCGATCCGCGGCTTTTGGAAGGCATACCGCGAAGCCATGGGTTTCGCCGTCAGCGCGGGCAAGGGAGCACAGGCCTGATGGATGCACACAACCTGATCAGCCGGGCCCAGGGGCACTACGTCCGCGCCATCGACGACGGCCCGATCGAGGACTGGCCGGAGTTCTTCGCCGACGACGCCTTCTACAAGGTCACCACGGCGGACAACCACCGGCGCGGGCTGCCGGCCGGGATCATCTGGGCGAACAACAAGGCGATGCTCAAGGACCGGGTCTCTGCGCTGAAGGAGGCCAACATCTACGAGCCGCACGCCTACCGGCACATGCTCGGCCAGCCTGCGGTGCTTCAGGAGAGCGAGGCCGGCGCGACCAGCGAGACCTCGTTCCTGGTCATCCGCATCACCGGGAACGGGCCGACCGATGTGTTCGCCAGCGGCCGCTACCTCGACGAATACGTCTTCGAGGACGGCAGAGCCCTGATCAAGAAGCGGATCGTGGTCTGCGACAGCTCCCGTGTCGACACACTGCTGGTACTGCCGCTGTGACCGGGATACCCAGACTGCTGCTCACCACCGGCGATCCGAACGGGATCGGGCCGCAGATCGCGCTCGCGGCGGTCGCCGAGCTCGATGACCAGGCGCCGGTCGTGGTGGGCGACCGTCATGTACTCCAACCGTACGCCGAGCGCGCGGGGCTCGCGCTGCGCGCGGCGCAGCCGGGTGCGGCCGCCGAGCGCGGCGTGTGCGACCTGGTCGACGTCGGCGCCCTGGCCCCCGGTGACCTGGCGGTCGGTCAGGTCACCGCGCCTGCGGGCGCCGCCACCATCGCGTACACCGCCGCAGCGGTACGGCTGGCGATGGACGGCAGTTACGCCGGTGTGGTCGCCTGCCCGCACTCGGAGACGGCCGTCCACCGGGCCGGAATCGCCTTCGCCGGCTACCCGCCGCTGATCGCGGAGCTCACCGGAACCCCGCTTGAGAAGGTCTTCCTGATGCTGGTCGGCGGCGGTCTGCGCATCGCGCACGTCACACTGCACGAGCGGCTGGCCGACTCGCTGGCCCGGCTCACCCCCGAGCTGGTCACCAACGCCGGGCTGGCGCTGCACCGGGCGCTGCGGGCAACTGGCATCGCCGATCCCCGCATCGGCGTCTTCGGGCTCAATCCGCACGCCGGCGAAAACGGCCTGTTCGGCGACGACGACAAGCTGGTCACCGAGCCTGCCGTGGCTGCTCTCCGCGAGCTCGGCGTCCCCGCCGAGGGCCCCGTCGGAGCCGACATCCTGCTCGGCGGCGCCCGCCACCACGACGCCTACCTGGCGATGTACCACGACCAGGGGCACATCCCGGTCAAAGTCCTGGCCGGACGTACCGCGGCCGCAGTCACCATCGGTGCCGGTGCGCCGTTCGCCAGCGTGGGCCACGGCCCCGCCTTCGACATCGCCGGGCAGGGCAATGCCGACCCGGGCGCCGTGCTCGCAGCTCTCCGGCTGCTCGCTCCGACTGTTCAGGAGGACTGAGATGACCTTCACCATCAGTGTCCGCGGCTCTGATATCGCCTTCGGCTGCGAGCCGGGGCAGAACGTCCTGGACGCCGCCGAGGCGGCCGGCTGGGCGATTCCGTACTCCTGCCGCAAGGGCGTGTGCGACACCTGCCTCGGCTCGGTGACCGCAGGCCCGCTGGACATGCCAGGCAGTGGTTCCGTCTGCGGCCCAGCCGAGGTCCGGCTCTGCCGGGCACAGCCAACCGGCGATATCGAGATCGCGCCGCGCCGGATCGCGGCACGGACCCCGCCGGTGCGCAAGCGGCTGACCACAACGGTGTACCGGCGCCGCCAGGTCGCCCCCAGCGTCACCGTTCTCGACCTGCGCTACCCCATCGGCCGGAGGACGCCTTTCCAGGCCGGCCAGTTCCTCAACGTCATCCTCGACGACGGCGACACCCGGTCGTACTCGCTGGCCAATGCACCCCAGCACAACGACCTCGCCCAGCTGCACGTCCGGCACGAACCAAACGGCGTGTTCTCAGCCCGGATCCTGCAGCAGCTGGAGTTCCACGACACCGTGGAAATCGAGGCGCCCTTCGGCGAGTTCTTCGTCGAGGACGGCGACGGGCCCCTCCTCCTGCTCGCCACCGGCACCGGGTTCGCACCCATGCGGTCGATCATCCTCGACCACATCGCCCGGCGCCTGACCCGCCCGATCCACCTGTACTGGGGCGCCCGCACCCTCGAGGATCTCTACGCCCGCACCACCCTCCAAGCCTGGACCCGGCGCTACCCATGGTTCCGGTTCACCCCCGTGCTCTCCCAGCCGCACACCGGCTGGGAAGGCGCCGCCGGTTGGGTACAAGCAGCCGCGATCGCGGACCATCCCGACCTGAGCAGCCACCACATCTACGCCTGTGGCAGCGAAGCGATGACCCGAACCGCCGCCCAGGAGCTGGCGCGCGAGCGCGATGTGGCTTTTGACCGGTTCCACTCCGATGCGTTCGTCTCGGCCGTGGGAGCCCTCGCCAGAGTCGAGTAACCCTTCTCCATGTGGAGTGCATTATGTCCAAAACCACTTCATCCCCGTCCGCCGCCGTATCGGACCCGCAGGGGCCGCTCAAGCTCCCCGGCTTCATCGACGGACGCCGCCCGGGCGGTTTCCAACTACGTACCGTGCTGCTGTGCGGGCTGGTCATGCTGCTCGACGGGTTCGACACCCAGGCGATCAACTACATGGCCCCGGCCATCACCCAGGATTGGGGTATGTCCAAGGGCACCATGGCCACGATCTTCTCAGCCGCACTGGTCGGCCTGATGATCGGCTATCTGCTGCTGGCCCCGCTCTCCGACAAGTTCGGCCACAAGCGGCTCGTCATGGCGGGAGTTGCAGTCTTCTCGCTCTCGACGCTGGTCTCGGTGTGGGCGCAGAGTCCCGACCAGCTCATGATCATGCGGGTGATCACCGGAATAGGCCTCGGCGCGGCCACCCCGAGCACCATCGCGCTCACCGCCGAGTACAGCCCCAAGCGGCTGCGGGCCAGCCTGGTCCTGGCGATCTACTGCGGTTTCTCACTCGGGTTCGTGGTCGCCAACTACGCCGCCGACTGGCTCATCCCCGCCCACGGATGGCGCTCGGTCTTCGTCGCCGGCGCCGTGCTGCCCCTGGCCCTGCTCCTCGTACTGGTCTGGCAGCTGCCCGAGTCGATCTCCTATCTGCTGCGCCGCGGGGAAAACGCCAAGGCGTACGCCCTGTGCCGCCGGATCGACCGGACGCTGCCGGAGACGGACCAGGCGCAGGTCGAGGCGGAAAGCGCCGGCCCCGGCAAGCGGGTCAAGGTCACCGAGCTGCTCTCGGGCCGGCAACTGCTCGGCACGGTCCTGCTGTGGGTCGTCTTCGCGATCAACCTGGCGTTGTTCTACGGCCTGCAGAGCTGGATGCCGACCATCCTTGCCGATCGCGGCTACTCCGCCGGCACCCTGGCGACCGCCGCGTCCATGACGACCATCGGCGGCATCGTGATCGCCTTCGTGGTCGGGCCCGCGATGGACCGGCTCGGCGCCTACGGCTCCCTGGGCACCCTCTACTTCGTCGGCTGCGGCTTCCTGGTCCTCATGGGCCTGGTGCTGGGCTCGCCGGTCTGGATGGTCCTGGCGGCGATCTTCCTGGTCGGCTGCGCCGTCAGCGGCGGCCAGAAGAGCGTCATCGCACTCGCTGCGGCCTTCTATCCCGAAGAAGTACGCTCCACCGGTGTCGGCTGGGCGTTGGGCATCGGCCGCGTCGGCGGCATCGTCGGCCCGCTGATCGTTGGAGGCATGCTGGCCGGCGGCATGGGCCACGAGCAGCTGTTCCTGATCCTCGCGGGCCCCACCGCGCTGTGCGGTCTGATCGTCCTGTACCTCGGACACCGCGCGAAGCAGCTCAAGACGGCCTGATCCCGGAAACCGGCGCTGCGGGGGCCGGGAGGCCGTGCTGGCCTGTGCCGTCCCCCGCACACGGTGTGCGTGCCGACTATTACGCCCGAGCAGGTTGGGCCGCGTGTGTGTACTCGTGAAGGACGCCGCCGAGTCGATCACGTCGATGGATGTCCAGCTGGTCGAGTCGGCCGGGCTCGGCGACCGGTCCGAGGCTGGCCGCAGGGGTGCTGCGCGGTGCAGGGCGCGGTGCAGCCTGTGCTCGTGTAGAACGATTCCAACTCGACGAGTGCGTGGAGTAGGTGGGCCTGGTTGCAGATCAAGGTGCGTGCCGCGCCCGCATCACTGCCTTGAGGAAGACCTGACCGCCACCCGCACCAGCCTCCGAAGAATGATCCGTGACGAAAATCTTCGGTGAGCGAGCACCTGCGATCCGCCCGCGCCGCGCAAAGGACACCGAAGACATCGCCCGGCTGGAGAGGGCCCTTCGAGAGCAGGGCGCCCGCCCGGCGTGAGGGCTTGAAGACGTGCACAGCCGCTACCGTCTGGGCGTGGCAGAACGGGTGCGCTTACGCGAGATCGATGACGATGAAGGCCGGCGGCTGGGTCATACCTGAGGGTGGTGAGCCCGAAGTCGTCTTCTGCATGGACGAGTTCGGCCCGCTCAACCTCCAGCCCCATCCGGGGCGGCAGTGGGCCGAGCGCGGTGGCCGGCACAAGGACCCCGATCGGGAGCCCAGGCCCCGTCGGCGGGCGACCTACACGCGCCCGCACGGGGTCCGGCACCTGCTCGCCGCCTACGACTTGACCAAGGACAAGCTCTACGGCCACATCAAACCGAAGAAGAACCGCACCAGGTTTCTGGAGTTCTGCCGCTACCTGCGCAGCCTCTACCCGCTGAAGATTCGGATCGCGATCGTGCTCGACAACTTCTCCCCGCATCTGACCACGAAGAAGGACACCCGGGTCGGCGACTGGGCGGCGGCCAACAATGTTGAGTTCGCCTACACGCCGACCAACAGCTCGTGGCTGAACCGCATCGAGGCCCAGTTCACCGCCCTGCGCTACTTCGCTCTCGACGGCACCGACCACGCCAGCCATAAGGAGCAGGGCAGCATGATCCGCCGCTACATCATCTGGCGGAACAAGCACGCCGCCGATGAACGCCTTCGCGAAGTGGTGAACAGGGCGAACGTTGCTTGATGCGGCACTAGGAGCTGCCGCCCGGCCGCGTTCAGCAGCACCTCGGCATCGGCCCGTGCGGCTCCGCCCTCGTGCCCGGGCTGGTAGTTGCGCCAGTGCCAGCAGGACCGCAACGCCTTCGCTTCCATCCCGTAGTGGCTGGCGACGCGGCAGATCAGCGACGAGGTCGTCTCCCGCCGCAGGGGAGCGGTCCGCAGGAGGACGGGGTTACGGGTCACTCCACCACGGTCTCGTGTTCACCGGCCCGGGCGGACGTCTTCGCAAAAGATGCGCAGTGGCTAAAAGCAGACCCAATCCGCAGTTGCAGCACGCCCCGCAGTTGCAGCACGCCCGGTCGATCAGGCAGGTGGTCGTCGAGGAGGCGCACGTCACCCGTGTCGGTGAGAGTCGCCGTATTGCTTCTGCCGGTCAGGAACGCGCTTGGTACGTACTGCGTACGCTGAATGTACGTTTCACGGCACGGCCGCCGCTGCGCCTGGGCGGCTGATGCTTTACGACTGTCACGCCCACCCCACCCCGAGCTCCCGCAGCGCGGCGAGCTGCTCGGCGTCGAGTTTGTCGCGCCGGGTTTTGGTGTTGCTGTACCAGATGCCGAGCTTGGCCTCCGTCCCGTCGGGCAAGATCTCCACCGCCTTCCGGGGTACGGGCCGCTGTCCTTCGCGTTCCACCCACTGCGCGAGTGCGGCGAGTCCCCGCTGGAACGCCTGCTGTGCCTTGCTCCCGGCCTTCCCCGGGCGCTTCAGCCCACCCTGAGCGGTCGGGGGCGCAGTCGGCGCCTGAAGCGGCTTGATGCCGAGCTTTGAGAGCCGTTCCTGCTGTTCGGGCGACAGCAGCTTCCAGGTGCTCGGTTGTTTCTGCCGCCGCAGCCATCGTCCGAGGTCGTCGCCGTCGAAGAGGACGCCGGGTGCGATGTCGGGGAGCCGGCCGTCCGGTTCGTCGGCGGCGAGGTCGGCGAGGACGCGGTAGTGCCGCTGCCAGTCCAGCGGCCACGGGCAGTTCCAGTCCGCATCGATCCCGGCGAGTTGCTCGGCGCGGGTGGCGGCGGTCGTGGCGTTTTTGCCGAGGCCGCCGTTGCGGCGGAGGTTGGCGATCAGCTGCCCGATCGCGACCGGCTGTCCATCAGGGCCATCCCACACGGCGTCCTGGCGGGGTGCGAGGTGCCCCGTAGCGCGCCGGTACGACCGGAGTGCGGCGAGCTTGTTCTCCCAGGCTTCCTCGCCCGGTTCCCACACCATCCCGGCCTCAGGGGCGTCCAGCAGCTCGACGCGGTGGGGGTCGAGCTCGCCACTCCGTAGCGCTTTGCGCTGCTGGTGCACCCACCTCCCCAGCGGGAACGCCTTCGTCACCCCCACCTGGGTTTCGGCGTCGTAGGGCACGGCGTGCAGCCCGCTGATCTTGTTCTGGGTCCGCCAGCGCAGGAGGGCCTGGTAGCCCTCGAGCCACACCAGTGACTGGGGCCGGTAGACGCGGGTGCGCAGGAACGCGGCGATGGTGGCGGGGTCGCGGGGGCTGGAGAACTGCAGCAGCTCCGACTCCGCCACGCCGCTCCCCGCCTCCCGCCCTTCCTGCTCACCGGCGCCGGGACCAGCACCGGTATCGGTGATGATGCGCCCGTCCTCGTCCCGCCGGACGTGTGGCTTCCGCGTCCCTCGGGTCAGAGCCCGGTTGGCGAGTTGTTCGGTGAGGTGTTCGGAGTGGGAGCGCAGCCCTTGGAGGACGGCGACGAGGGGGGCGTAGGAGGCGCTGGCGATCATGTCGGTGGGGTCTTCTCCGGGCTGGAGGAAGACGGGCACGATGATCCGCGCGACTTTCGTGGTGCCGTCGAGGTTGGGCCGTAGTGCCCGGCCGATGTTCTGCACGATCTCGACCTGGGAGCCGCGGGTGTCGGCGAAGCAGACGGCCTCCACACCCCGCTCGCCTCTGATGTCGACGCCTTCGCCGAGGACGCGGCAGCTGGCGAGGAACGCCCGGTGCACCCGCCGCCCCGCGGCATCGATCCCGTTCGCGAACTGGCGCAGGACCTCGCGGCGTTCGGTGACGAGGTGGTCCCCGCACAGCCACGCCGACCACACCCGGTCCGCGGGAACGTGCCGCCCGGCCTCCTCGACGTCCCCCGGCTCGGCACCGAGAGGGGACCGCGGCCTGGCGGCGGCCTCGTCGAGAGCGTGGGCGGTGACCTCGTCCGCATACAGGTCCGCAGCGGTCTGGGGCAGGTTGACGGCGAAGGCTTCGGCCTCTTCAACTCGGCTGTGGAAGGTCATCATCGTCTTGATGTTGCGGGCGCCGGCGTGCTCCAGCAGCGCGGCCTGCAGCAGCGCCAGGCGCCGGCCGCGCCGTGCTTCGTCGGACAGGCCGACGAAGTAGTCGGGGTCCTCGATCTCCAGGACGTCGATCTCGAAACCGGCGAGGACGCCCCGCTCGACCGCCTCGGCGAGAGCGAACTCGGCCAGCCACGGCCCGAACGTGGGGGAGTCCTGCACCATCGAACAGAGCTCCAGCTCACGCCCGTCCTTACCCCGCTGCGGCCTGGGTGACGCCAGGATCCGCGGGGTAGCGGTCAAGTAGAGCCGGAAGTCCGCAGGGATACGGGTGTTGTCGTGGATCGCCGCCCACGACCGACCAAGATCACCCGCTGTGCCATGGGCCTCATCGACGACCGCGAGGTCGAACGGAGCCATGCGCTGCCCGTACAGCCGCTCCCCGCCCGCCAGAGCAGCCTCCAACGGCCCCCGCATACGCCCCTGGCCCTCCGGGTCGTCGAAGTCGTCACGGTCCACGAGGGAGGCGTACGTGGCGAACACGACCACCGGCCCCGACCCGACCCACAACGCGAGTTGAATCGGGTTCGTGGTGATGCGCACGCCCAGCGAGTCGAGCACCGGGTCGCTCTCCAGCGAGCACACCGCCACCATCGCAGCGCGGTGACCCACCGCCCGCCACGCCTGCGCGGTCTGCACGAGCAGGTCCAGGGTCGGCACGGTCACGAGGACCCGCCCGCCGGGGAAGCTCTCCAGCGCGCATGCGGCCGCCGTGATCGTCTTCCCCGACCCGGTCGCCGACACAATCGTGCCCCGCGCCCCCTGCGCCGGCACCGAAGATCTTGCAGAAAATCCCACCCAATGCTGGAAAGCCGACTTCTGCCGTACCTGGTGTTCTCGG
>Ga0308175_100000750_pt1 | contig 21545 bp, 17 predicted proteins | sample PhyCR1_3_FD_203893 | JGI IMG/M metagenome (GOLD analysis project Ga0308175, IMG submission 203893) | Soil microbial communities from UC Gill Tract Community Farm, Albany, California, United States - DLSLS.C.R1 | ecosystem: Environmental > Terrestrial > Soil > Agricultural land | place: USA...
CAACGGCGACGGGGCGAGCGGGACCGTCGACTACACCGTCGAGTACTACACCATGGGCCACCTGACCAAGTTCGTCCGGCCGGGCGCCCAGCGCATCGCCTCGACGGCGTCGAGCGCCGTGCCCAACGTGGCGTGGCGCAACCCCGACGGGAGCAAGGCGCTGATCGCGTACAACGATTCGGCGTCGGCGAAGACGGTGACCATCGACTGGGGTGCACAGCACGCCACTTACTCGCTGCCCGGCAGGACCTCGGCCACGTTCACCTGGTCCGGCACCCAGTCCGGCGGCTCCGCCGTCAGCGGCTCGTTCGTCGGGCCGGCCGGCAAGTGCCTTGACGTGGCGGGCGGTTCGAGCGCGAACGGCACCGCGGTGCAGCTCTACGACTGCAACGGCAGCGCGGCGCAGAAGTGGACGGTCGCGGCCGACGGCTCGGTACAGGCGCTCGGCAAGTGCCTCGACGTCACGTCCGGCTCGACGGCCGACGGGGCGAAGGTGCAGTTGTACGACTGCAATGGAACCGGTGCCCAGCGGTGGTCGTACAACTCCGCCACCGGTGATGTGGTGAACACGGCGGCCGACAAGTGCCTCGACGTCACCGACAACTCGTCGGCGAACGGTGCCCGGGCCCAGATCTGGTCGTGCACCGGTGCCGCCAACCAGAAGTGGAAGCTGCAGTAGGGCGGGACACCTCCCGCCCGTGAGGGGGCGGGGAATGCGCAGGAGTGCCGTACTGGCGACGGGTGCCGGGTGTCTGCTGCTCGGCGGCTGTACGGCGGTCGATCTGCCGCTGGCCGGGGTGGGGGTCGGCGCGGACGGTGCGCCGTACGCGCTGATCCGGCCGTGTGGCGACGACGGCTACCAGGGGCCCCACCTGGACGGGCGGGCGCGCGGCGGTGGTGCCGGGCCCGTCACCGCGGGATGGGACGTGCGGAAGGAGGATCTGCACGGCGACGCCGACTTCCCCCTGTTCACGCCGCCGGGGAGCTGGCGGGCCCGGCACCGGGGCGAGCGGCGGCTGCTCCCCCGCCACCGGTACGAGCTGGGCTTCGGGCACTACGTGACCGGCGACTCGTACAACGGGAAGGTGGAGTTCACCGGGGAGCGGATCGGGCGGCTGAGGCCCGGGCAGGTCTGGGCCGACGGCCGGGTGATGAGCCGGGCCGGCTTCGAGAAGCTCGCGGCGGATTCCTGCTGAGCGGCACGCCTTGTCGCGGATCGGCTTTCCACGCTTCATGGTGGTCGTAGGGAAAGCCGTCCGGGACCGGGAGTGCGCCACATGACCACAGCACGGGATCTGTTCATCGTCGGCACCGACGTCCCCGGCGACCGCCCCGTGGAACAGGGCGACCTGTCGCTGGCGCTCGCGGGTGCCGAGCTCGTCGACCTGCTCGGCGCCCGTGCCGTGACCCTGGAGGGTGAGCGCATGGTGCCGGGGCCGCCGCTGGCCCTGGATGACCGGCTGCTGGACGAGGCGGGCTCGGCGCTGGTCCGGCAGGAGCCGTACGAGACGGTCGGGGACTGGCTGTGGCGCCGGGGCGAGGGGCTGGCCTCGGCCTACTTCGACGTCCTGGACACCGAGGGGCAGCTCACCGGCGAGCGCAGGCCCTGGTTCCCGCGCCGGCCGCGGACCGCCGCGGCCGCCGACACCGCGGCCCGGCGGCAGGCCACCGACCGCTGGGAGTCCCGCGAGCCGGTCCTCGCCACGCTCGCGGCCGCCCTGGGCATCGGGGGCGGGGAAGAGGCCGGGGAGGAGTTCACCGACGAGCCGGTCGTGACCGTGCTGGCCGCGGTCGGCGACGCGGTGACGGAGCTGACCGCCGTGCGGCAGCGCCGGGAGATCGAGAACGCGGCCTTCGACAACATCTGGCGCGCGCCCTGACTCAGCGCACCGGCTGCCCGATCCCCAGCAGGTTGCCCTCGCTGTCCCGGAACCAGGCGCCGCGCTCCCCGCGGGCGCCCTTGCTCGGGTAGTTGCCCTCGATCTCGGCGATGCCGTCCCGGGTGCGGAGCCCGGGCGCGTCGACCTCCTCGAAGACCACCCCACGCCGCCTCAGCTCCGCGACGACGGCCTCGAGGTCGCCGTCGGTCTCGAAGCCCATCTGGGTGAAGGTGCCGGGCGAGGCCCCGGTGGAGCGGAACAGCACGAAGTCCGTTCCGCCGCACCGGTACAGCAGCCCGCCGGGACGTTCGTCGACGGGCCGCAGTCCGAGTTTCTCGGCGTAGAAGCGGCGGGCCCGGTCCAGGTCCCCGGCGGGCAGCCGGGTCGCCACGCGAGCGCCGGACAGGAGAGCGCTGTCGTCTTCGGTCATGCCTCCACTGTGGCTACTCGGCCGGCTCCACGCCCGCCCGCAGCAGCCCGTAGGTGTAGGCGTCCTCCAGGGCCTGCCAGGACGCGGCGATGACGTTCTCCGCGACGCCGACCGTGGACCACTCGGCGCCGCCGTCGGAGGTGGAGATCAGGACCCGGGTGGTGGAGGAGGTGCCGTGCACGCCCTCCAGGATGCGGACCTTGTAGTCCACCAGGTCCAGCTTGGCGAGCTGCGGGTAGATCTTCTCCAGCGCCACCCGCAGGGCGCGGTCCAGGGCGTTGACCGGGCCGTTGCCCTCCGCGGTGGCGACGATCCGCTCGCTCTTGGCCCACAGCTTGACGGTGGCCTCGTTGGCGTGGGTGCCGTCGGGGCGGTCCTCGACGATGGCCCGCCAGGACTCGACCTCGAAGTACTTCAGCGGCCTGCCCTCGACCTCGGCCCTGAGCAGCAGCTCGAAGGAGGCGTCGGCGGCCTCGTAGGTGTAGCCCTCTAGCTCGCGCTCCTTCACCCGCTCGACCACCCGGCCGACCAGCTCCCGGTCGCCGCCGAGGTCGATGCCGAGCTCCTTGCCCTTCAGTTCGATGGAGGCCCGGCCCGCCATGTCGGAGACCAGCATGCGCATGGTGTTGCCGACCAGCTCGGGGGCGATGTGCTGGTACAGATCGGGGTCGACCTTGATCGCGGAGGCGTGCAGGCCCGCCTTGTGGGCGAAGGCGGAGACGCCGACGTACGGCTGGTGCGTGGAGGGCGTGAGGTTGACGACCTCGGCGATCGCGTGCGAGATCCGGGTGGTCTCGCGCAGCCGGCCCTCCGGCAGCACCTTCTTGCCGTACTTCAGCTCCAGGGCCGCGACCACCGGGAACAGGTTGGCGTTGCCGACGCGCTCGCCGTAGCCGTTGGCCGTGCACTGCACGTGGGTAACACCGGCGTCGACGGCGGCCAGGGTGTTGGCGACCGCGCAGCCGGTGTCGTCCTGGGCGTGGATGCCCAGCCGGGCACCGGTGTCGGCGAGGACCGTGGAGACCACCGCGTGGACCTGGGCGGGCAGCATGCCGCCGTTGGTGTCGCAGAGGATGACGACGTCGGCGCCGGCCCTTGCGGCCGTGCGCACGACCGCCTTCGCGTACTCGGGATTGGCGCGGTAGCCGTCGAAGAAGTGCTCGCAGTCCACGAAGACCCGGCGGCCCTGTTCGCACAGGTATGACACGGTGTCCCGGACCATCTCCAGGTTCTCGTCCAGCGTGGTGCGCAGCGCCAGCTCGACATGCCGGTCGTGCGACTTGGCGACCAGCGTGATCACCGGGGCGCCGGAGTCGAGCAGTGCCTTGACCTGGGGGTCGTCCGCCGCCTTGGATCCGGCGCGGCGGGTGGCGCCGAAGGCGACCAGCTTGGCGTGCCGGAAGTCGATCTCCTGCTGGGCCCGCGCGAAGAACTCGGTGTCCCGCGGGTTGGCGCCGGGCCAGCCGCCCTCGATGAAGCCCACGCCGAAGTCGTCCAGGTGCCGTGCGATGGCGAGCTTGTCCGCGACCGTGAGGTTGATGCCCTCGCGCTGCGCGCCGTCGCGCAGCGTGGTGTCGAAGACGTGGAACGAGTCGTCGAGCTCGCTGGTTACCGTCTCGGTCATGAGTTCAAGGCTCCTGATTGTGAATCTTCGGTCTTACCGGAATGTCCGGCTCCACCGCCCCTGCGATACTCCTCGCGCCGCGCCTCCCGGCCGTGGGTGAGCCGGAAAACGAAAAGACCCCTCGCGGGTGCGAGAGGTCTGCGCGCGGGTCTGAGACGACGATGGCCATCCGCACCTGGTAGTACGAGATGGTCACTGCGGACCGGCGCGCCTGCTGCCGATAATCATGGCGAACGAGGGCACGGAGGAAGTTTCGCACAGTCCCGGCCCCGGCCGGCCGGCCGTCTCAGCATCCGGTCGCCGCGGTGGACGGGGCACGGTCCCGGGCCCGCCCGCGACGTCAGGCGTCCGGCACCCGCGGTGCGTGCAGCGCTTCGGCGAGGAACTCCCGCACGTGGGAGATCACCTGCTCGCGGTCCGTGCCGCGCAGGCCGATGGCCACATGGATGGAGAAGCCGTCCAGCAGGGCGCGCAGCCGGGCGGCGAAGCGGTCCGCGTCGACCGGCCGGAACTCACCGCGCGAGACGCCCTCGGCGATCAGCGCGACCAGGTCGCGGTGCCAGGCGCCCTCGATGGCGGCCTGCCGCTCCCGGGCGTCCTCGGCGGCGTTCTGCGAGCGGTTCCAGACCTCCAGCCACAGGGTCCAGTGCGGGTCGCGGTGGCCGTCGGGGACGTACAGGCCGACGTACGCCTCCAGCCGCTCGCGGGCGGAGCCCGGGCGGGTGAGCAGCCGGCCGCGCTCGGCGCCGAGCCGGCCCTCGCTCCATTCCAGGGTGCGCAGCAGCAGCTCGTCCTTGGAACGGAAGTAGTACAGCAGGTGGCCGCTGCTCATCCCGACCTCACGGCCGAGCGCCGCCATGGTGAGCTTCTCCAGACCGCGCTCGGCGATCATGTCCATGGCGGCTGCGAGCACGTCCTCGCGTGGCGGCGCGTTCCGGCGCGCACCGGCCATCGGCTGCTCCTAGCTCTTCGGCTGCTGTTGTGTGATGCAGTGGATGCCTCCCCCGCCGGCGAAGATCGTACGGGCGTCCACCGGCGTCACCTCCCGGTCGGGGAACAGGCGGCGGAGGACGCCGGCCGCGACCTCGTCGTTCGGGTCGCCGAAGGCGCAGAGCACGACGCCGCCGTTGCACAGGTAGTGGTTGATGTAGGAGTAGTCGACCCAGTCGCCCTCCTCGTCCTTCAGGACGGTGGGAGCGGGCACCTCGACGACCTCCAGGGGGCGCCCCCGGGCGTCGGTCTCGCCGCGCAGGATCTCCAGGTACGTCCTCGAGCGGGCGTGGTCCGGGTGGGCGGGGTCCCGCTGGCTGTGCACGAGGACCGTGCCGGGCCGGGCGAAGGCCGCGACGATGTCGACATGGCCCTGGGTGCCGTACCTGCCGTAGTCGCCGGACAGGCCGTGCGGGAGCCAGATCGCCTTGCTGGTGCCGAGCCTGGCGTGGATCTCCGCCTCGACCCGCTCGCGGCTCCACCCGGGGTTGCGGCCGGCGCCGAGCTGGACGGTCTCGGTGAGCAGCACCGTGCCCTCGCCGTCGACGTGGATCGCGCCGCCCTCGTTGACGAGTTCGCTGCTCAGCACCGGCACCCCGGCCAGGTCCGCGACCTGGCGGGCGATCTTGGAGTCGTGCTCCCAGCGGGCCCAGTCCTGCCCGCCCCAGCCGTTGAACACCCAGTCCACGGCGGCCGGCCGGCCCTGCTCGTCGATCACGAAGGTCGGTCCGATGTCGCGCATCCACGCGTCGTCGAGCTCGCGCTCCACCAGCTCGACGTCCGGGCCGAGCAGCGCGCGCGCCGACTCGCCCTGGCCGGGGCCGTGCACCATCGTCACCGGCTCGAAGCGGCGCACCGCGCGGGCCACCCGCGCCCAGGCGGCGCGGGCCGCGGCCAGCTCCTCACCGTCGGCGAAGGTCGGGTTGGGGCCCGGCCAGGCCATCCAGGTGCGCTCGTGCGGGGCCCACTCGGGGGGCATGCGGTAGGTCATGGACAGGTCCTTGGATCAGAGGAAGTAGAGCCGGTTGAGGGACACGGACTCGGCGGGTCCGGAGCGCAGCGGGTCGCCGTCGAGGGTGACCAGGCCGGTACGCCGGTCGACGTCGACCGCTCCCGTGCGGGAGTTGAGCCGCAGATGGGCCGGGCCGATGCCGCGGGTGCCGCGGACGGCGACCCGGCGGCGCCGGGTGGGCATCGTGTCGCTCCCCTGCTCGGCGGCGGCGCGGGCGACGAAGGCGACCGAGAGGTCGGCGGCGGTGGCGCCGTACGAGCCGAACTGCGGTCCCAGTACGAGGGGTTCGCAGGTGTCGGTGGCCGCGTTGGGGTCACCGGTCACGCCGTAGGCCGGGAAGCCGGACTTGAGGACGAGCTGCGGCTTGGCGCCGAAGTACTCCGGACGCCACAGCACGATGTCGGCGAGCTTGCCGGCCTCGATCGAGCCGACCTCGTGCGAAAGGCCGTGCGCGATGGCCGGGTTGATGGTCAGTTTGGCGATGTAGCGCAGGACGCGGGCGTTGTCGTCGCCCTCGCCGTCACCCTCCAGCGGGCCCAGCTCGGCCTTCATCTTGCCGGCCATGGCGAAGGTGCGCCGGACCGTCTCACCGGCCCGGCCCATGCCCTGCGCGTCGGACGAGGTGATGCCGATCGCGCCCAGGTCGTGCAGGACGTCCTCGGCGCCCATGGTGCCGGCCCGGATGCGGTCGCGGGCCATGGCGGCGTCGCCGGGCAGGTCGGTCTTCAGGTCGTGGACGGAGACGATCATGCCGTAGTGCTCGGCGACCGCGTCCCGGCCGAAGGGCAGGGTGGGGTTTGTGGAGGAGCCGATGACGTTCGGGACGCCGGCCATCTTGAGCACGTTCGGCACATGGCCGCCGCCGCAGCCCTCGATGTGGAAGGCGTGGATCGTACGTCCCTCCAGCACCCGCAGGGTGTCCTCCACGGACAGGCACTCGTTCAGGCCGTCGCTGTGCAGGGCGACCTGGACGTCGTGCTCCTCGGCCACCCGCAGGGCCGTGTCGAGCGCGCGTGTGTGGGCGCCCATGTCCTCGTGCACCTTGAAGCCGCTCGCCCCGCCCTCGGCCAGTGCCTCGACGAGCGGTGCCTCGTGGGACGACGAACCCCGGCCCAGGAAACCGATGTTGACCGGCCAGGCGTCGAAGGCGCCGAACGCGTGCCGAAGCGCCCAGGGCGAGTTGACGCCCACGCCCCACACCGGGCCGAACTCCTGCCCGATGATCGTGGTCACGCCGGAGGCGAGGGAGGCCTCCATGATCCGCGGCGACAGCAGGTGCACATGGGTGTCGACGGCACCGGCGGTGGCGATCAGCCCCTCCCCGGACACGATGGACGTGCCGGTGCCGACGACGACGTCGACGCCGTCCAGGGTGTCGGGGTTGCCGGCCCGGCCGATGGCGTGGACGCGCCCCTCGCGGATGCCGATGGACACCTTGCGGATGCCCTGGACCGCGTCGATCACGACGACGTTGCTGATCACGACGTCGCACGTGTCACGGACGGCGGCGGCCTTCAGGTGCAGCCCGTCGCGGGCGGTCTTGCCGAACCCGGCGAGGAACTCGTCGCCGTACCGCTGGGCGTCCGACTCGACCCGGACGGTGAGCCCGGAGTCGCCCAGGCGGACGCGGTCGCCGGCGCGGGGGCCGTGGGTGGCCGCGTAGGCGTGCGGGTCGACGTGGACCGACCTGCTCACCTCTCGCCCCTTCGAGCGGCTCATCGCTCCTCGCCTCCGTCCTCTGTGCCCTGGTGCGCGACGCCCAGGTATCCGCAGGCGGCGGCTCTGCGCAGCGCCTCCCGCCTCGCGCCGGGCGCGTCCAGCGGGCCGTCGACCAGACCGGCGAAGCCGATCGCGATCCGCTCGCCGCCGATGGGCACCAGGCCGACCTCCTCGCTCTCGCCCGGCCCGAACCGCACCGAGGAACCCGCCGGTACGGCGAGCCGCATGCCGTAGGACCTCTCGCGGTCGAAGTCGAGCCGCGGGTTGGCCTCGAAGAAGTGGAAGTGGGAGGTGACGGAGACCGGCACGGACGCGGTGTTGGTGACCTGGAGCCGGACGGCCGGTTCGGGGTCGGCGTGCCCGGGACCCGGCAGCAGCGCGCCCGGCGCCCGCTCCGCCAGGCCGCCGCCGATGGGGTCGGAGACCACCGCCAGCCGGGAGCCGTCGTCGAAGACGGCCTCGACCATCACCTCGGTGACGATGTCGGCGACACCCGGCAGCACGTCCTCGGGGCCGAGCACCGAGCGGGCCGCCTCGACGGCCTCCGTGAGCCGCCGGCCGTCGCGGGCCGCCTCGCAGACCGTGTCCGCGATCAGCGCGGTGGCCTCCGGCACGTTCAGCCGGAGACCGCGCGCCCGGCGGGCCCGGGCCAGCTCGGCGGCCCCGAAGAGCAGCAGCCGGTCTCGCTCGGTGGGGGTCAGTCTCACGACACCGCACCTCCTTGTCGTCCGTCATTTAGAGCATCACTCTAAACCGAACCATCGGGCAGGAGGGGAATGTGCCGGTGGCTCAATCAATGTCACATTGAGCGTCGCTCGAACTCATCGGGGTGAGGTGGCAGGGCAAAGGACCCCTGAACGCACCGGGGCCGCCCCGGACGCGGAGTCCGGGGCGGCCCCTGGGCGTGCCGGGCGGGCGTCAGCCCAGCTTGTGCATCCAGCCGTGCTGGTCCTCGGCCTTGCCGCGCTGGATGTCGAGGAGGGTCTGGCGGAGGCGGACGGTGACCTCGCCGGGCTCGCCACCGCTCTGCCGCCACTCGGCACCGGCCCGCTTGACGGTGCCGACCGGGGTGATCACGGCCGCGGTGCCGCAGGCGAAGACCTCGGTGAGGGTGCCGTTCTCGGAGTCGCGCTGCCACTGCTCGACCGAGATCCGGCCCTCCTCGGACTTGTAGCCGAGGTCGCGGGCGACGGCGAGCAGGGAGTCACGGGTGACGCCCTCCAGGATGGAGCCGGTCAGGGTGGGCGTGACGATCTTGTCGCCGTACACGAAGTACAGGTTCATGCCGCCCAGTTCCTCGACCCACTTGTGGTCCACGGCGTCGAGGTAGCAGACCTGGTCGCAGCCCTTGGCGGCGGCCTCGGCCTGGGCGAGCAGGGAGGCGGCGTAGTTGCCGCCGGTCTTGGCGTCGCCCATGCCGCCGGGGACGGCGCGGACGCGGTCCTCGGAGACCCAGATCGACACCGGCCGGACCCCGCCCGGGAAGTACGCGCCGGCCGGGGAGGCGATGACGATGAACAGGTACTCGTTGGCGGGCTTGACGCCCAGGCCGACCTCGGTGGCGATCATGAACGGGCGCAGGTAGAGGGACTCCTCGCCGCCGTGCGCGGGCACCCAGTCCCGGTCCTGCTGCACCAGGACGTCACAGGCCTCGACGAACGTCTCGACCGGCAGCTCCGGCATGGCGAGACGGCGCGCGGAACGCTGGAAGCGCTTGGCGTTCTGGTCCGGGCGGAACGTGGCGACCGAGCCGTCGGGCTGGCGGTAGGCCTTCAGGCCCTCGAAGATCTCCTGGGCGTAGTGCAGGACGTTGGTGGCCGGGTCGAGGGGGATCGGCGCGTACGGAACGAGCTGGCCGTCGTGCCAGCCGCGCCCCTCGGTCCACTTGATCGTCACCATGTGGTCGGTGAAGTGGCGGCCGAATCCGGGGCTGGCCAGGATCGCCTCGCGCTCCGCGGCGGCGAGCGGGTGGGCGGAGGGCTTGAGCTCGATCGTGGGCGTCGTCATGAGTGGTTGTCCTTCACCGGTGAGTAGTGACCGGGCCGCGCTCACGCCCCTCACCGGCCGGTGGCCGGTGCTAGGACGTCCGAGCTTTCCCTCATGTCGCGGCTCCGCGTTCGATTATCGCGCGCGGGCCACGCCGGACGGAATCGGGGTGAAAGCGGCCCAGTGGATGATGGTGGCACCCGGCGAGGCACAACAAAAGCCGCCGGGTGCGGATGCGACCCGACGGCTTGTGCGCGGCGCGGCGGGTCAGCCGGCTACGCGTACGGCGAGGGCGTCGCCGATCTCGGAGGTGCTGCGGACCGGCTTGCCCGCCCGCTCGGTGAGGTCGGCGGCGACCGCGGCGTCGATGCGGTCGGCCTCGGCGTCGTGGCCGAGGTGGCGCAGCAGCAGCGCGACGGACAGCACCGTGGCGCTGGGGTCGGCCTTGCCCTGGCCCGCGATGTCCGGGGCCGAGCCGTGGACCGGCTCGAACATGGACGGGAACTTGCGGCCGGGGTTGATGTTGCCGGAGGCGGCCACACCGATGCCACCGGAGACGGCCGCGGCGAGGTCGGTGATGATGTCGCCGAAGAGGTTGTCGGTGACGATCACGTCGAAGCGGGCGGGGTCGGTGACCAGGTAGATGGTCGCCGCGTCCACGTGGACGTAGTCGGTGGTGACCTCGGGGTACTCCTCGGCCACCTTGTTGAAGACGTTCGTCCACAGGTGTCCGGCGAAGGTCAGCACGTTGTTCTTGTGGACCAGCGTGAGCTTCTTGCGCGGGCGGGCCTGGGCGCGGGCGAAGGCGTCGCGGACCACGCGCTCGACACCGTAGGCCGTGTTGACGGAGACCTCGGTGGCGACCTCGTGCTCGGTGCCCTTGCGGATGGTGCCGCCGTTACCCGTGTAGGGGCCCTCGGTGCCCTCGCGGACGACCACGAAGTCGATCTCCGGCTGGCCGGCCAGCGGAGTGGAGACACCGGGCAGCAGCTTCGACGGGCGCAGGTTGACGTGGTGGTCGAAGGCGAAGCGGAGCTTGAGCAGGAAGCCGCGCTCCAGCACGCCGGAGGGGACCGACGGGTCGCCGATGGCGCCGAGCAGGATGGCGTCGTGCCGCTTCAGGGCGTCGAGGTCGGCGTCGGTGAGGGTCTCACCGGTGGCGTGGTAGCGCTTGGCGCCGAAGTCGTACTCCTTGGTCTCCAGCTTCACATCCTGCGGCAGGACGGCGGAGAGGACCTTCAGACCCTCGGCCACGACCTCCTGGCCGATGCCGTCACCGGGGATCACTGCGAGATTGATGCTGCGAGACATGTCGGCACCCTACCCCTCGTCCCAGAGGATGACATGCCCTGTCCGCGATGCGGACATGTGGGCCGTTGCCGTCGGTCTCTTCCGGGGCGCGGCGCGACGGGAGGCCGCGCCGCACCCCGGGCGGGCGCGGCTCCCGGATCGGTGCCGGCTCAGTGGCCGGTCTCGCCGCCGTTGTCCCGGCGGTCGAGGGCGCGCTGGAGGGCGGCGGCGGCGTTCTTGCGCTCGGACTCGGTCGAGCGGGACACGTGGCGGACTCGGCGGCGGACGGTCGTCTCGGCCATGGTGGATCGACTCCTTCGGGAAACCGGAGTACGGCAAGGGGGTTGCGAGACTCCCCCGCTGCCTAATGGGCGCGGGCGGGGCCCCCGGAGGGCGGGGAGCGGTGCCGCAGGGGTCGCCTGCACGGGCCCGGCTCACGACCGCCACTCGCTGGATCGAGCGAGACGTTCGACTCTTACAAAACTAAGGGAGCCCGCCGCGCCTGTCTGCACAATTACTCGGACTTCCTACTATCTGAGACGGCGGATCCCGCCACACGGCCGCGACCTGCGCTTTGTCCGTGTACGGTCGGCTCGGGCTTTCACTCGATCGACACGGACGTCCGCCACCGCCAGTAACGGAGAGGGCCGAATGAATCAATCCGCGCGCGAGGGGACCTTCCGCCTCGAAGACCTGTGGCCGAGGTTCGAGGGGTGGCTCGCCCGCAACACCCCCGAGGACGAGGCGGCGCTCCGTCCGGGCGCGTCCGCAGCGGAGCTGGCCGGGCTCGAGGCCGAGCTCGGGTTCCCGCTCCACGACGAGCTGAAGGCGCTGCTCGCCCGGCACAACGGTGTCGTCCCGCGCAGGTCGAGCACACAGGCCGGGGCCTTCGTCCTCGGTCACGGCCTGCTCGGCACCGACGGGATCGCGGAGTGGCGCCGCAATCTCGCCGACATGGCGTCGGAGGCCGTGGAGGAGGGCTACGAGGACGAGGTCGTGGGGCGGACCGCGCACGAGCGGTGGGTGCCCTTCGCGCAGAGCCTCACCGGCGACCTGCTCTTCGTGGACCACCGCGGCGACCACTACGGCGAGGTCGGGGAGATCTCGTTCGGCGATCCCGAGTACCGGTGGCTGTGGCCGGGACTGGGCCTGATGCTGCACGACCTGTGTGAGTCGCTGGAGGGAATGGCTCCGCTGCCGACTGCGGGCCGCCGTCCCTCCGTCCACGAGGGGCGCATGCTCGAGTGGGTCACCGGCTGAGCGTGCCGGGAGACGGAACCGGCCCGCCAGGTAGGTGACCTGGCGGGCCGGTTCACCGGCGCCTGCCGCTAGCCGATGTTGCAGACGGACTTGATGTCGCAGCCCTCGAAGCCGGTCTGGACGTAGTACGCGTCGTTGTCCAGGAGCCTGATCTCCGAGGTGAACCGTCCGAGGTCACCACCGGCGTCGGTGTTCTGCTTGGCCGGAACCGCGGCCCGGCCGCAGATCTCGTTCCAGCTCGGGTACGGGTAGTTGTTGTCCAGCTCCAGCATCCAGCTGCCGTCGGTCTGCTTGTCCGCGTACATCTGGACGCAGTACTTGCCGGAGCTGAGCGTCTGCCCGCCGCTCTCGCGCGACTTCGCGAAGGGGTACTCGTCGCAGCTCGTCCCGTCCGCGGCCGGGTTGGGGTTCCACTCCGCCACGGCGAGCATGCACATCTTGTCCCGGTTCTCCTTGGCCTTCGTGTCGTCGGCCAGGCGGTGCAGCGGCTTGTCGTACTTCTCGCTGCCCGGGTGGGACGCCAGCTTCTCCATGAGCACCCAGTAGTACGAGGCCGCGGCCGGGTACTTCTTGGTGTTCAGCTGCAGCGTCGGGGTGTACTTCGGGAAGACGCACCCCGTGTTGCCGCCCACCTTGTTGTCGCACCGGACGTCGAACCCGTTGTTGCTCCACTTCGGGATCGCCTGGACGGCGGCGTCCGGGGTGGACCAGCTGGTCTGCCAGGTGAAGTCGAGCAGGGCCTCGCCACCGCTGACCTTGTTCCACGAGAAGGTGTTGGTGCGCGTGGCGACGTGCGGGTCCCCCGCGGTCCAGGTGGTGCCGCCGGTCCAGGTGCCGTAGCTCTCCGAGCAGGCGGTCGTGGACCAGCACTCCTCGTCGTACGAGGTCATCGTGGTGGAGCTGACGCCCGTCATGTTGACCAGGGAGACCTCGGTCCACGTGGTGAACTGGTTCGACTTCGGGTCGAGGTTGATCTCCTGGATGACCTTGACGGTCGCGTTGCCGACGGGAGCGCCGTCGCGGGTCGCGGTGAGCACGAGGAGCCCGCGCATGCAGCCCTGCGTCCTCGTCTGCATGGCGGCGCCGTTGATGTCCTTGCACCATCCCACGGGGCCCGCCGCGGCGGCCGCGGACGGCGCGGCGCCCTCGGCGGTCTTCGCGCTGTTGCCGCTCCTGGCGCTCTTCTCCTCCTTCTTGGTCAGCGGCTTGTACGTGGCGCACATGGTGACGCCGTCATGGCCGGTCGAGCACGACTCCCTGCCCGAGGCGCCACTGAGCGCACGGGACATGAACGAGGTCGTGGTGCCGACCTCCTTGGCGTCCTGGGCGGCCACGAAGTCCACGTCGGGGGCGTTCGGGTCCGCCTCGGGGAAGGTGATGGCGTTCAGGCCGTCGTGGTCGCCGGGCACGAACGCGAGGGCGTCGAAGGCGATGTCCTTGGTGCCGTCGCCGCCGTTGAAGTTGTCCAGGCTCACCTGCGGCGTGGTGTCGGTGAACCGGTAGGACCCCAGGGACACCCACTTGTCGGACTGGTTGTCCGCCTGCGAGATCTGCTTGGTGACGGTGCCGAACGCCGTCTGGATCCGGTAGTTGGCGGCGCCGGTCTGCGCCCCGTGGTCCGGGATGTGCGCGAACACCTCGGCCTGGCCGCCGTATTCGGTGATCTTCCGTCCCAGCTTCCAGGTCCCGGTCACCTTCATCCGGTCACCCGGCGGCGGGTAGGACTCCGGGGACCGGGTGTGGGTGAACCAGAAGTGGTTGCCGTAGCCGGCGCCGATCTGGTGGGTGTCGATCTTGCCGGGGTAGGTGGTGATGGTCTGCCCGGTCTCGGAGTCGACGATGTCGGAGGGCTGGTAGGTCAGGGTGAAGGTGCCGTCCGATTTCGCCGGGCCGCAGCCCCGTGAGTTCGATCCGGCCGGCGTCGTGCCGTCGGGGATGTCGTCGACGATCAGCGCGCCGGAGGGCAGACCCGAGGAGCAGCGCGGCGGATAGGAGGCCGCGTCGGCCTGTTCCGGGTAGCTGGTGTTGAAGCGGTGCACCTGGTGCCCGCACTGGGCCAGCTTGTCGCAGTCCTTCCACTGGGCCGACTTGTCCCACCAGCAGTGCAGCCAGTGCGGGTTGGTGTCGCTGTCGCCCGAGTCCAGGGTGCAGGCGCCCTGGCCGGGGTCGTTGGAGTCGTTGTCACCGATCTTGGACGGCTCGCAGTTGTTGCTGCTGTCGCAGAACAGGTCGATCGGCGGCTTGACCGAGGTGCGCTCGTCGACGCTGTTCCACCAGGCGGCGAGGTAGCCGGGGCGGAAGTCGCCGGGGGCGAACATCGCGGAGATGGGGCGTGCGGCCCAGCCGAGCACCTTCTCCTCGTAGGGCCAGTCCTGCGGGTGCGCGGCGTGGCTGTAGTCGTCCTTCGACGGGTCCACGGCGCTCTGCAGGAACGGCACGCGGTTGGCCTTCCACAGCGGGTTGGCCGGGTTGTTGGTCCAGCCCAGGCCCTGGTGGCCGGCGGAGTCCGGGGTGTTGTAGAAGCCGGAGTTGTAGGCCCACAGGGCGAAGAACCAGTTCTCGATCCACTGCGGGTTGCCGTTGTTGATCTTCATCCCCGCGTAGTACGTGTCGTTCCACTTGTGGGAGAGGATCTGCGCGCCATAGGCGATGTTGGCGGTGTAGTCCAGCGCTACGGCCTCCTGCGTGGTCGGCGGCAGCGCGGTCTCGCCCGGCTTGGTCTTGCCCGCCAGGCGCATGCCGTCGGTGGCCTGGGTGATGCCGTAGCCGCAGTCGGCCTTGGAGAAGTTGACGCGCCAGGGGTCGGCCTGGGTGCCGTCGGAGGTGTACTGGGTGCCGTAGTAGTTGCCGATGAGGCTGTTGGAGGTCACCCCGGGGACCGCGAAGCGGGTGGCCTGCCACATGTTGGACTCCTGCGCGGTGACACCGAGCATCACCTGCGAGGGGATGTGCCACCGGTCGGTGACGTCGGGGTCCTCGTTGTCGAGGGTGCCGTTGGGGTCGCCTGCCAGCACCACCGGCGGGAACAGCCCGCCCGGGCTGTAGCCGTCCATGCCGGTGTTCTTCCAGTTGGCCGGACGGTCGAGGCGCAGCTCACCGACGACGGCCTGGTCCACGGCCCACTCGACCTGCCGCGGAGTGGGCTGGAACGCCTGCTTCCGCACGTCGTTGCGGGCGACGGCGCAGTAGCGCTCGTCGGTGCCCTCGCTCGGACCGGTCGGGGACGCCGACAGCGGCTGGCTGCGCGCCAGTTGTGTGGAGGCACCGCCCTTGCCTGCGGCCTTGCCGGTGGTCTCCCCGGCGGCCTTCCCGGTGGACCGCTTGCCCGTCGGGACACCGAGCGCCGGGGACGGCCCGATGCCGGTCGCGGCGTTCCTCCCCTTGGCCTTCGGGGTGGCGTCCAGGGTGACGGACGCGCCGGTGGCCAGCACCCGCAGGCTGGTGCGGGCGGCCCGTGCGGCGTCGGCCTTGTCGGGGGTGATCAGACTGGTCCGGCCGTCCGCCCAGGTGGTGGTGACGGCGGCGTGTCCGAGGCTGGACATGCGGGCGCCCTTGGGCAGCCGGCCGGGGTTGGCGACCGTACCGGGCAGGGCGCCCTCGCTGGTGGCCTTTCCGGTGATGAACACCTTGCCCGCCGGAGTGCCGGTCAGGTCCCACTCGGTGAGCTTCCCGGAGGCCACGGTGGTGGGGGTGGCCCGCTCACCGCCGCGGACCTTCGCCGGGGTGAGGTGCTGGGCCCGGCTCGTCGCCTTGTTCGTCGCCTTCTTGTCGGCGTCGCGGTCGATGAAGGTGATGCCGCCGTCGGCGTCGGCGGTGATCTGGAACGGCGTGTGACGGGTCCGTGCCAGTTCCTTCTCGGTCCCGCCGTCGATGCGGACGAGCCGGTTGCCGTGGGCGGCGACGATGCCGTGCCCGGTGGGAATGGCGGAGGTGACCTCGCCGGGACGCCGGACCGGCTCGTCCTGCTTGCCGGTGTGCGTGTCGACGGATATCAGCCGGGTGGTCGGGGTCTTGTCGCCCTCGTAGGAGAGCTGGGTGAACACGGCTCCCTCGCCGTAGCCGCAGCCGGGGCTGAAGTAGGCCAGCGAGGAGGTGAACGGCAGTTTGGTGACCTTGCCGGAGGTGAGGTCGACCACGGCGGTGAACGCGCCGCGTGCCATCAGTTCGGGCCGGTTGGTGAACGTGCGCGGGGCGTAGGAGACGGCCGCGTACCGGCCGGAGGCGGCCAGGCAGGCGTTGCCGATCCAGTTGTCCGCGTCGAAGCCGTCCTCACGCAGGGTGGCCGCCGTCCGCCATCCGTACCCGGCGGCCTCGTCGGCGACCAGCAGATGGAAGCCGGTGGCGTCGCCGCTGGTGGTGAACGCGGTGTCCTTGGACGCTCGGTAGCCCGAACCCAGGGTCCGGGCACGGTCCTCGGCGGGAATCGCGGACGGCTCGGCCGTCACCTTGGCCGGCGCGCTCCGCCAGCCCTGTACCGCCCCCTTGGGCGGTGCGGGGTCGGCCGCCTGGGCGGGCACGGCGAGAGGCAGGGCGAGCGCGGTGGCGGCCGCTGCCGCCGTCACCACGAGTGATCGCTTTCCGTGTCTCACAGATCCTTCTCGGTTGTGGGGGTTCGACCGGGCACGACCGGGACGACGGCGCTGCGCACAGAAGGAAGCCCCCGCGCCGGGTGTGGTGCGGGGACTCGACCGAACGCGCTACTTCATGACTGGGTCATGCCAAATCAGATGGTCGTTCGAACCCTACCCCGAGAGGGCGGGGTGGAGCATCGCGATTTCCGCTCGCTGATGCGGCGTCAAACGAGGCTCCTGCCAGGCAAGTCGAAGGTTTGCAGACGATGCGGCTCGGGCGCCCGCCCCCAGAAACCTAACCTGTAAAACTCCATTGACCAGTTAGGCAGAAGTGTGCTGGACTGCACCCATGTCCACTCACCGGGTCCACCACCGCACCGTCACCGTCCGCGGCCTCGAGGTGTACTACCGCGAGGCGGGCCCTTCCGACGCCCCGGTGCTGCTGCTCCTGCACGGCTTCCCGAGCAGCTCGCACATGTTCCGCGATCTGATCCCGCTGCTCGCCGACCGGTACCGGGTGATCGCCCCCGACCACATCGGCTTCGGCCGGTCGGCGACGCCCGGCCCGGCGGAGTTCTCGTACACCTTCGCCGAACTCGCCGCCATGACCGACGAGTTCACCCAGCGGCTGGGGCTGGAGCGGTACGCCCTGTACATCCAGGACTACGGCGCCCCGATCGGCCTGCGCCTGGCCCTCGCCCACCCCGGCCGGGTGACCGCGATCGTCACGCAGAACGGCAACGCCTACGAGGAGGGGCTCGGCGAGGAGGCCTGGGCGCCCGTGCTGGCCCTGATCGAGAAGCGGACGCCGGAGACGGAGGCGCCGGTGCGGGAGATCTACACCCCCGACGGCATCAAGTGGCAGTACCTGCACGGCGTTCCGGACCCCTCACTGGTCAGCCCGGACGCCTACGAGCACGACGCGGCTCTGCTGGCCCGCCCCGGCCAGTCGGAGATCCAGCTCGACCTGATCTCCGACTACGGCGCCAACTTCGCGCTCTACCCGGCCTTCCACGAGTACTTCCGCGCCGCTCAGGTCCCGCTGCTCGCGGTCTGGGGCGGACACGACGAGATCTTCGTGCCGGCCGGCGCGCTCGCCTTCCAGCGGGACCTTCCGGAGGCCGAGGTGCACCTGCTGCCCGCCGGGCACTTCGCCCTGGAGACGCACGCCGACCGGATCGCCGCGCTCATGCGGGACTTTCTCGGCCGTCACCTGCCCACCGGCTGAGCAGTTCGCGGAAGCCCTCGGGGTCTTCCATCCACGGCAGGTGCCCCGCGTCCTGGAGGGTCACCCGGCGGACGTGCGGCAGCGCCCCGGCGAGGGAGTCGACGGCGGTACGGGGGCGGATGTCACGGGCGCCGTCGACGATCAGCACCGGCACCCGGAGAGCCCGGCAGGCGGAGTGCAGCGCGCGGGTGCCCCAGGTGCGCTTGCGCTCCTCGTCGAGGGCTCCGGCGCACTGGGAGTTGATCCCGAACCATGGCTCGGCCATGCGCCCGGCCGGCTCCAGGGCCCGGTCCCGGTCCTCGAACTCCACGGACCAGTGCAGCACGGCCCGTTCCCGCTCCTCGTCCTCCGTACGTTCGGTGCGGCCGGACAACTCCCGCCATCGGGCGAGGCGTTCGGGGTGATCGGCGAGGCGGGCGAGGAAGTTCTCCCTGTACCCGGGATGCCAGTCGGCATCCGGGCCGATGCCGATACCCGAGACGTACACCAGCGCGCTCACCCGGTCCGGATGCGCCAGTGCGTAGCTCAAGCCCAGCTGAGCGCCCCAGGAGTGACCGAGCAGCGCCATCCGTTCCAGGCCGAAGTGCCGTCGTACGGCGTCCAGATCGGCCACGAACCGCTCGCTCGTCCAGGGGCCGTCGCAGCGCTCCGAACGGCCGCAGCCGCGCTGGTCCCAGCGGATCACCGGGGTGACGTCCGCGAGCAGCGCGGCCAGGTCGCCGAACATGTCCCACAGGCCCGGGCCGCCGTGGCACAGCACCAGCGGGTCACCGGCGCCGCCCGAACGCTCCGCCCACAGCCGTACCCCGTCATCCGCTGTCACCGTCATGAACGCATTGTGACAGGGCCGGAATTGGCAACGGGCCGGGAAGCCTGCTCGGGGGTCAGGCTTCCCGGCCCGAGTTCACGGGACGGGCCGGTCAGCCCATGTGCGGGTAGGAGTAGTCGGTCGGCGGGACCAGGGTCTCCTTGATGGCGCGGGTCAGGGTCCAGCGCATCAGGTTCTGCGGGGCGCCCGCCTTGTCGTTGGTGCCGGAGGCGCGGCCGCCGCCGAAGGGCTGCTGGCCGACCACGGCGCCGGTCGACTTGTCGTTGATGTAGAAGTTGCCCGCCGCGTAGCGGAGCTTCTCCATCGTGTACGCCGCCGCGGCGCGGTCGCCCGCGATGACCGAACCGGTGAGGGCGTAGTCGGAGACCGACTCCATCTGGGTCAGCATCTCGTCGTACTGGTCGTCGTCGTAGACGTGCACGGCGAGGAACGGGCCGAAGTACTCGGTGGTGAAGACCTCGTTCTCCGGGTCGGTGCACTCGACGACGGTCGGGCGGACGAAGTAGCCGACCGAGTCGTCGTAGGTGCCGCCCGCGACGATCGTGCAGGCCGCGTCCGCCTTCGCGCGGTCGATGGCGGCCTTGTTCTTGGCGAAGGAGCGGTCGTCGATGACGGCGCCGATGAAGTTCGACAGGTCGGTGACGTCACCCATGGTCAGGTGGTCGACCTCGGCCGCGAACTCCTCCTTGAAGCCGGAGTTCCAGATGGACGCCGGGATGTAGGCGCGGGAGGTGGCCGAGCACTTCTGGCCCTGGTACTCGAAGGCGCCGCGAGTCAGAGCGGTCTTCAGGATCGCGCGGTCGGCGCTCGGGTGGGCGACCAGGAAGTCCTTGCCGCCGGTCTCGCCGACCAGACGCGGGTAGGAGCGGTACTTCTCGATGTTGTTGCCGACCGTCTTCCACAGGTACTGGAAGGTCTTCGTCGAACCGGTGAAGTGGATGCCCGCGAGGTCCCGGTGCTCCAGGGCGACCTTGGAGACCTCGATGCCGTCACCGGTGACGAGGTTGATGACGCCCTTGGGCAGGCCGGCCTCTTCCAGGAGCTGCATGAGCAGCACGGCGGCGTGGGTCTGCGTCGGGGACGGCTTCCAGACCACGACGTTGCCCATGAGCGCGGGGGCGGTGGGCAGGTTCGCGGCGATCGCGCTGAAGTTGAACGGCGTGATCGCGTAGACGAAGCCCTCAAGCGGGCGGTGGTCCATGCGGTTCCACACACCCGGGGAGTTCGCCGGGGGCTGCTCGGCGAGGATCTGGCGGGCGTAGTGGACGTTGAAGCGCCAGAAGTCGACCAGCTCGCAGGGGCTGTCGATCTCGGCCTGCTGGACGGTCTTGGACTGGCCGAGCATCGTGGAGGCGGCGATGGTCTCGCGCCAGGGGCCGGACAGCAGCTCGGCGGCGCGCAGGATGATCGCGGCGCGGTCGTCGAAGGACATGGCGCGCCAGGCCGGCGCGGCGGCCAGGGCCGCGTCGACGGCGTCCTGGGCGTCCTGCTGGGTGGCGTGCCGGCCGGTGCCGATGACGGCCTTGTGGTTGTGCGGCTGGACGACCTGGAAGGGCTCACCGCCGCCGAGGCGCTTCTCGCCGCCGATGGTCATCGGCAGTTCGATCGGGTTCTCGGCCAGCTCCTTGAGCTTGGCCTCCAGGCGGGAGCGCTCGGGCGAGCCGGGGGCGTAGCCGTGCACCGGCTCGTTGACCGGGGTGGGGACCTGGGTCACAGCGTCCATAGGATCCTTGACTCCTTGTACGTGAGCGGGTGTTCGGGCTCAGCCCTTGCTGACCATGCTGCGCAGGAAGAAGCGCAGGTTCGCCGGCTTCTCCGCGAGACGGCGCATGAAGTAGCCGTACCAGTCGGTGCCGTAGGCGGTGTAGACGCGCATGCGGTGGCCCTCGGCGGCCAGCCGCAGGTGCTCGTCGCCGCGGATGCCGTACAGCATCTGGAACTCGTACTCGTCCAGCTTGCGGCCGGCCTGGTGGGCCAGCTCCTGGGCTATGGAGATCAGGCGCGGGTCGTGGGACCCGATCATCGGGTAGCCCTCGCCCTCCATCAGCGTCCTCAGGATACGGACGTACGCCTTGTCGATCTCGTGCTTCTGCTGGAACGCGACCTCGGCGGGCTCCTTGTAGGCGCCCTTCACCAGGCGCACCCGGCTGCCGGCCTCCGCGAGGCGGCGGGCGTCGGCCTCGGTGCGGAAGAGGTAGGCCTGGATGACGCAGCCGGTCTGCGGGAAGTCCGTCCGCAGTTCCTCGTGGATGGCGAACATCGAGTCCAGGGTGGTGTGGTCCTCGGCGTCGAGCGTGACGGTGGTGCCGATGGCGGCGGCGGCCTCGACGACCGGGCGGACGTTGGCGAGGGCCAGCTCGTGGCCGCCCTCCAGCGCCTGGCCGAACATCGACAGCTTGACGGACATCTCGACCTTCTCGCCCAGCTCCAGCTCCTTGAGCCGGCCGATCAGCTCGAGGTAGGCGTCCCGGGCGGCGGCGGCCTGCTCGGGGGTGGTGATGTCCTCGCCGACGACGTCCATCGTCAGCTCCAGGCCCCGGGCCGTCAGGTCCCTGACGATCGGGACGATGTCGGTCACGGTCTCGCCGGGGATGAAGCGGTCCACGACCTGCTTGGTCACCGGGGCCGCCGAGATCAGGCGTCGCATCCGGTCGCTGCGCGACGCGGCGAGAATCACGGGACCCAGCACGGGGCACCTCCACTACAAAAGCACCGAAGACCGGCCG
>Ga0308175_100000751_pt1 | contig 21545 bp, 18 predicted proteins | sample PhyCR1_3_FD_203893 | JGI IMG/M metagenome (GOLD analysis project Ga0308175, IMG submission 203893) | Soil microbial communities from UC Gill Tract Community Farm, Albany, California, United States - DLSLS.C.R1 | ecosystem: Environmental > Terrestrial > Soil > Agricultural land | place: USA...
AATTCGCCAATGCCCGCCTGAACGGCGATCGCGTCCTGTTCTCCGCCAACCAGCACATCAACCCGACCAACGTGTGCGTGCTGCGGAATACCTGCGTCTTCTGCTCCTTCGCCAGGATGCCGAAGGAGGAGGGGGCCTACACCCGGTCGCTGGAGGAAGTGTTCCACGAGGCCGAGCAGGCGCGGGGCATGCCGACCCGTGAGTTCCACATCGTCGGCGGACTGCACCCCAAGCTCCGGCTCAGCTATTACACCGACATGCTGCGCGGCCTCAAGGAGCGCCACCCCGACGTCCACATCAAGGCGCTCACCGCCGTGGAGATCGCGCACCTGGCCCGGATCGAAAAGGTGAGCGAGCGGGAGGTCCTGGTCGCCTTGCGCGACGCTGGGCTGACCAGTCTGCCCGGCGGCGGGGCCGAGGTGTTCAGCACCGCCGTGCGCGCCACCATCGCCCAGCGAAAGCTCACCGGCGAAGAGTGGATCCGGGTGCATCGGACCGCCCACGAGCTCGGCATTCCCACCAACTGCACCATGCTCTACGGGCACGTCGAGACGGCGGAGGATCGGATCGCGCATCTGGCCATGCTGCGCGAACTGCAGGACCAGACCCACGGGTTCCTGACCTATATCCCGCTGGCCTATCACCCCGACCACAACGAGCTGGGCGAGGAGCTCGGCCGGGTGGGCACCGCCACCACGGGCTACGAGGACCTGAAGAACATCGCCGTGGCGCGGTTGTTCCTCGACAACGTGCCGCATGTCAAGACGCACTGGCCCATGGTGACGCCGTTCCTGTCGCAGATCGCGCTGAGCTTCGGGTGCGACGATGTCGAGGGCACCGTGGTATACGAGCGGGTCTACCACGAAGCCGGCGCACAGACCCAGATGCACATGCCGTATCTGGGGCTGGTGCGTCTGATCCGCGGGGCGGGGAAGCGGCCCATCGAGCGCGACAGCCTGTACCGCCCGGTGCGCGAGCAGTTCGACGATCCGCCGCCGGAGCCGTCGCTTCGGCGCGGCGCGGCACTGCCCGTGGTGCACGCGGCATGAGGCTGGGCCGGATTCCGTGGATCAACTGCTACCCGATCTACGGGGCGATCGATCGCGGGCTGGTACCGGTGCCGGCCGAGCTGGTGAGCGGCACCGCGTCCGAGCTCAACGATCTGCTCGCGGCGGGAGAGCTCCAGGTGAGCGTGGTGTCGGCGGTCGAGTACGCGCGGAATGCCGCGGCGTACCACCTGCTGCCGGATCTTGCCATCACCTGCGACGGGCCGGTGCACAGTGTCGCGCTGTTCTCCCGCCGTCCGGTCGAGGAGCTGGAAGGGGCCACCGTGCTCCGCACTGCCTCGTCGCGCACCTCGGTGCTGCTGCTCGACCTGCTCGCGCGCCATCGCTGGCGGGTGCGGCCCCGATACGCCACGGCGCGCGCCGAGGCGACCGATCTCGACGCGCTGTCCGGCCTGCCGCACGACGCCGTGCTCGTGATCGGCGATGCGGCGCTGCTCCTGGCCGCCGAGCGGCGCTATCCGGTGCGAGTGGACCTCGGCGCCGAGTGGAAAGCGTGGACCGGCCTGCCCTTCGTGTTTGCGGTGTGGGCTGCCAGGCGCGACGCCGGGCTGGATGCGGTGCAGACCGTCCATCAACGCCTGCTCCAGTCGCGCGCCTGGGGGCTGGATCATCTGGAGCTGCTGGCGGCCGCGGCCGCCAAGGCGACCGGCGTGCGGGAGGCCGTGTGTCGGTCGTACCTCGGCGACCTGGACTACGCGCTCTCCTATCGCCACCTCGCCGGCCTGACCGACTTTTTCCGGCGGCTGGCGCAGGAGGGGATGGTGCCGGACGGGTCGCTTTCGTTCATCACGGCGGCGTAGGGGCGCCCTGCAAGCGCCATTGAGCCGAACTCACAACCGGTTGCCACCATGAGCGTTGTAGATCGTACCTCAAGTGAATTCAAAGCCTTCCTCGAGCTCTACCAGCACGCCCCGCTGCTCGAGCTTGGCCAGTTGGCCGATGCGGCTCGCTGGCACCACCACCCCGATCCGGTCGTCACCTACATCATTGACCGGAACATCAACTACACCAACGTGTGCGTGGCGGACTGCCAGTTCTGCGCCTTCTACCGGCGTCCCAAGCACGCCGAGGGGTACGTCCTGAGCTTCGAGCAGATCGGGGCCAAGATCGACGAGTGCAAGGCCATCGGCGGGGTGCAGATCCTGCTCCAGGGTGGGCACAACCCGTACATTCCGTTCGAGTGGTATCTCGATCTCATGCGGTACATCAAGGCCCACCACCCGATCCACATTCATGGCTTCTCGCCGTCGGAGGTGGTGTTCTTCAGCGAGCGATTCGGCCTCTCGGTGACTGAGGTCGTGCGCGAGCTCAAGGCCGCCGGCCTCGACAGTATCCCCGGGGGCGGGGGCGAGATCCTGGTGGACCGGATCCGTGAGCGGGTCGCCAGGAAGAAGGCCCAGACTGAGGAGTGGCTCGGCGTGCAGGAGGAGGCCCATCGGCAGGGAATGAAGACGTCGGTAACGATGATGTACGGCCTGGGCGAGACCGACGAAGACCGCATCGAGCACCTGTTCCGCGTGCGCGAGGTCCAGCAGCGCACCGGCGGCTTCACGGCGTTCATCTGCTGGCCGCTCCAGCCCGAAGGCACGCCGGGCATGTCGCACTATCAGAAGACCGACGCGGTGACCTACCTCCGTACCCTCGCCATCGCCCGTGTGGTGCTGGACAACGTGCCCAATCTGCAGTCGTCGTGGGTCACGATGGGTCACAAGGTAGGGCAGGTGGCGCTCCGCTTCGGCGCCAACGACTACGGCAGCCTCATGATGGAGGAGAACGTAGTCTCGGCCGCTGGCACCACCTATCGCACCACGCTGCAGGAGATCGACCGGCTCATCCGCGACGCCGGCTATCGGCCCGTGCGGCGGCGCCAGGACTACAGTCCTCTCGAGGAGCCCGTCGCCGCGTGACCCGGGTGGGCATCGGGTACGACTCGCACCGGTTCGTCGCCGGCAGGCCGCTGGTGCTGGGCGGCGTGACCATCCCGCATGCGCTCGGGCTGGCCGGACACTCGGACGCCGACGCGGTGGCCCACGCGCTCACCGACGCGATTCTCGGCGCCGCGGGCGCGGGCAACATCGGACAGTTGTTTCCCGACAATGATCCGCAGTGGAAGGATGCCGATTCGATGGAGCTGCTCCGCACCGCGCACGAGCTGGTCCGCGGGCGCGGGCTCACGCTGGCCCAGGCCGACTGCTCGGTGATCGCCGAGCAGCCGAAGCTGGCGCCGCATCTTGCCGCCATGGGGGCCGCGCTCTCCTCCCGGCTGGGCCTCGCCGCCGGCGCCGTCAGCGTCAAGGCGAAGACCAACGAAGGCATGGGCTTCATCGGACGGGGTGAAGGGCTCGCGGTCATCGCCGTGGCCGTCCTGGAGGGCCGCTGATCGAGTCCCTGCTGGACTGGGTCTCGCAGCTTCCGTCCGCCGCCGTCTACGCAGTCCTCGCGCTGCTCGCGGCGGTGGAGAACGTGCTTCCGCCGGTGCCGAGCGACGCCGCCGTCGCGCTGGGCTCGTTTCTGTCCCATCGTCACGTGACCACTCCGCTGGCCGTCTTCCTGGTCACCTGGACCTCCAATCTGCTGGGCGCCGCCGCGGTGTACCTCGCGGCCCGCCGCTACGGCCGCCGGCTGTTCGCCTCACCGACCGGCCGCCGGCTGCTGGCCCCGCGCTCGCTCGCGATCATGGAGCGCGAGTACCTGCGCTTCGGCGTGATCGGCATCTTCATCAGCCGCTTCCTTCCCGGCATTCGCGCCGTGGTGCCACCCTTCGCCGGCCTGATAGGGCTCGGCGCGGTGCGGACCTTCGTGCCCATGGGCATTGCGTCCGGCATCTGGTACGGGGGCATCACGCTGATCGGGGCCTTCATCGGCGCGGAGTGGGCCCGCATCACCGCGCTCATCGCGGGGGTGAATTGGACGCTTGGCATCCTGGCGCTGGGTGTTGCCGCGGGGGGCGCGGTCTGGTACCTCCTGCGCGCCCGCCAGCGCCGGCGCGAGCGCGTGCTGTACGCGACCCATGACGCGCTGGATCCCGCCGCGCCGTCGTTTCTGGCGGGCACCGACATCGCCGAAGGATCGGCCCGCCAGGCAGCCGCCCTGGTGGTGCTCGAGCTGGCCTATGCGGACCCGGTGCTGACGGCGGAGGATCGCCGGCTCATCGCGGAGCACCTGCACGCGCGGTGGGGGTTGAATGCGGGGTCCTCGCCGCCACCGCCCCCTCCGGAAGAGGTGCGACGGACCCGCTTCGCCGACTATGCGCGCCGGCTGCGGAAGCGTGTCGGCCGGCCCGAGCGCCTGGAGCTGGTGGAGCGAATGTGGAGCGTGGCTTTCGCGGACGGAGCCATCGGCGAGCACGAGGCCAGATTGATGCACCTGGCGGCCGAGCTGCTCGGCATTGGACCGGCGGAGGTCGCGGGCATTGCCCAGCGGACCCGAGCCGCGCCGCGCCCGTGACCGCCACGGATGCGCGCGACCGCGCCGCGCGCGACTTCGGCCTCGAGGGCTTCCGCGACTTCCTCGGCCTCGAGTCGGGACACAGCGTCAACACCGTCGAGGCGTACGGCCGCGATCTCCGCCGCCTGGCCGAGTTCGCGGCCACGAAAGGCGTACGCGATCCGGGCAACCTCACGCGGCCGCAGCTGCGCGAGTTCGTCTACCTCCTTAAGGATCTCGGATTGAGCGCCGCCACCATCCGGCGCACCGTGTCGGCCATCCGCACCTACTACGCTTTTCTCGTCGGAGAGGGACGGGTAGCGAACGATCCGAGCGACCGCCTGGAGTCGCCGCGCCGCGGACGCGTCCTGCCGGATACGCTCTCGGTGCCCGAGGTCGAGCGACTGCTCGGCGTACCCCACATCGACGAGCCGCTGGCCTGGCGGGATCGCGCGCTGCTGGAGCTCGGGTACGGCGCCGGTCTCCGGGTGTCCGAGCTCTGCGGTCTGGCGACCACCGACCTGCTGCTGACCGAGAACCTGGTCCGGGTCTTCGGCAAAGGCGGCAAGGAGCGACTGGTCCCTATCGGTCGCACCGTCATCGGCGCGGTATCAGTCTACCTGCACCAGCTTCGGCCGGAGCTCGACCGCGGCGCGAGCGGCGGTCGCGTGCTGCTCAATGCGCGCGGCCGTCCGCTTTCGCGGGTCGGCGCCTGGGGCATCGTCAAGCGCGCCGCCGCCCGCGCGGGCATCCGGAAGCGCGTCACGCCGCACACGCTGCGCCACAGCTTTGCCACCCACCTGCTCGAGGGGGGAGCCGATCTTCGCGCGGTGCAGGAGATGCTGGGCCACGCCGATCTCTCGACCACCCAGATCTACACTCACGTGGATCGCGAGTACCTGCGCTCGGTGCACAAGCAGTTTCATCCCCGCGGCTGAGCATGGGTCACGTGCGCGCCCGCAGCCGTCGGCGGAGCCCGGATGCCGGCCGCACTGGCCGCCGCCTCATCGTCGTTCTGCTGCTCGTGGGCTGTGTCCGCTACCAGCCGCGCCCGCTCGACCTCGCCGCGCATCCCACCGAGTACCGGGCCCGCCGACTCGATGATCCCAGGCTGCTCGCCTGGGTCGCGCGCTGGGCCTCGACGCCGGCCCCTCGTCGCTGGACCGGCCGACAGCTCGCCCTGGCCGCGCTTGGCCTGAGGGCGGATCTTGCCCGCGCCCGCGCCGACTGGCGGGCCGCCCAGGTGGGCGAGCGCACGGCAGCCAGACGTCCGCAGCCGGGGGTACAGGGGTCGGTGGAGCGCGCCGTTTCGGGCAGCGACGGGGAGTCGCCGTGGGTCGTCTCGCTCGGAGCGCTGCTCAGCGTCGAGCTTGGCGGGAAGCGCGGCGCGCGACTGCAGCAGGCGCGGGCGCGGACGGCCATGGCCGAAGCCGAGCTCCGGCTCACCGCCTGGCGGGTCGCCCGCGAAACCGAGGCGGCGGCCCAGCGGCTGTCCGGGACGGAGATCGACCTCGACGCGGTCCACCGGGAGGTGAGCGCCTTGGCGGAGCTGGAAACGCGCGAGCGCGCCCGCTATCAGGAGGCCTCGCTCTCGAGCGCCGAGCTGGCGCGGACCGGCACCGAGGTACAGTCGGCGCGGGCCGACGCCTCCAGGGCCGAGGCGGCCGTCCTCGATGCACGCGCGGCGTTGGCCGGAGCATTGGCGATGCCGCTCCGGGCGATCGACTCGCTCACGGTGAAGGTGGATTCGGCCCCGGACTGCGCCGCGCTGGAGCCGATGGGATCCGACTCGATCGAAACGCTGGCGTTGACTGCTCGGCCCGAGATGGGGCGTGCGCTCGCCGAGTATGCGGCAGCGGAATCCGAGGTGCGGATGGAGGTGGCCCGACACTATCCCGACCTCGAGCTCGGCCCCGGCTTCATCTGGGACCAGGGCGTGCACCGCTGGACGCTCGCCCTGGCGCTGCCGAACCTGCTCGGGCTCCGGAATCGCGCCGCCATCACCGAGGCCGAGGCCAGGCGCGCGGCCGCGGGCGCCCGGGTGGCTGAGGCGCAGGAGCTGCTGCTGGCCGACGTGGCGATGGCGGAAAGCGGCTGCCGAGGCGCAGTGCTGGAGCGGGTCGCCGCCGACTCGCAAGTGGTGGTTGCCGCCCGAGCCGCCTCGCTGGCCCAGGCGGCCTATGAGCGAGGCGAGACCTCGGGGCTCGAGCCGGCGCTCGCCGCGCTCGCCGTGGTACGGGCCGAGCGACTCCGGATCGCCGCGCGCACCCGCGCCACCGCCGCGGCTCAGGCACTGATCGCGGCGGCCGGCAACCCGACGACGCTCACCGCCGATCGGTGGCCTGATCCCCGGGAGGATCCGCTGAAGGAGGAACCCCAACCATGAGCCCCGCGGTGCGCCGTCTCATAGCGGGTCTGGTCGCCCTCGCAATCGCGATCGGGCTGGTGGTGCTGTATCGCGGTCACCGCAGCGAAGGCGCCGTGGAGGCCAAGCGCGACCAACCTGTGGTCGCGCCGAGCCGGGTCAGCGGAGACAGCGAGGCGGTGGTAGTCGCGCTCAGGCCGGATGAGCGGAGCCGTGTCGGCGTCGAGCTCACGGTGCTGGGCTCGGCCTCACGCGGCACAGAGGTGCGGCTGGCCGGCGACGTGGTTCCCGAGACCGAGCGCGCCGCCGTGCTCCGTGCGCCGGTGGCGGGCCGTTTCATCGTGCCCGACGGTGCGCGTTGGCCGACCCTCGGCGAGCGTGTGTCGCCCCACGTCGCCCTGGCGCAGGTTTCCGACGCTCGGCCGCTCGCGCTGCCCATCGGCGGTATCGTGACCCGAGTGGGCGCGCAGCCCGGCGCCCTAGTCGAGGCGGGACAGGTACTGCTCGAAGTGGCCGACTACAGCCGGCCGCTCGTGCGGGTGGCCTGGCTCGACCCGAGCGGCCGCGCGCCCCCGGCCCGGCTCCGGATGGGGCCGCCTTCGGGGACGGCCCGGGTAACTGCCCGACTGATTGGACCCGCGCCGGATGCGGATCCGGTCACTCGCCGGCCCGCCTATCTCTATCGCGCCGAGCGGGCATGGCCGGGTGCCACGCCCGGAACGCCCATCGTGGCCTACGCCGAGGCTACCGCGCCAACTTCCCGCGACAGCGGCTCCAAGGGCGCGTATGTACCCAACGCCGCGGTGGTGCAATGGGAGGGGCTCGCGTGGGCCTATCGCGCCCGCGGCGCGGACCGGTTCGAGCGGGTGCGCGTCATGACCGATCATCCCGCGGCAGGCGGCTGGGTGGTGAGCGGACCGCTCGCCGCCGGCGATTCGGTCGTCGTCCGCGGCGCTCAGGAGCTCCTGTCGGAGGAGTTCCGCGCCCGGGTCACCGTGGGCGACGAGTCGGGCGAGTGATCTCGCCCGCGCTGTCATGCTGACCAGCCTGGTTCGCCTATCCATCCGTCATCGCGGCGTCGTGGTCGGGCTCGCGCTGGCGCTGGTCGTCTACGGCGCGGGCGTCGTGGCCAACGCGAGGCTCGACGTGTTTCCCGAGTTCGCGCCCCCGCAGGTCTCCATCCAGACCGAGGCGCCCGGCCTCTCGCCCGAGCAGGTCGAGGTGCTGGTCACGAAGCCGCTCGAGGACGCGATCAACGGGGTCGAGGGCATCGCGGCGGTGCGATCGCAGTCCATCCAGGGATTGTCGGTGATCACGGCCGTGCTGGCGGAACATCAGGACATCTATCGGGCGCGTCAGGCGCTGGCCGAGCGCATGGTCGAGGCGAGCGGGCGCCTGCCCGCCACGGTCGAGCCGCCGATACTGACGCCGCTTACCTCGTCGTCCAGCACGGTCCTCGTGATCGGCGTGACCTCCACCACGCGCTCGCTCATGGACCAGCGAACCTTCGTGGATTGGGTCATGCGGCCGCGGCTGCTCGCCACGCCGGGCGTGTCCAAGGTCGCCGTGTTCGGGGGCGAGGTGCGCGAGTTCCAGGTGCAGCTCGATCCCGAGCGGCTGCGGCTCTATGGTCTGGGCGTCACGGAGGTCGTCGAGGCGGCCCGTCAGGCGACCGGCGTCCGCGGCGCCGGCGTGCTCGACGGCCCCAACCAGCGGATCACCGTGCGGGCCGAGGGACAGGCCCTGACGCCCGCCGCGCTGGGACAGGCCGCGGTGCGCGAGCGCGACGGTTCGGTGCTCCGGCTGGCGGATCTCGGCCGCGTGGTCGAGGCGCCCGCCACCCGGTTCGGCGAGGGCGGCGTGCAGGGGCAGCGCGGGCTCGTGATCGTGATCTCCGCCCAGCTCGGCGCCAACACCAAGGTCGTCGCGCAGCGGGCCGAGGCGGCCCTCGCCCGGCTCGAGCCCGCCATGCGGGCCGAAGGCCTCGTGCTCCATGGCGACATCTTCCGACCCTCCGAGTTCATTGATCTGGCGCTCCGCAACATCGTCAGCTCGCTCCTGCTGGGTGCGGTGCTGGTGGCCGTGGTGCTCCTGGTCTTTCTCTCCGACGTCGGGGCCGCGGCGATTTCGCTCACCGCCATCCCGCTCTCGCTGCTCGCGGCACTCATCGTGCTCGACCGGTTCGGCTTCGGCATCAACACCCTCACGCTCGGCGGACTGGCCATCGCCCTCGGCGAAGTGGTGGACGACGCCATCATCGACGTGGAGAACATCGCCCGGCGGCTGCGCGAAAACCGGCTGGCGCCCGCGCCGCGCCCGACGGGGCACGTCGTGCTGGAGGCCTCGCTCGAGGTCCGGAGCAGCGTGGTCTATGCCACCTTCGTGGTGGCGCTCGTGTTCGTGCCGGTGCTCACCCTGTCCGGTGTCCAGGGCGCGCTGTTTCGCCCGCTCGGGCTGGCCTACATCCTGGCCATTCTGGCGTCGCTGCTGGTGGCCCTCACCGTCACGCCCGCGCTCACCTCTCTGCTGCTCGGCGCGCGGGAGCATCGCGCGCAGGAGTCGTCGGCGCTGGCGTGGCTCAAGGCGCGGTACCAGCGCGTGCTAGCCTGGCTGGTGGACCGGCCGGCGTCCGTCATCGCGGCGACGGCCCTCGTCTGCACCGGCGCGGTGGCCACGCTGCCGTTCTTCGGCGCCACGTTCCTTCCGGAGTTCCGCGAGGGGCACTACCTGGTCCACATGTCGGCGGTGCCCGGCACCTCGCTGGACGAATCGTTTCGGTTGGGCGCGCGGGTGACGCAGGCGCTCGAGCGCGATCCGCGCGTGCGGTCGGTGGCTCAGCGGATCGGCCGGGCCGAGCTGTCCGAGGATACCTGGGGCACGCACTACACGGAGTTCGAGGTGGATCTGGTGCCGCTCACGGGCGAAAGCGCCGAGACGGTCGAGGACGACCTGCGCCGGATCCTGGCCGGTTTCCCGGGCGTCAACTTCGCCATTCGCGGCTTCCTCGCCGAGCGGATCGAGGAGACCCTCACGGGCTCGACCGCGGAGCTCGTCGTCCGCGTCTACGGGGACGACCTCGACAGCCTGGACGTCGCCGCCCGCCGGGCCGCCGAGGCGCTGGGGCGGATCCGGGGCGCCATCGACGTGCAGTACGATCCACCACCGGTGGCGCCGCAGGTGACGGTGCGCCTCCGCCTCGCGGACCTCCCGATGTATGGGCTTCGCGCCGACCAGGTCCTGTCCACCGTCGAGACCGCCACCCGCGGCACCCGCGTGGCCCAAACCTTCGAGGGCAACCGCGCCACCGACGTCGTGGTCACCCTGCTTCCGGAGCGGCGGACCCGTCCCGAGGACCTGCGCGCGTTGCCGGTTACCGCCGAAAGCGGCCGTCAGATCGACCTGGGGCAGATCGCCGACATCGCGCGAACCACGGGACGATTCGCCATCTCGCATGTCGGAGCGCGTCGGGTGCAGACGGTCACGGCCAACGTGAGCGGCCGCGATCCCGATGGAGTCACCCGGGACTTCGAGTCCACCCTGGGGCGGAGCACGATCCTGCCGGCCGGCGTCTACGCGGAAGTGGGGGGAACCGGCGCGGCCCAGCGCGCCGCGCGGCGGGAGCTGCTCCGGGACAGCCTGCTGGCCGCGGCGGGCATCGTCATGCTGCTGTCGGTGGCGTTCGGAGAGGGGAGTCGGCTGCTGCTGGTGCTGGCCAACCTGCCGTTCGCCCTGGTGGGCGGCGTGCTGGCCGTGTTCGCGACGGGCGGACTGCTGAGCCTCGGCTCGCTGGTGGGATTCGTGACGCTGTTCGGCATCGCCACCAGAAACGCCGTCATGCTGATCTCGCATTACGATCATCTCGTGACGGTGGAGGGCGCCGAGTGGGGCAGGGCTACGGCGCTCCGTGGCGCGCTGGAGCGGCTGGGGCCCATTCTCATGACCGCGCTCGTAACCGCCCTCGGCCTGCTGCCGCTGGCCCTCGGGAGCGGCGATCCCGGCCGCGAGATCGAGGGCCCCATGGCGATCGTCATTCTGGGCGGCCTGCTCACCTCCACGGCGCTCAGCCTGTTCGTACTCCCCACGCTCGCGCTGCGCTTCGGCCGATTCCACCTGGCACCGGGCAGGAACTAGTCCCGCCGCTCAGGCCGGGATATCGGCTCCGGCAGGATCGGTCGCTTCGAACACCCGGCCGAGCCATCCAAGCAGCACCGCCGCTTCGATGGCGAGCCCGGTGAGCAGGACCGCCACCCCGGGAATCACCGCCCACCAGCCGATGTCGTCGCCCAGCAGGTAGAACACCAGCAGCCCCAGCACGCCCGGGAACGCCAGCCCCACGGCCAGCACGGCGGAATACGCCACGATGATCAGCATGTTCTGGCCCAGCGCCTCGACCCCGCCCGGACGGCCGCTCCCGAGATGCACCCAGGCAGGCAACAGTATGGCCGCGCCGTTCTGAATGAGCATGCCCAGGTAGTTGATCCCCGGCAGGCAGGCGAGGGCCGTGAGCAGCGCGATAGTCCGCAGCCCCAACGGCGGATCCATGTGGCCGTTGCCGAGAAACGCGAAGTAGGCCACCAGCAGGAGGCCGGCCTGCAGCGCCGTCAGGACCATCGTGGAGGCGGCCGTTTCCGCAGCCACCACGGCCCGGCCTGCGAGCGGGTAGCTCCGCAGCAGGTCGAGCTTGAGCAGATCGCTGCGGAGGTCGTTTCGCACCCATTGTGGACCGATGACGATGGCGAGGCCGGCCCAGGTCGCCGCCAGCCAGCCGGCCACTTCCGCAATCGAGCTTTGCGCCTGGAACGACAGCAGCCCGGCAACGATGGCGGCTACCGTGAGCGCACCGGCCACGTTTCGCGCCCGGCGGGTTCGCACCACGGCCAGCAGGTTCTTCCACAGGATCGCCTGCGCCGGCCAGCCCACCGGTGCCAAGCGCAGAAGAGCCGGGAGCCGCCGGTGCGCCAGCCGGGGCGAGGCCCGCTCGCGGCTCGAGAGCCGCGCCCGCTGAAGCGCCGCCTCGGCGGAGGCCTCCTCGAAGGCCGCGTCCGCGCGGATTACCCAGACGTAGTGCAGAACCAGCAGTCCGACCGCGGGGCCGGCCGCCCGAAGCCAGTCGCCCAGCGTGCGGGCGGCCAGCGGCCGGACCATCGCCCGGAAAGGGGCCAGCAGCAGGTGCGGCACCGGCCGCTCGGAGGCTTCGGTCAGCGCATCGAGAAACGTCGTGAGTCCCCCGGCCCAGCCGGCCGCCAGGTCGGGCATGGCGTCCTTGATGCTCCACGCGACACCGATCACCAGCGCGCCCAGCAGAACCAGCGACACCACGCGGTGGCGCAGGGCGATACGCCCGTGCTCCAGCAGGCTGGTGCGCACGAAGGACGCGCCCAAGCGATGGAACGAGATGGTGGTGAGGAGCACCCAAATGGACAGCGCGCGCAGCCAGGGGGACGCGCCGAACCGCTCGCGGGCGAGGATCAGCGTCCACAGCAGCGAGTTGAACAGGATGAGGACCTGGTTCCGAAGCAGTTTGTACTGCACCAGGCCGCGCCGGGTGACCGGTCCCGAGAAGAGAAATGTCACCTCGGCCGGGCTGAAGGCGAGCACCCGGCGCTCGACGCCGAAGATCCAGCCCCAGAGCAGCGCCCCGATCACCCCGATGGCTCCCACCAGCTCGAGCCAGCGCGCGCCTACCAGCATCTGCGGCGGGTGCTCCGGCCGCTGATCCACCGCCACGATCCACAGATAGGTGAGGCCGAACGCCAGCGCCGCGAGATACCGCGGGTTTCTCAGTTGCCGGGCTTGCCGCGCCACGCGATTGTAGGTGGACCGCCACGCCAGGTAGAGGAAGACCCGGATCACGCTCGCGGGTCTCCGTCGGGCGTGATCAACGCGAGAAAGATGTCTTCCAGCCGGCGGCCGCTCAGGGCAGGACGGCTGGCGACGATATCGGCCACGGTGCCGATCGCCACCGTCTGCCCCGCGTTCATCACCAGCACGCGGGTACAGATCTCCTCGACCAGATGGAGCAGGTGCGAGCTCAGAATGACCGCCGCGCCCGCCTCGGCTCGACTCACGATCGTGGCCTTCATCCGGCGGATCCCGACCGGGTCCAGGCCGGTGAGCGGCTCATCGAGCAGCAGCGCCGCGGGGCTGTGCAGCAGGCCGCAGGCGATGGCAAGTTTCTGCTTCATGCCGCGGGAGAGCTCGCCCGGAAGGGCGGCGCGTTTATCGGCCAGGTCGAGCTCCTGGAGCAGCCCCGGGATGCGCGCCTCGACGTCGGCCACCTGGTACAGCCGACCGACGAAGCGGAGATGTTCCTCCGCCGTCAGGTACTCGAAGAGATGAGGCTCGTCCGGGATGAACGCGAGCAGCGATTTCGCGGCGACCGGCTGGGCCGCCAGATCATGCCCCCCGATCCGGATACTGCCGCGGGTGGGGATGATGATGCCGGCGATGCTTCGGATGGTCGTGGTCTTGCCGGCGCCGTTGGGTCCGACCAGCCCCAGCACCTCGCCGGGCTGGACGGTGAAGCTGAGCCCCCGAACGGCGGGAAAGTCGCCATACTGCTTCTCGAGACCTTCGACCTCGATCACGGCCGCTCCGGCCGGCGGGACTGCCGGAAGGGGCCACCCGGGTGAAACTTTCGACGGCTGGAGAGCGTCTCTAGTTGGAACATTTGACCCCTGAGCGGGTGTAGACCTCCCGCGCGGCCCGGAGGCCGAACCATGCGAAGCTACTGGCTACGGATCCTGTTGGGCGCCTTCGGCATTTTCTGCCTCGGGATGATCGTGATCTCGATCTTCCGGCATGGCCGATCCAAGGTGGAATCGGTCATCGCCAGCTCCGAGCCTCTGAGTATTCCGCTGCCCTTCGTTCCGTTTCAGGTCAACGGCAGCAAGCTGGGGCAGCTCGAGCGATTGACGGTCAACCGCGAATCCCCCAAGAAGGTGTCCTCGATCGAGCTTCAGGTGAAGATGGACGATTCCCTGGTGGCCAAGGGACTGGCGGGATGCCGGCTGGCGGCCAACATCGAGAGCGACTCGACCAAGAAGCCGGGCGATGTGAACATTCACATGAACCGGCTGAATGAGAAGACCTTCTTCTTCTGCGTGCAGCAGGACTCGGGGTACGAGGAAATGGGAACCGCCACGCTCACCCCGGGCGACATCGAGCTCCCGCTGCTGTTGCCGGAATCGCTGGCCCAGCACCTCCGGGACGGCGATTGGGCTCAAGATGCCGATTCCTCCGGTGCGATCGAGGCCCGCGCCGATTCCATCGGGGAAGCGGCCCAGGCCATGGCGGACTCGGCGGAAGCCAAGGCGGAACGGGCGTCGGACAAGGCCGAGCGGCAGGCTCGCGCGTTGAGTGAGCGGCAAGTTCGTCTGGGCGATTCGCTCCGCGCCGAGGGGCTGCGGCGTGGCGACTCGATCCAGCGCGCGATGAGGCAAATGGCGGACTCGCTCAAGGCGCGCTAGCTTCGGGCATGCTCCTCGTTCTCGACAACTACGACAGCTTCACCTACAACCTGGTGCAGTACGCGGGCGAGCTGGGTGCCGACCCGGTCGTCTACCGGAACGACGCGCTCGACGTCGAGCGCGCGCTCGGACTCGATCCGGCAGCGATCGTCATTTCGCCCGGTCCCGGCACGCCGCGCGAGGCGGGGATCAGCGTCCCACTGGTGCGCGCGGCCGCGGCGGCAGGCGTGCCGCTGCTGGGCGTATGCCTCGGGCACCAGTCCATCGGCGAGGCCTTCGGGGGGCGAGTCGTGCGGGCCGAGCGGCTGATGCACGGCAAGACTACCATGGTGGCGCATGCCGGCCATCCGGTGTTCGCGGGCCTTCCTTCACCCTTCGAGGCCATGCGGTATCATTCCCTGGTCGTTGCGCCCGAGGGCCTTCCCCGCGAGCTCGAGATCACCGCCTGGTCCGCCGATCGCGCCGCCGGTGAGGAGATCATGGGACTCTGTCATCGGGCCCTGCCGGTGTACGGGGTCCAGTTCCATCCCGAGTCGGTGGGCACCGCCCACGGCAAGCGTATCCTCGGCAACTTCCTCGCGGCGGCAACCCAGCGGCTCACCGCGGTCTGACCCAGTTCCGCTGCATCGCTGTAACTCCTTCCGCGGTATCGCCATAGGACAGGGGAGCCGGTCCGGCACGCGTTTTGACTCGCCCCCCTCATCCCATTACTTTTGGTGATGCGCGTTCTGGGTGTCATTCCGGCTCGTCTTGGCTCGACACGTCTCCCCAACAAACCGCTCCAGCTCTTGGCCGGTGAGCCGCTCATCACCCGGGTGATTCAGCGCGTCATGGAGTACGGCGTGTTGCAAGACCTCGTGGTCGCGACCGATTCGCACATGGTGGCGCAGGTGGTGGAGCGCACGGGTGTCCGCGCGATCCTCACCCACGACGGCCACGTCTCGGGCACCGACCGGGTGGCGGAAGCCGCGGGCCGGCCGGAGTTCGCCCAGTTCGACGTGGTGGCCAACGTGCAGGGCGACGAGCCCTTCATCCCGCGGGACGCGGTGGCCGGAGCCATCGAGCGGATCGGGATGGGAGACGATATCGGAACCGCCGCGGCGCCGCTGGCGGTGGAGCTGGCCGATGATCCGGCTCGGGTGAAAGTGGTGACCGATGCGGGCGGGCGAGCCCTCTATTTCTCTCGCTCGGTGATTCCGCACCGCCGCGAGACCACCGACCCTTCGGACGGCCTCTACTGGCAGCACCTCGGCATCTATGTGTATACCCGCGCGGCGCTCTCGCGATGGGTGGGCGCGCCCCCGAGCGCGGCGGAGCAGGCGGAGCGGCTGGAGCAGCTCCGAGCGCTGCATGTCGGGCTCACGATCGGCGTGGCGCGGCTGTCCGAAGCGGCGCTTCCCGGCGTGGACACACCGGACGACCTTCGACGGGCGGAAGCCCACTGGCACGCACTTCAGGGGTAACGGCTATGACTTCGGCACCAAGCGCGACCAAATACATCTTCGTCACCGGCGGCGTGGTCTCTTCCCTCGGGAAAGGCATCGCCGCCGCGTCGTTAGGACGATTGCTGGTCGAGCGCGGTCTCAGCGTGACGATGCAGAAGTTCGATCCGTACATCAACGTCGATCCCGGCACGATGTCGCCGTTCCAGCACGGCGAGGTGTTCGTGACCGATGACGGCGCCGAAACCGACCTCGATCTGGGGCACTACGAGCGGTTCATCGACCGGTCGCTCTCGCAGCAGAACAACATCACTACCGGCCGGATCTACCAGACGGTGATCAACAAGGAGCGCCGGGGCGAGTACCTCGGGTCCACGGTGCAGGTGATCCCGCATATCACCGACGAGATCAAGAACGCCATCCGCCGCACCGCGCCCGGCCACGACGTCGTGATCACCGAGATCGGCGGCACCGTGGGCGACATCGAGTCGCTGCCGTTTCTCGAGGCCATCCGCCAGTTCCGCCAGGAGGTGGGCCGCGACAACGCGATCTTCATCCACCTCACGCTGGTGCCGTTCATCGCCGCGGCCGGCGAGCTCAAGACCAAGCCGACCCAGCACTCGGTGCGCGATCTCATGCAGATCGGAATCCAGCCCGACATCCTGATCTGCCGGAGCGAGCAGCCCATCTCCGCCGACATCAAGCGCAAGATCGCGCTTTTCTGCAACGTGGACTTCGGCTGCGTCATCGAGAGCCCCGACGTGCGCTCCATCTACGAGATCCCGCTCCGGTTTCACGACCAGGGCTTCGACGCGGTGGTGTGCGAGCGGCTCCGGCTCGAGACCAGGGAGCCCGATCTCCGGCCCTGGAAGCAGATGACCGAGCGAATCCTGCACCCCACCCACCGGGTGCGGATCGCGGTGGTGGGGAAGTACACCGCGCTCCACGACGCGTACAAGTCGGTGAGCGAGGCGCTCACCCACGGGGGGATCCCGCACGACGCGCGAGTGGAGGTCGAGTGGATCCCGAGCGACCGGTTTTCCGACCAAGCGGCCGCTGGACGGCTGCTGGGCCAGTACGACGGCCTGCTCATTCCCGGCGGGTTCGGCGAGCGCGGGGTGGACGGCATGCTGGAAGCGGTGCGCTGGGCCCGCGAGAACGGCCTGCCGTTCTTCGGTATCTGCCTCGGCCTCCAGGTCGCGATCATCGAGTTCGCCCGCAATGTGTGCGGGATGCCCGAGACCAACAGCACCGAGTTCGAGCCCGACTGCCCTACGCCGGTCATCGCGCTCATGCAGTCCCAGCGCGACGTGAGCAATCTGGGCGGCACCATGCGGCTGGGCGCCTACACCGCGCGGCTCCGGCCCGGCTCACGGGTGGCACAGGCCTATGGCAGCCAGGAGATCAGCGAGCGCCACCGGCACCGGTGGGAGGTCAGCAACGCGTACCGCGATGTGCTGGCCGAGTACGGGCTTCGGCTCTCGGGCCAGTCGCCGGACGGTGGACTGGTCGAGACCATCGAGCTGCCCGACCACGCCTGGTACATCGGCTGCCAGTTCCATCCCGAGCTCAAATCCCGACCCACCCGGCCGCATCCGCTGTTTGCCGGGTTCATCGGCGCGGCGCTGAGGCACCAGGGCGGGTCGTCGGCCCCGCTGCCCAAGGAGCTCGCCGAGATCGTGCGCTGATGGGTCAAGGCTGGAGCTTCGCGCGCGCGCCGTTTCTGATCGCGGGCCCATGCGTGATCGAGCCGGGCGACGTGCTCCCGCGGGTGGCCGAAGCGCTGGCCGGCATCAGCCGGCGGCGGGGCGTGCCGGTGTGCTTCAAAGCCAGCTTCGACAAGGCCAATCGGGCGCGCGGCACCGCCCCGCGGGGGCCGGGCATGGAGGAGGGCCTGCGCGTGCTCGAGCGAGTGCGCGCGGCTAGCGGCCTCCCGGTGCTCACCGACATCCACCAGCCGGACCAGGCGGCGCCCGCGGCCGAAGTGGCCGACGCGCTCCAGATTCCCGCGTTTCTCTGCCGCCAAACCGACCTGCTGGTGGCCGCCGGCCGCACCGGGCGTCCGGTGAACGTCAAGAAAGGCCAGTGGATGCAGGCGGACGCCATGGCCGGAGCGCTGGACAAGGTGCGGAGCGGCGGCAGCACCGACGTCGCCGTCACCGAGCGGGGCACCTTCTTCGGCTACGGTGACCTCGTGGTGGACATGCGGAACTTCGCGCGCCTTCGCTCGGCGACCGCGGCGCCGGTGGTGTTCGACGCCACCCATGCGGTGCAGCAGCCGGGGCAGGGGGCCGAGGGTACCAGTGGCGGCCAGCGCGAACACATTCCCGCGCTCCTCGCCGCGGCGGCCGTGGCCGGCGCCGATGGGTTCTTCCTGGAGACCCATCCCGAGCCCGCCCGCGCGCTGAGCGATGCCGCCACGCAGTGGCCCCTCGACCGGCTCGACGAGCTGCTGGGGCGCACGCTCGAGCTGTGGGCTCGCGCGCATGATTGACGCGGCGCTGGCCTCGCGGATCCGTCTGCTCGCGCTGGACGTCGACGGCGTGCTGACCGACAACGGCATCTACGTGGGCCCGGTGGACGGGCAGCCGGTCGAGCTCAAGCGATTCCACATCCAGGACGGGCTGGGGCAGGTACTCATGCGCACGGCGGGCATTCCGGTCGTCTGGGTGAGCGGCCGGCACTCGGAGGCCACCACGGCGCGGGCGCGCGAGCTCCGCGTGGATGAGGTGCTCCAGGTGCCCGGCCCCGACAAGCTGGAGGCGCTCGGCGCGCTGCTCGCGCGGCGCGGCATCGGCTGGGCCGACGCCGCCTTCATGGGCGACGATCTGGCCGACCTGCAGGTGCTCCGCCGGGTGGGCTTGCCGGTCGCTCCCGCCAACGCGGTGGACGAGGTCAAGGCGGTTGCCCGGTACGTGACCCGTGCGCCCGGTGGCCACGGCGCCGTTCGCGAGGCCATCGAGGCCCTGCTCAAGGCCCGCGGGCTGTGGGCCGAGCTGCTCGAGCGCTACTTCACCGAGCAGGCGATTCGTGCCGTTTGAGCCGTCCGCGCTGGTCGAGCTGGGACGCCGCGTGCTCGAGGTCGAGGCGGCCGCAGTGCGGACCGCCGGCACCCGGCTGGACGGCGGCTTCGCGCGGGCGGTGCAGCTCCTGGCTGCCGCCTCGGGCCGGGTCATCGTCTCGGGTGTCGGCAAGTCGGGGCTCATCGCCCGCAAGCTCGCGGCAACCCTGACCTCGACCGGCACGGCGGCGACCTATCTCCACCCGGTGGACTCGCTCCACGGCGATCTCGGGCTGGTAGGACGGAGCGACGTCGCCATTCTCCTGAGCAAGAGCGGCGAGTCGGAGGATCTGTTCGGGCTGGCCGGGTCGCTGCAGCGCATGGGCGTGCCGATCATCGCGATCACCGGCGGTCCCCAATCGTCGCTCGGACGGGTGGCCGCGGTGACGCTCGACGCGACGGTTGCGGAGGAGGCCTGCCCTCACGATCTCGCCCCGACCACGAGCACCACCGTGGCGCTGGCGCTGGGCGATGCGCTCGCGGTGGCGCTGCTGCAGGTGAAAGGGTTCCGGCGCGAGGACTTCGCGGCGCTACACCCGGGCGGGTCGCTGGGCCGGAAGCTCCTGCTCCGGGTGCGGGACGTCATGGTGCACCCGGGACACGTGCTGGCCCCGGGCGCCACGATGCGGCAGGCGGTGGTGAGTCTGGCGCACGACCGCGGGCTGGCGCTGGTGATCGACCAGGGGCGGCTGGCGGGCGTTCTCACCACCGGCGATCTCACCCGGATGGCCGAGCGGGATCCCGGCTTCCTCGAGCGGCCGGTGGGCAGCGTGATGACCCGCACGCCCAGGACCGCGGCACCGGACGAGCTCGCGGCCGCCGCGGTGGGCACCATGGAACGGCACGGTGTGATCGCGCTCCCGGTGCTGGACGACTCGGGCGCCGTAGTCGGCGCGGTGCACCTGCACGACCTCATGCGCGCGGGCGCCGTGTGATGCGGGAGCGGCGGACGTGGGGCGGGGCGGGCTGGCTGGTGCTGGGTGGTGTGGTGCTGGTGCTCGCCTGCGAGGATCCCGGGGCCAAGCCGGTCACCACGGTGCAGGCCACCGACAGCGCCGATCAGGTGCTCGAAGGATTCTCCCACTGGGTCACCAAGGATGGGATCCGGCGCAGTGAGGTGCAGGCGGACACCGCCTACTTTTATGAGAGCAGCCAGGTGACGCAGCTGCGGCATGTTCGGGTCGTGTTCTACGACCTCAACGGGAAAGAGAGCTCGACGCTCACGGCCCAGGCCGGCACCTACCGTTGGCAGGATGGCTCCATGCAGGCCAACGGGAAGGTGGTGGTCATCTCGCCCGACGGGCGCAAGCTGCAGACCGACACGCTCAAGTACGACAACGCCACCAACACCATCTCGACCAATACGCACTTCATCATGGACCGCGGGACCGATCATCTGGAGGGTGAGAGCTTCCGGTCCGATCCGGACTTCAAGAACGTGGTGACCAATAAACCGGTCGGCCGCGCAGGGGACGGTCTGCTGCTCCCGGGCCAGGGAGAGCCGTCGCCATGATGGCGATCCGCCGGGCGCCGGCCATCGCGCTGCTCGGGCTCCTGTGCGGCGCGGTCCCACGGGTGCTGGCGGGCCAGGTGCCCGCCGGCAAGCCACCCGCCGGCAAGCCACCCGCCGGCAAGCCACCCGCCGGCAAGCCGCCCGCCGGCAAGCCGCCGGCGGCCAAGCCCGCGGCGAAGGATACGACCCGGCGCCCGGCCGCCGCGTCCAAGCCGGTCCCGGCCGGGCAGAAGTGCGTGTTTCAGATCGACAACGTGGACCGCCAGGGCGCCGTCAACGAAACGCCGGCCGGCACCAACTACTTCGCCGGGGGCAACGTCCAGCTGAGCTGTCGGGGCACCCAGATCTCGATGCGGAGCGACAGCGTGGCGGCGTATGCCGGCAACGTGGTCCAGTTCATCGGCCACGTGCAGTACCGCGACTCGTCGCTCACGATGGACGCCGATCGCGGGACCTACTACAAGGCCGGCGAGCGGTGGGAAGCCCGGGGCAACGTCCAGACCCGAAACCTGGTCACGGGCTCGACCCTGGCCGGACCATCGCTGGACTACTATCGCGTGGTGAAGGGAGTGCGGGATACGCTCGAGATGTATGCCGTCGGCCGGCCCACGATCAACTACGTCGAGTCCGACAGCGCGGCCGGGCGCAAGCTCGAGCCGTACGTCATCGTCGCCGATCGGGTGCGATTCCACGGCAACGACCGGATCTGGGCCGGGGGCAAGGTGACCATCGACCGCAGCGACTTCGCGGCGCGCAGCGACTCGATGCGGCTCGACAACGGCGCCGGCAGCGACGGCACGCTGATCGGCGGCGAGCCCGTGCTCCATGGCATCGGCGCCGACAGCTTCCGGCTCGCCGGCAAGCGGATCGACCTGGCCCTCGCGCAGCGCGAGCTGAGCAAGGTGGTGGCCAAGGGCGACGGCCACGCGGTGAACCGCGACTGGGATCTCACCGCCGACACCATCGCCATCGACCTCAAGGCCCGGAAGATCGAGCGCACGCTTGCCTGGGGCACCGCCACGCGGCCGTACGCCGTCTCGACGAGCTACGCCATGCGGGCGGATTCGCTCGCGCTGGACTCTCCCGGCCAATTGCTGCAGGAGGTGCGAGGTTTCCGCAAGGCGTGGCTCGGCGGCACGGTGGATTCGGTCACCAAGGACCGCGACTGGATGAAGGGTGACACGGTCATCGCGCACTTTACT
>Ga0308175_100000752_pt1 | contig 21540 bp, 20 predicted proteins | sample PhyCR1_3_FD_203893 | JGI IMG/M metagenome (GOLD analysis project Ga0308175, IMG submission 203893) | Soil microbial communities from UC Gill Tract Community Farm, Albany, California, United States - DLSLS.C.R1 | ecosystem: Environmental > Terrestrial > Soil > Agricultural land | place: USA...
AGCCGGTCGCCGAGGTATTTCGGCAGCCAGACGCCCCTGCCACCGACCGCGCCGGGCAGTGTGGTGATGTGGTCGACCGCGCCGGCCCGGTACGCCAGCCGGGAGCTCGGCTGCTGCACGACCTCGCCTCCGGCGCCGACCGTGTAGAGGTTCGTGGCCAGCACGGACAGCACCGGCGGGGCGAGGCCGGCGCCGGTCATCGCCGCCGGGACCCGGCGGTTGAGGTCCGCCAGCCGGCCGGCGTCGTCGTTCCGCTTGACCGCGGCGGTGCCGGCGCTGGCGCACTGCTGCCCGAGCAGCCGCTGCAGCGCCGCCGACGACGCCGAGGACAGGAACAGCGGCGCCGAGGCGGCCGCGCAGGCCAGGATCGCCGCCGCGGCGACGACCGCGAGCAGGACCGCCGGCTGGCCGAACGGGAGCAGCGGTGCCCGCCGCCACGGAGGCAGTAGCAGCACGCCGCCGGCGGTCCGCGGCCGCGCCGGCACTCCGGCGTCGGCCGCCATCGGCGGCAGCGGGGTGGCGGCGGACCCGGCCGCACCTCCGCCCCGGCCAACCGGTCGAGGACGCCATCCCCCGACGACCGCGGGGCGCGGCGGGCGTGGGTGGTCGGCACGGGGTCACCGTAGGGCGAATCGGGCGGGGTCCGTCCGGCTCGTGACCGGATCGTGAGGGCGGGGGCGCCCGGCCGGACGGCGCCGCCTACGCTGGGGCGGTGCAGCTGCCCCGAGCCTCCGACGTGCTGGTCCGCCGGCTGGCGGTCGCGTCGGTGGTCGCCAACGCCGGCATCGTCGTCACCGGCGGCGTGGTCCGGCTGACCGGCTCCGGGCTCGGCTGCCCGACCTGGCCCAACTGCACGTCCGACTCGCTCGTGCCGACCTCCGAATACGCGCAGCACGGGGCGATCGAGTTCACCAACCGGATGCTCACGGTCGTGCTGACCGCGGTCGTGCTGGCGACGCTGCTGGCCGTGCTGCGCTCGGACCGCCGCGACCTCACCCCGTTCGCTGTGGCCGCGTTCGTCGGCATCCCCGCGCAGGCCGTGCTCGGCGGCATCACCGTGCTGACCGGGCTGAACCCGTGGACGGTCGCCGCGCACTTCCTGCTGTCCATGGTGATCCTGGCGATCACCACGACGATGGCCACCCGGGCATACCAGCCGCCGGGGCCGGCCCGGGTGATCGTCAACCCGAGCCTGGTCACGCTGATCCGGGTGCTGGTCGGGGTGACCGCCGTGGTGCTCGTGCTCGGCACGGTGGTCACCGGCAGCGGCCCGCACGCCGGCGACGTGGACGTGCCGCGCACCGGATTCGACCCGGAGACGGTCAGCCAGCTGCACGCCGACGCGGTGATGCTGCTGCTCGGGCTGACCGCCGCGACCCTGCTGTGGCTGCGCGGCTCGAAGGCCCCGCCGGCGGCGATCAGGGCGGCGGCCGTGCTGCTCGTCGTCGAGCTGGCCCAGGGCCTGATCGGGTTCGTGCAGTACTTCACCGGCCTGCCGGTGCTGCTGGTCGGCTTCCACCTGCTCGGCGCCTGCCTGGTCTGGATCGCCGCGCTGCGGCTGCTGCTGGCGACCTCGACCCGGCTGCCGGCACCCGCGACCCTCCCTGTCACCGCCGTCACCGAGCAGTACGTGGCGGGCTGAGGCGCCCTGCGGGACCATCGGCGCGTGTCCGACACCGAGCAGGTTCCCGCCGGGCCCGGCCCCGCCGGAACCAGTCCCACCACGACCGCCACCGCCGCGTCGATCGAACGCAACGGCATCAACGTCATCGCCGAGAGCGAGCGCAAGGGCAAGCCGGCCGACCTGTTCTGGCCGTGGTTCGCCGCCAACATCTCCGTGCTCGGGGTCGCCTACGGCGCCTTCGTGCTCGGGTTCGGGGTGTCGTTCTGGCAGGGCGTGATCGCCGGCGTGGTCGGCGTGATCGTGTCGTTCGCGCTCTGCGGCTGGGTGGCGCTGGCCGGCAAGCGCGGCTCCGCGCCGACCATGGTGCTGTCCCGGGCGGCCTTCGGCGTCCGCGGCAACCGGCTGCCGAGCGCGCTGTCCTGGCTGCTCACCGTCGGCTGGGAGACCGTGCTGGTCATCCTGGCCACCCTGGCCACCGCAACCGTGCTGGACCGGCTCGGCTGGGGCGGCGGCACCGGCACCAAGATCGTCGCGATGGTGGTCGTCGCCGGCATCACGATCGTCGCCGGCGTGCTCGGCTTCGAGTTCATCATGCGGCTGCAGACCTGGATCACCGTCCTCACCGCCGCGCTCACGGTCGTGTACGTGATCCTGTCCGCCGACACCATCTCCTGGTCCACGGTCAGCGCGATCCCGGCCGGCTCGACCCAGGCGTTCATCGGCGCGCTGGTGTTCGTCATGACCGGCTTCGGGCTCGGCTGGGTCAACGCCGCCGCGGACTACTCGCGCTACCTGCCCCGCCGGTCGTCGACCCGCGGCGTGTTCGGCTGGACCACGTTCGGCGGCGCGCTCGGGCCGGCCGTGCTCATAGTCTTCGGCCTGCTGCTGGCCGGCTCGTCCCAGCAGTTGTCCCAGGACATCGGCTCCGACCCGATCGGCGCGCTGGCCGAGGTGCTGCCGACCTGGTTCCTGGTGCCGTTCGCGATCGTGGCCGTGCTCGGTCTGATGGGCGGCGCGGTGCTGGACATCTACTCGTCCGGGCTGTCCCTGCTGGCGGCCGGCGTCCGGATCCCGCGACACCTCGCCGCGCTCGTCGACGGCGTCATCATGGTGATCGGCACGATCTACGTGGTCTTCGCCGCGGACGACTTCATCGGTCCGTTCCAGGGCTTCCTCATCACGCTCGGGGTGCCGATCGCGGCCTGGTGCGGGGTGCTGCTGTCCGACATCGCGCTGCGCCGGCGGGACTACGCCGAGGCCGAGCTGTTCACCCCCACCGGCCGGTACGGCGACGTGCGGTGGGACGCGATAGGGCTGGTCGTGCTCGGCACCGTGCTCGGCTGGGGGCTGGTCACCAACACCTTCGCCGGCTGGCTGGACTGGCAGGGCTACCTGCTGGGCCCGTTCGGGCTCGGCGGCAAGGACGGCGCCTGGGCGTTCGCGAACCTCGGCGTGCTGGTCGCGCTGGCGGTCGGGCTGCTCGGCACGCTGCTGACGGCGCGCGGGCGGATCCGGGCGCAGGAGGCGGTCGCGGCCTGAGCCGCCGCGGACGGCCTACCGACGGACGACCGGCGGACGACCGGCGGACGACCCGGCGGCCGACCGGTGGCCGACCGGCGGACGACCCGGCGGACTACGGGCGGACGACGGTGCGGATCGCGCCGGCCAACCGGTCGGCCGCGCCCGGCGCGGAGGACAGCCACAGCGACGGCTCGGTGAGCTCGAGCTCGATCACCACCGGGTGGCCGGCCTCGTCGGGCAGCAGGTCGACCCGGGCGTAGAGCAGCCGCGTCGGTCCGCCCGGCACGGCGGCCAGCGCCCGGGCGGCGACCTCGCGCTCGGCCGGCGTCGGCTGCCGGGCGGCGACCTCCTCCGGCCGGAACAGCGCGTCGGTCTCGGCCGACTCGCCGGCGCGCAGGATCGCCTCCTTGCGGAAGCCGTGGCTGTAGCCGCCGCCGACGTGCACGAGCATCGACTCGCCGGCGGTGTCCACCCCTGACAGGTACGGCTGGACCATGACCGGCCGGCCGGCGGCGAGCAGCCGGTCGGCGTGCGCCCTCGCCTTGTCGTGCTCGTCCGGGCCGTACCTGGCAGTGTCCTGGGAGCCGGCGCTGACCGTCGGCTTGACCACGACCTCGGGCCAGTCCGGCCAGTCGACCGGCGTGCCGGGAGCGAGCCACGCGGTCGGCACCACCGGCACGCCGGCCTCGGTCAGGTCCCGCAGGTAGGTCTTGTCGGTGTTCCAGGCGACTACGTCGGCCGGGTTGGCCAGCCGCGGCACGCTCGCCGCCCAGGCCGCAAAGTCGTCCCGGCGGGGCGCATAGTCCCAGGTCGCCCGGATCACCACCAGGTCGTACGAGTCCCAGTCGACGGCCGGGTCGTCCCAGATCCGCCACTCGGCGTCCAGCCCGGCGGCGGAGCAGGCGGCCAGCAGCGGCCCCGAGTCCTCGTCCCCCGCCGGCAGCTGCCGGCAGGTGGCCAGCGCGATCCGTGGCACCCGCCGGGCCGGCCCCGCCTTCCGCCCGAGGCCCGGCACGCTCAGTGCACCAGGGCGTCGACGGCCACCCCGACGAACAGGATCGCCAGGTAGGAGTTGGAGAGGTGGAACACCGGCAACGTCTTGGCCTGCGCCCCCCGCGTGACCCGCGCCAGCAGGCGGTGCGCGGCGACCAGGAACCAGGCGCCGGCACCCACCGCGACCGCCCCGTACACCCAGGAGGTGGCCAGCGGCCAGAGCAGCAGCGAGGTCGCGACGGTGAGCCAGGTGTAGGCGACGATCCGGCGGGCCACCTGCACCGGCGTGGCGACCACCGGCAGCATCGGCACCCCGGCCCGGGCGTAGTCGTCCTTGAACCGCATGGCCAGCGCCCAGAAGTGGGGCGGGGTCCAGAAGAACACGATGCCGAACAGCACCACCGGCGCCCAGGCCAGCGAGCCGGTCACCGCGGCCCAGCCGATGAGCACCGGCATGCAGCCGGCGGCGCCGCCCCAGACGATGTTCTGCGCGGTCCGGCGCTTGAGCACCAGCGTGTAGACCAGGACGTAGAACAGGATCGCGACGGCGGTCAGCACGGCCGGCAGCCAGCCGGTGCTGAGCATGATCGCGATCGAGACCGCGCCGAGCGCGATGCCGAAGACGAGCGCGGCCCGCGGCGAGACCGCGTGCCGGGCCAGCGGGCGGGCCACCGTGCGCCGCATCACCGCGTCGATGTCCCGGTCGAGGTAGCAGTTCAGCGCGTTGGCGCTGCCGGCGGCCAGCGAGCCGCCGATCATGGTCGCCAGCACGGTGGTCAGCGGCGGCAGCCCGCCGGCGGCCAGGATCATCGCCGGCAGCGTCGTGACCAGCAGCAGCTCGACGATGCGCGGCTTGGTCAGCGCCACGTACGCGCGCAGCACCGCGAGCCGGCGGCCACGGCGGGCGGAGCGCTCGGCCGGCACGTCGATCGGCTTCGGCGCGGACGGCACCGTCGGACGCCGCGCCGATCCCTGAGCCCCCGGCAGCACCTGCGTCACGCGAAGCACTGTACGCACCGCAGTGTCGGAACGGGGTCTCCGGGGTACGTGCCGGGCGGGAGGGCGACCGGCCGGCCGATCCCGGGCAGGGCCGTCCGCGGTCCGCCCGTCGCGGGGATGCGTCGGGCGGTCGCAGGACTACGCTCGGCGGTGATCACATTCCGCCTCCGCCCGCCCGCTGGACAGCCCGCCGCCGGGGCGGGCCGGCAGGGTCCCGCCCGTACGCAGAGGAGCATCCCGCGTGAACGACAGTTCCGAGCAGCCGGCCCCTGGGGCCGACGCCGCCGAGCCCGTCGAGCAGGCGCCCGCGCCGGCGCCGGAGCAGCCCGCGGAAGCCCGACCTCCCGTCTATCCCGAGGGCTGGACCGACGAGGACAGCCGCATCGTCGACATGATCCGCACGCTGGCGATGGACGCGGTGCAGAAGACCGGCAACGGCCACCCGGGCACGGCGATGAGCCTGGCGCCGGTCGCGTACACGCTGTTCCACCGGATCATGCGGCACGACCCGGCCGACCCGAACTGGCTGGGCCGCGACCGGTTCGTGCTGTCCGCCGGGCACTCCAGCCTCACCCTCTACATCCAGCTCTACCTGTCCGGCTACGGGCTGGAGCTCGACGACCTCAAGGCGCTGCGGACCTGGGGCTCGCTGACCCCGGGCCATCCCGAGCACGGGCACACCGCCGGCGTGGAGACCACCACCGGGCCGCTCGGCCAGGGCGTCGGCAACGCGGTCGGCTTCGCGATGGCGGCCCGGCGCGAGCGCGGCCTGCTCGACCCCGACGCCGCCCCGGGCGAGAGCGTCTTCGACCACCGCATCTTCGTGATCTGCTCGGACGGCGACATGGAGGAGGGCGTCTCCGGCGAGGCGTCCTCGCTGGCCGGCCACCAGAAGCTCGGCAGCCTCACGATGATCTACGACGACAACAAGATCTCCATCGAGGACGACACGACCATCGCGCTGAGCGAGGACGTCGGCCTGCGCTACGAGGCGTACGGCTGGCACGTGCAGACCATCGACTGGCGCCGGTCCGACGGGACGTACGTCGAGGACGTGGCCGCGCTGGAGCAGGCGCTGAAGGCGGCCGAGGCGGAGACCGAGCGGCCGTCGTTCATCCGGCTGCGCACGATCATCGCCTGGCCGGCGCCGGACGCGCAGAACACCGGGAAGGCGCACGGCGCCGCCCTCGGCGCCGACGAGGTCGCGGCGACCAAGAAGGTGCTCGGCCTCGACCCGGACAAGACCTTCGACGTCGACCCGGAACTGCTCGCGCACGCGCGCGAGGTGCGCGCCCGCGGCCAGGCCGAGCACGCGGCCTGGAACACCAGGTTCGAGACCTGGTCGGCGGCCGAGCCGGAGCGCCGGCAGCTGCTCGACCGGCTGCGCAGCCGGACGCTGCCGGCCGGCTGGACCGACGCGCTGCCGACGTTCGACCCCGACCCCAAGGGGATGGCCACCCGCAAGGCGTCCGGCGGCGTGCTGGACGCGATCGTGCCGGTGCTGCCGGAGCTCTGGGGCGGGTCGGCCGACCTGGCCGAGTCGAACAACACGACGCCCAAGGGCGAGCCGTCGTTCATCCCGACCGAGCACCAGACCAAGGAGTTCCCCGGCGGGCCGTACGGGCGGGTGCTGCACTTCGGCATCCGCGAGCACGCGATGGGCTCGATCATGAACGGGATCACCCTGCACGGGCTGACCCGGGTATACGGCGGCACGTTCCTGGTCTTCAGCGACTACATGCGCCCGGCCGTCCGGCTGGCCGCGCTGATGAAGCTGCCGGTCACGTACGTGTGGACGCACGACTCGATCGGGCTCGGCGAGGACGGCCCGACCCACCAGCCGATCGAGCACCTGGCCGCGCTGCGCGCGATCCCCGGTCTCGACGTGGTCCGCCCGGCCGACGCGAACGAGACCGTGGTGGCCTGGAAGACGGTCCTCGAGCACACCGACCGGCCGGCCGGGCTGTGCCTCACCCGGCAGAACGTGCCGACCTTCGACCGCTCCCCCAGCTCGCCCGACGGCACCACCGGCGCGGCCTCCGGCGCCGCCCGTGGCGGGTACGTGCTGGCCGAGGCGGCCGCGAAGCCGATGCCGGACGTGATCATCATCGCCACCGGGTCGGAGGTCTGGCTGGCGGTCGAGGCCAGGAAGCGGCTGGAGGCGGACGGCGTTGCTACTCGTGTGGTGTCCATGCCGTGCCGGGAATGGTTCTTCGAGCAGGACGTCGCATACCAGCAGGCGGTGCTGCCGACGGGCGTGAAGGCCAGGGTGAGCGTCGAGGCTGCGGTGGCGATGGGCTGGCGGGACCTGATCGGTGACGCCGGCGAGTCCGTCAGCATCGAGCACTTCGGTGCGAGCGCCGCCTACACCACGCTGTTCGAACAGTTCGGCTTCACGCCGGACCACGTGGTGGCCGCGGCCCACGCCAGCCTCGAGAGGGCGGGCCGGATCACGGGTACCACCACCGGAAACTGAGGAGGACCCCATGAGCGACACGCTCGCCGACCTCTCCGCCGCCGGGGTGGCGGTCTGGCTGGACGACCTGTCCCGGGAGCGGCTGCGCACCGGCAACCTGCAGCGGCTCATCGACGAGAAGCACGTGGTCGGGGTGACGACCAACCCGACGATCTTCCAGAAGGCGATGGCCCAGGGCGACGCGTACGACGAGCAGCTCGCCGAGCTGGCGCTGCGCAAGGCCGACGTGGGCGAGGCGATGCACGAGCTGACCGCGTACGACGTGCGCTGGGCCTGCGACGTGCTGCGACCGGTCTACGACCGGACCGACGGCGTCGACGGCCGGGTGTCGATCGAGGTCGACCCGCGGCTCGCCCACGACACCCCCACGACCGTGGCCGAGGCCAAGGCGCTGTGGTGGCTGGTCGACCGGCCCAACCTGTTCATCAAGATCCCGGCCACCCGGGAGGGCATCGCGGCGATCACCGAGACGCTCGCGCTCGGCATCAGCGTCAACGTGACGCTGATCTTCTCGCTGGCCCGGTACGACGAGGTGATGGACGCGTTCCTGGCCGGCATGGAGAAGGCCAAGGCCAACGGCCACGACCTGACCAGGCTGGCGTCGGTGGCGTCGTTCTTCGTCTCCCGCAACGACACCGAGACCGACCAGCGGCTGGACAAGATCGGCAGCGAGGAGGCGAAGGCGCTGCGCGGGACCGCCGCGATCGCCAACGCCCGGCTCGCGTACGAGCGGTACGAGAAGGTCTTCGCCAGCGACCGGTGGAAGGCGCTCGCGGCCGCCGGGGCGAAGCCGCAGCGGCCGCTGTGGGCCTCGACCGGCGTGAAGGACCCCGCGTACGAGGACACCCGGTACGTGATCGAGCTGGTCGCGCCGGGCGTGGTCAACACGATGCCGGAGGCCACCCTGGACGCGGTCGCCGACCACGGCCAGCTGCGCGGCGACACGGTCACCACCATGTACGAGCAGGCCCACCAGATCGAGCAGCGGCTGGCCGCCATCGGCGTCGACTACGACGACGTCGTGCAGACCCTCGAGGACGAGGGCGTGAAGAAGTTCGAGGACTCGTTCGCCGAGATGGCCAAGCAGGTGGCCGACTCGCTGAGGGCCGCCGGGGACGGATCGGCCTGATGATCGACCCGTCCGTCCCGGCCGCCGCCGGCGGGAGACCGGCGGCGGCCGGAGCGGGCACTCGCCCGGTGCGGTCCCACGCTGCTACACCTGCATCTGACCGACCGCACCACCGGTCTCGGACAGTTGCTGGAGGCCATGCCGTGACAGACCCGATCCTCGGCGAGGAGCGCCGGCCGAACCCGCTGCGCGACCCGCGGGACCGCCGGCTGCCCCGGGTGCCCGAACCCTGCGCGCTGGTCGTGTTCGGCATCACCGGCGACCTGGCCCGCAAGAAGCTGCTGCCGGCCGTCTACGACCTGCACAGCCGGGGGCTGCTGCCCACCGACTTCGTGCTGGTCGGGTTCGCCCGGCGGGACTGGGACGACGGCGACTTCGAGGACATGTCCCGCGAGTCCGCGCGCAAGGGCGCCCGCACGCCGTGGCGGGAAGAGGTCTGGTCGCGGCTGGCCGGCAACATCCGGTTCGTGCCCGGCTCGTTCGACGACGACAACGCCTTCGACACGCTCTCGACGTGCATCGACGAGATGCGCGACTCGCACGGGATCAAGGGCAACGCGGCGTTCTACCTGTCGATCCCGCCCTCGGCGTTCCCGGTCGTGCTCAAGCAGCTGCAGCGGACCGGGATGGCCGACAACGACAAGTCCGGCGGCTGGCGCCGGGTCGTGGTGGAGAAGCCGTTCGGCTACGACCTCGAGTCCTCCCGCGAGCTCAACGACCTCGTCGACGACGTGTTCACGCCGCAGGACGTGTTCCGGATCGACCACTACCTCGGCAAGGAGACCGTCCAGAACATCCTCGCCCTGCGGTTCGCCAACCAGCTGTTCGAGCCGGTGTGGAACTCCAACTTCGTCGACTCGGTGCAGATCACGATGGCCGAGGACGTCGGCATCGGCACCAGGGCCGGCTTCTACGACCAGACCGGCGCCGCCCGCGACGTGCTGCAGAACCACGTGCTCCAGCTGCTCGCGCTGGTCGGCATGGAGGAGCCGGTCGAGTTCACCGCGGACGCGATCCGGACCGAGAAGCTCAAGGTGCTGCGGGCGATCACGCTGCCCGACCCGCTGGCCGATGGCGCGATCCGCGGCCAGTACACGCAGGGCTGGCTGGCGGGCGAGCGGGTCGCCGGCTACCGGCAGGAGAAAGACGTCCCGCCCGACTCCACGACCGAGACGTACGCGGCGGTCCGGCTCGGCGTGGAGACCCGCCGCTGGGCCGGCGTGCCGTTCTACCTGCGCGCCGGCAAGCGGCTGCCGCGCCGGGTGACCGAGATCTCGATCATCTTCAAGAAGGCGCCGCACCTGCCGTTCTCCAAGACCGACACCGAGGAGCTCGGCAGCAACCAGCTGGTGATCCGGGTGCAGCCGGACGAGGGCGTCACACTGAAGTTCGGCTCGAAGGTGCCCGGCTCGCAAATGGAGGTCCGGGACGTCGCCATGGACTTCCTGTACGGGCAGTCGTTCACCGAGTCCTCGCCGGAGGCGTACGAGCGGCTGATCCTCGACGTGCTGCTCGGCGACGCGACGCTGTTCCCGCAGGCGGCCGAGGTGGAGGCGTCCTGGCGGGTGGTCGACCCGCTGGAGGACTTCTGGGCCGGCAAGGAGCCGGCGTTCTACCGGGCCGGTGAGTGGGGGCCCAAGGAGGCCGACGAGATGCTCGCCCGCGAGGGGCGCACCTGGAGGCGGCCATGACCACCCTGTGGGACACCACGGGAACCGCGGTCGTCACGGCGCTCGCCGCCGAGCGGCGCTCCGGCGGCGCGGTGATGTCCGGCCTGGCGCTGACCCTGGTCGTCGTCGTCGACGAGCGGGACGTGCTCGAGGCGGAGGCGGCGGCGACCACCGCCGCCTCCCGGCACCCGTGCCGGCTGCTGATCGTGATCCGCCGCCAGGTGGAGGCGCCGATCCCGCGGCTGGACGCGGAGGTCCTGGTCGGCGGCCGGCTCGGCCCCGGCGAGGCGGTGGTCATGCGGATGTACGGCCGGCTCTCGCTGCACGCCGAGTCCGTCGTGCTGCCGCTGCTGGCGCCGGACGCCCCGGTCGTCACCTGGTGGTACGGCTCGCCGCCCGACCTCATCGCGCACGACCCGCTCGGGGTGTCGGCCGACCGGCGGGTCACCGACGTGCTGCGGGCCGAGAACCCGGCGGCGGCGCTGCGGCAGCGGGCCGAGGACTACCGGCCCGGCGACACCGACCTGGCCTGGACCCGGACCACGCCGTGGCGGGCCGAGCTGGCCTCGGCGTTCGACACCGTGCGGTCCTCCGCCAAAGGGGCGGCCGTGGTCGGCCGGCGCGACGACCCGGCGGCACTGCTGCTGGCCGGCTGGCTGTCGGCCCGCCTGGGCTGCGAGGTGCCGGTCGAGCAGGCCGGCGGGCGGGCGCCCGGGGTCGGCGGGGTCGGCGTGTCCCGCGTCCGGGTGGAGCTGGCCGACGGCGGCCTGGTCGAGCTGACCCGCCGGGACGCCGGGTCGGTGGTGCTGTCCCGCACCGACCAGCCGGACAGCGACGTCGCGCTGCCCGAGCGCGACCTCGGTGACCTGCTCGCCGAGGAGGTGCGCCGGCTCGACGCCGACCAGCCGTACGCGGAGGCGCTCGGGGTGGCCACCGGCATACCGGGGCTGACCGAGCGGACGGACGAGCCGCGCACGCTGATCTGGGTCGACCCGATGCAGTCCAACGGCCAGCCGGTGGCGGCGCAGTCGTCGACGGGGTCGCCGGCGGAGGTCGCCTCCGCGGTGGCCGAGGACCCGGGCTCCGCGGCCTCGGCCGCCGAGGCCGAGGGGGCGCGGGCGAAGCTGGCCGTGGAACGCGACGCCACTCCCGGCCCGACACCCGAGGGTGCACCGGGGCCGCCGGCGGAACAGGAGCGGGAATGAGCACCGACGTCGTCGTGCACGCCACCGCGGATCTGCTGGCCAAGGCCGCGGCCGCCCGGCTGGTGACCCGGCTGGTGGACGCGCAGGCGGCCCGCGGGCTGGCCACGATCGTGCTCACCGGCGGGGGGGTCGGCGGGGCCGTGCTGCGCGAGCTGCGGGACAACCCGGCCCGGGACGCGGTCGACTGGGCCCGGGTGGAGATCTGGTGGGGCGACGAGCGCTGGCTGTCCGACGGCGACCCGGAGCGGAACGACAAGCAGGCACGGGACGCACTGCTGTCCTCGGTCCCGGTGGACCCGGCGCGGGTGCACCCGTTCCCGGCCGCCGACGGCCAGTATGCGGGTGACCCGGAGGCGGCCGCCGCCGCGTACGCGGCCGAGCTGGCCAAGGCGACCCGGCCGGAGGACCACGGCCCGGTGCCGCGGTTCGACGTGCTCATGCTCGGGGTCGGCGAGGAGGGGCACGTCGCGTCGATCTTCCCGGAGTCACCGGCCGCGTACGAGACCCGGTCGGTGGTGGCGGTGCGCGGCTGCCCGAAGCCGCCGCCGGTCCGGCTCACGCTCACCTTCCCGGCGATCGCCGCGGCGACCGACGTGTGGCTGATGACCGCCGGCGGGGAGAAGGCCGGAGCCGTCGCGCTGGCCCTCGGCGGGGCAGGCGCGATCCAGGTGCCGGCGGCCGGGGTGCACGGGCGGGCGCGCACGCTGTGGTTGCTCGACCGCGAGTCCGCGGCCAAGCTCCCACCCTCCGTCCTCCGCCTCCCGATCGGCTGACCGCCGCCGGCCCGCCCGCCTCACTCGACCATCGGACGTCCCCAGCCCGGCATGTGCGCTTGACCCAGCACTTGCTTTTTGCAAGTATCGCGTCGTGAGCTTCTTCGCGAACTTCCCGGTGGCCGACCTCGAACGCTCGAAGGCGTTCTTCACCGCCCTCGGCTGGGGCATCAACGAGGCCGTCACCGACGACAACGCCGCGTGCTTCGTCCTCGGCGACGGCGTGTACCTGATGGCGCTGCGCCGCGACTACTACGCGAACCTCGGCGACGGCAGCAAGCAGATCGGCGACCCGGCGACGACCTCGCTGGTCACCTTCGCGTTCGACTTCCCGACCCGTGCCGACGTCGACGCGTTCGTCGCGAAGGCGGAGGCCGCCGGCGCGAAACTCAACGGGACGGACGACTACGGCTTCATGTACCAGCGGCAGTTCGACGACCCCGACGGCAACCACTTCGCGCCGTTCTGGACCGACCCGGACGGCCCGCCCGCGGGGTGACGTCCGACGACGGGGACGGCCTGGCCGCGGCGCTCGAACTCGTGGGCCAGCGCTGGGCGCTCCTGGTCGTCCGCAGCCTCCTCGACGGCGCGAAGCGCTACGGCGACCTCCACCGCGAGCTCGGCGCACCCACGAACATCCTCGCCACCCGGCTGCGGGAACTGCAGGCGGCGGGCATCGTGTACCGGGTTCCGCTCGCCCACAACGTGCTCGCGTACGCCCTCACCGAGCGCGGGGCCGCACTCCGGGAGACCATCGACGCCCTGGCGCGGTGGGGCGAGGCAGCACAGCAGTGACACGGCCAGCGTCGGCGGATCCGGCGCCGGTCCGGTCGAGCCGAGCGGGCCGCGCGGGCCGCTCCGATCTGCAGCGAGGCGCCGGTTGTGCCGGCCGGCGTTCGCGGTGGCTCGGCGGTGCCCGGCGCCGACTCCTCACCGGGCGACTCCCCCACCGCCGCACCAGTCGGGGTCAGTCCGCTTCGACCGTGAGGCCCAGCTCGGCGGCGAGGCGGGGGGCGACCGTCACCGTCTGGTCGGCGGTGACGCGGGCGCCACGGAGGGTGGCCAGGCCGCGGGCGCCGCCGAGGCGGGACTCGCGCAGGTCGCAGCCGGCAGCCGCGGTCGCGGCGAACTCGGCGCCCTCGAACGTGCAGCCGGTGAAGACCACGGCGGACAGGTCACCGCCGATCATCGCCTCGGTGAACGTGCAGCCGTCGAAGACGACCAACCCGCGGACCCGGCTGATCCGCAGCGTGGCCGAGTCGAACCGGCCGCCGGCCACGTACACGTCCTGGCCGAGGTCGACCGACAGCCGCAGGCCGAGCGCCCGGCAATCGAGCAGCTCGACCTGGCGCATCGTGACGGCCTGCCAGACCGCGGCGGACAGGTCGCAGCGGCGCAGCACGCTGTCGACCAGGGTCAGCGGCGACCGCCGGGTCTCGGCCAGGTCGGCGCCGTCCAGCGCCACCCCGATCGCCATCTCCTCCGGCAGGATCTCCGCCGGCTCGGCGCCGCCGGACGGCCGGCGCAACCGGCGCTTCTCGCCCAGCTCCCGCCAGGCGGTGGTCACCGGCCGCGGCGGTTCCGCAGCTTGGCCAGCGCCTCCTCGAGGATCGCCTCGCCGTCGGCGTCGGTGCGACGCTCGCGCACGTACGCCAGGTGGGTCTTGTACGGCTCGTTGCGCGGTGCCGGCGGGGGCGCCTGCTCGCTGCGCCCGGCCGGGAGGCCGCAGCGCGGGCAGTCCCAGGTCTCGGGGACCGCGGCGTCCTCGGCGAACGCGGGACGCGTCTCGTGCCCGTTGGTGCACCAGAACGGCACCCGGCGCCGCGGCGCGGACTCTCCGCGCTCGGCCTCACCCATCGGCCCGGCCCCGACCCTGCTGCCCCGGATGGCGCTGCCACCAGCCACTGTGTCTGCTCTCCTCGACGAACGGTGAAGGCCCCGGACGTGCGTCCTGGGGTTGGGGAAGGGGATCTATCCGGCCTTGAGAAGCAGGCCGAGGCCCACGATGCAGATGGTCCAGACCGCCCCGCAGAAGAGAGTCAGCCGGTCAAGGTTCTTCTCAACCACCGAGGACCCGGACAATGACGAGGACACCGATCCGCCGAACAGCGACGAGAGGCCGCCGCCCTTGCCGCGGTGCAGGAGGATCAGCACCACCAGTAGCGAGCTGGCGATGATGAGCACGATCGACAGGCCGATGATCACCGGGTTGGGGTCCTTCGTTGGGGTTCAGTTGCCGAGGAGGTCAGCCTACTCGACTCCGAGCGATGCGAGATCGTAGCCGCGGTATGCGGGCTGGACATACGCGTTGCGCAACCGGGCGCTGCCGATGAGCACGGCGCGGTCCTCCACCAACGGAGCGTAGCCGGCCGTCTGCATCGCGGTGACCGCGACCTGGCGCCAGGAGGCGGTCGCCTGGACCGGGTCGAGGGTGGCGGTGGCGGCGTCGATGGCCTCCTCGTCGCCGGACAGCTCGGCGACGTTGGGGTTGGCCGAGCTCCGCACGCTGCGCCCGTCCACCAGCGGGTCGAGGAACGCGTACGGCGACGGGAAGTCGGCCGCCCACTCGCCCACGACCAGGCCGAGACCGTCGGCCCGGACGGTCGCCGGTGAGCCGGCGATCGAGGCCAGGAACGCGCCCCGCGGGTATTGCTTCGGCGTCGCGACGATGCCGACCCTGGCCAGCGAGCGGACCACGACGTCGGCGGCAACCTTGCCGCGGCCGTCGTTGACCGTGCCGAGCGTGGTCGTGAAGCCGCCCGGCTTTCCGCACAGCCCGAGCTCGCGCCTGGCCGCCACGAGGTCGCCCCGGTTGCCGACGCCCACCGGGTAGGGCGCGGTGGCCGGGTAGCCGGGCAGCACCCGCGGCCACAAGGTCGTCGCCAGCGACGCCGCGTACGGGCCGCCGAGGGCGTCCTTGACCGCCGCCTTGTCCAGCGCATACTGCACGGCGCGGCGGCAGTGCACGTCGCCGAGCGCGCCGACCGCGGACGGCATCGCGACGAACCGGACCGTGCCGGTGCTCGGGTCGTCGGTGCGAGCGGTGAGCGCGGGGTCGGCGAGCACCTTCGTCGCCGCGTCCTGCTGCAGGCCGCTTCCGGAGACGTCGGCGTCGGCGACGCCGGAGAGCACCCGGCGATCCCGCTCGGCCGGGACGATGTCCGTCTGTAGCACGACCTTGTCCGGCAGCGCGGTGCGGACGGGGTCGGTCGCCTTCGACCAGTAGCGGTTGCGGACGAACGTGATCGTGCCGTTGTCGACCACCGACGCGATCTGGTAGGGCCCGCTCGACAGGGGCTTGTCGCCGTACTTCGCCCCGGTGTCGGCGCGCTGCTCGACCGGGCTGGCGGCCGGCAGCGCGAGCACCAGGTCCCAGTCGGCGAACGGCCTGCTCAGCGTGAAGCGGATGGTGCGGGCGTCCGGGGTGGCGATGCTCTTCAGGCCGCGGCGGTCCGCGTACGGGCCGTCGTACGGGGTGGTCTTGTCGTCGAGCAGCTGCACGACCCAGTTCGGGCCGCCGGTGATGAGGTCGGAGGCGAACAGCCGCTCGATGCCGTATTTGACGTCGGCGCTGGTCAGCGGGTGGCCGTCCTGCCAGCGCAGGCCAGGGCGCAGAGTGTAGGTCCAGGTCCGGCCGCCGTCGGTGGTGCGGCCGGGCGCGGTGGCGAGGTCGGGGACGACGCGGGCGCCGGCCGGGCCGGGCCTGGGCGCGAACGCGACCAGCTGCCGGGTGTAGAGCCGCATGACGTTCCAGACACCCGGCGAGTAGGACCGCTGCGGGTCGAGGGAGTCGACCGCGCCGGTGACGACGGTGAGCGTGCCGCCGGGCTTGGTCGACGGCTGGCGCACCGCGGAGCTGCCGACGTCGAGCCCGCGCACGGTCGCCGGGTCGACCGCCGGGTCCTGGTCGCCGCGGCTGCACCCCGCCAGCCCCACCCCAGCCACCAGCGCCCCGACCAGCACGACCATCCCGAACCACGGCCGCCGCCGCATCCCGCGCCGGTGGCCGGCGCGGGCGCCGCTCACGCCACCGGCGGCCGACCGACCACCACCGGGCCGAGCGGCGGGCGGCGCACCGCCGGCCGGTCCACCGTCCGCCGAGGCCGCCGCGGGGGTGGCGGCCGGCGTGCCGCCGGCAGCTCGTCCGCGACCGCCGGGGGTCACTTCTCCTGGGCGGCCGGGAGGGCGGCCCGGCAGATGGCGGCGAACTGGTCGCCGTCGAGGCTGGCTCCGCCGACCAGCGCGCCGTCCACGTCGGCCTTGGCCATCAGCTCGGCCGCGTTGCCGGCCTTCACCGAGCCGCCGTAGAGGATCCGCACCCCGTCGGCGAGATCCCCCGAGTAACGCTCGGCAAGCACGGTGCGCAGCTCGCCGGACATCTCCTGGGCGTCGTCCGGCGTGGCGACCTGGCCGGTGCCGATCGCCCAGATCGGCTCGTATGCGACGACGAGGGACCGCGCCTGCTCGGCCGACACGTTCGCGAGCGCGGCGTTGAGCTGGGCCGAGCACTGCTGGACGTGACCGCCCGCGTCGCGCACGTGCTCCTGCTCGCCGACGCAGAGGATCGGGGTGACGCCGTTGCGGTAGGCCGCGGCCAGCTTGGCCGCCACGATCTCGTCGGTCTCGTGGTGGTATTGCCGGCGCTCCGAGTGGCCGACCGCCACGTAGGTGCAGCCGAGCTTGGCCAGCATCGGCCCGGACACGTCACCGGTGTAGGCGCCCTGGTCGTGCTCGGAGAGGTTCTGAGCGCCGTGGCCGAGCAGCAGCTTGTCGCCGTCGATCAGGGTCTGCACGCTGCGCACCGACGTGAACGGCGGCAGCACCACGACCTCGACCGCCTCCAGCTCGGTCTCCTTGAGGCTGAACGCGATCTTCTGCACGAGTGCGATCGCCTCGAGATGGGTCAGGTGCATCTTCCAGTTGCCGGCGACCAGCGGCCGGCGCCGGGGCTTCGCGGGACGGGCGGCCACGTCAGGACTCCAGCACGGCGACGCCCGGCAGGGTGCGGCCCTCGAGGTATTCCAGCGATGCGCCGCCGCCGGTCGAGATGTGGTCGAACCGGTCCTCGCCGATGCCGAGCTGGCGCACGGCCGCGGCCGAGTCGCCCCCGCCGACCACGGTGAACGCCCGGCTGTCGGCGATCGCCTCGCCCACGCCCTTGGTCCCGGACTGGAACGGGCCGAACTCGAACACTCCCATCGGGCCGTTCCAGAACACCGTGCCCGCGGCGGACACCACGCCGCCGAACGTGGCCACCGTCACCGGGCCCCCGTCCAGGCCCTCGAGGTCGGCCGGGATCTGGTCGGCGTCGACGACCCGGGTCTGCGCGTCCTCGCTGATCTCCGCGGCCACGACGACGTCCACCGGCAGCCCGATCCGGTCACCGTCCCGCTCCAGCAGTCGGCGACAGGTCTCGATGTGGTCGGGCTCCAGCAGCGAGTGACCGACCTCGTAGCCCTTGGCCGCGAGGAAGGTGTAGGCCATGCCGCCGCCGACCAGCAGCCGATCGACCTTCGGCAGCAGCGCCGAGATCACCCCCAGCTTGTCGGAGACCTTCGCACCGCCGAGGACCACCACGTAGGGCCGGCGCAGCTCCTCGCCGTGGCCCGCCAGCCGGGACAGCACCCGCAGTTCGCCGAGCAGCAGATCACCGGCGTATGCCGGGAGGCGGCGAGCGACGTCGTAGACGCTGGCGTGCTTACGGTGCACCGCGCCGAAGGCGTCGTCCACGTAGGCCCCGCGGTCGCCGGTCAGTGCGGCGAGCCGGTCGGCGAGCGCCTCGCGCTCGGCGTCGTCCTTGCTGGTCTCGCCCGGCTCGAAGCGGACGTTTTCCAGCAGCGCGACCTCGCCGTCGGCGAGCCTGTCCACGGTCGCCCTGGCGCTGTCGCCGACCGTGTCGGTGGCAGCGGCGACTCCGCCGCCGAGCAGCTGTCCGAGCCGCTCGGCCACCGGGCGCAGCCGGTAGTTCTCGTCCGGGGCACCCTTCGGCCGGCCGAGGTGCGCGGTCACGATCACCCGCGCCCCGCCGTCGGCCAGCCGCTTGAGGGTCGGCACCGAGGCGCGGATCCGACCGTCGTCGGTGATCCGGGTGCCGTCCAGCGGGACGTTGAGGTCGGACCGGACCAGCACCCGGCGACCCGACACCCCCTCGGCGAGCAGGTCGTCGAGCGTCTTCACGGCCGCCGGCTCAGCTCAGCCGCGAGCCGACGAGGGTGACCAGGTCGGCGAGGCGGTTGGAGTAGCCCCACTCGTTGTCGTACCAGCCGACGACCTTGGCCTGGTCGCCGATGACCTTGGTCAGCCCGGCGTCGAAGATGCAGGAGGCCGGGTCGGTGACGATGTCGGTGGAGACGATCGGGTCTTCGGTGTAGCGCAGGTAGCCCTTGAGCGGGCCGTCGGCCGCCGCGGCGTAGGCCGCGTTGACCTCCTCCACGCTGGAGTCCCGCGACAGCGTCACGGTCAGGTCGGTGCACGAGCCGGTCGGCACCGGCACCCGCAGCGCGTAGCCGTCCATCTTGCCCTTCAGCTCCGGCAGCACCAGGCCGATCGCCTTGGCCGCACCGGTGCTGGTCGGCACGACGTTGATGGCCGCGGCGCGGGCCCGGCGCAGGTCCTTGTGCGGGCCGTCCTGCAGGTTCTGGTCCTGCGTGTAGGCGTGCACGGTGGTCATCAGACCGCGCTCGATGCCGAACGTGTCGAGCAGGACCTTGGCCAGCGGGGCCAGGCAGTTGGTCGTGCAGGACGCATTGGAGATGACCGTCTGGGACCCGTCGTACATCGAGTCGTTGGCGCCGAGCACGATCGTGAGGTCTTCGCCGCTGGCCGGCGCGGAGATGATCACCTTCTTGGCGCCGCCCTGGTCGACGTGCTTGCGGGCCTCGGCGGCCTTGGTGAAGAAGCCGGTCGACTCGATCACCACGTCGACCCCGAGGTCGCCCCACGGCAGCGCGCCCGGATCGCGTTCGGCCAGGATCTTCAGCTCCTTGCCGTCGATCTCGATGCCGCTGTCGGTGGCCTCCACGCGGTGCTTGAGCGGGCCGAGCACCGAGTCGTACTTGAGCAGGTGGGCCATCGTCCTGACGTCACCGAGGTCGTTGGCGGCGACGATCTCGATGTCATGATGGTCATTGGCATCGACCGCGCGCCAGAAGTTGCGGCCGATGCGGCCGAAGCCGTTGACGCCGACGCGGACCGTCACGGTGGACCTCCCTGCTGGTGGTGTGTCGGCAACGACCCTACCGGGCGTCGGAGCGGTCGCTCGAACCGAGCCTGAGCTTGTGGACAAGACCGTGGCCTGCATCCTCGCGCGGGCGATCGGGTATGGCAGCGGCATGGTTGAGGGACCCGTACCCGACTCGGCGATGGACACCAAGAGCGAAGAGGGCGAACCGGGCGACGAGGATCGCGACACCAGGCCACTGGACGCCGACGAGCAGGCGATGCTGGAGAAGTTGCGTGCCGCCGGGGTCACCGCGCCGGCGGAGGAGGCGGGCGCGGACACGACGCTGCCCCCGCCCCCACCGGAGCGCAAACCCGACCCGCTCGACCCCGTCTTCCGCGAACCGAACGCCTGAGGGCAGCACCGTCAGGGGGCGAGCATCTCAGGGGTGACCGCGGCTTCGGTGTCGGGGATGCCGAGGTCGGCGGCCCGCTTGTCGGCCAGCGCGAGCAGCCGCCGGATCCGCCCGGCGACCGCGTCCTTGGTCATCGGCGGCACGGCGAGCTGGCCGAGCTCCTCCAGCGAGGCCTGCTTGTGCTCCAGCCGCAGCCGTCCGGCCTCGGCCAGGTGCTCGGGCAGGTCGTCGCCGAGGATCTCCAGGGCCCGCTGCACCCGGGCGCCGGCCGCCACCGCGGCCCGGGCCGACCGCCGCAGGTTGGCGTCGTCGAAGTTAGCCAGCCGGTTCGCGGTCGCCCGCACCTCCCGGCGCATCCGCCGCTCCTCCCAGGCCAGCACGCTCTCGTGCGCGCCGAGCCTGGTCAGCAGCGCGCCGATCGCGTCGCCGTCGCGGACCACCACCCGGTCGATCCCGCGCACCTCGCGCGCCTTGGCCTGGATGCCCATCCGGCGGGCCGCGCCGACCAGCGCCAGCGCCGCCTCGGGTCCGGGGCAGGTGATCTCCAGCGACGACGACCGGCCCGGCTCGGTCAGCGAGCCGTGCGCCAGGAACGCGCCCCGCCAGGCGGCCTCCGCGTCGCACACCCCGCCCGAGACGACCTGCGGCGGCAGCCCGCGTACCGGCCGGCCGCGCTGGTCGAGCAGGCCGGTCTGCCGGGCCAGGCCCTCGCCGTCCTTGACCACCCGGACGATGTAGCGGTTGCCCTTGCGCAGCCCCGAGCCGGCGAGCACTTGCACCTCGCTGGCGTGCCCGTACACCTCGGCGATGTCCCGGCGCAGCCGGCGCGCGGTCGAGCCGGTGTCGAGCTCGGCCTCCACCACCACCCGCCCGCCGACGATGTGCAGCCCCCCGGCGAACCGCAGCAGGGCGGAGATCTCCGCCCGCCGGTCGCAGGTCTTGGTCACCGACAACCGACTGAGCTCGTCCTTCACCGACGCCGTCATCGCCACTGGCGTATCCCCGCTTCCCGTCCCCCGCCGGACCCGCTTCCGGCCGTCTGCTGCACGACAGCCGGCAACTCCTCCAGCACCGTCCCGTATGCCGCGGCGAGCCGCGCGGGATCGTGCCGCGCGGTGCCGTCGCCGGCCGCGACCGGAGCGAGCACGAGGCGGGCTCCGAGCACGGACACACCCGACATCAGACCATGTGCGTCGGTCACCGCGTCGGTGTCCGCCACGACGGCGTCCACCCGCAGCCGCGGTGCGTGCGCCGCCAGCACCTCGAGATGCTGCTGCGGAGAGAAGCCGGCCGTCTCCCCCGGTTGCGCGGCCAGGTTGAGCGCGACGACCCGCCGGGCCGGAGTGCTGACCAGCGCCTCGAGCAGGTCGGGCACCAGCAGGTGCGGCAGCACGCTGGTGAACCAGGAGCCAGGGCCGAGCACGACCAGATCGGCCGCCGCGACCGCGGTCACCGCTTCCGGACAGGCCGGCGGCGCGGACGGCACCAGCGACACCGACTCGACCCGGCCGACCGTGCTGGCCACCGCGACCTGGCCGCGGATCCGGTGCACCCGCCGCGGGTCGGCGTCGTCGAG
>Ga0308175_100000753_pt1 | contig 21535 bp, 16 predicted proteins | sample PhyCR1_3_FD_203893 | JGI IMG/M metagenome (GOLD analysis project Ga0308175, IMG submission 203893) | Soil microbial communities from UC Gill Tract Community Farm, Albany, California, United States - DLSLS.C.R1 | ecosystem: Environmental > Terrestrial > Soil > Agricultural land | place: USA...
CTACAAAACCCACAAGGCGACGCCGACGGCGCAGCACGTCGCGGATTTCATCGCGCACCTGGAGGCCAAGGGGTGCTCGGCAAAGTACGCCACGACCATGCGGCGGCGCCTCACCATCCTCATCGACGAATGCGGGTGGGCATACCTGCCGGACGTGACGGCCGACACCTTCCTCCGCTGGCGACAACGCCAGAAGTCCGCGCCCCGGAACGGCACGCGCAAGGACCGGGACAGCACGTCGGCGGCCACGCTGAATCAGTACCTGGCGTCCGCCAATGCTTTTTGCAACTGGCTCGTGAGGCCCGCCAAGCGCATCGCGGCCAACCCCCTCGCCGGCGTGGACAAGGCGGAGGGTGAGAAGGTGCGCAATCGCCGGGCGTTGAGCGATGACGAGGTGTCGATCCTGTTGGCGGTGGCGCCGGCGGATAGGGCCATCGTGTACCGCGTGGCGTTGTCGGTGGGGCTGAGGCGGTCGGAACTGGCGGCGCTGAAGTGGGGGGATATCGGACTCGTGGCGGTGCCCGCGTTCATCCAGCTCAGGGCGGAGGCGACGAAGGCGCGGCGAGGCGATCGGGTGTACCTGCCGGCCACGCTGGCGGAGGAGCTGAGGAAGGCGAAGCCGGAGGACGCCACGGGCAATGACCGGGTGTTCCCCGCGGTGCCGGACCTGACCGCGTGGCAGGAGGACCTGGCGGCGGCGCGGAAGCGTTGGGTGGGGGAGGCAAAGACGCCGAAGGAACGGCGGGAGCGGGAGCGGTCCGACGTGCTCACGTACCGCGACGCGATGGGTCGGCAGGTGGATTTCCACGCCGGCACCCGCAAAACCCTTTGCACGCGCCTACACCGGGCCGGCCAACCGCTCGCCCTGGCAATGCGCGTCATGCGCCACACGGACGCCCGCCTTACCCTCGTGGACTACACCGACGATGACCGGCTGGGGCTGGCGGGGGCGGTACTGGCGGAGGTGCCGGCCGCGCCAGCCGTGAGTTCGGCAGGGGGGCAGGCAATCAGATAGGATACCGGCGTGAAACGTCGCCTGTTCACCCTCGCGTCGGCCGTTTCCGCGATCGTTCTGATCGCCACGGCTGCGACGTTCGTTTACACACGAGACAGCCCGCCGATTTACTTGTACTTCGGCACGCGCCGAAGGTACCTGATCGTTGCTTATTTCCGCTCGGTGGAGTTGTGGGATAGGGGCTGGAAACTCGCTGACCTTGGCCTGCCGCCGATCGCGTTGGGTGCGGCAGTCTTGCCAATCTGCTGGTTAGTGTGGCTCTGGCGGTCTCGGATCGGGCGTCTCATTCAAAAGATCAGGCTGCGCCACTTCGCGCGGCATGGCCTCTGCCCCACCTGCGGCTACGACCTCCGCGCCACACCCAACCGGTGCCCGGAGTGTGGGACGGTGCCGAGCAGCCCGAATCCGGCCGGCTGATACCAGTGGCGCTACCAGTGGCGGGCGTCACCCCTAGAAAATCGGCATGAAAACCCGAATTTCGGGTACATTCGATTCCTACCCTCTCCGATACTCGGCGATTAACATTTCGGTCGTGATCTTCGAATACGCGAGTCCGGATACGCCGCCGCCCTCCCCGTACGCGCTGGCGGAGGCGCGGGCCAGGGTACAGGCCAGGGCGGCCCGGCAGCTCACCGATGAATTGAAGCGACGGCGGTTGCGTCGGAATGGGCACGTGGCGCTGGTTACCCCGCTCGCGACATCGCACGCCACCCTGCACACGTCGTGGGGGGGATCGCGGTTCCCGGGGAAACACGTGGATTCCCACTCGCTCTGATTTAGTCCTTGAAACCCCTCGCGGCAGCGTGCCGATACCGACGATTCTGCAATCTTTGCCCCGGGCGTATCGGGTTTGGCGTTTCGAAATCCCGGCCGTGTACCGGCGCCGTGCGCCGACGGGGAATCAACGATTTTCGCCGCATCAGTTGGCGCACGATGGATTTGTATCGTACGTCAGGGGTATGTCGCCGCTTCATTGCCGTCATTGTCATGCGCATCTAACCTGTGAAGGCGCCGCGGTCTGCCACGCGTGCGGGCACCGGCAGGGGGCTATCGGCTCGCCGGGGATGCTCGCGGCCGCGGCGATGAGCCTGTGGTCGGTGATGGCCGCGACGGCCGCGGTGGGTGTTGTGATCCGGGACTACGCGGCGCCGTGGTCGCACGCGTCGGGCGGCGGGAGGCCGGTGCGGGCGGCGCCCGAGGGGCGCGCCAACCCGCGGCGGCTTTTCAGCGTAAGACTGGGGACGCCTTTCCCGCCGCCCCACGAAGACGTGGGGGCCGGGGCGCGGCGGGCCTAAACGGGGAGAGCCATGCCGGCACGATACGGGCCGCGCTTCGTCGAGTGTCCCGCGTGCGGTAATCCCGTCCGCAGGGGGGCGGGGAGCTGTCCGGCGTGCGGCCACCGCTTCCACTACTGGTACGTCGCCGCGGCGGTGCTGGCGTTACTGATGCTCCTGGCCCTGCTCGCCTATTTGCTCGGCTTCCACCCGTAAGTGGCTTCAGCTCCCGAACGCCGCGACGGCGTGGAAGGTGTCCTCGTAGGTGAGCTTCAGGTCCTTGAGCTTGACGTTGGTGGTGGGGAAGCCGATGAGGCGCTTGTCGCGGCCTTCGTAGCGCTCGAGGCCGGGGCGGATGACGGTGCTGATCAGGGGTTGCAGGGCGAGGTCGCCGTCCACGGAGAGCTTGGAGAGCTTCCCGTGGAGCTGGTCGTCGATGTCGATGCGGCCCTTGATCTTCATGGACGCGGGGACGAAGCCGACCTTAGTTTCCACCTTCAGTTCGACGCTGATCGCGCGGGGCTCGAGCTTCATCTTGAATTGCGTGGACTTGACGTTGACGCCGTACTTGTCGCCGGCGGCCTTGGCGGATTCGAAGAGCAGGCGGTCGAGGTCGGACTTGGTGATGCTGAAATCGAGCCGGCCGTCTTTCACGTCGGCCAGGACCAGCAGCGGCTCGTTGGATTTATCGTGCTGGAGCTCGAAGCGTGCCGCAGTCATCGCGACGTCGAATTGAAACCTGGCGCCGCGGCAGAGCATCGGCTTGGCGAGAAGCTCGAGGTTGGCGACGGAGAGGGTCTTAATGATCGGGTCGGAGCCTTTGAGCTTGGGCGTGGGCTTGTCGGGGTCGATCGCGGCGTTGGAGAGGTCGATGCGGAGGTGGTCGAGGGTGGGGTAGGTGTCGCCATCGGCCTTCAGGATCCGCTCGGGGGCGCCCGCCGGGAGAAAGAGGCGCGATTGCCAGCCCTGGAGGAATGTGGAAAGGAACTGCTCGCGCGTGGCGGGGAGGTCGGGGCTGCCGAGGGGGAAGACCGAAATCCCTTTGGCGTCAACCCAGGGGCGGGTGCGCTTCTGCGCCGGCGCCGATGCCATGGACGTGCTACAGCACAGGAGGGTGACCGCCACGCCGAGGATCACGGGGCGCATAGACAATCTCCGGTTGAACGAAACGCTCGACAGGGTTAGGGCATTATACCGCCACTGATTAAGACCCGCGCGGCCGCGTCGCGGTTAGGCGGTGGGTCGGCTACGATGGCGGGAGTCATGGGCGTGCCGAGACTTAGCGTCGTCATGGTGGTGCCGCTGGCGGCGTTGATGGCCGGGTGCGCCCACCGGGAGCCGATTCCGCGGTATCCGTGGCAGGGGCCGGGCGAGGCGCTGCGGATCATGGCGGACCGTGCGACCGCCGTGCACACGGTGTCGTCGCAGGCGGACCTGACGCTGTACAAGCCGGGCGGCGATTTCATCCGGCTGGACGCGGCGGCGGCGATGCGGATCCCCGGTTACCTGCGGCTGCGGGCGTGGAAGTTCGGGCAGGCGGTGTTTGATCTAACCTACACGCCGGAGGGGTTGTGGCTGGTGGTGCCGCCGGAGATGAAGGGGCGGGCGTCGCCGCAGCATTTGAACGCGCGGCAGCTCGCGCGGGCGTGGCCGCTGATGACGGGGGAATTTTTCACGCATCGTGACTTGAAAGTTGAGGGCGGCGGCGGGTCGAAGTTCAAGGTGATCGAGCCGCAGGAGGAGGGGGCGAAGCTCGTCTGTGAAGTCGATCGGGACACGTTGACGCCGCGGCGGTACACGGTGGTTGATTCGGCGGGAAAACAGCGGTTTGAGTTATTGTTGACGGACTACCGGGGCGTCGGCGAGACGGTCTGGCCGTCGCGGATCACGGCGACGAGCGGTACGGGGAAGATCGTGATCGTGTTTCAGGACGTGGAGGTCAACGCCGAGCTGCCGCCGGCGACGTTTACGCCGCCGCGCCGGGCGGAGAAGCAGCCATGAGCGGCGGGCGGCTGCTGAGCTGGCCGGTGCGGCATCCGGCGGCGGCGCTGGGGGTGACGGGGGTGCTGTCGGTGCTGGCGGTGGTGGGCGTGACGCGGCTGCGGATTTCGCCATCGCTGGCGGACATGTTCGCGGCGGACGACCCGGCGGCGGCGGCGCTGGTGCGCGTGCTGGATGATTTTGCCGCGGTGGACAACCTGCTGGTGCTGGCGTCCACGCCGGCGGAGCGGCCGCCGGAGCCGGAGAAGTTGCTCGGATTTGCGGAGCGACTGGCGGCGGAAGTGCGGCGATCGCCGGCTGCGGGGGGGCTGGCGGGGGAGGTCATGTATCGCGCTCCGGCGCAGGGGCGGGAGTTTGTCGAGAAGGTATTGGGGCCGAACGGGCTCTTCTATCTGGACGACGCGGCTTTCGCGTCGGCGCGGAAGAGGCTCACGCGGGAGGGGATGCGCGAGCAACTGGAGCGGGATGAATCGCTGATGTCGGCGCCGGGCCCGGCGGGGGCGGCGCTGTCGGCGGCGATTCAGAAGGACCCGCTGCGGCTGCATGAATTCCTCATCGAGCGGCTGATGGGGGAGCGGCCGTTCAAGACGTGGGAGAACGGGGACGCGTTTATTTCGGAGGACGGGCGGAGCATTCTCGTGCGCGTTACGGGCAAGCGGCCGCCGAGCGACCTTGAGTTTTCCAAGCGGTTTACTGCGGAAATGACGACGATCGCGGAGCGGGCGAATACCGATGGCCTGCGGCTGGAGGTCTCGGGGGCGTATGCGATCGCGGCGGCGAGCGAGCGGGCCGTCCGGCACGACATGATCGCCAGCGTGATCGGATCGGTGGTCTGTTTGCACCTGCTGTTTCTCGTCGGGTATCGCAGTCCGTTCAAGCTGTTCGCGCTGGCGTTCGGGCCGGTGGCGCTGGGGGTCTTGTGGGGGTTCGGCGTGTATTCGGTGGTGTCGGGGAGCCTGACGCCGATGACGGCGGTGCTCGGGGGGATCCTGGCGGGGATGGGGATCGATTACTCGATCCAGTGTCTCTCACAGTACGAGCACCTGCGGGGGACGGGGAAGACGGTGCTCGAGGCGGCGGAAGGGACGGTGAGCGGTGTTGCCGGCGCGCTGCTGGCGGCGTGGGCGACCTCGGTGGTGGGGTTCCTGGCGATCGGGTGGTCGAGCCTGCGGGCGCTGAGAGATTTTGCACTGCTGGGGACGCTGGGACTGGGCGGGGCATTCGTGCTGGCGCTGGTGCTGCTACCGGCCTTGCTGACGCTGATCGATCGGGAGGATGCGCGGGCGCGGACGCGGCTGCGGTTCACGCCGGAGAGGTTGCTGCGGTGGGCGGCGGGGCACGCCCGCGCGCTGGGTGGGGCGGTGATTGCGGTGTTCATCGCGGCGGTGGGAGTCGTCGTGTTGGTGCCGGGGGAGTTGTTCCCGCTGGAATCGGACCTGAATGTGATGCACCCGCGGCCGAATCCGGCACTGGAGGCGCAGATGGCGATCGGCCGGCGGTTCGGCGGGTCACCGGAGCCGCTGCTGGTTTACTTCAGGGCGGATTCGCCGGACGGGCTGGTATCGGTGGCGCATCGGGTGGATCAGCGATTGCGGACGGCGGAGGCGAAGGACGCCGGGGTGGTGGCGACGCTCGGAATGGCGACGTGGCTGCCGGATCCGCAGGTTGCCGCGAAGCGTGCGGCGGAGATGAAGGGGGTGGACGTAAATCAGGTCATCGCGGATTTCAAGGCGGCGATCGCGGAGAGCATTTTTGAGCCGTCGAAGTATGAAGGGTATGCGCAGGGGCTGCGGTCGGTGCTGACGCGGGAGAAGCCGCCTGGGGTAGCGGACCTGGTGAACTATCCGCAATTGGCCGAATCGATGTTGCCGAAATCGGCGTTGTCGGGCGCGCCGGCGACGGAAGCGGTGACACTGGTCTTCGTTCGGCAGTCGCCGCGAGACCGGGTAGAACGCGACAAGGTGCTGGGCGCGCTGCGGCGGGCGCTAGCGGGCGTGCCCGGGGCGACGCTGACGGGACTGGGCGTCGTTGGCGAGAGTGCCGAGCGGATCGTGCGGCACGACCTGCCGCGGCTGGTCGTCATCGCTGTCATCCTCGTCGCGGTTTACCTGGTCGGGTATTTTCGCAGCCCGGCGGCGGCGGTCATGGCGCTGCTGCCGACGGTGTTCAGCCTGACGGTGCTGCTGGCATTCATGCGACTCGCGGGGGTGCGGCTCAACATGATCAACCTGATCGCGCTTCCCCTGCTGATCGGCATCGACGTGGATTATGGGATTTTTCTGGTCAGCCTGACCCGCCGCAATGCCGGCCGGCCGGAGCAAATCCCGCACGCGGCGGCGACGGCGCACGCGATTGTGATGTGCGCGGCGGCCACGACGCTGGGATACGGCTCGCTGGTGACGACGAGCGTGCCGGCGATCCGGTCGTTGGGAATCGTGGTGGCGGTGGGGATCGTGGCGTGCGTCGTGGCGGTGATGATGGGGGTGGTGCCGGTGTTGTTGCGGAGGCGTGGAACGACAGGATTGAACGAGCCGCCGTCGTCTGAATAACTCACGTCACGTCGACTGGGTATTCATCGATCCACGCCGTCCTTCCGGGCCGGGAATTACCTCCCGGAGCAAAGTCTCCAGCGCGCGGCGGCAGCGTGGATGTCGCGATGGTCAGAACTCGCCGGTGGGCAGGCACGATGAATCCATCATTCGTGGGGATCACTTCGCGTGACGACTACCCTTTGCCAGGGCCTTATCCAGCGCGCGATTGATCTTGTTGAGCGTGGCCAGGTCCGGCGTGTGTCTGGCCCGTTCAAGTCGATTCACGGTCTCCGGCCTAACGCCCGCGAGCCCGGCCAACTCGACCTGGGTCAGGCCCGCGGCCCTGCGGGCTTCGATCACTTTGCGCGCGAGCACGACGCGGGAAGCGGCGACTGCGGGGTAATTCCCGTCAGCGTCCGGCTGCGGCAACGCCGGCAGATCGGCGTCCCTTAGCGAGGCGAGCTTCTTGTACTCGGCTTCCTCGATGAGCACGAATTTCTTTCCCTTTCGCGTAATGGTTTCAATGGGCATGTGCCTCACCGCCTTTCATCGTAGAAGCCGTCCCTGTGTCCAACCTTTTCCACGATGACAGTATCGCCGCTCAGGTGGAATTGAAGGCGGTAGTCGCCGGTACGAATCCGGTAATGACCTGCCAAATGACCCCGCAGGGGTTTGGCGCCGCTCACCTGGGGCCAATCCTCCAGTCTGACAAGGATCCGCTGAACGCGGGCGACGATGTCGCGCGGCAAATCCGCCAGTTCCGCCAGGGCGGCCGGCGTGATCGTCACCGTGGCCATTTTCCCATTCTACGAAGTTATGACATAAATGTCAGGTCGCTTTCCCCCCGTACAGCGCCTGCTCCACGCGCTCGATGCCGGCGAGGATATCCTGTGCCGAGCGGAACAGCGGCTGCGAAGGGTCGGGGGGCTTGAGGATGTCGTGGGTCAGGCGGGCGAGGGCCTTGGCTTCCTCGCTCTTGGGGTCGTACTCCACCAGCCCTTGGAAATCCGGGTTCGCCAGCGGGTTGTTGATCTGCACGGCGAGGTAGAAGAAGTCCACCGCGCGGTCCACCTTCTGGTAGCCGTCCATGATGGCCGATGAGGTGAGGCGGCCGGTCTTGCTCATGGAGGCCATCATGTGCTGGATCTGGCTGGTGCGCATGAGCTCCGTGAAGATCGAGGAAAGCAGCGGGGCGGACAGGTCCTCGGCGACGCGGGTGGAGGAGCCGAAATCGACGAAGCCGACGCCGTGCTCGGTGATGACGATGTTGTCCAGGCGAAGGTCGAGGTGGATCACCCGCGCGCCGTCGTGCAGGGCGGCCAGGAGCTCGGTGGATTGGCGGGCGAACTGGAGCTGCGTCAGGGGCTTGCCGCCTTTGGGCAGGGAGTTGCGGAGCCAGTTCATCCGCAGGACGCGGACGTAGCCGCGTTCGTCGCGGTCCATCTCGATGACGTGGGGGACGCGGTCGAGGAATTCGATGGGCAGCTCACGCCGCAAGATCTTCAGGATGGCGGCTTCGCGGGTGAGGAACAGGGGGAAGACCTTGTCGGTGAATTTGCGGGCGCGGCGCTCGATGGATGCGTCGGAGAGGTCGGGGAAGCGTGCCTTGAGGCGCGCCGCCACGCGCTCGAGCGTGGGGATTTCCTTGCAGACGATCCAGTCGTCGGCGTGGGCGGTGCGGCCGGCGGCGGGGATGAGGTGTACGTGGTAGGAGAAGCGGTCGGTGAGCTGGCGCGGGAGGATGAGCTGGGTTTTGCGGGCGGCGAAGTAATGGATTCGGCGGCCGAGGCCGGGCAGAACGCCGAAAAGCCGCCGCCGGAAAAGCGTAGGGCCGCGGACGATTTCGTATCCCCGCTGGGCGAAGTGGTCGGCCGTCGCGACGGCGCGGCGGCGGTCGCGGGAGGCGTAAACGAACTGGCCGCCCCACCGGAGCCGGGCGAAGACGTCGTCGGGCTGATGCGGGTCGTCTTCGACGGCGAAGATGAAATACACGGGCCCGGCGGCGCCGCCCGGGGCGTCCGGCGAGGCCGAATCCCCGCCGTAGCGTCGGAACTCGGCGTCGCCGCCGAAGACGTGCCCGGCCAGGGCGCTCACCAGCCGCCCCCGCGCCGCCGGCGGCATTGCCCGCGGGGGCGTTGTTTCGGCATGACGGGCAGGCGGGGGTTTGGCCGTGGGATCGGACGACGGCGGCGGGGCGGCTGCGGGGGGTTTGCCGTTGGACGAAGCCGTTGCCGGCGTCGCAAGGGGCTGATGTGGCGCAGGCGGGGAGTGCGCCGCGGGCGGACGCGAGTCGGTGGCCAGTGACTCTCTCATCATGTCGGCGTCCGCTGCTTCCGATGAGCCTGCCGCCCCCGCCACGCCCGGGATTGTATCGAACCTGCCGGGCGGCAACATCATCCAATTGACGAAAACACAGAAACGACGGTTAGCTGCCGATATTCGGCTCGGCCGGCCTGAAGCAAGGGCGACGCCACGGGCCGGGGTTTTGCCGGTCCGGTGCCTCCGTTTAGACTCCGTGCGAGACGATTTCATGAGCGACGCGAGTGAAGCCAACGATACCCGCTCGCCATCACGCGTGCACGCCCGTATCGGAGCTCCTGTGCGCGCACGAATCGGAAAAGGCGATGCTGCTGGCGTCGAAACAGGGAGCGAGCTGCGTCCGCATCTCCACGGCCGGGGAGGCGATGGACTTCCGGTAGCGCCGGCGAGTCATCAAAGCCGCCTTTCGCGAGGGGATCGGGTATCTCGACCCGGAGGAGGCGTGCCGGATCGCCAGGTTGAAGGTGCCGGAAGACGAAGCCGCACCGGCGATTGTCGTGGCCGGCGCGGGCGTCGCTCGGCGCCGGGAAATGCAAAGAAAGCCCTGACCCCAGGACTTGCGGGTGGCGCGGCGTGCCGCGCCACCCGGTTGGCCGCAGGTCAGTTGAATACCAGGTCCTTGGGTTTGGACTTGAGCGTGTTGGAGACGCCGTCGGAGAAGACGGTGTTCGAGTTAAAGGCGTACGAGCCGTTGATGCCGCCGCCGTTGGTGACGTGATCGACGCGTGTCTGGTAGGACTCGTCGGAGCGGTTCCACTCGTTGAGGATGCCGAGCAGGGCGGCGGGGTTGTTGTCAAAGGCGGTGGTGCCGGCGATGAGGATGTCGCCGCCGCCGTTGCCGCTGAGCGTGTCGGAGCCGCCGTTGCCGTCCACCATGTCCGGGTCGGCGCCGCCGATGAGGATGTCCGACGCACTGCCGCCGGTGAGCGAGTCGTTGCCGGCCTCGCCGAGGACCACCGCCGGCACGCCGACGTTGCTGCTCATCGTGAACACGTCGTCGCCTTCGCCCATCGCGGCGTAGATGCGCGACACCTGCGTCGAGCTGAACGTGGTCGTCGCCATGGAGGGCAGGAAGCTCACCGAAACCGACAGGCCCGAGCCCTTGTCCTTGGCGATCGACACCTTGTCGGCGCCGGGCGTGCCGTAGATGAACAGCGTCCCATCCTTCACGACTAACCCGGCCACGGACACGGGCGCCGAGATCGACTGCGAAGCCCCGTCCTTGTCCTTCACGGTCAATTTCGCCGTGTACGCGCCGCCGCTCGCGTACGCGTGCGACGCCCAGGCCGTACCCGCGCCGTTCGCCTCGGCGACGGCGGCGGGGGTGCTGGTTCCGTCGCCCCAGTCGATGACCGCGGTGTGGGTGTCGAGCGCGCCGGCGTCGCTGAAAGCGCCGGAGAAAGAAACCGCCGTCCCCTGGACGGGGACCGTGCCGGCCGCCATGGCGAACGACGACACGACCGGCGCCGCGTTCGACACCGACACCGTCGTGGCGTAGTCGCTGAACCCGCCGTCCTTGTCCATGACGCGGCCGCGGACGGAGTAGGTCCCGTTGTCGGCGAACACGTGCGAGGCGGAGGCCGACGGGCCGCTGGAATCGAAGGTGCCGTCGTTGTCCCAGTCGAACATGAACGTGAGGCCCGCCGCCATGTCCACGGCGGAGGCGTCCGCCGCCGCCGTCATCGAGACGGTCGCGGTCGAGCCTTCCGCCGCCGAGCCGCCGGCCATCACGGCCGTGGGCGCGACGTTCTTCACGGTCACGGTCGTCGAGTAATCGCTGTACGCGGCCCACTGGTCCATCACGCGGCCCTTGACGGCGTACACGCCGTTGTCGGCATACGCGTGCGAGGCGGTCGGCGACGAGCCGCTCACCTCGAACACGCCGTCGCCGTCGAAGTCGAAGCAGTAGACAAGCCCCGCCGCCAGGTCCTCCGGCGAGTCGGAGACGTTGGTGAACGCGACGGAGGCCGCCGAACCTTCGTTGGCCGTCCCGCCCGACAGCGCGGCCGTCGGCGACACGTTCAGGACCGTCACGGTGGCGGCGTAATCCGAGTACCCGCCGTCCTTGTCGATGATTCGGCCGGTCACGGTGTGCGGTCCGACGGTCGTGAACGCGTGTGACGCGCTCGGCGACGAGCCGCTCACCTCGAAGGCGCCGTCGCCGTCGAAGTCGAACGCGTACGTGAAGCCCGCCGCCACGTCCGCCGCCGAAGGGTCGGATTGCCCGGAGAAGGCGAAGGTCACGGGCGCGCCCGGCTTGGCGGATGAGCCGTTCGCCACGAATGCGGCCACCGGCGCCACGTTGGTGACGGTGACGGTCACCGGCACCACCGTCTGATTGCCGAACCCGTCACGGGCGATCGCGGAGACGGTGAACGAACCGTTATCCGCCGCCTGGAACGTGAAGTCCTGCCCGTCGGCGGAGACGACGCCCGGGGCGCCGTTCAGGTCCCACAGGTACGAGTACCAGTCGTTCGCGTCCGGGTCGTTCACGACCGCCGCGTGCAGCGTCACCGCGCCGCTCCCTTCCGCCACGGACGTGGGGCCGCTGACCGTGAGCGGCGGCGCCGACTGGTCGTCGATGTAGAACTGGAACTTCGAAACCGCCACGCCGCCGTGCCCGTCGTCCACCGTCACCGTCACCCAGTGCGGGGCTTCGTCGTCGTACGTATGGCTCAGGGAGAACGTGTGGTCCGGGTTCAACGCCAGCGGCTGCGGGCCCGACCAGTCGCCGTAGTCAACGGTTGCCGCCCACGAGTCGTTGTCGGGATCTTCGAACGACCCCGTCAGCGCCGCCGGCAGCGAGGTGATCCCGTCCGCTCCTTCGACCACCCACATGTTGTCCGGCAGGTGCAGCGTCGGCGCCGTATTGACGGCCATGTCCCTGACCAGCGACCCGCCCCTGAACTGGTAAACGTATCGGCCCATCACGTTGCTGTCGTGGCTGCCGCGCACCAGGCCGGTCGGGCTGGAGTCCAGGAACGCGCCATGCACCGCCGATCCGTCCAGTTCGTACGAAGACCCCGCCGGCCCCGCCGACATGGCGAACCCGGCGCGGGCGGAGAAGCCTCCGTCGGTCGCGATCCCGTCGGCGTCGCCGCCACTGAAAGTGCCGGCCTCCCACTGGATCTTGTCGTAATTGAACTCGACGTCGAAGTTGCCCGCGCCGGTGTCGGAGCGGTCGATGATCACGACCTGGAAGCTGTTGCTGTTCGTGTGCGCGGTGCTTCCGAAGTAATAGTCAACGTTCACCCACTCGGCGGCGAAGGCGGCGTGACCGTCCACCAGGTCGCGGCCGTACATCACCGGGTTGCCGGCGACCCGCGTGTCCGCGTCGGCGAAAAACGGCGCCATGATGAAGCGGCTGACCGACGCGAGGTCGGTCGTCTTAAAGCCGTTGAGGCTCGAGTTGAACGTGAGGTTGCCGTTGTTGTTCACGAAAACGTTGCCGAACTGCGTCCCGTAATAGTTGATCGGCCCGGCAAAGCCGAGGGAGACGACGCCGCTGTTGCCGTCGTCCATCCGCAGCATCGTGTTGGAGACGAAGCCGCTCAGGTTGCGCACGGCGGACATCAGCAGCCGGGATTCCAGCGGTTCCAGCCGCGGGGCCTGCTTTCGGGCGCCATTGCGTGAATGGGCGCGGCGGGCAGTAGATTGCGACGTTCGCTGCGTGCGGAACATGGTAGCCTCCTCGGCCGCGGGACACTGGCGGAGAGCGCTCCCGAACTCTCCGGAAACATCCCGCGCTGCGATGACCGTACGATTCACCCGCCGGCGGCGCGGCGGGAGGGGGCGCCGCGGCGGCGGTGGACTTTTCACCGCAAGCTTCGGCCACGGCGTTTGTTGCGAAGAATGTTGGCCCGGGAAGCGGCGGCAAAATGGGAAGGGCTTACCACTGCAAACACCGCAAAGCCCCTACGGCTGGCATGAATTCACGCGCCGGGCGGTAGCGGTCGCGCGGGATTCAAACGCCCACGGCCCTGCTGTAAACTGCGGCCGATGGAAATTCGTCCCGCTGCCCGCTCGCGGCGGCCGGCCGTTGCGGTGGCCGTTTTCTGCGTGGCGCTGCAGCTCGCCGCCGCGGCAGTTGCATGGACCGCGGCGCTGGGGAAGAGCTCCACGGTGGACGAGCCGATGCACGCGCTGTCCGCCTGGATGGTGATGCACCGCAGCGATTTCCGCATCAACCACCAGGACCCCGGGCTGTGGCAATACTGGATCGCGCTGCCGCAGGGCACCCGGCTCGTACGGGCGGAGTTTCCGGAGCAGGACTGGATCAAGGAAGCCGAGCGGGGCGTGCTCACGCCTTACCAGTGGACCAAGCGGGAGCTGTACCAGACGCCCGGGAACGACGGGGAAGCGCTGGTCCGGCGTTCGCGCGCAATGGGGCTGATCCTTTCCGTCGTCCTGGGGCTGCTCGTGAGCTGGTGGGCGTGGAAGCTCGGGGGCGCCGCCGCCGCGTTGAGCGCGTCGATCGTTTACGCGCTGTGCCCGAATTTTCTGGCGCACGGGCCGATGGTGAAGAACGACGTCGCGATGGCGCTGGCCTGGCTGGCGGTCGCCGTCGCCCTGTGGCAGTGCGGCAAGAGGTTGACGTGGAAAACGGCACTGGCGGTGGCGCTGGGGGTGGCCGCGGGCGCCAACATCAAATTCACCGGGCTTTTCCTCCTGCCGATTGCCGGCCTGGTCCTCGGCTGGCGGGCGCTGGCGGCAGGTCCGTGGGAGGTGTTCGGCCGCACCGTCGCGTCACGCGCCGGCAAGTTCGCCGCCGTCGGCGTTCTGGGCCTGTTCGTCGTGCTCACGATCTACGGCGCGACGTGGGCGATTTACCAGTTCCGATTTTCCCCCACCCCCGACCCGTCGGTGCTCATTAACATGAAGGGCCTGATGGCCCGCGAGTCCGGCACGGACCTGCGCCGCGTCTTGCACCGGCCGCCGACCACGCAGGAAGAAAAGGGATGGGAGCCCGGGCTGGTGGCGCGGGCGGTGATGTTCGGCGACCGGCACCGGCTGCTGCCGCAGGCGTACCTGGCCGGGATCCTCTACACGCACGCCAACGCGAACATCCGGCAGAATTTCCTGCTCGGCGAGCTTGCGCTTCACGGGTGGTGGTACTACTTCCCCGTCGGCTTCGCGGTGAAGACGCCGCTGGCGACGCTGGCCTCGACGGCCGGCGCGCTGGTCGTTCTCGCCAGGTCGTGGCGCGCCCTCCGCGACAGCCCGGGGGCCGCCTGGGCCGCCGTCTGCCTGCTCGTCCCGCCGGCGGTTTACGCGGCGTACGCGATGACCAGTCACATGAACATCGGCTTCCGGCACTTCCTGCCGGTGCCTCCCTTCATCTTTATCGGGGTGGGGCTGGCGACGGGGCGGGTGTCGCGCGCGTACGGCGCCGCCGGCCAGATTACGCTCGCCGCGCTGGCGGTCGGCCTGGCGGTGGAGACGCTGGCGGCATACCCGAACTACATCGCGTTTTTCAACGCCGCCGCCGGCGGACCCGAAGGGGGGGCCCAATTCCTCGGGGATTCAAATCTCGACTGGGGCCAGGACCTGCCGGCCCTGGCGCGGTGGCGGCGGCGGCACCCGGAGGGGACGCTGGTCGTCAGTTATTTCGGCACGGTGGACCCGGCGTTCTACGGCATCAAATGCATCGATTTAGAGAAGCAAGGCTACCCCCAGGTCGAGGAGGCCGTGCGCCACGCCACGCCGGACAACCCGATCTACCTCGCCGTGAGCACGACCTACCGCCAGGGACTCAACATTCCGGTCGTGGAGGGCGTGCTCTATTACAAGCTCGAGCAACAGCGGCCGATTGCCTTATTGAATGGCACCATTTCGATTTACCGGCTTACGCCGGTGAGGGACGCAACGATGCCATAGGTTTTTTCCGCCTACATCGATGATGCACACGTTCACGCGACGTGCGGCCCTTGCGCCATTGCGTCAAGAATAACCGCCACGTGCCTTGCGGTCGCGCCCTGCTCCTGGCGCACCGTTTCCTGAGCCCGCCGGCCCATTTCGGCGGCTACCCGGCCGTCCGCAAGCAGCCGATTCACCGCCTCCTTCAGTTCCGCGGGCGTTTTCACCTCGCGAATTGCGTCGTTCCGCCGGAACGCGTTCATTACCTCCGCGAAGTTGGTCGTGTACGGCCCGACCACCACCGGCTTGCCGAGTGCGGCCGGCTCGATCATGTCCGACCCGTGCTGGCGCGGGCCCAGGTCCACCAGAGACCGGCCGACGAAAACAACCGTCGCCAGCGAGTAGAACTTCCGTAACTCGCCCATGGTATCGCCGAGCACCACCGTGCCGGCGACGGCTTGCCCGCCGGCCGTGGAACGGCGCACCACGGCGAACCCCTTGCCCTCGATCAGCTTCGCCACGTCGTCGAATCGCTGCGGGTGGCGCGGCACGATCGCCAGCCTCAATCCGGCGACGGTTTGCCTCAACTCGCGGTACGCCTCCAGGACCATCTCCTCCTCGCCCGGCCCCGTCGATCCGGCGACCAGGACCGGCTCTCCGGGCGCCAGCCCGACGGCGGCCGCCAATTCGGCATCCCCGCTGATTCGGTCGGCGACCGCGGCGGTGTCGAACTTCATCGTGCCCGTCACCTTCACGCGCGCCGACGGCGCCCCAAGCGCGATGAACCGATCCGCATACGTCCGGTCCTGTGCGCAGACCATACTCAACTTTCGAAACATTCCCGCCGACACCGGCCCGAGCCTTCGGTAACGCCGGAAGCTGGCGTCGGTCAGGCGGCCGTTGACCAGGACGGCGGGGATCGCCCGTTTCACGCATTGCCCCAGGAAGTTCGGCCAGACCTCCAGTTCCATCAGCGCCACGGCCGACACGCGCAAGCCGTCCAGCACCCGCGAAATAGCCCCGGAGAAATCCAGTGGGTAACGGATCACGAGCACGTCCGCGTTGGCGCCGTACAGCTCCCTGCCCCGCGCGTAGCCCGTTTCGGTCGTGGAAGAGACGACGAACTGAAGCTCCGGCCGCTTCGCCGCCAGCTCACTCACCATCGCCCGCGTGGCGTTCATCTCGCCGAGGCTGACCGCGTGGATCATCACCGCCGGGCGGGAGAGGTCGCGGGGCGGCAGCGATTTGCCGGTCCGGTCCCGCAGCGCCCCGAGCACCTTTCGCCGGGCCGAGGGCTTGAGCAGCCATACCGGCGCCGCCGCCGCCAGGCCGGCCGCGTATGCCACGTCGTACCCGTTGACCATGCCCCCGCCTTGTACCCGCCGGCGCGGTGGCGCACCACTGGCCCGACGTACCTCGATTGCCCGTCAGCCCCGAGTCAGCACCAGCACCGCAATCTCCGGCGGGCAGTTGAATCGCAGCGGCGCCTGAACGCCGAGCCCGCGCGTCACGTGCATGATCGTGCCGTCCTTTCCAAAAACGCCGTCCGCGTAACGCCCGCCGATGATCGGCCCGACGGCGGGCAATCGAATCTGCCCGCCGTGCAGGTGACCGGCCAATACCAGGTCGAAACGCCGCTTGATCGCCCAGCGGAATGAGTAAGGCGCGTGTGCCAGCAAGATCCGAAGCGCGTCTTCCGGCGCGGCGGAGACCTCCGGGCGCTTCCCCAGCCACGGCGTCTCGTCTCCGGCCAGCACGATGGGTCTGCCGCGGTGGTCGATGGTGACGAACCTGCCGCCGAGGTCCGCCCAGCCCAGGGCGCTGACCGCGGAGCGGATTTCGTCCGGATGGTCGTAGGCGTCGTGGTTGCCGAGGATGAAGTACCGGCCGAGCGGCGCTTCGAGCCGGCCGATGGTGGGCTCCAGCCAGTCGGCGAGACGGTGCTTGTCCAGGACGTCGCCGGTGAGGGCGATCAGGTCGGGCTTCAAGTCCGCCGCCAGCTCCAGCGCCCGTCGGAAGTACGCCAGGTTCGGCGTGCCATTGAAGTGCAGGTCGGACAGGTGCAGCACCCGCAATCCGTCGAGTTCTGCCGGCAGTTGCCGCATCCTTAGGCGCCGCTCGGCAATCGTCAGGCGATAGATTTCATTGCCGCAGACCCCCGCCAGCCAGCTCCCCGGCGGGTGCCCCGCCGGTAAAGGCGCCGCGCGCAGGTCCGCAAGGTCCATTTGCGTAGTGTGGTTGGAAACCAATGCGGCCGGACGCGCGCGCCGCGCGGCCGCCAGTATCAGGCTGCCGGCGAGGAAAACGACACACCCGCCGAGGTAAACCCGCCACTCCGGCACAAGCGCCCCCGCGATCGCGCGGCGAACGATCACGACCGGCACGACGCACATGGTCGCGAAGAGCGCGACGAAGAGCACGTTCCACACGCGCTCGTGCATCTTCAGCCGGTAGCCCCAGTTGATGAGGGATCGCATGAGGGCCACGTGGCCGAGAATGCCCGCCGCCAGAAGTAGAATTGCGATCACGATCGGCATGCACTCCTTCTATCGGATGGCCCCCAGCCGGTCACGGTCCGTCGCGATACAGACCCTTGTCCCGGATGTAACCCACCACCCCCGGCGTGGTCAGGTAATCAATGGGCAGGCCCTGCCGCACCCGCGCGCGGAGGTCGGTGGCGGAGATCTCGATCAGGGGTGCCGCTACGACGTTGGATTGCAGATGCCGGTACTCCGGCGGAAGCGTTTCCCAATCGAGGTCCCAGCCAGGCCGGGCCATGATCCAGAAACTGACCTCGCGCAGGAGGTCTTCGGGGCGGTGCCAGTTCGGCAGGTACAGCAGCATGTCGGCCCCGATCAGCCAATCCACCCGGTCCCACCCGCGGGCGCGCAGTTCGGCCGCCGTGTCGATCGTGTAGCTCGGCCCGGTGCGACGCAGTTCCAAGTCATCCACCTCGAACCGGACGCCGCCGCTTTTACCGCCGTCGGCAATCGCCCGGCGGCACATCTCCAGCCGGTCATGGGCGCCCGCCATGTCTCCCGGCCACGACGTCTTGTGGGGCGGCTGCGCGCTGGGCACCAGCACGACTACGTCAAATCCCCTGGCCTCGGCCACGGCGCGGGCGCAGATCAGGTGGGCTTGGTGGATCGGGTTAAAGCTCCCGCCAAAACAGAGCCGGCGCATCGCGGCAGTTTCGTGCAATCGCCTTGGGGCTGCAACTGAGTGGTCTCAAAAGGGCCTCGCGGCATGCAATTTCTGCAACTTACCGGACTTTCGTGCGTCTAAGCTGTAGGCAAAGGGAGTGGGATCGGAGGGCAAAATGGACGGCCCTAACTGCATGATTCAACGTCCGCCACTTTCAGAAATACTGAAGGACTCGGTTAGGCCCCTTACGCTGACCCGGAAAAACCTTATCATACGTTGGCTGGTACCGGCCTTGCCGGCACCATTTTACCTGGCCGATGTCACGGAAGTTCGACTCAGGTAAGTGTCCACCGGGAAGCGAGCTAAGCAAAAGGGACCACGCGGTCAGTTATAAACCTGAATTATCGTTGGACTTAAGGCGATGAACGCGGGCGTGGGCCGAGCGTACGTATAGTGGAGGAATAGTTGCAGACGTAAAATAAAATCGCCTCGTTACGGATTTGTGTCTTTGGAGAGACACCCCCAAGGTAGAGAGGAGGCCACACATGGCCGCCATAGTGATGACAAAACGGCATGACCGACGGACACACGCCGCCAAGGCTGCCGTCCCCAAGACCAAGGCCCCGGGCATCCCCCGGGCTTTGCGCGAGCGCGTGGAGACGCTCCTGGGTGAGAACTACGCCTATATGGACAGCCCCGTCTTCCGTCAGCGGGGCCTGGAGAAGGAACTGTTCACGTTCGAAGCGGACCGCGAGCCGCAGCTTCCCAAGACGGACTGGTACCAGCCGACGCGGGAAGAGATTGCCGACACGATCTCGGGCGCGCCGCAGCTCATGAAGGCCGGCGAGGAGCGGCAGATGTTCCTGCGCTTCAACTTCTGCAAGCGGCGGCTGAGCAGGCTACAGAAGAAGATCAAGGCCGAAGGGCTGACGCGCGAATTGGCCGAGCAGTTCGTCGAGTGGCACCGGCGCTTCGAGCACTACCGCGAGTACCTCGTCCGGACCAACTTGGCGCTGGTGCTGGCGATGGCCAAGCGCACCCGGCTGGGCGACGTGGACTTCGCCGAGATCGTCAGCGAAGGCAACATGGCGCTGCTCCGGGCCGTGGACAAGTTCAACGTCGATCGCGGGTTCAAGTTCAGCACGTATGCCTGCCGGGCGATCCTCAAGGCGTTCAGCCGGACCGCGCTCAAGTCGTCGCGGCACCGGATGCGGTTCCCGGTGGAGTTCGAGCCGGACCTGGAGAAGAGCGACTGGACCGACCGCCGACGGGACATCGTCGAGGAGGATTGCATCGACGAGCTGAAGGCGATCGTGGAGCGGAACCTGGCCGACCTGAGCAGCGTGGAGCAGACGGTGATCCGCCGCCGGTTCAACTGGGCCGAGCAGCAGGAGTCGCCGCTGACGCTGGAAGAGGTCGGGCAGATCATCGGCGTCACGAAGGAGCGCGTCCGCCAGATCCAGAACAAGGCGCTGGCGAAGATCAAGCAGGTGATGGAGGAAGGCGTGCTGCGGGTGAAGACGGAGAGCAAGGACGGCGAGCAGAAGCCGGCCGAGCAGCAGGCGTCGATGCCCGCGGCGGGGCTGAGCCAGCAGGCGACGACGCAGGCGTAATTACCAAGGTTCAAAGCAGGAGAATTCGTCCCGCCGGGAGTTAAGCTCCCGGCGGGACGTTTTTGCGCCTTATGAACGACGAACAATTTCTTGCCCAGTTCGAGGCATGCATGCTGCCGTTCGGGCAGTGGACGCATCGGGCGCACGTGAAGGTGGCATACCTGTATCTGCGGCGGCATTCGTTTGAGGAGGCGATGGGGCGGGTGCGGGCGGGGATCAGGGCGTATAATGCGGCGAACAACGTGCCGGAGGGGCTGAGCAGTGGGTACAACGAGACGACGACGCGGGCGTTTCTGCACATTGTGGCGGCGGTGATGGGGGCGTATGCGGACACTCACCCCGTGGCGGATGCGGAGGGGTTTTGTGACATGCACCCGCAGCTTATGAGCAAGCACGTGCTGCGGCTGTTTTACTCGCCGCAGAGGAGGATGGATCCGAGGGCGAAGTTTGAGTTTGTGGAGCCGGATTTGGCGCCGCTGCCGGAGATTGTCGAGGTGGGGGGACGTGGTCAGCGGAGCTGACCACGCCGCGCAGGTGCTTAAATTGTAATTGCATTAGTTGCCGTGGAAGTCGAAGCAGAGCAGGCGGGGGTTGGTGTTGTGTAGGGGGTCGCGGCTGTTCTGGTTGATGTAGAGGAGGCCGTGGCTGAGGACGGGAGGGGTCCAGGTTTCGGCGGCGGTGAAGGGGTGGGAGCGGGAGAGTTCGTTGTAGGCTTTGGGGTTGAGGTCGAGCAGGGCGAGGTGGCCGAACTCGCCGAGTAGTAGGGTGCGACCGTCGGCGAGCTGGAGGAGGTTGCAGCGGGCGGGGGAGAAGTCGTGTTGTCGGGGGCCTTGGCCGTCGTGGGCGTCGAAGGTTTCGGACCACTGGGGCTCGGTGCGCCAGAGTTCTTTGCCGGTGTTGGCGTCGAGGCAGACGAGGGGGCAGGCGAGGGGGCCGTGGCCGTCGGCGCCGTAGAGGTGGCCTTCACGATAGGCGGCGAGCATGAAGTGTGTGCCGAGGTCGTTGGATTCCCATGATTTCTGGGCGGAGCCGTCGGGGTTGACCTGGACGGCGGCGGCGCCTTTGCCGTAGCACTCGGAGATGAAGACGCGGTCGCCGGGGAGGACCAGCGGCGGGGAGGCGTTGACGGATTCGTAGGTGTGGGAGCGCCAGGGGAAGGAGAAATCGACCTTTCCGTTTGTCGGGTCAATGCAGAGGAGGCCGCCGGTGGGGGGGCGGGATTCGCCGCCGGCGAAGACGAGGATGCGGCGGCGGCCGTGGAGGGTGGCGGGGATGGGTGTCGCGTAGCTGGGGCCCCATTTGGTGCCGGCGCCCCAGGCGAGTTTGCCGGTGCGGGTGTCGAAGGCGGCGACGGTGGGGCCGCGGGGGGCGCCGATGTTGATGATCAGCAGAGTGCCTTCGACGAGCGGCGTGTCGCCGATGCCGAAGAAGTTCTGGGGGATGTGGAATTCGGTGGGGAGGTCGCGGCGCCAAAGGAGTTGGCCGGTATCGAGGAGGAGGCAGTGGAGCTTGCCTTCGGCGCCGTAGGTGAAGACGAGGCGCGTGGCGGGGTCGATGACGGGGGCGCAGCGGGGGCCGTCGGACCAGCCGTAGCGGTCGTTGTAGGCGGTGGGGTAAGTGAAGCGCCAATACCTTTGGCCCGTGTCGGCGGCGAGGCAATCAACGACTTCCTCGTCATTGACGCGGTGGAAGAGGATGAGGCGGCCGTCGAAAACGGCGGGGGCGGAGTAGCCGGCGCCTTTTTTGACTTCCCAGACGAGCGGGGGGCCGGCGGGGGGGAGG
>Ga0308175_100000754_pt1 | contig 21506 bp, 27 predicted proteins | sample PhyCR1_3_FD_203893 | JGI IMG/M metagenome (GOLD analysis project Ga0308175, IMG submission 203893) | Soil microbial communities from UC Gill Tract Community Farm, Albany, California, United States - DLSLS.C.R1 | ecosystem: Environmental > Terrestrial > Soil > Agricultural land | place: USA...
GGCGGGATCCTCTTCCAGCTGCCGTCGTACGTCGTCGTGAAGGACCGTTCCTTCGAGTACCTCGAATGGGCGCGCGAGCAGCTCGGGGACGACACGATGCTCGTCGAGTTCCGGCACCGGTCGTGGCTGGAGGAGGACAAGGTCGCCGAGACCCTCTCGTTCCTCGAGCGTATCGGGGCCGCCTACGTGACGGTCGACGCGCCGAAGTCGGAGTCCGCGAAGAACCTCGTCCCGACCGTCCCGGCCGTCACCGCCGGCCTCGCCTACGTCCGCTTCCACGGCCGCAACATGGAGACATGGAACAAGCGCGGCGGCTCGGCTGCGGAGCGGTTCGACTATCTCTACTCCGACGCGGAGCTCGAGGAGTGGGTGCCGACGCTGCGCGAGCTGGCGGGCGAGGCGAAGCAGGCGTACGCGTTCTTCAACAACAACTCGTCGTCCGTCGATCCCGACAACCCGCTCGGACGGATCTCGCAGGCGGCGGACGGCGCCTTCCGCCTGCGTAAGCTGTTGGACGTGAGCGGCCTCTCGTGAACGTCCTCTCGATCGTCCACTCGCCGGAGGCGAGGACGGAGCTGTTCGCGCAGGCGGGGCACCCGATCGACGAGTGGTCGTTCAGCGGCGGCGGCGTGCCGCCGGACGGCTACGACGCATACATGGTCTTCGGCGGCGCGATGCATCCCGACCAGGACCTCGTCCACCCCTGGCTCGCCGACGAGGTGGCCTGGCTGCGCGCTGTGATCGAGAGCGGCGCGCCGGTGCTCGGCGTCTGCCTCGGCGCGCAGCTGATCGCACGGGCGACCGGCGCGTGGAGCGGCCGGCTGGAGGGCGAGCCGGAGATCGGCTGGTGCGAGGTCTCGCTGACCGGCAGCGGCCGCGACGACCCCGTGCTCGGCGCCCTTCCGGCGTCGTTCGACGCGCTGGAGTGGCATCACTACACGTACGAGCTCCCGGCGGGGGCGGTCGAGCTTGCGCGCAACCATCGCTGCAACCAGGCCTTTCGGCTCGGCGAGGCGTGCTGGGCGGTGCAGTTCCATCCGGAGGTGACGCACGCGCAGGTGCTCGGGTGGCTCGACGACCCGGACGATCCGGCGCCGGACCCGGCAGCGCTGCGCGACCAGACGGCCGCGAAGATCGGGCGCTGGAACGAGCTCGGGCTCGCGCTCTGCGACGCGTTCCTCGCCGCCGCAGGGCGCACGCTCGCGCGTGCCGCCTAGCGGGCACGGCCGTGCATCGCTTCACCGCCGGCCGAAAGGCCCCGATGCGCAGGTTTGCAGCCGGCCGGGCGGACAAGACGATGTGCGGCCGTGCCCGCTGAGGCACTTGCGCTCGCTTTGGCCGCGGCGTTCCTGCACGCCGGCTGGAACGTGCTGCTGCGCGGCTCCGACGACGTCGCCGGGCGGACGGTGGCGGTGCTCGTGCTCTCGGTCGTCCTGTTCGCGCCGGCGGCCGCGGCAACCTGGCGCGTCGAGGCCGCCGCCGTCCCGTACATCGCCGCCTCGGCTGCGCTCGAGGCCGGGTACTTCGTCCTGTTGATCGCCGCGTACCGCCGTCGCGAGCTGTCCGTCGTCTATCCGGTTGCGCGCGGCTCCGCGCCTGCGTTCGTCCTGGCCGGGACCGCGCTCGTGCTCGGACGGGCGGTGTCGGCGGCCCAGATCGCGGGCGTGCTGCTCGTCGCCGCGGGCGTCGTGCTCGTCCGCGGCTTGCGCCGCGGTGCAGAGGGGATCGGCGTCGGCCTCGCGATCGGCATCTCGATCGCGGCCTACACGCTCGTCGACAAGGAAGGGCTGCACCACGCCGCGCCGATCCCGTATCTCGAGCTGGTGCTCGCGCCGATCGCCGTCGTCGCGCTCGCGGTGCGACCGCGGGCGCTGCGCGAGCAGGCGTCGTGGGCGACACTCGGCGCCGCGGCCGGATCGTTCGGCGCGTACCTGCTGTTCCTGTTCGCGCTCCGCCTGACGGCCGCGCCGGGCGTCGCCGCCGTCCGCGAGACGAGCGTCGTGATCGGCGCGATCCTCGCCGCGCTGTTCCTGAAGGAGCGCGTGACGTGGACGCGCTTCCTCGGCGCGGCGATCGTCGCCGCGGGCGTCGCCGTCCTAGCGTCGTAGCGCACGGTCGATCGCCGGCAGCGGGTCGGGCACGACGGGCCCGTGGCCGACGAGCAGGACGGACGGCTCGAGCGCGCGCAGCTTCTGCGCCGAGGCGAGGTTCCGCTCCTTGTCCCACGTCGCCGTCGTCGCGAGCGGGAAGCGCCAGTACAAGCGGCTCGTCGTCTCGACGCGGCCGTAGCTCGTGAAGACGTCCCCGGCGATCAGCGCGCGATCGCGCGTGTCGAGGAACGACACGTGGCCGGGCGTGTGCCCGGGCGTCGCAACGACCGCGAGGCTGCCGACGCGGTCACCCTCCTGCAATCGGACGTCGGGAACGGTCGCGACCTTCGGCCAGCTGCCCTTCGTCTTCTCGCGCTCGCCCGCGTGGATCTGCGCGTCGAGCTCGGGGATCAGCACCTCGACGGAGTCGCCGAGGCGCTGCTTGAGCACGTCGAGCGAGCCGACGTGGTCGCCGTGGCCGTGCGTGAGCGCGATCCGGCGGATCGGCGCCCCGAGCCGTTCGGCGACGGCGAGCAGCTGGTCGGCGCCGTTCATCGTCGTGTCGACGAGCGTCAACCCGTCGTCCTCGCGCACGAAGTACGCGTTGACGAAGTGGAAGCGGGTGAACGGCGTGATGTTCATGGCTCAGTGCGTCTTCGGCGGCAGCTCGACCAATGGATGCGGGTCGAAGCGGATGACACTACGCCTGCCGGGGGAGCTCTGCTCCCTTCTGCGTGCCACGCGCCCGTGCGTCCCGGGTCGGAGGTGGCCGGATCCGGTTCGTCGACCAATGCCCAGCGCAGCGCGGCGTCAGCGGGGACACCCGCCGCCGTCGGCCATCCGGCGGGTTCGGACGGCCGAGCCAGAGCGCGAGCGCGACGGGCCTGCCGAGGTGCGAGTGTGTGCTACCGCTGAAGCGGCAGCTCGGGATGCCGGCTCCATTCGTGCCAGGAGCCCGCGTAGTTCCGCGCCTCGTATCCGGCGCTGAGCAACGCGAGTGCGGCCAGAGCGGATCGTGAGCCGGAGTGGCAGTACGCGACGATCTCCTGCGCATCGCCGACGAGCCCGCGGATCTGCTCGGGCGGCAACGGACGCCCGTCGGCGCCGAACAGCTCCTCCAGCTGTAGGCGACGCGCGCCCGGGATGTGGCCCTGGCGCGGGTCGCACGCGTAACCGCGGCGGCCGGTGTACTCGTCCTGATTGCGGATGTCGAGAAGCGTGAGCGTCGGGTCGTCGAGCCGGGCCGCCAGCTCCTGCCGCGTCGGGAATGCGGCCGGGTTCGCCTCGAGCGACGCCTCGCGCACGGGCTCGAGCTCGACGGCGCCTTGCGCAAGCTCGCCGTCCCACCCGGCGATGCCGCCGACGAGGACCGCGACGTTGCGGTGACCGGCGAGCTCGGCCAGCTGCAGCGCCGGCATCGCGCCGACGCCGTCGCCGCGATCGACGAGCACGAGCTTCTCGTTGCCGGTGATCCCGTGCCGGCGCAGCCGGAGCGCGACCTCCTTCGCGAGCTCCGCGACGGTCGCGTCGTCGGCGCTCGGCGGCGGCGAGCCGAGCACGAGCGGCCGCGAGCCGGGGATATGGCCGCGCATGTGCGCGTTCGGGCCGCGCACGTCGCCGACGACGACGTCCTCGTCGCCGTGATGCGACGCGAGCCATTCGGCATCCACGACCTTCGGCAGCTCAGAGACTGGCAACGACCTCGACCTCCCTCGCGATCGCCGGCCGCTCCACGAGCCGGTCGAGCCACGAGCGTACCGCCGGGAACTCGTCGAGCGACACCCCGAGCATGTCGCGCGCCCGCAGCACCCAGGGCACATACGCGATGTCGGCGAGGCCGTACTCCGCCCCGGTCAGCCACGGGCGCTGCTCGAGTGCCGCCTCGAGCTTTGCGAGCTGCTCGTCGAAGCGTTCGGCGGCCCTTTCCTCCTCGCGCCGGAGCGCGTAGTAGGGCTTCGTGAAGTCGTCGTGCCGGAAGATCCATACGCGCGCGAGCGCGCGATCGGCCGGGTCCGACGGCAGAAGCGGCGGCTCCGGGTAGCGCTCCTCGAGGTACTCGTTGATCACGGACGACTCGGGCAGGACCCACGCGTCCTCCTCGACCACCGGCACGCGTCCGGTCGCGTTCTTCTCGTAGATCCACCGCGGCCGGTCGTTCAGATCGATCTCGAGCGTCTCGTACTCGATCCCTTTCTCGGCGAGCGCGATCCGCGTCCGCGCGCAATAGGGACACCGGGCAGCGTCGTACAGCGTCAGCATCTACCCCACCTCCACGCCGAGCACGTCGGCGATCTGTCGATACAACTCCTCCGCCGGCGGCAGCTCGCTCGGCGACTTCGCGGTGCGCGCGACCGCGCGCACGCGGTGCGGGTCGGCATTGGTCAGGCGCGCTACGACCGTCGGGTTCGCACCGAGCGCGATCACGTCGCCCGGCGGAAGTGCTCCGAAGTACTCGGGCACCGACGCGTACTCGTCGACCACCGCGCCGCGGTCGAAGAGCACGTAGCGGACGACGGCGCCGCCTTCGAGGCTGAGGGCGAGCGCGACTCCCGTCGTCACCGACAGCTCACGGGCGAGGTTCCGAAGCTGGTCGGCCCGCGCTTCGACACGCGTCCAGCCGTTCCCGAGCGTCACGTCCGGCTCGCCGTGGAGCACCTTTGCCGCGTTTCGCCGGACGAGGGCCGTATCGTCGCTCTGTACGTGCACGGCGCCGATCGTCTTCCCGACGTTCGCAGCACGAGCGGTTTGCAGCGCGAGCGTCCGCTCGACGGTGGCGAAGTTGAAGCGCTCGTACAGCCGTCGCGCACCGACGTTCGACTCGAGCACCTCGAGCTCGAGCGTGGCGTCGGAGCCGACACGCTCGATCGCCGCTCGGATGAGCTCGCTGCCCACGCCGCGACCGCGCGCCTCCGGACGGACGTACACGACGTCGACGAACCAGGCGCGGGCGCCGCGCCGCGTCAGCGCGATCGCCCCGTCGTCTTCCGCGATCAGGACGAGCTCGGGCGCGAACTCGTCCTCGTCGTCCTCGCGCCACGGCAGATCCGGCACCTCGGCGTTGAAGGCGTGCCAGAGCTCCTGGACGAAAGCGGTGTCGGCTGCAGTGGCTTCGCGGATCACGGGACGCGTTGGGCGAGCAGCAGGTAGTGAGCGGAGAGATTCTCGAACGGGTGGAAGCGCTCGCGCGCCTCCTTGACGTCCAGGCCACGATAGAGATCCGCCACTGCCTTACGGAGCGCGAGGTCGCCCCACGGCCACGCGTTCGGACGGGCGAGGTGCCGCGCGAGGAACCACTCGGCGGTCCACTCGCCGAGGCCGCGCTGCGAGACGATGCGTGCCCGTACCTCGTCGTCGGGCAGCTCGCGGAGCGTCTCGAGGTCGAGCTCGCTCCGCGCGAGCGCGAGGACGTATTCCTCCTTGCGCCGCGAGAACCCGAGCGCCGTCAGCTCGCCCTCGCGTGCACGTGCGAGACGCTCCCGCGTCGGAAACGCCCACGCGACCTCGTGCCGCGTCCCGAACCGCTCGATGAGCCGGTTGCGGATCGCGGTCGCGCTGAAGAGCGAGACCTGCTGCGCCGTGATCGAGCCGACGAGCATCTCGAACGGCTCCGGCATCAGCGGCGGCCGGAAGCCGCGCAGGCGGACGACGACGTGACGGAGCACCTCGTCGCCGCGTGCCCAGCGATAAAAAGGCGCAAGGTCGAACGGCGCGCCGAGGAGGTGGGCGACGCCGGGCTCGAACGGCTCGACGTCGACGCCGCCCTCAGCTGCCTCGATCCGCACCTCCCGCCCGCCGACGACGCGGTGGAGGCCGCCTTCGTGCCAGACGGTCGCGAGGTCGACCCCGAAGACGCGGAAGCGCTCCGTCGAGAGCGCGAAGTCGAATGGTCCGGGCACGGCGAGGAACGCCACGCCCGGACGGTAGTGCGCGGCTACGAGCCGGCCGCGAGGCTCGCTGCCGCGGTGTCGAGGCCGGACTCGTCGGAGGTAACGGTGCGGCGCCCGACTGCAGCTTCTGGAGCACGTCCTTCAGCTTGGCGTCGATCTTCGCGAGCAGGGTGCAGCGCTTGTCGGTGCTGCTGCTCGAGCAGTTCAGCGCCGTCATCTTCTTCTCGACGGTGGTCTCGACCTTCGTCAACCGGGTGACGAGCCGGGACGTCGTCGCACGATGGGTCGGTTGCGTAAGCCGACAACACCCCGCTCGCAAGCCGCGCGTACGTTATTCCGGCCCGGCGTGCTCCACCGCGTCGCTCGTTCGGTGGAAATGATGCTCGCCGTCGACGATCCACGCAACCTTCCCCGTCTCCGGATACTCCGCGACGTCGGGGCTCACGTTCGACGAGACGATGAGCACGCGCGCCGTCTCGGCGCCGTCGTTTCGGATCTGGTGCCCACCGGCCGGCCCGTGCGGCAACGGCACGACGTCGCCTTCGCGGAGCGCGCGGTCGCCCTCGTGCATCCGGACGGTCGGCGCGCCGCGCAGCACGAGGAGCAGCTCGTCGCTGCCGTGGTGGAAGTGATAGACGAACTGCGACGCGCCCGGCTGGAGCTCCCAGACGGATGCGCCGAGGCCGGTGTCCGCGCGGTCGAGGCGCAGGGCGCCGATCCCACCCCAGTCCGGAACCTCGTCCCAGACGTTGTGCGGCATCAGAAATGCGAGGTCAGGCCGGCGTCGGACGTGACGTCGGCGTTCTCGAACCACGAATGCCAGTAGACGCCGTCGTCGAGACCCTTGGCGAACGCCGACAGCTTCAGCGGATGGAACGTGTCGCACATCACCGCGAGCTCCGTCGTCTCGTGGATGCCGATCGACTTCTCCGCGAGCCCGGGCTGCGGGCCGTGCGGCAAGCCCGAAGGATGGAGCGTGATCGAGCCGACGTCGACGCCCTTGCGCGAGCCGAAGTTGCCGGAGACGTAATAGATCATCTCCTCCGACTGCAGGTTCGAGTGGTGGTACGGAATCGGCACGGCGAGCGGGTCGAAGTCGAGCTTGCGCGGGCAGAAGGAGCAGATCACGAAATTCTGTCCGGCGAACGTCTGATGCGACGGCGGGGGCTGGTGGATGCGCCCGGTGATCGGCTCGAAGTCGTGGATCGAGAACGTCCACGGATAGAGGTAGCCATCCCAGCCGACGACGTCGAACGGGTGGTAGTCCACGATGTACGTCTGATAGCCGCCGCGGACGCGCACCTTCACGGGGAAGTCGCCGCGGTCGCGCACCGTCCGCAGCTCGGTCGGCGGATGGATGTCGCGGTGGTAGTACGGCGCGCCTTCCATGATCTGGCCGTACTGGTTGCGGTAGCGGCGGGGGATCTCGATCAGGCCCGGTGTCTCGAACACGAGATAGCGCTGGGCACCCTCGGGGCGGAAGCGATACGTCGTGCCGCGTGGGATGACGACGTAATCGCCGTCCTTGTACGGGACGTCACCGAAGATCGTCTCGACCGTCCCGCTGCCCTCGTGGACGAAGATCACCTCGTCGCCCTCGCCGTTGCGGAAGAAATAGTCCATCGACTCGGTCGGGCGGCAGAGCGAGATCTCGACGTCGTTGTTCCACATCAGCACGCGGCGCCCCGTCACCTCGTCGCCGCCCCCACCGACGTCCTTCGTGTGGAAGTGGCGGTGCGTGTGCTCGTCCGGCACCCACTCCGCGCGCTCGATCGTCTCGAAGCCGCCGAGTGCCTTCGTGCGCACGGGCGAATGAAGGTGGTAGAGGATCGACTCGTTGCCGGTGAAGCCCTCGAGGCCCATCACCTCTTCGGTGAGGAGCGTTCCGTTCTCGCGGAACTGGATGTGGCGCTTGCGCGGGACGTCGCCGAGGCGCTGGTAGAACGGCATCTCCGCGCGAAGGTTACTTGAGCCCGAACTGACGCTCGAAGTGCGCCGCGACACGCTGTGGATCGATCCCGCGTTCCCGCAGCGGCCCGTCGTCGGCGCGCGTCTCGTGCAAGTCCATCAGCAATCCGAGGCCGAACACTGTCGCGAGCTCGGGCTTCCGCGTGGCCAGCAGGCGCGAGGCGACGCGGGCCGCCACGCGCGGCATGTGTCGGCGCCTGATCTCCGCGCCGCCGATCGTCTGCGCAAGATCGGCGGCCTCGTTCTTCGAGAGCGCGTCCGGCCCGCCGACCTCGACCAGCCTCGGCGGGTCGTCCTCGACTGCGAGCGCGGTGACGAGCGCTGCAATGTCGTCGCATGCGACCCAGCGGCGCTTGCTCTCGCCTCGGCCGAGAATCTCGACCTTCCCGCCGACGGCGTCGAAGCGGCCGAGCGGCGCCAGGTGCACGTCCTGGAACGCGTCCGGACGGACGATCACCTCGTGCAGCCGCGCGCGGCGCAGCCGATCCTCGTTCGCGGCCTTCGCCCGCTCGAGCGGGAAGCCGAGCCCGGCATCGACGCCCAGATACGAGAGATAGACGAAGCGCGCGACACCTGCGGTCTCCGCGGCGGTCACCAGGTTGCCGACGCCGCGGTCGTCGACGTCGGCCAAGGAGGGCCCGTCTCCCCCGGCGAGCAGTCTGGAGATCGCGGTCGCGGTACACACGACCGCGCGAACGTCGCGGCAGGCAAGGGCGAGGCTCGTCGGGTCGAGCAGGTCACCCCGGACAATCGCGACGCCTCGCTCCTCGAGCTCAGCGGCATCACTCGAGGGGCGAACGAGCGCCCGCACGGTCGCGCCGTGCTCGACCAGACGCCGGGCGACGACGCCCCCGAGATCGCCCGTGGCGCCGACGACGAGAGTGGTCATGGCGACGTAGCTTCGCCGTCCAAGGCGAGTGCCGCAAGACGGCGCCCGATCGCGGGCGCGAACTTGAAGCCGTGGCCCGAGCACGGCGAGCCGATCACCACGCGGCCCCGGCGCTCGAGGACGAACGACTCGTCGACCGTCGACGTGTAGAGGCACGACTGCGCACCGACCGGCGTCGGGTCGACGCCGACGAAGCGGGCGCCCGTCCACTCGGCGATCGCCGCCACGACCTCGTCGTCGGCGCCCTCGACGTCGTCCGGATCCGTCTCGTGCCCGTGGAAGTGCGCGCCGACCTTGAGGCCGTGCACCGGATCGTGCAGCGCATACATCGCGTGTCCACGGTCGACGTTCAGCTCGACGACCGACGGCAGCGGCGGCCCCTCGTACGCGAAGTAGGCAATCGTCTCGCGCGTCACGCGCACCGGCACGTCCGGAACGAGCTTGCGGATCCAGCCGCCGACCGTCAGGACGACGACGTCCGCATCGAGGTGGTCCGGCGACTCGACGCGCACGCCCGTCTGCACGTCGATCCCGCGCAGGAACGCGCGCCGCGCACGGTCGGCATGTACGACGCCGGCGGCAGGCTGCCAGAGCGCCGCCCAGCCGTCCGGAACGCGCACGCGCGGCTCGCTCACCTCGAAGGTGAACTCCTCGCCGCAGCGCTCGAGCGCGTCGGCCGACGTGAGCTCGCGCGTCGGGGCGAGCTCGACGAGGCCGTAGAGCGAGAGCGGGTCCTCGCCGACGTCGCGCCAGCCCGCGAGCGCCTCGATCGCGAGCCGTACCCACTCGTCCTCCGGATAGGCGAGCCGGAAGATGCGGGTGCGGCCGTGGCTCGAGCCGCGCTCGTGGTCGACGTCGTCGAACTGCTCGTAGACGGTCACGTCCGCGCTCCGCTCGCGAAGCGCCCACGCGGTCGCGCTCCCCATCACTCCCGCTCCCACGACCGCGACGCGCGTCACTTCACGGGCCACGCTATCTGCAACCGCAGCGGCTCCTCGGCGAGACAGATCTCGCGCGGCGGCCCGGCAAGCTCACGCCCGTTCTCCCGCGCCCAGCGAGCGATCGCGTCGTACGCGCCGAGGATCTGCGGGAAGTCGGCCTGTTCACCCTCGGCGGTCGTCGCCGCCACGAGCCCGCCCGCCAGCACGTGGTCGCCGTCGTCACTCGGGACCCCGACCTCGACCGGTCCGTCGTCCGCTTCGTTCACCTGGCCGTGGTAGATGGTGAACGAGCCGACACCGCCGCCGAGCTCGCGTGCGGTCTCGACGATGAACCGCTCCAGCTCGTCCACCTTCACGCGCTTCGTACGCGACACATACCGCTGCGCTTGCACGTCCTCCAGCTCCACGTCGAACATCGATGCCTCCTCGAGCAGTCGTCGGGCCTCGCGGAGCGCCCTCCTCTGCTCCTGCAGCCGGTCGTCGTGCCTGACGAGCGCTGCCTGATCACGATCGACGAGAAAGCGCGCGACCTCCCGCATCGACATCCCGGCCGCCCGCAGGCGCGCGATCAGCGCCGCCGCGGCGAGCTGCTCGTCGCGGTAGTAGCGGTAGCCGGAATCGGCGTCGACGCGGGTCGGGCAGAGCAGGCCGTTCGCTCCGTAGAGGCGCAGTGCCTTCTGCGAGAGGCCGGACTGCCGCGCGAACTCGGCGATCGTCAGGAGGTTCTCCGTCATCGGCGACAGCGTGGGCGTTACCCGAGGGGCCGAGTCAAGCGGTTGCGCAGGAAGCCGATCGGCTCGAAGCCGGCCTCGGCGACGTCGCCGGGTTGGAACGGGCCGAGCAGCTCCCCGCCCGCGGCGACGACGTCGCCGGGATAGAGGCGCGTGTTCCGCGCGACGTGCTCGATCAGCGGCGTCCAGTCGCCGGCGGTCGCGAGCTCGTCCGGCGTGATCACAGTTGGGCCGAGCGAGAGCGCGAAGTCGCGCGACTTCGCACCGGGGAGCTGCGGCGCGAGCCATTCGCCGAGAAAGGTGAAGCCGCCGGCCGTGCCGTCCGCGCCGATCACGGTGGCGAGGTGGAGCTCGAGCTCGATCGCGTCGGCACCCGGCGGCACGGCGATCTCGTCGTCCGGGCCGCAGATCGCGGCCGGGTTCGCGAAGTAGAAGTCGCGCTCGCGGTCGAAGATCCGGATCGACGGGGGGTGCAGCACAGGCGGGCGCAGCACGATCCCGTCGAGCGGGTACGACGCATGCTCGCGCGCAGTCCCGCCGCCGGTGAAGAACGCCTGGAGGGTCTGCGCGGCCAGCTGGATGACGACGTCGCCCTCGATCCGGCCCGGCCAGCCGCGCTCGAGGTCGGCGTCGACCGGCGAGAACATGCAGAGCTTCATTCGCGCGGCTCCGTGTGCACGACGACATCCGCAATCTCGGGCAGCTCGCGGCGGAGCGTCTCCTCGATCCGGCTCGCGACGGCGTGCGCGTCGGCGAGCGCCGTCTCCGGGTCGAGCGCGAGCGTCAGGTGCGCGACAAGCCCGTCGTCGGTGTGGATGAAGCGCAGCTCGTCCGGCGGCCCGCCGGTCTCGGCCCGCACGACGCGCTCGACGGCCGTGCGGTTGCCCGACACCTCGGCGGCTTCTCCCTCCTCGCTGAGCGGCTCGAGATGCGTCTGGACGGCGGTCAGCTCCGGCACAGCGGCGAGGATCGCATGCTCGACCTGCTCTGCAATCGCGTGTGCAGCGTCGAGCCCCATGTCGCCGGGCAGCTTGAGGTGGAGCGAGAGCTCGGTCCCGGACGCCAGGGCGACGACGCTGACGTTGTGGACCTCGCGCACGCGCGGCACGCCGAGCGCCGCCGCATGCGCGCGCTCGCGCAGGGCGCCGTCGGAGGCGGCCGGCTCGACGTGGACGACGATGTCGGCTTCCGGCAGCGCGCTCTGGACTGCGCGCTCGACGTTGTCGGCGGCGGCGTGGCCCTGCGCGACGGCCGCGTCGACGGAGACGCCGATCACGACGTCGGCGAAGACACGACCGGCGGCCTGGCGCATGCGCAGACGTCGCAGCTCGACGGCCGGCTCGATCGCCGCGCGGGCCGCCGCTTCCGCATCGGTCGGCACGCGGTCCATGAGCACGTCGACGTTGCCGCGCATCAGGCGCGCCGCGGCGGTCATGACGATGCAGGCGACGATCAGCGCTGCGACGGAGTCCGCCTTCTCGTAGCCGGCGCGAACGAGCAGGAGCCCGACGAGCACGGCGGCCGAGCCGCCGAGGTCGCTCGCAAAGTGCAGCGCATTCGACGCGAGCGCGGCGGAGTGATACCGCCTCGCCGCCCGCCACGAGACGGCCGCGCGGCCGACGTCGATGACGATGACGACGCCGATCACGAGCAGCGCATACCAGCGCGCGTCGACGTGGGTCTGGGCGCTCCCGACGAGGCGGCGAATCGACTCATAGACGATGAGCAGGCTCGCGACGACGAGCACGGACGCCTCCGCCAGCGCCGACAGATGCTCGGCCTTGCCGTGCCCGTACTGGTGGCCGACATCGGCGGGCCGCGCGGCGACGCCGACCGCGAAGAAGGTGAGGAGCGCAGCGATCAGATCGGTGCCCGAGTGCGCCGCCTCGGACAGCAGACCGAGGCTGTGCGTCGCGAGGCCGGTGCCGAGCTTGAGCGCGATGAGCGCGGCGGCGGCAGCGACGGAGAGGAGCGCGGTGCGGCGCTGCGGGCTCACCGCGGAAGCGTATTTCGTGACGGTACGACGTACCGTTACGGAAGGGTCACACGCTCGAGCGGCCAGACGACGACGTCCTGGCGGCGCGAGAAGTGGAGGACCGGATCGCCGTCGAGCTCGAACGGGGAGATCGACGCGAGCTCGATCTCCGCTTCCGCGGGCTGGAGCGGCCAGAGGTCGTGGTGGATCTCCGCGCGCGCGAGGTTCCCCTGCGGATCGGTCGTGTAGAGGCAGTACCGCTCCGTCAGGAACCACTCGAGCGAGCCGGGCTCGGCCATGACCACCGGCCCGGTGGGCCGGTAGCGCCCGCTGAACACGCGGCCCGCCTCCGAGAGGCGCGCGCACTCGTACGCCGTCCATTCACCGCTGCGCTGGGCGGACATGCGGGCGTGGAAGTACGGCAGCCGGTACGTACGGCGCGCGGCCTCGACCGCGAGCCGGCTCGACGCGTCGAGGCTGAAGAACCAGATCCCCGGCTTGTCCTCGGCGCGGACACACGTGCGGACGTTCAGCTCGAGGAAGCTCGAGAGGTACGGCAGCGGCACGGTCCCACGCGCGCGGAGGCCGGTGATCCGAAACGGCACGACCCCGATCCAGGCGCTGCCGTCGTGCTCCTCGATCTCGAGCTGGTACGGGATGTGCTTGCGCAGCTCCTCGGCGGGGACGCGCCAGTGCGCGAAGAGGAGATCCTCCCAGCTCTGCCCCATGACCCACCCGCGCGCCGGCAGCGGCCACGGGCGATGCCCGAGGTGCTCGAGGGAGCGGTTCTGGCGGTACGCGGCGTCGAGTTGGAACACAGGTGCCTCAGAAGGGTTCTAGAGATTGCCTCTGAGCGCCTGTTCCCTCTCGATCGCTTCGAACAACGCCTTGAAGTTCCCCTCGCCGAAGGTCGTCGCGCCGTGTCGCTCGATCACCTCGAAGAACACGGTCGGACGGTCCTGGGCCGTCTTCGTGAAGATCTGCAGCAGGTACCCGTCGTCGTCGCGGTCGACGAGGATCTTGTGCTTCTGCAGGACGGCGTAGTCCTCGTCGATCGCACCGACGCGTTCGACCGCCTCGTCGTAATACGCGTCCGGCGTGTCGAGGAACAGAAAGCCGCGCTCCTTCATCTGCTCGACCGTGTCGACGATGTTCGACGCAGCGAGCGCGATGTGCTGCGCGCCCGCGCCGTTGTAGAACTCGATGTACTCCTCGATCTGGCTCTTGCGCTTGCCCTCGGCGGGCTCGTTGATCGGGAACTTGATCTTCCCGGAGCCGTCCGACATCACCTTCGACATGAGCGCGGAGTACTCGGTCTGGATCTGGTCGTCGCCGAAGTGGAGGATGTTCGTCATCCCGAAGACCCGCTCGTAGAACGCGACCCATTCGTTCATCCGGCCGAGCTCGACGTTGCCGACGACGTGGTCGATGTTCAACAGGCCCACGCCGGCGTTGCGATGCCCGTTCGACGACTGCGACACGTAGCCGGGCTTGAACGGCCCTGCGTAGTCCGTCCGGTTGACGAACGTGTGGATCGTGTCGCCGTACGTCGCGATCGCGGCCAGCTCGAGCGACCCGTGCTCGTCCTCGACGCGATGCGGCTCGACGATGCCGCGTGCGCCGCGGCTGACTGCCTGCCGGTACGCCTCCGTCGCGTCCGGCACGGTGAGCGCGATGTCACGGACGCCGTCGCCGTGGCGCGCGTGGTGCTTCGCGATCTCGTGATCCTCGCGCAGCGCCGTCGTGACGACGAAGCGGATGTCGCCCTGCTCGAGCACGTACGACGCGCGATCGCGCAGACCCGTCTCGGGCCCCGCATACGCGGTGCGCGTGAACCCCATCGCGTGCTCGTAGAAATAGGCCGACTGCTTCGCGTTCCCGACCCAGAGCTCGATGTAGTCCCAGCCGAGCAGCGGCATGAAGTCTTCGCCCATGTTGTCCAGTTTATTCGGCCGGCACGGCCAGCTCGCGGGGCCTCCGCCGCAATCGCTCCAGCGCGATCCCCGCGAAGATCAGCAGGCCGCCCGCGATCTCCATCCCGTGCAGCGACTCGTGCAGAAGGATGAGGGCGAAGAACACCGAGAAAAAGGGCTGGAGGTTGCCGAAGAGCGACGCTCGCGGCGCGCCGACCCGGTCGATCGCGGTGAACCAGAGGATGTTCGTCAGGAAGAGCGGGCCGATCACGGCGTAGACGAAGGCCACCCACATGAGCGCGCCCCAGTGGATGTGCTGGTGCGAGATCTGATGGGAGCCGACGGCGGCGAGCGGGATCCAGCCTGCGAACAGGACGACGGAGCTGATCCGGTACGGCGAGTACCGGCGCATGAGCGGCGCGATCGCGGTCGAGTAGCCCGCCCAGGTCGCCGCCGTGCCGATTCCGAGCAGGTTCCCGAGCAGTGAGCCCGACAGCCCGCCCCCCGACGCGATCGCGATCAGCGCCACGCCCGCGAACGTGATCGCGGCGCCGATCCAGTAGGTGCGCTGGAGACGCTCCAGCCCGAGTGCGAGTGCGATCAATCCCATGAAGACCGGTGTCGCCCCCAGCAAGAGGGCGACGGTCGAGGCACTCGCGAGCTTCACGGCGTAGACGTAGGCGACCTGGTTCGCGAAGATCGCGACCGCCGCGAGCGCGACGTACGGCCAGTCCGCCCTCGCGATGCGGAAGGACCGCTCGCGCCAGGCGGTGAAGAGCCAGAAGACGAGGATCGCCAACCCGTAGCGGATCGTCCCGTAGCCGAGCGGCTGCCAGCCGTTCTCGAGCATCCACTTGGTGACGACGACGTTGAGCGCCCAGAGGAGCACCGTGCCGAGCAACATCGCGTCGACGGGCGAGGCTCTGCGCACGAGGTCCGACGCTACCGATTACGCTTGCGCCGATGCCCGACCCCACCATCGCCGACGTCGACGCCCTCGTCGGCCCCGCCACGCCGCAGTTCGCCTATCAGCTGCGAGCCCGGGTGCGGGAGCTCGTCGCAGGCCTGCCGGAGGACGATCCCGTCCGCCGCTACGCCGAGGAGCAGATGACGCTGCTCGACCGCCTCGGCCACGCGTCCTCGAAGGCGCACGAGGGCGGGCGCGAGCCGCGCTCGCGCCCCGGGTGGGAGACGCTCCCGAGCGCCGCCTCCGTCGACCAATGACACTCGACGGCGCGTCGGTCCTCGTGACCGGCGGCACGCGCGGGATCGGGCTCGCGATCGCGCAGCGCCTCGCCGCCGACGGCGCGGCCCGAGCCGTGCTCGGCTACATGCGGAACGACACCGCGGCCGAAGAGGCGCGGGCGGTGATCGATGCCGAGGTCGTGCTCGTGCGCGGCGAGGTCTCGAAACCGGAGGTCGTCGCCGAGCTCGCTTCGCACGGCCCGTATCGCGTCGTCGTGCACAACGCAGCGACCGGGGTCGTGCGCTCGGCGCTCGAGACCGAGGACAAGCACTGGGACTGGACCCTCGCGGCGAATGCCCGAGCCCTCCTCGCACTGGCGCGAACATGCGCACCGGCGATGGAGAGCGGCTCCTCGATCGTCGCCATCTCGTCGCTCGGCTCACAGCGCGTGCTCGACAACTACGTCCTGATCGGAACGTCGAAGGCGGCACTCGAGGCCGTGACCCGGTATCTCGCCGTCGAGCTCGCGCCGCGCGGCATCCGTGCAAACGCCGTGTCGGCCGGCGTCGTCGAGACCGGCGCGCTCGAGCACTTCCCGAACAAGGAGGAGATGCTGCGCTCGGTCGAGCGCACACCGGCGGGCCGACTCGTCGAGCCCGGCGACGTCGCAGCCGCCGTCTCCTTCCTTTGCTCCGACGATGCGTCCATGATCCGTGGGCAGACGATCGTCGTCGACGGCGGCTTCTCACTGCTCGCGTAGATGGAACCCACGGACGCCAACATGCGCGCGTTCGACGCGCTCCACCGGCGGCTCCAGCGCCAGCCGAGCGGGCTGCCGTCGATCGTCAGGGCGACGCTCGGCGACCTGGCGAAGAAACGCGTGCTGCATCTGCACAGCGGCGCGGGGGGCTCGAGTGCGGAGCTCGCCGAGGTGGGCGCAGTCGTGACGGCGCTCGAGGCGTCCGAGGACACGCTCGAGTACGCACGCGAGGAGTGGCCGTCGATCCTCTGGATCCACGGCGATGCACAAGCGCTCCCTGCAGAGCTGCGCCGCGGCCGCTTCGACCTCGTCTATTCGCCCGAGGGGACGCTCTGGCATGTCGGCGACCTCGACGGTTGGGCGGCCGGCGTCGCCGCGGCGCTCGACTCGCGCGGCGAGCTGCTCATCTACGAGACGCATCCGGTCGCGCTCTGCGTCGACGGATTCCAACGCTGGCACTACGACTACTTCGCGGACGGCTTCTGGCGGCTCGGCAAGATCGTGACGACGCTCGTGCGCGCGGGCTTCCGCATCGAGGCGCTCGAGGAATACCCCGGCGACCGCCGCGTCCCGGGGACGTTCCTTCTTTACGCAGTTCGGGCATAGGCGCACGCATGGGCATACCAGTGAGCATCCTCCTCATTGCGGCGGGGGCGATCCTCGCGTTCGCGATCACCGGCACGACGAGCGGCGTCAACATCCACGCCGTCGGCTGGATCCTCATGGCCGCGGGCGTGTTCGGTCTCGTCCTGTCCCTGATCATGTGGGACAGCTGGGCCGGCGGCGGCTTCTGGGGTCGGCGCCCGGTCGCCTACGAGCCACCGCCGCGCGCACCACGCCGTCGCGTCGTCCGTGAGGACGTCGACGAAGGCCCGTACTAGTCCGTCAAGCGGTTCAACGCTTCACGCAGCTCGTCGTCGCTCAGCGTCAGCGGCGGCGTGGCCTGGATCAGGCTGCCGTCGCCTGCGGGGACGACGAGGACGCCGCGCTCGAGTGCGTCGTCGGCGCTGCCCGCCCTCGCGCGGAGCAAGCCCTTGCCGTGCCAGCCCGCCGCGGCGAAACGCTCTCCGAGCTCGTGCACGCGCGGAATGAGCTGCGGAACCTCGTCGAGCACGACGAGCGCCGCCGCGCACGCAAGCGGGTTGCCGACATGCGTGTGCGTGTAGACGTCCTCCGCCCCGAGCTCCCAGAGCCGCGCGAGGCCGTCGCGGACGAAGAGGGCCGCACTCAAGGGCAGCCCGCCGCCGAGCGCCTTGCCGACGCACAGGACGTCCGCGACCTCGGCGCCGGGCCACAGCGTGCCGATCCGGCCGAGCCCGGCATAGATCGCGTCGACGACCAGCAGAGCGCCGGCGTCGTCGCAGCGCGCGCGCAGCGTCGTGAGGAAGCCGTCCGGCGGCACACGTGACCCGGCGCGCCCCTGGACCGGCTCGACGATGACGCACGCGGTGTCCTCGGGCAGCTCGCCGGGATCGTCGCCGTAGGCAAAGCGGTGCACCGGCCCGGGCAGCCAGTCGCGCCACGGCTCCTTGAACCGCGGGAAGTCGGTCGCTGCGAGCGCGAGCAGGCCGGTGCCGTGATACGCGCCGTCGAACGCCGCGATCGCGTTTCGTCCGGTCGCGAGCCGCGCGGTGCGGAGCGCGATCTCGACTGCGTCCTCGCCGGTCACCCCGAGCTTCGCGGGCCACGGCAGCGCCTCGCGAAGCCGTGCGGTCACTTCCGCGTCCGCGAGGTCGCCGAGCGCGTGCACGACCTGCTGCGACTGCCACGCCTCGAGGATGCGCGGGTTCCGGTGACCCAGCGCGGCGACGCCGAACCCGCCCGTCAGGTCGAGCAGCTCGCGGCCGTCGGCGAGCGTGACCCGGCAGCCTTCCGCGCTCGCCCAGATCATCGCGTCAGGCGGAGCAGGCGCCCGGCGGTCGAACGCGCGATCGTGCCGGCCATCGCCGGATTCTCCTGCAATCGGCGGAGCGAGTACTGGTACCAGTGCTCGCCGAACGGCACATACACCCGCACGGCGTGGCCGTCGCGCACGAGCTCGCTCGCCCGCTCCTCACGCACGCCGAGCAGCATCTGAAACTCGTAGCTCGGCGGCAGGCGGCGGAGCGCCTGCTCGATCAGCCACTCGTCGTGCGTCGCGATCGCGACGTGCGCTGCGGTCGCGGCGAGCGCATGGAGCGACTTGACGTAGTTCGCGCGCACCGCTTCGTAGTCGGTGAAGGCAAGCGATGCCGGCTCGACGTAGATGCCTTTGCAGATGCGCACGTTCGGCCGCAGGTCGGCGAGGCTCGCGATGTCGTCGGGGGTGCGCCGGAGGTACGCCTGGAGGACGACGCCGACGTTGTCGTGGCCGCCCTCGCGCAGCTCGCGGTAGAGCCGCAGCGTCTCGTCGGTCGTCGACGAATCCTCCATGTCGATGCGCACGAACTTCCCTTGCGAGACGACCGACAGCAAGTTCTCCTTGCAGAGCTCGTAGTCGAGATCGAGACCGAGCGCGGTGAGCTTGACGCTGACGTTCGCGTCGAGCCGGTCGCGCTCGACCGCGTCGAGGACGTCCAGATACGCACGCGCGATCGCGCGCGCCTCGTTCTCGTGCGTGATCTCCTCGCCGAGGACGTCGACCGTCGCCAGCTTCCCCTCGCCGTTCAGCCGGTGGACGACACGGACGGCGTCGGTGAGCGTCGAGCCTGCGATGTACCGCCGCGAGAAGAGCTGCACGACCGGCTTCGGCACGGCCGGAAGGGCGCGCGCAATCGCCTGGTCGAAGAGGCTCACTCGACTTACGAGTCGCGCATGAGCCCCTGGCGGGCCGCGCTCACGAGCGCAACCGCCTCGGGGAAGAGCACGCGCATGGCGTCGCGGAGCGCAAGCGCCTGCTCGTCGACCGAGCCCTGCGCCTCGATCTGGCCGAGCGCGGCGGAGGTCAGCTCGACGGCGGTGTCGAGCGTCTCCTGCGCGAAGTGCTTCGTCTGCACCTCGGCCTGCTGCTCGCCCGCGCGTTCCATCGCCTCCTGCATCGCGCGGAGGAACTCCTCGGGGTCACCCCCGCCGAACAAATTGAAGCCGCCTTCCATCGCAGCCAGGGTAGCTACTGCTTGTAGTTGCGGACGACGTCTGCGGCAAGCTCCTCCACTGCGGGCAGCGCCTGTTGCACCGCCGTTCCGAACGGCGAGACGGAGTCGGTGCCGAGCGCGTGCTCGAGCCGGCGCGACCGTGCGCCGAGCTCGTCGAGGAATGCGGTCGTCGCGACGCGCGGCTGCTCGGCGAGCAGGTCGGCGACGGCGTTCGCCGCGGCCTCGGCCTCCTCGATTCCCTCCGGCGGATCCGTCGCCGCAAGCTCGCGGAGGCGCGCGCGCAGCTCCGCGAGCTCGTCGCCCCCCGCGAGGTCGGACGCCACCTCGCACAACCCGGCGAGTTGCGCCGCGTCGCGGACGACGCGCTCCTCGGTCACCGTGCGTGCGGCGTCGTCGAGAACGACCCAGGCGCCGCTGTCGAACGCGCACACGTACAGGCGGAAGCCCGGCTGCGGCTCCACCGCGAGCACCCCGGAAACGCGCTCGGCAGGCTCCGCCAGAGCCTGCGCCGCGGTCGCGATGCGCTCGAGGTCGTCCGTCAGCGCCACGCGGCCAGCGTAGACTCGAAGCCGTGTCGCAGCGGACGGCGCATGCGCGGGAGCTGTTCGCGCCACTCGGCCCGGTCTACGACCGGAACGCGTCGCTCCTCTCGTTCGGGCAGGACCCCGCCTGGCGGCGGTTTCTCGTCTCGCGCGTCCCGGACGACGCGCTCAGCGTCCTCGACGTCGCCACCGGAACCGCCGCCGTTGCGATCGAGCTCGCGCGGAGCATGCCCGAGCGTCGCGTCGTCGGCGTCGACCAGTCGGCGGAGATGCTCGGGGTCGGGCGCGAGCGTGTCGCACGGGCAGGGCTGGAGGCGCGCATCGAGCTGCGCGACGGTCGCGCGGAAGCGCTGCCGTTCGCGGACGAGTCGTTCGACGCGCTGACGTTCACGTATCTCCTCCGGTACGTCGACGATCCGACCGCGACGCTCGCCGAGCTCGCGCGCGTCGTGCGCAGCGGCGGCACGATCGCGATGCTGGAGTTCGGCCTTCCGCGCAGGCTCGCGCGTGCGCTGTGGGAGCTGTACGTCCGCGCCGTCCTGCCCGTCGCAGGCTATGTCGCCGGCGGGCCGGCCTGGTGGGAGGTCGGGCGCTTCCTCGGCCCGTCGATCCGAGATTTCCACGAAGGTGTTTCGCTGCTCGACGTGTGGACGGCGGCGGGGATCCGCAACGTCCGCGCGCGTCGACTGAGCCTCGGCGGCGGGCTCGTCGTGTGGGGCACGCGCGTGTGAGCGCGAGCGCGCGCCCCGCCTTCTACGCGCTGCGCCCCGGCGGCTGGCGCGACTACGTGACGCTGCTCCATCCGCCGTACACGCTCTGGCATCTCTCGTATGTCTCGCTCGGCGCAGCGCTCGCGCCGCAGCTCCACTGGGGTCTGCTCGGCTGGACGACGCTCGCGTTCCTGCTCGCGATGGGTGTCGGCGCTCACGCGCTGGACGAGCTGAACGGACGCCCGCTGCGCACGCAGATCGCGTCGCGGATGCTCGTCACGCTCGCCGTCGTCTCGATCGCGGCGGCGTGCGCGATCGGCGTCTGGGTCGCCGCGTCGCGCACCTGGTGGCTTCTGCTCTTCGTCGGGTTCGGCGGGTTCATCGTCGTCGCGTACAACCTCGAGCTCGCGGGCGGAGCGTTCCACTCCGACCTCTGGTTCGCCTTCGCATGGGGGGCGTTTCCCCTGCTCACGGGCTATTTCGCATCGGCCCGCGACCTCGGTTGGGCCGCCCTCGCCGGAGCCGTGTTCGCGGTGTGCTCGAGCCTCGCCCAGCGCGTCCTCTCGACCGAGGTGCGGTTCGCGCGCCGGTCGGCGGGCGATCCGGCGCTGACGCGCCCTCTCGAGCGGGCGCTGCAACTGCTCGCCGTCGCGCTCCCGTTGTTGGCAGGCGCCGTCCTCCTGGCGCGCGCCGCCTGAAGGCCTACGATGGGGCCGTGGCGCTGACCACGCTGTTCGACATCGTCTTCGCCGTCGCAACGGCCGTTGCAGCGACCAGTCTCGCGCTCGCCGCGCTCCGCAAGACATCGCCCGCGACGCTCATCGCGGTGAGCGGCCTGCT
>Ga0308175_100000756_pt1 | contig 21491 bp, 22 predicted proteins | sample PhyCR1_3_FD_203893 | JGI IMG/M metagenome (GOLD analysis project Ga0308175, IMG submission 203893) | Soil microbial communities from UC Gill Tract Community Farm, Albany, California, United States - DLSLS.C.R1 | ecosystem: Environmental > Terrestrial > Soil > Agricultural land | place: USA...
GACGCCATCCGTGCCTCGATCGCCATTCCCACCGTGTTCCGCCCGCACACCATCGACGGCCGCCGGCTGGTCGATGGCGCGCTGCTCAATCCGGTGCCGGTCACGCCGCTGATCCGCGAACGCGCCGACGTTCTGTTCGCGATCAGCCTGGACGGACCCGCCGAACGCCTCGCGGTCGTCCAGGCCGCGCCCGAACGCGATGCCGACGCCACGCCAGAAACCCGGCCCGGGTTGTTCAGCCGGCTGCTCGCGCACGGCGAGCCCAGCCCGCCGCGCGTGCATGAGCCAGGCGCGCTGGAGCTGCTGACCCAGGCGATGGACCTGATGCAGGCGAATCTGTCGCGGATGCGACTGGCCGCTTACCAACCAGACCTGTTGATCGAGATCCCGCGCGACGCGGCGGCGACCTATGAGTTCTACCGCGCCGCCGAACTGATCGAGCTGGGCCGCACGTGCACCCGCAAGGCACTGGAGCGGTTCGACGCCCGCTGAAGGGCGCGGCCCTTTGCGGGCGCGTCAGTGCGAGCCGTGCGCCGCCAGGTGGTTTTCCAGGTACGCCTTCAATGCCACCGCGTTGTTGTGGTCCTCGTCGCGCGCGCCGAACAGCAGCGTGACCTGACTGCGGCGCGCCTTCTCGGCCAGCGCCTGCCAGGTCTCCGGAATGGCATCGAGCTCGCCCGCGTAGCGGTGGCGGAAACCTTCCCAGCGGCTCGGCTCGTGGCCGAACCACTGGCGCAGTTCGCGCGAGGGGCCGACATCCTTCACCCACAGGTCCAGCGCGGCGTCCTCTTTCTTCAGGCCGCGCGGCCACAACCGGTCGACCAGCACACGGTAACCGTCCTGCGGCGACGGCGCGTCGTAGACGCGTTTGACGGTCAGGCTCATGCTCGGAAGCTTACCCCGCCAGGGTGAGAACCACGCGAAGCGAGGCGCCTGTAGGAGCCCGCTGGCGGGCGATGCTCTTGCTCCAGGTGGCACATCCGGGCGAGGGCATCGCCCGCCAGCGGGCTCCTACAAGTACAAGGCCAGGTTCAGAGTTCCTCGACGGGGGTGACCTTGGCGCGGCGCATCAGCCAGGCCACGCCGCGCAGGTCGGCCAGGCCGACCCAGAGGCGATCGAGCATGCCGTACTTGGAGGTGCCGGCGGTGCGCGGGCGATGGCCGACCGGCACGCTCTGGCTGGCGAAGCCGGCGCGACGCACCAGCGCCGGCAGGTAGCGGTGCATGTGGTCGAAGTAGGGCAGGCGCAGGAAGGTCGCGCGCTCGAACAATTTCAGCCCGCAGCCGGTGTCCGGCGTGGCGTCCTTGAGCATGCGCGAGCGCACCGCGTTGGCGATCTTCGAGGAGATGCGCTTGTTGAAGCTGTCGCGGCGGGTGGTGCGCCAGCCGGCGAACAACTTGATGTCGGGCGCGGCAGCGGCGCGCGCGTCCAGCAGCTTCGGGATATCGGCCGGGTCATTCTGGCCGTCGCCGTCGAGGGTGGCGATCCAGGCGCCGCGCGCCGCGCGCACGCCGTTGGACACCGCCGTGCTCTGCCCGCTGCGGCTGACGTGGTGCAGCACGCGCAATTCCGGGTAGCTGGCCTTCTGGGCGGCCAGCACGGCACGGCTGTCGTCGGTGGAATCGTCGTCCACGTAGATGATCTCGAAGTCGACCTTGCCGCGCAGCGCGGTGGCGATTTCGGCGAGCAGCGGCGGGATGTTGTCGCGCTCGTTGAACACGGGCACGACGACGGAAAGCTCGGGCATGGGGCCAGTCCGGGGAACGTTGGGCGGCGATTATCGCCGATGCGCGGCGCGGGCGCAGGTCATGGGATCAACGCCTGGCGGCTTCCCTGTAGGAGCGCATGTGTGCGCGACCGCCATGCATCACGGTCGCGCACAGGTGCGCTCCTACAAGAGCGAAGGTGTCAGCGCAGCTTGTCCAGAATCCCGTCCAGTTCGTCGTTGCTGTGGTAGTGGATCACCAGCTTGCCGCGGCCACCGCGGCCCTGGGCCAGCTCCACGCGGGCGGCAAAGCGTTCGCCCAGTTCGCGTTCGAGCGCGTCGATGTTCGGATCGCGCGCGCCGGCCTTGGCCTTGCCTTTCGGCGCCGCCTGCGCGCGGCGCGCGGCTTCCTCCAGCTCGCGCACGCTCCAGCCCAGGGTCGAGGCCTGGCGGGCCAGCTGGATGGCGATCGATTCGTCCAGGGTCAGCAGGCAACGGGCATGGCCCATTTCCAGCTTGCCCTCGTCGAGCAGCTTCTTGATCGGCGCCGGCAGTTCGGTCAGGCGCAGCAGGTTGGACACGGCCGCGCGCGAGCGGCCGACCGCGTCGGCGGCCTGTTGATGGGTCAGGTCGAAGTCGTCGATCAGGCGCTTGAGCGCATCGGCTTCTTCCAGCGGCGTGAGGTCCTGGCGCTGGATGTTCTCGATCAACGCCATCGCCGGCACGGCGGCCTCGTCGACCGTCTTGACCAGCGCCGGGATCTCGCTCAGCTGCGCCAGCTGGGCGGCACGCCAGCGGCGCTCGCCGGCGATCAGCTCGTAGCTGTTCCTGCCCAGCGCACGCACCACCACCGGCTGGATCAGGCCCTGCGCCCTGATCGAGGCGGCCAGCTCGTCCAGTGCTTCCTGGTTCCAGTGCCGGCGCGGCTGGTACTTGCCAGGCTGGATCTGCTGGATCGGCAGGTGGCGCAGCTCGCCTTCCTGCTCGATGACCGACGGGCTGCCGGCGCCATCGCCGCCGAGCAGCGCGTCCAGCCCGCGGCCGAGTCCCCGTTTTTTCGCGGCGGCCATGGTTACTCCTGGTGGATGTCGGCGGCCGCGTCGAGCGTCACGCCGGTGTCGTGCATGTCGTTGAGCGCGTTCATGGCGGCTTGCGCGCCACGTTCGCGACGGATGATCTCGCCGGCCAGGCCGATATAGGCGATCGCGCCGCGCGAACTGCGGTCGTACAGATGGATCGGCTGGCCGTGGCTGGGCGCCTCGGCCAGACGCACGTTGCGCGGGATGATCGAGCGCAGCACCTTGTCGCCGAAGTGCTGGGTGAGCTGCGCGGAGACCTCGTTGCCGAGGTTGTTGCGCACGTCGTACATGGTGCGCAGCAGGCCTTCGATCTCCAGCTTCGGGTTCAGCCGCTGGCGCACCGCCCGGACCGTCTCCAGCAGGCTGGAGAGCCCTTCCAGCGCGAAGTACTCGCACTGCACCGGGATCAGCAGACCATCGGCTGCGGCCAGCGCGTTGAGCGTGAGCAGATGCAGCGAGGGCGGGCAGTCGATCAGGATGGTCTGGTAGTTGCCGCTGATCTTGGCCAGCTGTTCCTTCAGCCGGCTCTCGCGCGCGATCGCGTCCATCAGCTTGAGCTCGGCGGCGGTCAGGTCGCCGTTGCCGGGCAGCAGGTCGTAATGCGATTCGGTACTGACGATGGCACGCTCGATCGGCGACTCGTCCAACAGCACTTCGCAGCCGTTGGGCTTGGCCTCGCGCTTGTCCACGCCCGAAGCCATCGTCGCGTTGCCCTGCGGATCGAGATCGACCAGCAGCACTTTGCGCTTGGCCGCAGCCAGCGCTGCAGCGAGGTTGACCGCCGTGGTGGTCTTGCCGACGCCGCCCTTCTGGTTGGCGACAGCGATGATGCGGGCCATGGTCGTCCGGTCTTGCAACGTGAGGGCGGGTAGATTAGCAGGGCCGCTCAGGCCGCGCGGCGGATCACCACCAGGCTGCGCTCGCCGTCCAGGCCGGGCACATCGAGTGCCTGGATCGCTTGCACCGTGAAGCCGGACGGCAAAGCGGCGATTTCGTCGGTTGGCGGCCGGCCCTTCATCGCCAGCCAGCGGCCGCCCGGCGCGAGCAGCTGGCCGCCCCAGGCGAGCATGTCGGGGAGGCTGGCGAACGCACGCGCAGTGATGCAGTCGAACTGGCCCTCGATCTCCTCCACCCGCGCCTGCCGTACGCGCACGCCGTCGAGCTTGAGCGAACGGAGCGCCTCGCGCAGGAAGCGCACCTTCTTGCCGTTGGAATCGACCAGCAGCACCTCGCGCCCCGGCGCGGCAATCGCCAGCGGGATGCCGGGCAGGCCGGGGCCGGTGCCGAGATCGGCCAGGCTGGCGCCTTCGACGTAGGGCAGGATCGCCAGCGAATCGAGCAGGTGGCGGGTCACCATCGCGGCGCTGTCGCGCACGGCGGTGAGGTTGTAGGTGCCGTTCCAGCGCTCCAGCAGCGCCTGGTAATCGAGCAGGCGCTCGATCGCCTCGGCCGGCAACGCCAGGCCGAGCGCGTCCAGGCCCTGTTCGAGCTGGTGGTGCAGGGCAAGGCGCGTGCTCATGGACGGTCCGGACGTGGGCGGGACCGCGAAGTATCCCCGTGCGTGGGCGTCGAAGCCAGCCGGGCGGGGTCAGGCGAAGTCGAGTTCGACCCGCGTGACCATCACGCCGCGCTCGCGCAGCACGCCGTTCAACGCCCGCTTCAGGCCGCTGCCCAGCGCGCGCTGGTCGCGCTGGCCGGGTTGAACTTGCTGGTGCAGCGCCTGCAACGTGCTCACGCGGATCAGCTGGGTGGCCTGGTCGATCATCGGGTCGATCCGCTCCGGTTCGAGCACCTGCCAGTAGACCTTGCCGCACACGCCGCCGGCGTCGGCCAGCGCGTCCTCGAACTGCAGCACCTGGCCGGTCAGGTCGATCCGGTGGCCGAGCCGGTCGAACCCGGGCAGCACCAGGTGCAGGCCTGGCTCCAGCATCCGCGGCGGGCGGCCGCGCCGGTGCAGGCTCTGCACGTGGCCAGCCGGGACCCGCCGCACCACGGCAGGCAGGACAAGCACGGATACGGCGGAAAGCAGCAGCGCAAGCATGGTCGATGGGCCGGTGGGTTGCGGTCGATGCGGTGCCGGTTCGATCCTAGGACCAGCCGCGCCGCTCTGGATTAATGGCTTTTTAACCCTTCGGTGAGGGCATCGACCATCCGCTCCCGCGCTTGAGTGCCGCAACGTGACTGTACGCACACTTCCCGCTCGCGCCCGTATTCGGCGCCGATGAAACCGCCGGCCACGCGAGCGGCTGCCGCGCCGGTCATGCTGGTGGTGATGGGCGTGTCCGGCTCGGGCAAGACCACCATCGCGCGCCGGCTGGCCGAAAGCCTGGGTTGGGATTTTCTCGATGGCGATGACCTGCACCCGGCGGCGAACGTGGCCAAGATGCGTGCCGGCGTGCCGCTGGTGGATGCCGACCGCTGGCCCTGGCTGGCCGCGATCGCCGCGTGGATGCGCCAGCAACTGACCGCCGGCCGCAGTGGCGTGGTCGCCTGCTCGGCCTTGCGGCAGGTCTACCGCGCGCGGCTGCGCCAGGCCGGTACCGGCGTGCGGTTTGTCTATCTGCGGGTCGACCACGAGGAGCTGGCGCGACGCATGCGCGGGCGCGAGCACTTCATGCCGCCGGAGCTGCTGGGCAGCCAGCTGGCCACGCTGGAGGAACCGGGCAGCGACGAGCCGGCACTGCGGGTGGATGCGGGCGGGACGGCGGAGGACACGCTGGCGCTGGCCTTGCAGGGACTGAAGGAACAGGGGCTGGCCCTACCCTGAGCCCATCTCAATTGTGGGAGCCCGCTTGCGGGCGATGCTTCGGCGCCCCCCAAGCATCGCCCGCAAGCGGGCTCCTACACCTGGGCCTGGTGTCAGAAGCGGCCGGCGCGGAAGTCGGCAATCGCTTCGTGGATCTGCTCGGGAGTGTTCATCACGAACGGCCCGTAGCGCGCCACGCTCTCGTTGAGCGGACGCCCGGCAACCACCAGCAGGCGCGCGGCACTGCTGCCGGCGGCCAGGGTCAGCGCATCGCCGTCGGACAGCACCGCCAGCTCGCCGCGACCCAGCGGCGCGCCGCCGACGTCGGCCGAGTCGCCCTCGAACACGTAGGCGAACGCATGGTGTTGCGGCGGCAGATCCAGCTCGAAGCGCGCGCCGGCGGCGAGCGTGATGTCCAGGTACAGCGGCGCGGTGGCAACGCCCTGCACCGGGCCGAGCGCCTCGCCCAGCGTGCCGGCGATCACCCGTGCCTCGACACCGGGCGCCGGCTGCACGCGCGGGATGCGATCCGGATCGATGTCCTGGTAGCGCGGCGCGGTCATCTTGTCCGCCGCCGGCAGGTTGACCCATAGCTGGAAGCCCCACATCAGGCCGTTTTCCTGCTGCGGCATTTCCGAATGCAGGATGCCGCGGCCGGCGGTCATCCACTGCACGCTGCCGGGTTTGAGGTCGCCCTGGTTGCCGTGGTTGTCGCCGTGGCGCATGTGCCCGGCGAGCATGTAGGTGACCGTCTCGAAACCGCGGTGCGGATGCTCGGGGAAGCCGGCGATGTAGTCGCCCGCCTGGTCGGAGCGGAATTCGTCCAGCAGCAGGAACGGGTCGAGCATGTCCAGGTTCGGCTGGCCGATGATCCGCTTGAGCTTCACCCCGGCGCCGTCGTTGGTGTCGATGCCGCGCACGCGGCGGGTGATGGTGCGTTGGCTCATGGAACGCCTCCGGCATGGGACGGGATTACCCGGAGCATGGGACTGCATCGCGGCCGGGCCAAGCGCGACGGCGTGAACGGATCGTTCGCCAGGCGACGTCCTACGACGCCTCCGTAACGGCAGCTCAGTGCACCCAGTGGCCGCTGCGGTGGCGCGGCGGCGGCGTGTCGTCGGTTGGCGGCGGGGCCTGCGCGATGGCGTCGAGCTCGGCTTCGCTGGCCGGGTGGTCGCGCCAGTAGTGGTCGACCGCGCCGAGGACCGGCGCGACCTGGGCCAGGCATTCGTCGTATTCCTCGTCGGTCAGCTTCTCGAACTCGGTCTCGGCGCTGAGGATGCCTTCGTCCACCGCCAGTGCCATCACCGGCCCGAGCAGCTCCATCAGCTGCGGATCGCCGGACAGGCGCTTTTCCCACAGCCCGGCACGCAGGTCGATGCCGCGGCTGAAGCCTTCGCACCAGCCGGCCGCCGACAGCACCGGGCCGGTGTCGGTGTCGACTTCGCCGAGGATCGGCTCGTAGGCATCCACGTCCAGTTCGACGCGGATCGAGTCGTTGAGCTTGGCCAGCAGCTCCAGCACGCGATTGCCTTCGGCTTCGTCGGTGAACGGATCGTGCAGCACCTCGGGCAGCCATTCGTCGGGCAGCACGTCGAGCGGGCCGACCGCGATCGCCGAGAGCATGCCGTGCACGCCATCGAGCAGCAGGCGGCCGTCGTCGGCATGGGTGCGCAGGTAGCCGTCAAGCTCGTCCAGTTCGTCGTCGGTGAGGGAACTGGGCCATTCGGTGGGGGGGTTGTTCATCGTTCCTCAGATATCCAGATCGAGCGTCACCGGGGTGTGATCGGAAGGCCGCTCCCATTGCCGCGGCAGGCGGTCGATCGCGGCCGCGCGCGCGGTATTTTTCAACGCATCGCCGAGCAGGATCAGGTCGATGCGCAGGCCCAGATTCCGGCGGAACGCGCCCTGCCGGTAATCCCACCAGCTGTAGTGCGCACCGTCGGGTTCGAACAGGCGGAAACTGTCGTGCAGGCCCAGCCCGGTGATCGCGGCGAGCGCCTCGCGCTCGGGTGCCGAGCACAGCACCGAGTCGCGCCAGGCGACCGGGTCGTGCACGTCGCGGTCCTCCGGCGCGATGTTGAAATCGCCCAGCACCACCAGGTTCGGATAGCGCTCCTGCTCGCGCGCCAGGAACTCGCGCACCTTGGCCAGCCAGTCCAGCTTGTAGGCGTATTTGGGATCGCCCACCGCCTTGCCGTTGACCACGTACAGATCGACCACCCGCAGCGCGCCGATCGTCGCGGCCAGGATGCGCCGCTGTGGATCGTCCAGCCCGGGGATGTCGGTGACCACCTCGGTCGGCTCGTCGCGCGCCAGGATCGCCACGCCGTTGTAGGTCTTCTGCCCGGAGAACACCGCGCGGTAGCCGGCCGCGGCCAGCTCGTCGACCGGGAACTTGCCATCCTCCAGCTTGGTTTCCTGCAGCGCCACGATGTCCGGCTGCGCCTGCGCCATCCACTGCGTCAGTTGCGGCAGGCGCACCTTCAGCGAGTTCACGTTCCAGGAGGCGATTTTCATCCATCCATTGTAAGGGATGCACCGCGGGCGGCTATCCACCCGCCTCGGCCTTGCGGCGGGCGGCGATGCGCCGGTGCCGCCAGGCCAGCAGCGGCTGCGAGCTGAAGCCGTGCACCACCACGCTCAGGGTGATCGTGGTCACTGCCACGCCGGCTACCAGCCGCGCGGCGTGGCCATCGAGCCCGTGCACCAGTGCGTAGGCCAGGTAATTCAGGCCACCGATGCCGCGGATGCCGAGCCAGCCGAGCAGCAGCCGCCGCCGCCAGTTGAGCCCCAGGCCGATGGTGGTCAGCCATGTGGCGAGCGGGCGGATCAGCACGAACAGCACCGCGGCCACGCCCAGCGCTTGCGGCTCCCACTGCCGCGCCAGCGCGATGCCCAGCAGCAGTACCAGTAGCGGCCCCAGCAGATGCTCCATCACGCTGCCGAAGGTGAGCGCCTCGGCGACCAGGTGGCCGACCGCCTCGACCGGCTCGTCGCGGTCAAGGCCGCCCTGCATGACCGGACGCACGACGAACTCGGCCGGCGGCGTGCGGGTGAAGTCGCGCTCGCGCGGCAAGCGCGGGTGCGGATACTCCTGCACCACGCCGACCTCCACCTTGCGCATGCCCACGCCGGCGGCGAACACCGCCAGGAAGCCGAGCGCGCCGATCGCCTCGGCCGCGGCGTAGGTCACCGCGATCAGGCCCGCCGTCAGCAAGGCGCCCGGGCCTGGATCGCGCCCCATGGTGACCAGCCGCGTACCCAGCCGGCCGATCAGCCAACCCAGGCCGAAGCCCAGTGCGACACCCGCGCCGATGCCCCACAACAGCTCGACCAGCGCCCACCAGCCCAGCGCGGACCACGCCAGCGGACCGTGCAGCCAGGCCAGCCCCAGCAGCAGGAACGGCATCGCGCTGCCGTCGTTCATGCCCGCCTCGCCGGACAGCGCCACGCGCAGGCCATCGCGGTCGGCCGCGTTGTCGACCGCGATGGCGCTGGCCAGCACCGGGTCGGTCGGCGCCAGCATGGCGGCCAGCAGCAACGACAGCGGCCAGGTGAGTCCGAGCAGGCCATGCGCGACCAGCGCGGTGCCGCCCATCGACAGCACCATCGCCGGGAATGCCAGCCGCCGTGCCACCCGCCACGACCGCGCGCGCCATGGCACGCGGATCTTCAAGCCGCCGGCGAACAGCGAAATGACCAGCGCCACTTCGGTCAGCCGCGCCAGCCAGGGCGCGTCGACCAGGAAATCGACATCCAGCAGTTGCAGTCCCCACGGCCCCACCGCAACGCCGACCACCAGGTACAACGCGAACTGCGTCACCGGCAGCGGCCGGATCCAGCCGGCCGCCAGCGACATGCCCATCAGCAGCACGCCGATCGCCGCCATCCATCCGAGAAAGCCCATGCCGGTTTCCGTCTGCGGAGCTGCCCTAGGGTCGCGGGCGAGGCATCGAAGGCGGATGAACGGCCGCCGCGCCGGCGAGCGAATCTCGCGCTCAGGGCGCGCGCCCGGGTAGGAGCCCGCTCGCGGGCGATGCTCTTGCCCTGATGGCACACCAAAGCAGGAGCATCGCCCGAGCGGGCTCCTACAGGCGCAGAGGTTGTGCGGTCAGGCCAGGCCGTGGCTGCGCAGCAGCGCTTCGGGTTCAGGCTTGCGGCCGCGGAAGGCGACGAAGCTTTCCAGCGCGGGGCGGCTGGCGCCGACAGCGAGGATCTCGCGGCGGAAGCGCTCGCCGGTGGCGCGGTCGATCGCGCTGCCGCCATGCTCGGTCAGCGCCTCGAACGCGCCGAACGCATCGGCCGACAGCAGCTCGGCCCACAGGTAGCTGTAGTAACCGGCCGCGTAGCCACCGGAGAAGATGTGCGTGAAGGCGTGCGGAAAGCGCTGCCACGCCGGCGGGTACAGCACCGCGACCTGCTGGCGCACCTGCTCTAGTAATTCCATCGTGCGCGCGCCGCGCGCCGGGTCGTATTCCAGGTGCAGCAGGAAGTCGAACAACGCGAACTCGAGCTGGCGCACCAGGAACAGTCCGGCGTGGTAATGCCGCGCGGCGAGCATGCGCTGGTAGAGCTCCTCCGGCAGCGGCTCGCCGGTCTGCCAGTGGCGCGCGAACAGGTCCAGCGCTTCGCGATTCCAGCCGAAGTTCTCCATGAACTGGCTGGGCAGTTCCACCGCGTCCCATTCGACGCCGTCGATGCCGCCGATCGAGGGCAGCGCGATTTCGGTGAGCAGGTGGTGCAGGCCGTGGCCGAATTCGTGGAACAGGGTCAGCACGTCGTCGTGCTTGAGCAGCGCCGGCTTGCCTTCGGTTGGCGGGGCGAAGTTGCAGGTCAGGAAGGCGATCGGCAGCTGGCGCGCCGCGGCATCGTCGAAGCGGGCGCGGCAGACGTCCATCCAGGCGCCGCCACGCTTGCCGTTGCGCGCGTAGAGGTCGACGTAGGCGCCGGCGAACACGCGGCCGTCGGCGTCGCGCACATCGTAGTAGCGCACGTCCGGATGCCACACATCGATGTCGTCGCGCTGGGCCAGCGTGATGCCATAGAGCTTGCCGGTGAGGCCGAACAGGCCTTCGATCACCGCCGGCAACGGGAAGTAGGGCTTGAGCTGCTCCTCGTCCAGCGCGTAACGCTGCTGGCGCAACTTCTCGGAGACGTAGCCGACGTCCCATGGCTCCAAATTGTCCAGGCCCAGCTCGGCCTGGGCGTAGGCGCGCAGTTCGTCCAGTTCCTGCTGGGCGACCGGGCGGGCGCGTTCGGCCAGGTCGTGCAGGAACTCCATCACCTCGGTCGGCGAGCCGGCCATCTTGGTGGCCAGCGATTCCTCGGCGGCGTTGGCGAAGCCGATCAGCTGCGCCGCCTCATGGCGCAGCGCCATGATCTGCTCGATGCGCTCGCTGTTGTCGAACTTGCCTGCGTCCGGACCCTGGTCGGAGGCGCGCGTCTGGTAGGCCCAGTAGATGCGTTCGCGCAGCGCGCGGTTGTCGGCGTAGGTGAGCACCGCCTGCACGCTGGGCTGCTTGAGCGTGACCAGGAAGCCGTCCAGTTCCTGCTCGGCGGCGTATTGGCGCAACACTGCACGGCTGGAGTCGGGCACGCCGGCCAGGTCGCGCTCGTCGGTGACGTGCTCGTGCCACGCTTCGCTGGCATCGAGCACGGCGTTGGAGAATTCGGTGGACAGGCGCGACAGCGTCACCCCGATTTCGCGATAGCGCGAGCGCGCCGGCTCTTCCAGCGCCACGCCGGAGAGCCGGAAATCGCGCAGCGCGTGTTCGACCAGCGCGCGCTCGGCAAGCGGCAGCCCGGCGAAGTCCGGTGCATCGGCCAGCGCCTGCACCGTAGCGTACAGCGCACGGTTCTGGCCCAGCTCGATGGCGTGTTCGGTGAGCTTTTCCTCGGCTGGCCCGTACACCGCGCGCAACGCCTCGCTGTCGGCCACCGCGTGCAGGTGCCCGACCGGCGCCCAGGCATGCGCCAGGCGCTGCTCCAGCCGCTCCTGGGTGAGCATCACGGTGCCGAAATCCTTCGGCGCCGCGGCGGCGGTCAACGCTTCGATGCCCGCGCGGTAGTCGGCCAGGATGGCGTCGATGGCCGGCTCCACATGCTCCGGTTTGATCTGCGAGAAGGCGGGCAGCGGCTGGTCGGCGAGCAGCGGGTTGATCTGGTCCATGAAACGCTCCTTTTGGATCACTCAGCGTGGCGACCGGACTGGACGAAATCAAGCCGCGGCGCCCTCCCGGGTGAGTGCTGAAATACAATCCTCGGGATGAACACTCTGCGTATCTACAAAGGCATCCGGCCCACCCTCGGCGAGCGCGTGTACGTCGATGCGGCCGCCAGCGTGATCGGCGACGTGGTGCTGGGCGACGACGTGTCGCTGTGGCCGGGCGTGGTGCTGCGCGGCGACGTCAATAGCATCCGCGTCGGCGCGCGCACCAACATCCAGGACGCCAGCGTCGTCCACGTCAGTCACGAAGGCCCGTACGGGCCGGGCTTCCCGTGCCTGATCGGCGAGGGCGTGACGATCGGCCACGCCGCGGTGGTGCACGCCTGCACGATCGGGGACTACTGCCTGATCGGCATGCATGCGACCGTGCTCGACGGCGCGGTGGTGAAGAAGCATGGCTTCGTCGGCGCCGGTGCGGTGATCCCGCCGGGCAAGGTGGTCGGTGAGCGCGAGCTGTGGGTCGGCAACCCGGCCCGCTGCGTGCGCGTGCTCAGCGATGTGCAGGTCGAACAATTGCATTACTCGGCCGAACACTACGTACGGCTGAAGGACGACTACCTCGTCGCCGGCTGAGCGGCGCGGGCCATGCGTGCGCGGATCAGCGCCGCGCGGGCTTCGTGGCGGCGCATGGCAAGGCCGCGTTCGGCGGCGAGCTTGCTGGCCAGCAGCACGACGACGTAGTTGTCGCTGTCGAAGTCGCGCAACAGGCGCAGCTCGCGCTCGGCTGCGTCCAGTTCGTCGCGGTCGATCATCTCCTCGGCGGTCTGCGTGGCGGCTAAAAAAGCCGATGCAGGGCCTCGCGGGCGGGTGCATCGTCCGGCGCCAGTTCAAGCGCGCTCAGGTAGAACTCGTAGGCGTTGCTGCCGGCCGGGGCTACCAGGCGTTGGTCGCGTTCGGCGGTTACAGCCAGGTCTATCAGGACAGCGTGTCCGTTGCCGTCGTCGGCCGGGGTGGCAGGGCGCAGGCGCACGCCGAGCAGCGCGAGAACGAGGACCAGCAAGACGCCGCCCGCCAGCGGCAGACGGCGGTTCGGCGTGAGGAAAACGGACATGCATGCGTCGCCAGTGACCCGCGCTCCGGCGCGGCGCGCGCACCGTAGCGAGCGGGTGTGTCAGTGGCATGACCCGCGGTTGCGAGGGGCGCTCTTTTGCCCCTCGCCATGCGCCCGGCGAGTTCAGAACGGCGCGTGCTCGCGCGAGTCGGGCGCGCCGTCCGGACGGCTGAACCAGTTCAGGTGATTGTGCTTGCCGGGACAGCCCAGACCCTGCGTATAGGCATCCAGCAGCCCGCCGGCGCTGGTCACCGAAGCCTGGTAGCAACTGCCGAGCGTGTCGTCGAAGCGATAGTGCTGCGTGGTCTGCTGGCCGGTATGGCCGGTGAGCGCGCCGTCGGCATCGAACTGCAGCGTGTCGGCCGCCGCCACGTCGTTGGAAAGCGTGGTCGCGTACAGCCGGGTGCCCGCCAGGCCGCGCTCGGTGCGCAGCTGCTGGCCCTGGCGCAGCGTGGTGGCGACGCTGAAGCTGCCGTCGTCGGCCACCTGCTGGCGGTAGTCCAGCTCCAGCGGGTAGCGCACGTGCTGGGTGTAGGTTTCCGTCAACGGGCCGCGCTGCTGCTGGCTCTCGCTGTCGACGCGGGTCAGCTGGGTGGTGTGCTGGTCGTAGGTCGCCGCGTCGATCAGGAAGCCCTGCGTGTCATCGAAGCTCACCGTCTGCGTCACTGTGCTGCGCACGCGCCCGCGCGAGGTGTCGGCGTAGCCCTCGATGACGAACTGGCGGCTCAGTCGGGTGGTGATGTCGCCGCTGAGGTTGCCGTCCGCGTCGGTCGCCAGCGTGCTGCCGATGGTCGGCACAGGCGCCTGGCCGGCGAGCGTGTTGCGCACGAGGCGGCCGGTCACCTGGGTCGCCTGGGGATCGCGGTAGATCAGCAGGGTGGCGGTGGCGGCGAAGTAGCCGTGTGCGCCGGCCACGGTCACGGCCACCTGGTGCGGCGCGCCATCGCTGAGCAAGCCGGCGAACGGCGTCAGGTCGACCCGGTAGGGCATGAAGTTGAGCGTCTGCACGCCGGGCGTCGGCCGCCACAGGTAGGGGTCGATACCGCCGGTGTAGATCCACGGCATCACCGGCGCCACGCCGGCCGCCTGGCCGTCGATGCTGATTTCCGCTTCGCGGAAGTTGCCGCCGCCGCACTCGTAGGTCTGCGCGGCGTAGACATCCGGCACGCAGGTGTACCAGAACTCATCGCCGCCCTGGGCCTGGGTGAACACATCCAGGTAGGCGCGCACCACGTTGCGCGGCAGGGTCAGGGTTTTCGCCAGCTGGTCGTTGGCGCTGTTGAGCACGGTGGTGTTGCCGACCGGATCGGCGCCCAGCGGGACGACCGCGTCCGGCGCGTCCACGGCACCGCCGCCGGGATAGAACAGCAGCCGCGCGCTGCCGTGGATGACGCCGGTATAGGTGCCGTTGACCAGGTTGCCGATGATTGCCCGGCCCTGGCCCGACTGGCGCAGTAGCGCGCTGTAGTCGGTCAGGTCGCGCTCGACGCGCCAGTGCGGCGAGACCGTGGCCGAGGGTTCCTGGGTGGTGCCGTAGTACAGGTTCACACCGCCCAGCCACAGCGTGGCGGTGCGGTCGTACTGGCGCCCGGCCGTCACCGAAAAGTCCGCCTGCAGCACCACCTTCTTCCAGTGCGTGCCGCATCCAGCCGGCGGTGTGTAGCTGTACGGACGGGTACCGAAATCATCGAAGCTGATGTCGTTGAACAACTCGACCACGCAGGCCTGGCCCGGCGGCGTGGGCACGCCCGGATCGGCCACCGCCACGTCCGGCGAACCGACGGTGACGGGCGCGGCCGGCGTGGCGTACGCGGCCGCTGCCAGCAACCCGACCAGGCCGAGCCCGCACAGGCGATGGCCGAACATCCCTTTCTGCGTCATGGGTGACTCCAACATGCGAGTACCCCCTGTGCCGGCGAAGCTAGCATGCGGGTGTCGGTTGCATGTGAGAGCTGCCGCCGGCGGGCGGCGGCTTTCCGCTTGCCCACGGCCGACGTGTCGGCTACGGCGCGCGCAGCTGCGCGTACACCGGGTCGGCCTGCGGGCGCTGGCCGTGCCACAAGGCAAACGCATCGGCCGCCTGCTCCACCAGCATGCCCAGGCCATCGCAGGCCGCCGCCACCCCGGCCGCGCGGGCCCAGTCGAGAAAGCCGCGCGCGCCAGGACCGTAGGACAGGTCGTAGCCGATCGTCTGCGGATCGACCAGGCTGTGTGGCAGCTGCAGCGCCTGGCCCAGCACGCCGGCGGAGGTGGCGTGCACGATCAGGTCGAAGCTGCCCAGCCCGGCCAGCTCGTTCCAGCGGCGTGCGCGCGCCCGGCTCACGCCGAGCGCGGCGGCCAGGGCGGAGGCGGTGTCGGCGGTGCGGTTGGCGATGGTCAGCTCCGCCACGCCGGCGTCGAGCAGGTCCCAGGCGATACCGCGCGCGGCACCGCCGGCCCCCAGCAGCAGCACGCGGCGGCCAGCCAGCATGCAGTGCTGGCGCGTTGTCAGGTCGCGCACCAGGCCGGCGCCGTCGGTGTTGTGCGCGGCCAGCCGGCCGTCGGGCCGACGGGTCAGCACGTTGGCGCTGCCGGTGCGGCTGGCGGCGATGCTGCGTTCGTCGGCCAGCGCGAACGCCGCGGCCTTGTGCGGCAGGCTGACGTTGGCGCCGTGCGCCTCGGCAAGGAAACGATGCACCGCATCGGCAAACGACTCCGGCGGCACGTCGATCGCGCTGTACTGCAGCTTGATGCCGCACTGGCCCCCGAACAGCCGGTGGATGGTCGGCGACAGCGAGTGGCCGATCGGATGGCCGAACACCGCGTAGCGTGCGGGAAGGGTGGTCGCCATGGGTGTCCTGTACGCGGGTCGAGCCGCGCATTCTAGGGCGTTGGACCCGGCATGGCAGTGGCGTCGCAACCGTTGAGATGGTCGCCCGGCAGGCTGGGCGTCACATCCACCCGGAGCCTGCGCCCATGCCCGTTTCCCGTTCCCACGCCTTTGCTTTCTGGCTGGCCGCCGGCGCCGGCCTATGGTTGTTGCTGGGCGGCTTCCTGCTCGCCCTGACGCCGCTGCCGGCGCATACCGAGACGCTCGGCTGGACGCCGCTGTACTGGTTGCTGCTGGCGCCGCTGTGCGTGCTCGGCAGCTTGCGGTTGAGGCGACTGGCCTTCGCCGTGCCCGCCGGCTGAGGCGCCGCGCAGTCGCGGATCGACCCGCTGCACACGGCCCCGTTGTGCTACAAGGCGCGATCTTTTCGCGACGCGCTGGCGTCTCCGGCAGGGGGCCGGCAACCTCGGATGATGGCGGCGAGCTACAACGCGTGGCTGGTGATGTTGTCGATCGCGCTGGCCGCGCTGGATGCCTATGTCGCCTTCAGCGTTGTCGGCCGCGTGGCCCGCTCGCGCGCGCCGGCGTCGGTGTTGTGGATCACCTTCGGCGCGCTGGCGATGGGTTCGGGCGTATGGGCCATGCACTTCATCGGCATGCTGGCGCTGCAGGCACCCATCCCGCTGGGTTTCGACACGCGCCAGACCGTGCTGTCAAGCGTACCGGTGGTACTCGCCACCGGCGCGACCTTGTGGCTGCTGGCGCGGCGGGCCACCCACGCCGGCGCGACGCTGGCCGGCTGCGTGCTGGGGCTGGGCATGGCCACCATGCACTACCTGGGCGTGCATGCGCTGGACATGCAGCCGCCGATCGCCTGGCGGTTGGCGTGGGTGGCCGCTTCCCTGCTGCTGGCGCTGGTCGGCTCGACCGCCGCGATCTGGCTGCACAGCGTCATCTGGCGCAGTGCCCGACGCCACCGCTGGTGGCTGCGCGTACTGGCCGCGCTGATGCTCGGCGGCACCGCCACCGGCGTGCATTACCTGGGCATGGCGGCGATGCGTTTCGCGCCCGGCGCAGTCAGCCTGCAGGCCAGCAACGGGCTGCACGGACTCGGCCTGGGCCTGGCGATCAGCCTGGTCTCCGGCCTGCTGTTGCTGATGACGCTGGGCGTGAGTCTGGCGCACCGGCAACTGCAGCGGCATACCGCAGCGATCGCGCGCGAACTCGACCAGGCGCGCGACACGCTCAGCTGGCTGGCCTACCACGACGAACTGACCGCGCTACCCAACCGCGCCAACGTGCTCGACCTGCTCGACCGGCTGCTGCCGCTGGCCGCCAGCGAACGCTTCGAGGCGGCGGTGATGTTCATTGACCTGGACGGTTTCAAGTCGATCAACGACACGCTCGGCCACGAGGTCGGCGACAGCTTCCTGCGCGCGGTCGCCGACGCGCTGCGCGCCAGCGTGCGCGCGCGCGACACAGTGGCGCGCTTCGGCGGCGACGAGTTCGTAGTAGTGCTCGAACGCTTCCGCAACGAAGCCAACCTGGCGGCGATCTGTCGCAAGATCCTCAGCCTGGTCAGCCGGCCGGTGGTGGTCGCCGGACACAGCGTGAGCGCCACGCCCAGCATCGGCGTGGCGATGTTCCCGCGCGACGGCGAGGACGCGGCCAGCCTGCTGCGCCATGCCGACCTGGCGATGTACAGCGCCAAGGAACAGGGCAAGGCCGGCTACTGCTTCTACCAGCCGCGCATGAGCGAACTGGCGCGCGACCGGCTGGTGTTGTCGGCCGAGCTGCGCAGCGCGCTGCAGCGCGAGGAGATCACGGTCCACTACCAGCCGCAGGTGGAGCTGGCCAGCCGCCGCATCGTCGGGTTGGAGGCGTTGGCGCGCTGGCCGCATCCGCAGCGCGGCCTGCTGCTGCCCAAGCATTTCGTGCCGCTGGCCGAAAGCAGCGGCCTGGTCGCCCGGCTGGGCGAAGTGGTGCTGCGCCAGGTGGCACGCCAGCTCGCGCAGTGGCGCGCGCTTGGGCTGCCGCTGGTGCCGGTGGCGATCAACGTATCGCTGCAGGAAATCCAGGACGGCCACTTCGTCAGCGGCTTGCTGGGCACGCTGCGCGAGTTCGGCCTGCCCCACGGCCTGATCGAATTCGAGATCACCGAATCGGCGGCGATGAAGAACGCCGAACAAACCTTGCGCCAGCTGCGCGAACTGGAATCGCTGGGCTTTCGCATGGCGATCGACGATTTCGGCACCGGCTTTTCCAGCCTCAGCCACCTGCGCCAGCTGCCCACGCAGACGATCAAGATCGATCAGAGTTTTGTGCAGGGCGCCGGCCGCAATCCGGCCGACCGCGACATCACCGAGGCGATCATCGCGCTGGCGCGCAAGCTGCGCCTGAACACGATCGCCGAGGGCATCGAGACCGAAGCGCAGGCCGCCTGGCTGCTGGAAGCCGGCTGCGAGATCGGCCAGGGCTTCCTGTTCGTGCGGCCGCTGCCGGCCAACGAGGTGTCCGTGCTGCTGGCCGAGCGAAAGCCGGCCGGCACGCTGTAGACCAAACCCGGGTTTCGCGATCCGCTGTAGGGATCCTCGAATAATTTCCTCTCGCGTGATCCCCTGTAGGAGCCCACTGGTGGGCGATGCTCTTAGGTCTGAGCGTACCGCCAAAAGCATCGCCCACCAGTGGGCTCCTACAAGTGGTCATCGGAGGCTTACGGAGTTTTTCGAGCTTCCCTGCAGGAGCGGGCTAGCGGCCGATACCCAGCCGCTTGTGCTCCATCCGGCGCAGAAACTCCTGCATGATCCGGCGGTACAGGTCCAGGCCGAGGTAGGCGTCTTCCACGCCGGCGTCGATCGACGGGTTGTCGTTGACCTCGATCACCACCGGCTTGCTGCCGACCTGCTTCAGGTCCACGCCGTACAGGCCATCACCGACCGCCTGGGTGGCTTTCAAGGCGAGCTTGACCACTTCGGCCGGCGCATCGCGCACCGGCACCGTTTCGAAGCCGCCGGACTTGGCCGTGCCCTTGGCGCCGTGGTTGTAGATCTGCCAGTGGCCGCGCGACATGTAGTACTTGCAGGCGTACAGCGGTTCGCGGTTGAGCACGCCGATGCGCCAGTCGAAATCGGTGTAGACGAATTCCTGCGCCAGCAGCAATGCGCTGTGCGCGAACAGGCCGCCGGCGGCCTTCTCCAGCGCCTCGGCGTTTTCCACCTTGACCACGCCGCGCGAGAACGAGCCGTCCGGGATTTTCAGGACCAGCGGGAAACCCAGCTTGGCCGCGGTTTCCTTCCAGCCCTTGGCGTTGTCGCGGTAGAGGATTTCGGTGCGTGGCACCGCCAGCTTGCGTGAAACCATCAAGTCGTTGAGGAAGATCTTGTTGGTGCAACGCAGGATCGACGTCGGATCGTCGATCACCACCATGCCTTCCTTCTCCGCACGATGGGCGAAACGGTAGGTGTGGTTGTCCGATGCGGTGGTCTCGCGGATGAACAGCCCGTCGTATTCGGCGAGGCGCGGATAGTCGTTCTTGCCGATCGGGTCGACCTCGATGCCCAGCTCCTTGCCCGCGGCGATGAAGGTCTTCAGCGCCTTCTTGTTCGACGGCGGCATCGCCTCGTCCGGATCGATCAGCATGGCGATGTCGTAGCGGTACAGCTTGCGCGTGCGCGGCCTGCGCCACAGCTTGCGCGAGAAGCGGTCCAGCTCGGCGGCGAAGGCGTCTTCCTGCGCGTCATCGAGCGTGTGCAGGCCGACCGCCTTGATCGAGGCGACCTGCCACACGCGCTCGCGCTCGAACTCGATGCGCAGCAGCGGGCAGGGGAACATCTCGAACAGCTGCCGGGCCAGGTCCTGCAGTGCCGGGTAGGCGGTCTCGCCGAAATAGACCAGGATGCCGAAATCGGTGGTGTCGCGCCCGCCGGCGGGCAGGAAATGGGTCAGCTTGCTGTTGAGGTCCTCGATGTCCAGGCCGTACAGCGAGCGCCGGCGCAGGTCGTTGACGGTGCGTACCGAGGGCAGCACCTTGTGTCCGCGCGCCTCGGCCAGCAGCGATACGTAATAACCGGTGCCCAGGTACTTGTAGCTGCGGCACAGGTTGATCACGTGGGTGCGTTCGTCGTCGCCGCCGACCGGTTCGCGCAGGTAATCCATCGCGCTCATCACGTCCACGGACGGGTAGTAGGCGCTCCAGTCGGAGGCCTTCTCGACGACGATTACCAGGCGGGTCATGGCACCTCGCTACACGCAGAAAGGGAGCCCTCGCGCGACGGGACGAGGCGGCAAGGGGCACAAAACGCGCAGTTTGCGCATAGGCGTGGCGGCGCGCAATGGCAAGCTGCGGCGGGCCTAAGAGGCGGTTCAGCAGAGCGCGCCGCGCTTGTCAGCGACGGTGGCCATGGGCGCGTGCGGCATGCCCGGCATTGCCTGCGTAGACTGGCGCGAACCGCCCAGGAGCGTCGCGCTTGGCCACCACCTTTCCTCCCGCCGCAACCCCCCCGACGCCCGTGCGCGTGCGCGCTGCCACGCCGGCCGACCTGGACGCGCTGGCGGCGCTGGAACTGCGCGCCTTCCGCGGTGACCGCATGAGCCGCGCGCAGTACCGCCGGCACCTGGTCAGTCCAACGGCCGCCGTGCTGGTCGCCGACACCCCGGACGAGGGCCTGCTCGGCAGCGCGCTGGTGTTCTTCCGCCGCGGCAGCACGCTGGCGCGGTTGTACTCGATCGCCACGGCGCCGGAAGCGCGCGGGCGCGGCATTGGCGCCCGCCTGCTGGCCGCCGCCGAAGCAGTCGCCAGCGGTCGCGGTTGCCGCGCCTTGCGGCTGGAGGTGCGCGTGGACAACACCGCCGCCATCGGAATGTACGAGCGCGCCGGCTACTGCCGTATCGGCGGTTATGCGGCGTACTACGAGGACGGGGCGGACGCCGGGCGCTACGAGAAAACCCTGCCCCGACCGCCACGCCTGGCGTTATGAGAAAAGCCGCCCACTGGCCGCTCTTGTAGGAACCCGCTGGCGGGCGATGCTCTTGCCCTGATCGCCGCCCGAGCAGAAGCATCGCCCGCCAGCAGGCTCCTACAGGGGATGCGCAAGCTTGTCGGCAGTGTCCTCGTCCGGCCGCGCGACCAGCGCACCGGTGCGCATCAGGCTCACCGTGTAGTGGCCGCCATCGACCAATGGCAGGTAGGCACCGCTGCCGTAGATGGTGTCAACCATCGGCAAATGGTCCGGATGCTGGCGTGCCAGCGTGACCAGGTCGAACGCGCCAGCGGTGCGGAAGTCGATCACCGTGCGCAGGCCGGTGGCCTCGTCGGCGGGGTCGTCGTAGCGACCGGACAACCGGTCGAGCCGGTACAGCGGCGGCAGGCCAGCGAGCAGCGCCGGCAACTTCCACTTGAGCACCAGCGCCTCGACCCGCCAGGCGTCGCCGGCCAGCGTTACCACACGGGTGGCGCCGTCGGGCCAGGTGAGCGTGATCGCCCAACGCTGCGGCGACAGGATGTGCGCATCGAGCGCGACCACCGGCGCTTCCTCGCCGAGCAACCGGTAGCCGCGCAGGCTCCAGCCAGCCCCGGCCAACAGCGCCGCCAGGGCCAGTCCGACCAGCAGAAACAGGGTGCGCGCGATCACCGCAAACGGCCGTCGCGTCCGCACCCGCTGGCGTAACGCCAGCAGTTGCATCAGGGCGAACAGCAAGGCCAGCGCGGCCAGGATCCACAGCAGGGTGCTCGGCAGCTGCAGCAGGGTGGCCCAGTCCATCGACGCTACGTCCCGCACCGTTATGATGCGCGCATCATAGCCGCCCGCTGTCCCGAGGAAGCCCGATGCGCCGATCCATCCTGTGCACTGTCCTGCTGCTGGCCACGGGCCT
>Ga0308175_100000757_pt1 | contig 21474 bp, 22 predicted proteins | sample PhyCR1_3_FD_203893 | JGI IMG/M metagenome (GOLD analysis project Ga0308175, IMG submission 203893) | Soil microbial communities from UC Gill Tract Community Farm, Albany, California, United States - DLSLS.C.R1 | ecosystem: Environmental > Terrestrial > Soil > Agricultural land | place: USA...
GCCGCTCATGGCGGAACCCTAGACAAGCACGGCCAGCGCGCCGCGCTCGGCCTCGAAGACCGCGTGCTCGACGTCGCCGAGGTCCTCGCCGTCGGCCTGCAGCGGCAAAGGCCGGTCGCACACGATCTCGATCCAGTCGAGATCGTGCCCGTAGAGCAGGTCGCGCGAGCGCGATTGGCCGCGTCCGGTCACGACGTAGCGCAGCAGCCGTGGCAGCGTCACGGCGCGCACCCGCTTCGGCGCGACCAGGTCGAGGCCGAGCTCGAAGCGCGCCTCGGGCGCGACGCGGATCGGGATCGAGCCCGCGTAGGTGTATGGATCGCCGTTCGCGACGAGCGCGAAGGCGGCCCGGCCGTGGCCGTCGACCTCGAGCACCGGTTCGAAGCGCAAGCGCTGCTCGGCCACCAGCCGCACGGCGCTCTTCACGAAGGCGGCGTCTCCCGGGCGCTTGCCGTCGTCCCGGCGGCCGAGCGCATCGACGCGCCGCACGAGCTCGGCGTCGAGCCCGATCCCCGCCGAGAAGCCGAAGCGCCGGCCGTTCACCCTCCCGACCGAGATCGTCCGCGTGCGTCCGGACTCGAGCGCAGCCGCGATCCGCCGCGCCGCGGCAGCCGGGTCGCGCGGCAACCCGAGCGCCCGCGCGAGCACGTTCGCTCCGCCGCCCGGCAGGAAGCCGAGCGGCACGCCCGGCGGCGCGCCGTTCAGCACCTCGTTGATGCCGCCGTCCCCTGAGAAGACAACCACCGCGTCGCCGCCGGCCGCGGCCAGCTCGGTGCCGTGGCCGGGCCGCTCGGTCAGCAGCGTTCGCACCTCCCCGACTCGCTCGAGCCCAGCCTCCACGGCGCGCACGCGAGCCTCGCTGACGGCGCTCGCGTATGGGTTCACGATCAGGACGACTTCCATAAGCTGCCGCGAGGATGACACGACTCGCGCCCGCGGCCATCGTCCTCGCGTTGCTGGCCGGATGCGGCGGAGGCGGCGACAAGACGGTCGCCGAGGTCGGCGGCCGGAAGGTCACTCAGCAGCAGCTCGACGCGCTCGTCCAACACTTTCGCCGGGAGGCACAGGCGGAGGGCAAGGACTTCCCCGAGGCGGGAACGGCGACCTTCGTCCAGCTCCGCAACCAGCTGCTCGGACTGCTCGTCTACCGCGCCGAGCTGAAGCAGGGCGCGGAGCGGCTGGGCGTCACGGTCAGCGATGCCGAGCTGAACAAGCGGCTCGCGGCCGGGCCCGCCGGAGGCGAGGAGGAGGGCGACGCCAACGGCGACACGTTTGCGCGCGACTCGACCGAGGCGGAGCTGCTCAAGGAAGGGATCGCCGCCAAGGTCACGCGCGGCGTCACGGGCAAGACGCTCGCCGAGCGCAGCGCGCGCCGGAACGAGGCGCTGGCGACGTTCCTGGCCCGGCTTCAGCGCGAGACGAAAGTGCGCTACGAGCCCGGCTATGCGCCGGGCTCGTAGCGCGCATCGCGCTCAGCAGGCCGTCCCCCCCGAGGAGCCGCCGAGAGCGAAGTCGAAGGCGTGGGAGGCGTCAACATCGGCGTAGATGTCGTTCGCGTCGTTGCGCCCAAAGGTGAACGCCGTCACGTTGTAGAGCTTGTTCCCGACCGGCAGGCCGATCCCGAAGCCGCCGTTGATCGGCACGTCGACGGAGATCGTGTTCCCGCAGACGCGACCGGTCGCGGCCATCGTGCGCGGGTAGTCCACGACCTTGCAGGTCCCGGGCGTCGTGTCCGTGCAGGTCGTCGAGCCGGCGAAGTACTGCGGTGCCTGGCCGCCTGTCGACTCGGCCCCGACGTAGAAGATCCGGTAGGCCTCCTCGCCGAAGTCGCCGACCGAGAGCGCCTGGAAGCGCGTTAGCCAGACCGCGTTCGCCTTGCCCGGGGGCGGGAGCATCCCGGCCAGGTTGGCGACCGTCATCTTCACCCGCAGCATGCTCGGGCTCGCCATCTTCAGCTCGACGTTGGTCAGATCCAGCTGGGGCTGATTCGGCCCGGCACCGATGGGCGAGTAGTGCGGCCACTGCGCATCGCCGGCGATGTCATTCATCGGGCTCTTCGGGACCGCGTCCTTGACCGACTTGCCGGTCGTCGTCTTGCCCTGCAACTGCCGGACCTCGTACAGGTGCGCGCCGTGGGACTGGCTCGTCGTGTCGTTGTAGACGATCCGGAGCGCGCCTCTGCTGTCGAAGTTGACGGAGAAGTAGTCCGCCATCGTGCGGTCGCCACCCGAGACCGTGCAGCCGATCCCCTGGTTGCAGATCTGGCCGTAGTGCATCGGTTTCTCGGTGAAGCGCTCCTGCGCGATCGTCGGTGAGAGTGAGGCCGCATTGGCGACCGTCGCCGCATAGCCCCACCACTTGATCGCGGTCGCGCCCTGCGGGTCGTTCGCCCAGCTCGGGAACGAGTCGGGCTGGCCCGTGGTGTCGGTCGCGTACCACGCGACCGCAAGGTTGCCGGCCGCTCCTGCCTGGGCCCAGAGGAACTCGGCGGTGTTCGCAGGCGAAGTGCTCACGCGCACCGGCGTCGTCCACGACTCGCCCTGGTCGGTCGAGGACGAGTAGTAGACGCCGTTGTCGTTCGTGTCGACCCACGCCGCGTAGACGTTCCCGCCGCCGTCGACCGCGAAGGCCGGGAAGAGGTGGCCCGGGCCGCCGCCGCCGGGCGAGACCGGCAGCGCGACGTTGTGGAACTGGATTCCGGTGCGCTGGCCGGGCGCAACGTGCCCGATCGTGACGCGCACGTGGTTACCCTCGTTGCAGGCGTAGTAGAGGTTGCGGTACTTCGGGTCGAAGCGCAGCTGCGCGCAGGTCGCGTCCGCGGCGAGCGGGAGCGGCGCCTTCGCCGAGGCGCTCTGCCAGACGAGCCCGCCGACCGGGTCGGTCGGGCCGGTCGAGCCGGGGCTCGAGTAGATGAACGTGCCGACGGCCGTCTCGTGGAACCCGAGGAAGACCGTGTTGTCGGCCGCCGAGGCGGTCGGCCCGTTGTCGATCGTGTACCACTGGCGGTCGACCGCGGCGTTCTGCACCGCCAGCGGGTTCTTCCGCCAGGTGTTGCCGTCGTCGTTCGAGACGGACGTGCTGAGGTTGACGAGCGCCTCGAGGTCGACGAAGTAATGGTTGCCCTGGTCGTCGACGGTGATGTCGGTGTCGCCGCCGCCCGGAGGCGCGTCGGGCCGCAGGCCGACGGGGCTGTCGATGTGGAACTCGAGCCCGTTGTCGGTCGAGCGGTGGATGAAGGACTGCTGGGTCGTGATCCCCCAAGGGCCGCTCTCCCAGTAGGTGTTGCTCTTGGGGTCGAGGAAGTTCAGCGGCTCACCCTCTGTGCGCTGAGGGTCGATCACGGTCGCGGGGCTGAACGTCAGCTTGCCAGCGACGTAGGTGGGCGTCGGCGTCCCGCCGTTGCCGCCGGTTCCCGACCCCGGAGTCGTCTCGACCTGAGTCACGGGGACGTTGCTGGTCGCGTACGTGCCCGTGTAGCTGTAAGGCGCGGCGATCACCCCGCCGGAGAACGGGCAGACCTGCAGGTTCCAGGTGCCGGCCTGCAGGTTCGGGCTCTGGTAGCGGACTGTCTCCGGGCTGGTCGCGGTGTCGCCGTCGACCTTCAGCGTGCCGCTGGGGTCATAGAGCTCGAGCTTGATGTCGTTCGCCGAGATGGTCATGGCCGCGGCGCCGACGATGGTCGTGTCGCCCGGTGCGACGTTCACCGGCTGCAGCGGGCCGCAGTCGGTGGGCGTGATGCTGCCGGAAAAGGTGCCGGAGTCGGCCGCTGCCGTTCCGACCGCCACGAGGAAGGCGGCCAGCAGCCCGGCGAGGGCCAGAAGTCTCAAAGTCATGAACGCTCCTAGGAGTCGGCGATCAGGGTCCCCGAGGAGCTATAGCCGCGATCTTTTCGCTGCAAACCTCGGGTTTTTGACTGATCAGTCAGTCAGGCGTCGCATAGCCGCGCATGCCGTCGAGGAGCAGCGCGTAGAAGCGGTCGGCGAGCTCGTCGGTGTCGGCGCCAGGCCGGAGCCACGTGTAAGCCCAGTTCGAGGCCGAGAGCGCGAGTAGCGCGGCCGTCGCGTCGTCGAGGTCGCTGCGCAGCTCGCCGAGCTCGCGCCCCTCGCGGAAGAGCGCGCGGATCCGTTCCTCGTAGCGGCGCCGCTCGGCGAGAATCCCCTCGCGACGGTCGCCTTCGAGATAGCGCCACTCCTGGACGAAGACCGTCGCCACGTCGAGCTGGTCGGCGACGACGCGCAGGTGCGAGCGCAGCGCGAGCCGGATCTTGTCGGTCGCGGGCAGCTCCTCCGGGATCGAGTCGAGCCCCGCATGGAACGCTCGCGCGCCCTCCGCCATCGTTTCGTAGAGCAGGTCCTGCTTCGACTCGATGTGCGCGTAGAGGGAGCCCTTCTGGACGCCGAGCGCCTCGGCGATCTCGCCGATCGAGGTGCCGTGGTAACCCTTCTGCGCGAACAGGCGCGCGGCCTGCCGGGTCAGCTCCTCGCGCCGCGCGCTCATCGATCGCGGTAGACCTCGGCAGCGGCGCGGTGGAAGCCGCCGGGCAGGCCGTCGGCCTCGAACGTCGCCGCGATCTCCTCCATCTCGCCGACCCAGCGCCAACCTTTGGCCTCGGCCGAGCACAGCGCGCGGGCATGGCGGTCGCGCAGCTCCGGCCGCGACAGGTCCCACTCCGCCAGCAGCGGCTCCTCGACGCCCTCGCGGCGAGCGAGCTCCCGGATCGCGAGCAGCATCGCCGCCGTCCCTTTGGTCCACGCCGCGTAGGCCATCTTCACCGCCGACGCGTTCGAGACCACGCGTGCGTCGAGCACGGAGCCCGTGAAGAGCTCGGCGACGTCCGCGGCCCGTTCGCCTGAGAGGTAGAGCCGCGTCGTCCCCGGTTCGCGCGGCGGCGAGCCGACGATGCCGCCGTCCACGAACTCCTCGACCACGTCCGAGACCTTCGCAGCGGTCGCCGGCGAGACTGCGTTCGCGTCCACGTAGACACCGGCGAAGCGCGCCGACTGCGCGACCTCCAGCGCCGCGTGCGGGGGGCAGACCGAGAAGACGACATCCGCCTCGGCGACCTGCGAGACCGAGCCGACGTCCTCGAGCCCCGCCTCGTCCGCCCGTGCGCGCGTCTCGGCACTTCGCCCGTCGGAGGCCCAGAGCACCCGGTGGCCCTGCCCACGCAGGACAGCGCCGACCGCAGCGCCCATCTCGCCGGGATGAAGTAGGCCAACGGTGCTCGAAGCCACTACACTGGCACCCTAACGATCGTTCGGTTGGGAGGCGTCCCATGGAGCAGCGAGAGCAGGACTTCCTCGAGTACGTGCAGGGCGGCGGCCAGGTCGAGGCCGGCGACTGGATGCCCGACGAGTACCGGGCGCGGCTGCGGAAGTTCATCGAGATGCACGGCAACTCGGAGCTGATGGGCGTGCTGCCCGAGCGCGAGTGGATCCTGCGCGCGCCGACGCTGCAGCGGAAGCTGGCCCTGACCGCGAAGGTGCAGGACGAGGTCGGCCACGCCCAGCTGATCTACCGCGTCGTCGAGGATCTCGGTAAGACGCGCGAGGAGTGCCTAGACGACCTGATCTCCGGCAAGTCGAAGTTCCACAACGTCTTCCACTACCCGACCAGGACCTGGGGCGACGTCGGCGTGATCGCGTGGCTCGTCGACGCTGCGGCGATCATCAGCCAGAAGGCGCTGCTCAAGTGCTCGTACGCGCCGTACGCGCGGATCATGAAGAAGATCTGCTGGGAGGAGTCGTTCCACATCCTCCACGGCCGCGACGTGATCCTGACGCTGATGAACGGCACCGACGACCAGCGCGAGCTGGTGCAGGAGGCGTTGAATCGCTGGTGGGGGCCGCTGATGCAGTTCCACGGCAACCCGATCCCGACCGAGGACGACCCGATGTTCATCTGGCGCATCAAGAGCCAGGGCAACGACGAGGCGCGCCAGCAGTTCCTCGACGGCTACGTGCCGCAGATCTGGGAGCTCGGGCTGACCGTGCCCGACCCGGAGCTGCGCAAGGACGAGGAGACCGGCCGCTGGCACTACACCGAGCCGGACTGGGACGAGCTGATGAGCGTCGTCACCGGGCACGGGCCGAAGACCGAGGACCGGCTCAACCTGCGCCGCGCCGCACGCGAGAACTCGGCTTGGGTCCGGTCGGTCCTCCTGGCCGCGTGATCTACGAAGTCTTCCGCCAGGAGCGCAAGGGACAAGCGTTCCAGCACGCCGGCTCGGTCGAGGCCACCGACGAGCGCTTCGCCGAGGCGTACGCGCGCGAGCAGTACGGCCGCCGCGGCGAGTCGGTCGCGCTGTGGGTCGTCGCCCGCGACTCGGTCATGCGGATCGAGGAGTTCGTCGACGAGCTGAACCGGAACTACCACCGCGTGGACGGGTATCCGCTGAAGGAGAAGCTGAAGGAGGCGCGTGCAAGAGCGGGCAAGGCTGCTGCTGGAGATCGCTGACGACGAGCTGATCCTCGGCTGGCGCGACTCGGAGTGGACCGGGATCGCGCCGTTCCTCGAGGAGGACGTCGCGTTCTCGTCGATCGCGCAGAACGAGGTCGGCCATGCCCGGGCGCTGTACGAGCTGGCGGCAAACGACCTCGGCACGATGGCGGACGAGCTCGCGTTCGACCGGCCGCCCGACGAGTACTGCTGCTCCGAGTTGGTCGAGCTGCGGCTGCCCGAGTGGGAGCGCACGATCGCGCGGCACGTGCTCTACGAGCAGGCCGACGCGCAGCGGCTCGAGCGACTCAAGGCCTCGGACGACCACGAGGTAGCGGGGCTCGCCGCCAAGATCGACCGCGAGGAGATCTACCACCGCCTCCACGCCGAGATGTGGCACGAGCGCCTGAAGGATGAGCCGCGCTACGTCGAGGCGCTCGAGGAGCTGCGCCCGCTCGTCGGCAGGCGCAACGGTCACTCCCTAGAGCTGACGACGCTGTGGGAGGAGATGACGTCGGTGCGCCACTCGCAGCCGGCGGGGACGAAGTGGTGACCGAGGCCCAGGTCTGGGAGGCGCTCGCCGAGATCCCCGACCCGGAAATCCCGGTGATCTCGGTGGTCGACCTCGGCGTCGTCCGCGACGTGCTTGTCGAGGACGAACGCGTGCGCGTCGAGTTCACACCGACGTTCCTCGGCTGCCCGGCGCTCGAGGTGATGCGCGACGCGATGGCCGCGCGGATCGCCGAGCTTGGCGCCGAGCCCGAGGTCGAGGTCGTGCTCGACGACTCGTGGTCGACCGACCGCATCACGCCCGAGGGCCGCGAGAAGCTGCGCGCGGCCGGCTTCGCGCCGCCGACTCCGCGCGGCGAAGGGACGACGCTCGTGCAGCTGCAGTCGAACGGCTTTCGCTGCCCCTACTGCGGCTCGCGCGACACCGCGCTCGAGAACATCTTCGGCCCGACGCCGTGCCGCTCGCTGCGCTACTGCCGCGACTGCCGACAGCCGTTCGAGCAGTTCAAGACGATCTAGCTCTCGATGCCCACGTTGAAGCTCGGGTAGCGGCCGGTCAGCAGCAGCGCATAGGCGTAGGTCTGCGTCTCGATCCGTATCGCAAGCGCGGCGAAGTTCCGCAGGCCCTCGGGCACGCGGCCGGTGACGAGCGCGATGAACCAGCTGAAGACCGCCAGCAGTTGGTTGACCTGCGAGAGGATGTTCGAAAGCAGCAGCGCCGGGAGCGCGAGGATCCCGCGGAAGAAGACGGTCCACCGATTCTGGCGCTGCGGCGGGTCGACCTCGAGGTCGATCGGATAGGTGCCTTCCCGGCCGGTGAAGGACGGATAGGGGTCTGCGACCAGCAACGTGTAGGCGCGGACGTGCGTTGTGTAGCGCAGGAACGTCGCCAGGAAGTTGTGCAGGCCTTCAGGCGACTGGCCCATGAACAGGGTTGCGAACCAGTTGACGATGTACGCCAGCACGGCGATCACCGCCCACAACACCGCCCAGAGCAGGAGCGGGATGGCGAGGATCAGGCGGAAGAAGACGGTCAACCGGGTCCGCTGCAGGTCGTCGTTGACGACCAGGCGGATCGGGTGCGTGCTGGTGACTTCGGGCGTGCCTGCTGCTTCCATCTCGTGCCCCCTTAACGGCCCTTGAATTGCGGTTCCCGCTTCTGCAGGAACGCGTCGACTCCTTCGCGGAAGTCCTCAGTCTGCGTCGCGGCCGCCTGCAGCTGCGCCTCCAGTTCGAGCTGTTCCTCGAGCGTCGCGTGCTGCGCGTTGTCGAACAATCGCTTCGAGAGGCCGATCCCGCGCGTCGGCATGGCCGCGAGCTCCGCTGCCCACTCCGCGGCGCGTCCGGCCAGGCGGTCGTCGGGGACAACCTCGGAGACGAGGCCCCACTCGAGCGCCTCGGCCGCGTTCAGCCGGCGACCGGACGTCATCCACTCGAACGCGCGCGACGGCCCGAGCAGGCGGGTGACGAAGAACGTGCCGCCCATGTCCGGCACGAGGCCGATGTTGATGAAGGCCGGGACAAAGGTCGCGCTCTCGGCGGCGAGCCGTAGGTCGCACGCGCAGGCGAAGGAGAGCCCGGCGCCGGCGGCCGGGCCGTTGACGCCTGCAAGCACCGGCTTCTCGAGCCCGCGCACCGCGCGGATCGTCGGGTGGTAGTTCCCGCGCAGGCGGCCGGCGATGTCCTTTGCGGCCTCGCCGAACTCGGTCAGGTCCTGGCCGACGCAGAAGCCGCGGCCCGCGCCGGTGACGACGACCGCGCGCACGTCGTCGGCCCTTGCTTCCTTGAACGCGCCCACCAGCTGTTTGTGCAGCTCCGCCGTGAACGCGTTGAGGACGTCCGGCCGGTTAAGCGTGATCGTCAGGACGCTGCCGTCGCGGCTGGTCTCGACCTCGGCCATCCGCCGCAGCCTACAACCCGGTTGCTAGCTTCGGCGCGTGGCCGAAACAACGTTCGTCTCGTCGGAAGAGGAAGCGCTCGACGCCTATTCGAGCGCGGTGATCACGGTCGCCGAACGGCTTGCGCCGTCGGTGGCGAATCTGCGCGTGACGCGCGGCCGCAGGGCAGGCGGCGGCAGCGCCGTGGTGATCACGCCGGACGGGTTCTTGCTCACCTCGGCACACGTGGTCGAGGGCTCGACGCGGCCCGGCCGCGCATCGTTCGTGGACGGGCGGGAGCTGCGCTTCGACGTCGTCGGCTCCGACCCGCACTCCGATCTCTCCGTGCTGCGCGCCGAGGCAGACGACCTCGTGGCCGCGGAGCTCGGCGACGCCGAACGGCTGCGCGTCGGCCAGCTCGTGGTCGCGATCGGCAACCCGAACGGCTTCGCCGGCTCGGTCACCGCGGGCGTCGTCTCGGCGCTCGGGCGCTCGCTGCCGACCGGGAGCGGACGGATCGTGGACAACGTGATCCAGACCGACGCGGCTTTGAACCCCGGCAACTCGGGCGGTGCGCTCGCCGACGGGCGCGGGCGCGTGATCGGCATCAATACCGCCGTCGCAGGCGTCGGCCTGGGCTTGGCGGTGCCAGTGAACGACGCGACCCGGCAGATCGTGGGCGCGCTTATGACCGAAGGCCGTTTCCGGCGCGCCTATCTCGGCATCGCGGGCGGCTCGCGGCCGTTGCCGCCCCGGCTCGCGCGCCAGCTCGGGCGCGGGTCCGGGGTCGAGGTGGTGCAGGTGGTCGAGGGGTCGCCGGCGGCCGAAGCCGGGCTGCGGCCCGAGGATCTGGTCGTCGAGCTCGACGGCTCGCCCGTCGCTGACGTCGGCGACATCCAGCGGCTGATGGTGGTCGAGAAGATCGGCGCTCCCGTGCCGATCCGTGTGCTGCGCGGCGGTCGGGAGCTCGAGCTCGCGCTCGTGCCCGCCGAGCTCGACGGCTAGATCGGTCCGGTGGCGCTGCCCGAGTGCCTCTCGTGGCCCTCGAGCTCGGCGATCACCTGCCCAACGAGCACCGCGGCGAGCAGCCAGACGATCAGCACCGGCGAGAGCACGTTCGAGAGGACGACCAGCACGCACGCCACGGCCGCGGTCGTAAGACGCTGCAGCACGTCGGTGTCGAAGAGTGTCGGCGGCGTGACGAACTGGATCGCCGCGAGCCCGGACATGCACAGGGCGGTCCCCGCTGCGGCAATCCAGCCGATGTGGTCGTAGCGCGGGCTCGGCTCGACCGAGAAGATCGCCAGCTTCACGCCGACGCCGAGCGCGGCGATCCCGGCCGTGACGAAGTAGTGGGCGTAGACGTACGTGAGCCCGCTGCGGACATTGCGCATCACGACGGAGCTCGGGTCGAGGAAATCGAAGTAGAGCCACCAGATTGCGGCCGCGGTGAGGAAGCCGCCGAACGCGACCACTCCCGAGAGCACCGTCCAGCTGACGTGCGCGGTCCCGAGCACCACGCCGATCACGCCTTCGCCGAGCACGATCAGGACGAGCAGCCCGAACCGCTCCGGCAGATGCCGCGGGTGGACCGGCATACCCCGCAGGAGCTGCCACACCTTGACCGGGGCCCAGTGCTCGAGCAGGAGCGCTACTCCCCAGAGCACGTACTTCCACGGCGTCGGCACCGCAAGCGAGATCAACCAGACGCCGACCGCTGCGCTGAAGACGAATAACAGCCATCCCGCGACCGGGCGGGCGACCTCGAGGTCGCGATAGACGCGCGCGTAGAGCATGAGCAGCACCAGGCGGACGGCGACGTAGGCGACGACGAAGGCGTTCTGCCCGCCGTGCAGGGCGTCCGGCACAGTGCTGGCGAGGGCGGCGACGAAGAACATCCCGAGCAGGGTCAGCAGCCGGTAGACCAGATCGTCGGTGTCGAACCGTGTCGCGTAGAACGCGAAGCCGGACCACGCCCAGCCGATCGGCAGGAAGAGTGCGAGATACCGGACGAAGCCGACGGCGGTCGGATCGGCGCTGAGCGTCGAAGCGACCTCCGCGATCGCCGCGACGAAGACGAGGTCGAGGAACAGCTCGAGCCAGGTCGCGCGGCGCTCCTCGCCGTCGTCGAGCGTGCGCAGCCGCGGCGGCTCGAGAAAGCGGTCGAACCTGCTCAGCGGCTACCTCCCTTTGAACTCGGGCTTGCGCTTCTCCGTGAACGCTGTCAGGCCCTCGTGAGCATCCTCGCTCGCAAAGGCCAGGTAGAGGGCTCGCCGTTCAGCCTCGAGGCCGGCGCTCAGCGTCGTCTCGTGCGCGCGGTCGACCGACTCTTTCGCCAGGCGGGTGGCGACCGGGCCCTTCTCGGCGATCTCGCGCGCGACGCGCTTGGCCTCCTCTAGCCAGGCCTCCCTCGCGACGACGCGGGCGACGAGACCTGCCTGCAGCGCTTCGCGCGCCGAGAGCCGGCGGCCGCTGAGGATCACATCCATAGCCAGCGCCTTGCCGACCGCGCGAGTCAGCCGCTGCGTCCCGCCGGCGCCGGGGATGATCCCGAGGCCAGTCTCGGGCTGGCCGAATTCGGCGGTCTCGGAGGCGACGATCAGGTCGCAGCTCATGGCCAGCTCGCAGCCGCCGCCCAGGCAGTAGCCGGAGACTGCGGCGACGAGCGGCGTCCAGAGGCCTCGGATCGCATCCCAGCGCTCGACGCGGTGCTGGTAGTAGAGGCCGATCGCCGAGGTCTGCGCGAGCTCGCCGATGTCGGCGCCGGCCGCGAAGGCCCGCTCGCTGCCGCCGAGCACGATCGCGCGCACCGACTCGTCGCGGTCGAGCTCCGCGAGCGTCTGCACGAGCTCGTCCATCAGCTCGTCGGAGAGCGCGTTCAGCGCCTCGGGCCGGTTGAGCAGGACGACCGCGACCGCCCCGTCGCGGTCGGTTAAGACGAGCTCAGACATGTCTGCGCTGGCCGTGACCTAGGGACAGTCCCTCGGCCTTGGCCAAAAGGACGATGACGTGTGCCGGTATCCAGCTCATCCTCCGGAACGCGCTCGCTTCGAGACATGGCCCGGGGACTGTCCCTGCGGCCTGGTAGAAACGACCTCGGCTCACTTCCTCTCCAGGAACTTCTCGATCGCGGTCTTCGGTTCCTCGGTGGCCATCGAGAGGGCGAGCCAGTCGCGCGCGTGGTTGATCGTCTCGTGCCAGGCGAAGTCGCGCCAGAAGTTCAGGTGCTGCTTCGCGTAGCGCGTCGTCTGCGGCAGCTTGCGCTCGAGGTTCTCGACCACCGCGTCGACCTTCGCGTCGAGCTCCGCGGCCGGGACCGCCCAGTTGACGAGCCCCCACTCCGCCGCCTTGGCCGCCGGGATCTCCTCGCACATCAGCACGATCTCGCGCGCGCGGCGGTCCCCGACCATGATCGTCAGCCACTGGGTCGCGCCGCCCGCGGGCACGGAGCCGTGCTCCGGCCCGACGTGGCGGATGAACGCGTCGTCGACCATTACGGCGAGATCGCAGGCCATCTGCAGCTCGTTGCCGCCGCCGACCGCGATCCCGTTGATCCGCGCGAGCGTGGGCTTCCCGATCTCGCGCAGCCGGTCGTGCATGTCCTTGAAGGCACCGAACCACTTCCAGTACTCGTTCGGCTTGCCGACGTAGTGCTCGGCCCACTCCTTCAGGTTCGCCCCGACGCAGAACGCGCGGCCCGCACCCGTCACAACCACCACGCGGATCGAGTCGTCGTACGAGGCGTCCTCGCACGCGCGCGCGATCTCGCGCAGCATCTTGTAGTCGAACGCGTTCAGGATCTCCGGGCGGTTGAGCGTGATCGTCGCCCGCGGCGGCGCCTTCTCGTAGACGATCCGCTCGAAGCCCAGCTCGTCCGGAGAGAGCGGGCGAGGCGCGCCGGGCTGGCGCTCGCTCACGAGACGTCCGCGAACAGCACGTGGAAGCGGCCGCCCATCTCCATCGCGTCCTTGCCCGTTGCCATGAACTCCTCGCTGCGCGCAGCCTCCTTGAACGCGTCCCGGTCCGGGAACTCCCACTCCGCGTAATAGGCGTACGCCGGCTCGCCCATCGGCGCGCCGAAGACCTTGCCGTGCCGGAACGTGCCGCCGGGCACCTGCCGGCAGAGCTCGGCGTGCTGCTCGTACCGCTCCGCATCCGGCTCGTTCTCGTAGACCACAAACGCTCTGACCATGCAGCGATCCCCTTTCGTCGGACGGAGCGGAGCCTAGCTCCGGTAACCGCGACAGGCGCGACTGTCGGTTTGGTAGAAGGCCGCAGCAGCCGCTCACCTACTGCGGCGGCCGTGTGGCTGCGGACACGAAATCAATCGCAAGGGGGGAGCTATGAGACGCCTAAGCGTCCGGCCTCGGCGAGCAGGAGCCATTCGGCTGCTGGTCCTCTCGGGGCTGTTGTCTGTTCTCGCGTTGACGCTCACGTCGAGCAGCTTCGGCGTGGCCAACCTCAACCGGCCGACCGGTCAGCTCCGCGACTTCGACTCGCGCGGCAAGGTCGGGCCAACCAAGGCACAGCTGAAAGCGGCGCGGTCCATCCAAGGCCGCGTCTCCTGGGGCACGCTTGGAACGCCGGCCTCGATCATCCATTACGGTGGCTATCTCGCCGCCGGGCTCAAGGCATCGTCTGCCGAGTCGGCCGCGCTCACTTGGCTCGCCGCGCACAAGGCGGCCTTCGGACTGCCCTCGGTCAAGCACCTGAGGGTGCTGACCGCAGCGCCGCTTCGCGGAAGCAAGGCCCACGCCGTCGCTTTCCGCCAGACCTTCGGCGGTGCGCTGTCGGCGGACGGTGTGGTGACCGTCACCGTGGTCCCGGCGAAGACCGGCTGGAAGGTCGTCTACGCATCGTCGAGCCTCGCTCGTGACCAGGCGGTCGTGGGCAAGCGCTCGCTGTCGCCGGTACACGCCTGGATCAAGGCGGCCAACGCCGCCGGCATCCATGTCTCGGACGTGGCGGCACTCGGCAAGACCGCCGACGGTGCGACCGCCCTGTCGGCGAGCGGACTGAGCGGTTCCGAGACGGTGCGACCGACGCTGTTCGGTACGGCCAAGAGGGGCGCGATCCGCGCCTACGACACGACCGTGACGAGGTCGATCCACGGCTCGCAGGATTCCTACCGTGTGATCGTCGACGGAGCGACCGGCAAGCTGCTCTACCGGCAGAACCTGGTCGACAACCTCGCCGGCGACCCGGTGTGGTCGGCCTTCCCGATCGCTCCGCCGTTCGACCCGCTGAACGCGTTCCCGTGGAACTACCCGAGCACAGACACGCGGCAGACCTACTGCTGGACCGCAACGGCGGGCTGCACCAACGTGGTCTCGGACGACCCGGCGACGACGGTCGACCCGTTTGGCGTCGCCTCGAAGTTCCCGTGGGACGTCCCGCTGGACGTCACTGGCGTCCAGGGCACGCCGCAGAGCACAGTCGGCAACAACGTCGACGAGGCGCTCCTGTGGAGCGGAGGCGGCCGGTCGTACAACAACCCGGCCAACCCCCGACCGATCAGCCCGACCCGCGACTACACGGCTGCGAGCTACCCGTTCACGAACCAGTGGTTCAACACCGCGTGTAACCCGGCGCCGCTGATCGCGACGGGACAAGCCGGAGCCCAGGCGAACCCGAACGTCGAGGACTGGTCAGCTGCCACGATCAACCTCTTCGTCGGCCACAACCGGCTGCACGATTACGCGTATTACCTCGGCTGGGACGAGGGCCACTGGAACGCCCAGCAGTTCAACAACGGCATCAACACGGTCGACCCGTCGCCGACGCCGGGCGGGCCTACAGCCACTCCGGTCGGCAACGACGCCATCATGGGCCAGTCCCAGGACGGTGCGATCAGCGGCGGCCCGCCTGGCTACGGGGCCCGCGACAACGCGAACATGGGTACCGGTGCCGACGGGCAGCATCCGTCGACCAATATGTTCCTCTGGCAGCCGCTTCCTGGTGCGTTCTATGCCCCGTGCGTCGACGGCGACTACGACGTCACCGTCTTCGCGCACGAGTTCGGCCACGCGGTCGAGAACCGGCTGGAGGGCAAGGGCATCGGAGCCCGGCAGGGCTTCCCCGCCGGCGCGATGGGCGAAGCCTTCGGCGACATGAATGCGCTCGAGTTCGTGAACGAGAGCCACGTCGCTCCGGTCCCGGGCTCGGATCGCTACACGGAGGGCGCGTACGTCACGGGCAACGGCTACAACGGCATCCGCGACTTCCTTGCGGGGCGGCCGATGGGCGGCGAGCTCCCGGCGCCGGGCCAGAACCCGGACACCGATCCGTTGAACTACAGCGACATCGGCTTCGACAACGTCGGCCCGGAGGTGCACGCTGACGGCGAGATCTGGATCGCGTTGCAGATAGACCTGCGCGACTTGTTCCTCCAGCGATATCCGTCGAGCGGCACAGCGGAGGACATCGCCTGCCTCCGGGGGCAGAAGTCGTCCAACACCTGCCCGGGCGACCGACGCTGGATGCAGCTCTACTTCGACGCGATGGTGATGATGCCGCGCACCGCGACGATGCAGGACGCGAGGGACGCACAGCTGGCCGCCGACCAGGCTCGCTTCGGCGGGGCCAACCAGGATCTGCTCTGGCAGGGCTTCGCGATGCGCGGCCTCGGTCGGTCTGCCCAGACGAACCCGAACGTCGGGACAGGTGGCAACGCGGCGAACGCCGACACCGATCCGACGCCGGACTTCTCGTCGCCGCTTGCGAACAACGCCACGTTGAACTTCTTCGCCGACAACAAGGGGAACACGCTCGTTCCCGTCAACGCGAAGATCTACGTCGGCGACTACCAGGCCCGCGCGACGCAGATCGCGGACACAGACCCGAACACGAACCCCGACGCGACGCCGAGAACGGTGAACCTCGACAACACCGCGCAGTTCATGCCGAACCTGGCCAACCCGCGCTGGAGCTCCTATAACTTCACGGCGGTCGCACCGGGCTTCGGAATGGTGCGGTTCAACGTTCGTGGCCTGCAGCCCGGTGAGGTTCGGAACATCACGATCCACTTCGCGCCCAACTTCGCCTCGTCGTCGCAGTCCGCGACGATCACAGGCGACGCTCTGGGCACGAACACGAACCTCGCGAACGTCCAGGACGACAACGAGGCCACGAACGACGGTCAGACTGGCACGAACGTCCAGGGCCGCTGGTTCGTGATCGGGCTCGGCGACGTCAACCCGAACGGCAACGCGATCAAGCGGCTGGGCGTCTCTGCCCTGCTGGTGCCGGGAAACAACCGCTTCACGGCACTTCGCTCGTTCGACGCGTACGCGTGCCGTACTGGGAAGAACGCCGGCAACCCGACGTGCGAGGGGTCGATCGACGCGGGCTGGACGAAGATCGTCTCCGCTCCCGCGGACGCGTTCCCATCGGTCAACCCGCGGCCTGTCACGCCCGACATGACCCTGCGCTACTTCGACGTCTCGAGTAACGAAGTCGCCACGCACATCAAGTTCGTCGTGGCGAACAACCAGTGCACGGGACAGACGTCGTACCAGGGCGACCAGGACAGCGACCCGAACATCAACTCCGACTGTCGAGCCACCCAGGGTCCGACCGCGGTCGGCTTCCTGCCACGGAACACCGAGGTGCACGTCACCGAGGTTCAGGTGTTCGGGCAGAACCCGACCGTCGACGGCACGAAGGTCACGACCGGATAGCAAGCCAACAGCAGCCACACACCGCGAGAGGGCCGGCGCAAGCCGGCCCTCTCCGTCTGCGGGGATATGCTCGCCGCCGTGAACGTCCTCGTCGTCGCCTTCGCCGTGCTCGCCGGAGTCGCGGGCTCCGTACAGGTCGCGGTGATGTCGAAGCTAGGCGATCGCGTCGGCACGTTCGGCGCCCTCGCCTGGGCAACCTCGCTCTCGGCACTGCTCGCGCTCGCCTTGCTGCTCGTCGCTCGGCAGGGCTTCGGCGAGCTCGCCGCCGCCGCGCGTCAGCCCCTCTGGCTCTGGAGCGGCGCGCTGATGGGATTGATCGTTGTCCTCGCAATCACCGTCGCCGGCTCGCGAATCGGCGTGATCGCGACCGTCTCGGTGCTCCTCGCCGGCCAGTTCGCAGCCGGCGCCGCGATCGACCGCTGGGGCCTGCTCGGCGCCGAGCGCGTGAGTGTCGGCTGGTGGAAGATTGTCGGAATCCTGTTGCTCGGGATCGGCGCCGGGCTGACGCTGAAGCGCTAGCGGACGTTTCGCGAGTCCGACGGCGTTGTGTAGGGCGTGAGCCATCGTGCCCAGGTCTGGGTCGGCCTCTGGATCGTCTACATCGTCTGGGGCTCGACCTACCTCGGGATCGAGCTCGCCGGCGAGACGATCCCCGCGATCTTCGGCGCGGGCGTGCGCTTCACGATCGTCGGCCTGATCGTCTTCGTGCTCGTCGTCTGGCGACGCGGGCCGAGTGCCCTGAAGGTGCGCCGCGCCGAGCTCGCATCGGCGGCGCTGATCGGGCTGCTGCTGCCCGGCGCGAACTCGATCCTCTTCGTCACCGAGCAGAAGGTACCGATCGGGTTGACCTCGCTGATCATCGCCTCGGTGCCACTCTGGGTGCTGTTGTTTCGCCTGGCGGCAGGCGAGCGGCCGGACCGCATAGCGACGCTGGGACTGCTCGTGGGCTTCGCGGGCATCGCAGTGCTCGTCCGGCCCGGCGGCGGCTCCGGGCCGCTGGGGTACCTCTTGCTGACGGTGCTCGCCGCGATCGCGTGGGCGCTGGGCACGTTCATCTCGCCGCGGATCTCCGTCCCGCGCGACGCGTTCGTGGCGACGGGGTACGAGACGCTGATCGGTGGGCTGGTGCTGACGACGATCGGCCTCGCGACCACAGCGCCGTCGGACCTCGACCCGTCCGGCTGGTCCACGCGCTCGATCCTCGGGCTCGTTTATCTGATCCTCGCCGGCTCGGTCGTCGGCTATACGGCCTACGCCTGGCTGCTCGGGAATGCGCCGGTCGGGCTCGTCTCGACCTACGCGTACGTGAACCCTGTGGTCGCGATCGCGCTCGGCGTGATCGTGCTCGACGAGACCATCACTGCCCGCGTCATCGCCGGCGCGGTATTGGTCCTGATTGCGGTTGCGATCGTCGTGCGCCGCGAGTCAGAGCCCGGCGAGGTCGTCGGGCCGGACGGGCACGCGGTTGAGCTCGCGCCCGCTCGCCGCTCGTAGAGCCGAGACGACCGCAGCAGTCGAGACGACAGTCGGCGGCTCGCCGACGCCCTTCGCGCCGTAGGGCGCGTCGGGCTCGGCATCCTCGACGAGCTCGGCGTCGATCTCCGGCATGTCGAGGGTCGTCGGGATCAGGTAGTCGGTGAAGCTCGCGTTCGTGATCAGGCCGCGCGAAGTCCGAATTTCCTCCATCAGCGCGAGGCCGAGGCCCTGTGCGGTACCGCCCTCGATCTGGCCGTGAACGGCCTGCGGGTTGATCGCCTTGCCGACGTCCTGCGCGGCGCCGATCCAGGCGACGCGCGAGAGGCCGAGCTCGACGTCGACCTCTGCCACGACCCGCATCGCCGCGCAGATGTAGGCCACGTGAACGCGGTCGCCCTTCACCTGGCCGCTCTCGGGGTCGAGCGGGAAGGTGCGCGTGTGGTGGTAGGTGCGCTCGAGGTCGACCTCCTCGCCGGTCGCGCGGAACTCCTCGAGCGCGTCGTGGCAGGCGAGCCGCACCGCGCCCGCGGCCATCCACGTCAGCCGCGACGCCGAGGCGGAGCCGGCCGAGCCGACGCCGTCGGTCGAGCCCGGTGCGAGCACGACGGCATCCGTGCCGAGCTCGGTACGCGCGACCTGCAGGATCACGTTCGTCACGCCCTGGCCGACCTCGGCCGCCGCGCAGTGGACCTCGGCGGCGAGCTGCTCGTCCGCGCCGACCCAGAGGCGAACACGCGCCGAGCACGTATCGTCGAAGCCCTCCGAGTAGCAGACGTTCTTGAAGCCGACCGCGAAGCCGACCCCGCGCTGGACGCCCTGCCCGCGGGTCGTGTTGCCCGCCCCGCCCGGCAGGCGGATCGGGTCGCGCGGCAGCTCCTCGGCCTCCGGCACCGGCAGGCCGGCGGCGCGCTTGATCACCTCGGCAACCGGCAGCGAGCCGGTCACCTGCTGCCCGGTCGGGAGCGTGTCGCCCGGCCCGAGCGCGTTCAGCAGCCGCAGCTCGACCGAGTCGATCTCGAGCGCGGCCGCGAGCTTGTCCATCTGGGCCTCGTGCGCGAAACAGCCCTGGACGGCGCCGAAGCCGCGCATCGCGCCGCAGGGCGGGTTGTTCGAGTAGACGCAGGTCGACTCGATCAGCGCGTTTTCGACCTTGTAGGGGCCGACCGCGAAGGCGGCCGCGTTCGAGCAGACCGCCGCGCTCGACGAGGCGTAGGCGCCGCCGTCGAGCAGGATCCGCGCGCGGACATTGACGAGCTTGCCTCCGCGGGTCGCGCGGTGCTCCATCCAGATCTTGGCCGGGTGCCGGTGGACGTGGCCCACGAACGACTCCTCGCGCGAGTAGACGATCTTCACCGGCCGGTCGGTGTGCAGCGCGAGCATCGCGCCGTGCACCTGCATCGAGAGATCCTCGCGCCCGCCGAAGGCACCGCCGACCCCGGCCAGGTGGATCCGCACCTGCTCCTTCTCGAGGCCCAGGCAGGGCGCGACCTGATCGCGGTCGACGTGCAGCCACTGCGTCGCCACGTAGACGTCGACGCCGCCCTCGCCGTCGGGCACCGCGAGCCCTGACTCCGGCCCGAGGAACGCCTGGTCCTGAACCCCGAGCTCGTAGACGCCTTCGACGCTGACGTCGCCGGCGGCCTCCGGGTCGCCGTGGCGGATCACGATCGAGCGCAGCACGTTCGGGCGCGGGTCGTCGCGGAAGCCGTGGCCGGCGGTCGGGTTCTCGTCGTGGATCGGCGGCTGCTCCGTCGCGCGCTCCATCTCGGTAACCGGCTCGAGCGGCTCGTACTCGACGCGCACCTTCTCGGCTGCCCGCCGCGCCTGTTCGGGGTGCTCGGCGGCGACGAGGGCGACCGGCTCGCCGAAGTAGCGCACCCTGTCGATCGCGAGCACCGGCTGGTCCGGGAACTCGAGCCCGTAGGTCTTCGCGCCGGGCACGTCGGCATGCGTGAGCACGGCGTGGACGCCGGCCATCGCCAGGGCCTCGGAGATGTCGATCTCGACGATCCGCGCGTGCGCGTGCGGGCTGCGGACGGTGTGGCCCCAAAGCATCCCGGCCGCGAACAGGTCGCTCGCGTAGGCGAACTCGCCGGTCACCTTCGGGATCGCGTCGACGCGCTTGACGACCTCGCCGACTCGGCCGAGTTCGAGCTTGCGGGCTGTCGTGCTCATCGCTCCGCCGCCAGCCTGACGGCGTCGAAGATCTTCGCGTAGCCGGTGCAGCGGCAGAGGTTGCCCGAAAGCGCCTCGCGGATTTCGTCGTCGCTCGGGGCCGGGTTGCGGGCGAGGAGATCGGCCGTGGCGACGATCAGGCCCGGCGTGCAGAAGCCGCACTGCACCGCCCCGGTCTCGCTGAAGGCCTGCTGCACCGGATGGAGCTCCTCCGCGCGGCCGAGCCCCTCGACGGTGACGACCTGGTGGCCGTCCGCCTGGGCCGCGAGGACGAGGCACGCGCAGATGAGCGTGCCGTCGAGCAGCACCGAGCACGAGCCGCACTCGCCCTGCTCGCATGCGTTCTTCGACCCGGGCAGGCCGAGCCGCTCGCGCAGGGCGAAGAGCAGGCTCTCGCCTTCCCAGATCTCGGTCTCTTGCTGCTCGCCGTTGACCGTCAGTGAGATCCTCATGCCAGGCTCCGTTCGAGCGCGCGCTCGGTGAGCACGCGCAAGGCATGCCGCCGGTAGCGGGCGGTACCGCGCACGTCGTCGATCGGGCTCGCGGCCGCCGCGACCTGCTCCGGGAAGGTGTCGCGTTCCTCGACCGGAGCCGTGACGAGGCCCGGCACCGGGCCCGCCGAGCCGTAGGAGGCCCGCAGCTCGTCGCCGTCCACGACGAGCGCGAGCGAGACCACCGCGATCACCATCGCATTGCGCGGCCCAACCTTCATGAACGTCTGCCTCGGCCCGGGCGCGCGAATCCGAACGGCGACGATCAGCTCGTCCTGCTCGAGCGCGTTCTGCTTCACACCGAGCAGGAACTCGCTCAACGGCACCGTGCGCGAGCCGCGCGTCGAGGCGAGCTCGACCTCGGCGCCGTAGACGAGCAGCGGCGGCAGCGCGTCGCCGGCGGGCGAGGCCGTGCCGAGGTTGCCGCCGATCGTGCCCCGGTTGCGGATCTGCGGCCCGCCCACCGTGCGCGAGGCCTCGGCCAGCGCGAGCAGCGGCTCGGCCAGGTCCATCGCCTCCGTGTAGGTCAGCCCGGAGCCGAGCCGCAGCGTCCCGTTTTCGCGCGAATGGCCGCGCAGCTCGGGCACCTCGTTCAGGTTCAGCAGCGCCGGCGGCCGGGCGCGGTCGAAGTTCAGCTCGACCATTACGTCGGTGCCGCCCTGAATCGGCACCGCGTCCGGCCGCTCGGCCTTCAGCACCAGTGCCTCCTCCAGCCTGCGTGGAGTGAGAACGTCCACTACGGCAAATCTACTTCGACGCAGTAAGGTCGGTCACATGCCCGACCTCGCACGACGGCTCGCCGTGGCCCGCGGCGACGAGCCCGCCGAG
>Ga0308175_100000758_pt1 | contig 21471 bp, 10 predicted proteins | sample PhyCR1_3_FD_203893 | JGI IMG/M metagenome (GOLD analysis project Ga0308175, IMG submission 203893) | Soil microbial communities from UC Gill Tract Community Farm, Albany, California, United States - DLSLS.C.R1 | ecosystem: Environmental > Terrestrial > Soil > Agricultural land | place: USA...
CGCCGCCACCACGACCAACTCCGGCACCATCAACGTCACCGGCGGCGCCGCTCTCCTCGGCCCCCTGGCGGGCGCAGGCTCCTTCTCCGTCGGCAACCCCGCCGGCGGCGCCACCGCCTCCGCCGTCGTCACCCGCTTCTCCCAATCCTCCCTCACCATCGACTCCACCGGCCTGCTCACCGTCTCGCCCAACACCCCGCGCGCGACCAACACCGCCACCACCTTCGCCATCAACGCCGGCGGCGCCCTGGACCTCACCCGCAACGACCTGCTCGTGGACCGCAACGCCACGCCGCCTTCCACCATTCGCGCTTCCCTGGCCAGCGGCTACGCCGGGAACACCTGGACCGGCAACGGCATCCGCAGCTCCCTGACCCAGGGCACCAACGCCACCAACTTCGCGTTGGGCTGGGCCGACGGCGGGGCCAATCCCAGCCCCGGTGTGCTCGGGCTGGCCACCAACCAGGTGCTGGTCCGCTATACCCACCGCGGTGACGCCAACCTCGACGGCAAGGTGGACATCCAGGACCTGCTGCGGTTCCGGGCCAACGCCGGCACCACCAACCAGGCCCAGTGGTGGCAGGCGGACTTCACCTACGACGGCAAGGTGGACATTCAGGACCTGCTGGCTTTCCGGGCCAATGCCGGCCAGCCGCAGGTCCCCTCGGAGGTCACCGGCTCCCAGACCATTACCGGCTCCTCGGCCACCGCCGCGGCTTCGGCTACTGCCGCGGCCTCGGGCGCGGTGCTGGCGGCGTCCTCCGCCTCCGCGTCTGACGTGGTGGTGACGCCGTCGGACACGACGACGGCGCCGCGCACGATCGTGCTGGAAGTGAACACGAGCACCGGCGACGTGCGTCTGATCGGCAACGCCGCGACGCTCTCGGCCTACGAGGTGGACTCGGCCAGTTCGGCCCTGCACTCGGCGGGTGGCAACGCCCAGGCGGACCAGGCGGCGGGCAACCCGCGGTTCACGGGCTTCAGCCGGTTCGTGACCAGCGACGCGCAGATCCTGGAGGGCACGACCAGCAGCACGCAGTTCGTGACCTTCGGGACCAACGAGCCGATCGACATCACCAAGGCCGGGGACGTGCTGTTCAAGAGCGGCAGGGCCCACGACCTGGTGTTCAGCTACGGCGACCAGAACAGCAACTTCACCACCGGCAGCGTGGTGTACGTGGGTGTGCCCGAGCCGGCGGCCATCAGCATCCTCGGACTCGGCGGGGCACTGGCCCTGCTCCCCCGAAAACGCCGCCTCCGTCCTCGCGCATGAGCCGCAACCAGCCACCTGTAACCTCCTTCACACACCTGAAAACAATCGGATTCCCGTTCAACCGCATCCTCCTTCACACGTATCATCTCCGAGGGATCGATCACGGGCGTTGCACCCTGTCCGCCGGCCAGCGGCCCTCAGGCCATCGCCGGCAGGCAGGTGATCGAGAAAAGGGCCACCCAAGGGGTTCCTTCTTCCACAGCCGACCGTGACCTCCCCACCGTGGCCGCGCCGCCCGGACTTCCCCAGCCCGCGAGCCCAGAGGAGACACCGAGCGACAACCAACAAGGAGACAGGCACGCGATGAAGCACCAGCCGAAGCCCGCCGGCCGCACATCCGCGACGAGCAACCGCGACCTCCTCCTCGCCGCCGCGATCATCCCCCTCGGCCTCACCGCCGCCGCCCGCGCCGCCACCACCGACACCTACTCCGCCCCCAGTGGCAACTGGTCCGACCCCGCTAACTGGTCCCTCGGACGCGTCCCGAATAACACGGACAGCGTCTTTGTCACCAACGGCCCCGCCGGCTCATTCGGCAACGTTACGGTCGCCTTTGATCCGGCCGCCAGCACAGGTACCGGCCTCGCCTCGGTCACGATCCAAGGCACCAATGGCGGCAGCGTTACCCTTGACCATCCCGCAAACACATTCAATGTCACCGGATACGAGTACGTCGCCCGCGACCCCGGCACCATCGGATCCCTCAACCTTTCCGGCGGCAATCACAATCCTGCAAACCTTTACCTCGGCTACAGCCCAGGTTCCACCGGGACTGTCACCATTTCAGCTCCCGCTTCCCTCAACGCGGGAAACGGTTACGGCTTGCAGTTTGTGGGGTACTCCGGAACCGGCCGAATCAACCAGATCGCGGGCGCAAATGCGGGGAGCGCCCTGTACCTGGCGAGCCGCGTCGCCTCCAGCGGGACCTACAACCTTGCCGGGGGTTCTTGCGACTTTTCCTATCAGTACATCGCCTCCGACGGCACCGGCACCTTTACCCAAACCGGGGGCCAAAACTCGGCCTTCGATCTGTATCTCGGCTATGACGAGGGAGTCAATAATGACGGGGCCACCGGCTCCTACACTCTCAGCGCGGGCACGCTGACCGTCTCCAATGGGGAAGGGATTGGTAGTAGCACCAATAACGTCACTGCAACGTTCGACCAGACCGGCGGCACCCATACGGTCACCGGTTACCTTAACGTCGGCTCCGGAAGCAACGGTAGCGCCTGTTTTTCGCTTAGCGGAGGCACCCTTACCGTCCAGCGGTATCCAAGTATCGCCTTGGGTGGCGAGTCCATTGGCACCGGCGATGCGCCGGGCACCTTTAAGCAAACCGGGGGTGCCAACTCGGCATACAAGCTTGCGCTCGGAGATTACGCGCGAGGCAGCGGCACCTACGAGTTCAGTGACGGCTCGTTGACGGTTTCCGCAGGCGAAGACCTCGGATTTAGCAGCACCGGCATTTTCAATCAATCCGGTGGCACCCACTCCGTGAACGGATCCCTTCTGGTCGGCATCCGCGCGTTCGGCGCGTTTAACCTCAGCGGCGACGGCTCCCTCACCGTTACCACTGCCCCCTTCGGCGACAGCTCAATCGGCTCCAGCGGACCAGGATTGTTCACCCAGTCGGGCGGAACGTTCAAGACCAATGGGAGTTTGACACTTGGAACCGATAGCAGCGGCAGTGGCACGAACATTCTCTCCGGCGGGACGTTCATCGTCGGCAGCGCTGAACGAATTGCACTCAGCGGACAAGGTGCCCTCGTTCAAACCGGTGGTACGCACTACGTCAACGGCACCGGCACCAACGGCCTTTACCTCGCCTTAAACCCAGGATCAACCGGCACCGCCACCCTCTCCGGCGGACTCCTCTCCGTCGCCGCAAGCGAGTACGTCGGCTTACGGGGCACAGGATCCTTCACCCAATCCGCCGGCACACACACCATCGGCTCCTCCCTGGTCGTCTCGGCCAACGCCGGCAGCAGCACGGGCACCTTCAACCTCCAAGGCGGCAACCTTTCCGCCGCCTCCCTCACCGTCAACCAAGGCGGCTCCCTCACCCAGACCGGCGGCGCCCTCACCGTCACCGGCCGCGCCACCAACCACGCCTCCCTCTCCGTGCTCGCCGGCAACGCCAGCCTGGGTCCCCTCTCCGGCACAGGCGCACTTATCGTCGGCAGCCCCTCCGCCACTTCCATTGCATCCGCTACACTCACCTCCTTCTCCCAGTCAAGTCTCACCATCGACTCTACCGGCACGTTGACCGTGAAGCCCAACACTCCCCGGGCCACCAACACCGCCGCAGCCCTCGTGATCAACCCCGGCGGCACCCTCGACCTCACCAGAAACGACCTGCTCGTGGACCGCACCCTCACCCCGCCCTCCACCCTCCGCTCCTACCTCTCCAGCGGCTACAGCAACAACACCTGGACCGGCACCGGCATCACCAGCTCCCTCGCCCAGGGCACCAACGCCTCCAGCTTCTCGCTAGGCTGGGCCGACGGCGGCGACTCCCCCGGCGTGGACGGCCTCGCTACCAACCAGATCCTCGTCCGCTACACCCACCGCGGCGACGCCAACCTCGACGGCAAGGTAGACATCCAGGACCTGCTGCGCTTCCGTGCGAATGCCGGCACCACCAACCAGGCCCAGTGGTGGCAGGCGGACTTCACCTACGACGGCAAAGTCGATATTCAAGACCTCCTCGCCTTCCGAGCCAACGCCGGCGCCCCGCCCGTCCCCTCTGACGTGCAATTCTCCGACCTCCTCGCCGACACGTTCAACTACGTCACCGCCGTCCCGGAGCCGGGAGCGACGTCCCTCCTCGCGCTGAGCGGGGCGCTGGCCCTGCTCGCCAGGCGGAAGCGCCGTTATCATCCCGAATCATGCCACGAATGAATCGACGCAGTTTCCTGCGAGTGGGCCTGGGCGGGGTGGCGGCGGCCGTGGGACCGCAACTCCGCGGCGCCGCGCCGGCGCCTCCCCGGCGCCCCAACATCCTACTGCTGATGACGGACCAGCAGCGCGGCGACTGCCTCGGCGCCGCCGGCAACCGCGTCATCCACACCCCGAACCTCGACCGGCTGGCGCGGGAGGGGGTTCGGTTCCGCAACGCGTACAGTTGCACGCCGACCTGTACGCCCGCCCGCTCGGGATTGCTCACGGGCCTCAACCCCTGGCACCACGGGCTCCTCGGCTATGGAAAGGTCGCGGTCCGCTATCCGACCGAGCTGCCCAGGGCGATGGCGGATGCCGGCTACCACACCCTGGGCATCGGCAAAATGCACTGGACGCCGCAGCGCAACCTGCACGGGTTCCATCAGACGATCCTGGACGAATCGGGGCGGGTGGAGTCGGTCGGATTTGAAAGCGACTACCGGGCCTGGTTCCACCAGCACGCGCCCAAGGGCACGACGCCGGACGACACCGGCATCGGGTGGAACGACCACCGGGCGGCGGTCTACGCGCTGCCGGAGGAACTGCACCCGACGCGATGGACCGCCGACACCGCCGTCGATTTTTTGCAGAATTACCGCGGCGAATCCCCGTTCTTTCTGAAGGTCTCCTTCGCGCGGCCGCACAGTCCCTACGACCCGCCGAAGCGCTTCATGGAGGCGTATCGCGAGGACGAGATGCCGGCGCCGTACGTGGGGGACTGGGCCGAGCGGCACGCGCAGCGCGGCAAGCCCCACCCCAACGACCTCTGGCAGGGGGACCTGGGCGTGGAGCAGGCGCGCAAGTCGCGGCGCGGGTATTACGGCTCGATCTCGTTCGTGGACGAGCAGATCGGCCGGATCATCGCGGCGCTCGAAAAGCGGGGCACGCTCGAAGAGACCTTCATCCTCTTCGTTTCCGACCACGGGGACATGACCGGCGACCACCACCTTTGGCGCAAGTCCTACGCCTACGAGGCGTCGGCCCACGTCCCGTTCTTCGTGCGCCCGCCGGCGGCGTTGGACGCCCCGCGCGGGCGGGTGCTCGACCCATGCGTGGAAATTCGGGACATACTGCCGACGTTTCTCGACGTTGCCGGGGTGCAAGCGCCGGGCACCCTCGATGGCAGGAGCATTCTGCCGCTGCTGCGCGGCCAGACCGGCGGATGGCGCCGGTGGATCGATCTGGAACACGACGTCTGCTACAGCCCGACGAATCATTACAGCGGCCTGACCGACGGCCGGACGAAGTACATTTACCACGCGCAGCACGGCGAGGAGCAACTGTTCGACCTGACGGAGGACCCCGGGGAACTGCACGATTTATCGGCCGATCCGAAGCACCGAGAACTCCGCCGCCAGTGGCGGCGCCGGCTGGTCGATCACCTGCGCGAGCGCGGGGCACGGTTCGTGGTGGACGACGACCTCGCGCCCAGGCTCAAGGGCATGCTGTATTCGCCGAATTACCCTGCAAAGGTGCAGGCGGCAGCGGAATGAGCTGGCTGCGCTGTTAAGAACGCATCCCCATATGACGATAACAGCAGGGGTGGTGTTTTTGTCGCCGGGACGAGGGACCGTGATGGCCGAACGCTTATTCGCGATTGTTCTCAGGCCGGAGGCGGGCTGGGATGCGCTGCGCGGAGGGTATCCGCGTGACGCGGCGAGGCCGGCCAAGCGCGAGCTCCGGGCGTGCGCGGTGCCGGTGACGTCATGGTCGGACGCGCACGGGCGGTTCGGGACGCAGGTGGTCTCGGTGGTGACGGGGATCGACAAGGCGCAGCGGGAAGTGGCGGCGCTGGGGCGCGGGGTGAAAGGTCCGGCGGCGGGGGGGCCGCAGGCGCGGGTAGTCGTGGCGCGCCCGTAATCTCATACAGGTTTTTTGCCCGGAGTGGCAATCGCGCTCGGGGCGGTGTAGAATGCCGACACTGGGCGGGAGTCCCCCGCCACGCGCCGTCCCCCCCTCCGGCGCTGGCACCTCCCGCCCTCTTTTTTGCGCCTCCCATAGCCTGTGGCAAAATCGGGGAAGCTGTCCGTGTCCAGTGATTACTTGCCGGTTGACGGTCGCGTGGCGGTGGTGGGCTGCGCGGCGGGCGCGTAGCCGAGGAATGTCGCGTCCGACAGGCGCTCCGCCCACGCGGCGGCCGTCTGGCGGCCGGTCGGACGCCGCATCAGGATGACCCAGCGCATGCCGGCAGTGTCCGACCGGGGGTCGTACAGCAGGATTACCCTCTGGTCGGCGGGGGAGGTGAGTCCTCCCGGCACGTACACGAACGGCTTGGACGATCCGGGGCAGGCGAAGGTCAGCGGCCGGTCGAGGTCGGGCAGCGATTGCAGCTCGTCGAGCGACTTGGGCAGGGCGCTGTGGATGGCGTAGTACTCGAGCAAAGCGCCGCTGATTTCCTGGAGCCGCGCGGCGCACGGGTCGGCGTCCACCGCGGCGGAGTCGATGCGGCCCCGTGCGGCGGCCTCGGGGGAGCTGGCGCCGCGGACTGTGACGGCCAGTGGTTGGCGCGGTGCGGCGGCGGGTTTTTGCTGACAACCGAGGAGCGTAACGGCGGCGGTGGCGCACGCCGCCAAAGCTGCGAACTTGTTGATCGATCTGCCGGGCGGCATGATCGTCGATTATCTCTCGCCCGGCGGGCGCGTCGAGGGCCCCGTCGACGGCGTAAGGCTTTCGAGGCGGCCGGAAGCCTTGTCCTGTGGTTCGCTGAGGTTGATCGAATTGATCGGCGACAGCGATTCGGCCGGCTGGGTCTGGGGGTCCTCGCCGCGGCGCATGCCGCGCATGTGCTCGTCGAAGGTCCCCGGGGCGACCGCGTTGGGCGTCAGGCGCGTGCCTTCCTCCTCGTCCCGCGACATCGGCGCGAGGACCTCCGGCTTGCGCGCGACGTGGGGGGTGAGGAAGATCAGCAGCTCGGTCTTGGTTTTCTTGGTCTGCGTGCGGTTCAGCAGCAGGTTCAGGACCGGGATGTCGCCGAGGATCGGCACCTTGTTGATCGTCGAGGTGTTGCGGTCTTCCATCAGCCCGCCGATGACGACGGTCTGGCCGTCCATGACGCCGATGCGGCTGTCGGCGCGGCGGACGGAGATCACCGGGGCCACCGTGGTGCTGGAGATCGGCACGGTCTCGGCGGTGAGCTGGGAGATCTCCGGGGCGACGTCGAGGATGACCATGCCGTCGGGGTTGATGTGCGGCGTGACGTTGAGGCTCAGGCCGATGTCGGTGTACTTGATGGTATTGATCTGCTGCCCGAAGTCCGTGAAGTTGGAGTTGGTGATCAGCGGGACCTGGCTGCCGATGAGGATGTTAGCGAGCTGGTTGTCGCTGGTGAGGAGGTAGGGGCGGGAGAGCACGTCGAGCTTGTCCTCGACCGCCAGCGCGTGCAGGGTGGCGGCCAGGTTGGCCTCCAGGACGGAGACGACCAGTCCCTGGGTCTGCAGCGCGTTGCCGAAGTTCGTGCCTCCCTTCTGGCCCTGGCCGCTGGGTCGCATGTTGAGCACGGAAAAGTCCAGGCCGAGGTCGGCGGAGTTGTCGTGCGTGACCTCGGCGACGAGCACCTTGATCAGCACCTGCGGCACCGGGCGGTCCAGGTCGTCGATGATCTGCTGCACGGATTTCTGGTACTTCGCAGCGGTCGTGACCAGCAGGGAATTGGTGTCGAGGTCGGCGACGACGAACACGCGGCCGGTTAGCTCGTTCACCGCCTTCTGGATGGCGCCGCTGACGCGCGGGATGCCGGGGCGGTTGCGGTTTCGCTGGCGGTTGATGGAGGTGTTGCGGTTGGGGCCGTTGTCGGTCAGGGACGACGTCTGCGCGCCCAGGCGGTTCTGGTTCTGCTGCTGCTGGTTGACCTGCTGTCCCTGGGCGTTGGGGCCTTGGTTCTGCTGCGGGGATTCGATGTTGCCGAACAGCACGTTCAGGACGTATTCGAGGCTCGACGCCTGCGCGTTGCGCAGGTGGTAGATGAACATGGTGTCTTCGGTGGCGGGGATGGAGTCGAGGTGCTCCACGACCTTTTCGATGACCTTCAGTAGCTCGGTCGGGGCGGTGACCATGAGGCTGTTGGTGCGGTCGTCGGAGCTGACGTTCACCTTCACCTGCTTCCCCTGCGGCGGCGCCTCGGTCCCGAAGAAGTAGTAGAACGGGAACCGCGAGCTGCCGTCGTCCTTGCTCTTGAACATGTCCTCGATCTGCTTGCCGACGACGTACGCGTCGGCGTACTTGAGCTGGAAAATGCGCAGGTCGGCCGAGGCCATCGGGTTGGCGTCGAGCATCTTGATCAGCTCCTCGACGTTCTTGATCGCTTCGGCCGAGCCCGTGACGATGAGCGTGTTCGTGCGGTCGTCGGAGACGGCGTTGACTTTGAAGTCCTGCTTCTTTTCGTCGTCGCTGCGCATTCGGAAGTAGTAGAAGGGGTAGTTGTCGTTGTCGCCTTTGGCGGGCTTGGCGAGGTTGTTGATCAGCTTGGCGGTGGCGTCGGCCTCGGCGTATTTGAGGGAGAACGACTTCATCTCGGTGGCGGGGGCGGGGTCGGAATCCAGCTTCTTGAGCAGGTCCTCCACCATCTTCAGGGTGGCCGGCGTGCCCATCACAACTACGGTGTTGGTGCGCTCGTCGGCGGCGGAGACGACGTTCTGGCCGTGGCGGTCCCCCTTGGCGGCGCCCGCTCCGCCGGGCTGCTGGCCGCCCTGCATCATCTGGATCGGCATGCCCGGCTGCGGCTGCTGCGGCCCGCCGCCCTGCGCCTTGAAGAACTGGTCGAGCAGCTTGACGGCCTGCGCGGCGTTGGCGTAGCGGAGCGGGAACGATCGGATTTCCGACGTCGCCGCCGCGTGCTGGTCCAGCTCGGCGATGATCTTCACCACCCGGCGGATCGCCGACGACGCGTCGGTGATGACGATCGTGTTGCTCCCCTCGTTCGCCGCCACGTCGGCGTCCGTGCTGATCATTGGCTTGAGGTCGTCCCGCAGCTTGGGGGCCGGCACGTTCTGCACGGGGATGACCTGAGTGATCAGCTCGTCGGTGTTGGCGATTTCGTCCGGGTTGGACCCGAAGTGCACCGGGATGTCGCCTTTTTTGGCCCTGTCGCGCGGGGAAATCCGCAGGACGCGGCCGTCGCGCACGGCGGTGAAGCCGTTCACCTTCAGGCTGGCGTTGACCAGTGTGATCGCCTCCTCGGCCGAGACCGGCTGCTTGCTGAGGATCGTGACGCGCCCGTCCACCGGGCCGTCCTTGATGATGACGAAGCCGGCCTGCTCCGAGAGGTAGTTCAGCACGGTGTCGAGCGGGGCGTCCTTGAAATTCAGGCTGATCTTGACGGGCATCGTAGATGGGCCCGTCGCGGCGAGGGTGCTGGGGCGTGACGCCCCGGCGGCGGGGCGCGTCGCGGGTTGCCCCCGTGTGCCGGGTGCACCGCACAGAACCAAGACGATCAAGAGGTGCCGTACACGCATTGCCACAGCCCGCATGCTGGAACCGTCCTTCCGCAGACGCTTTACAGAACACACACGCTACCCCGGCGAAGCTCCCGTCTCGGCCGCGGGTGGCGGCGCGCCCCCCGGCGCCGTCCTCACGCGCACCGGCCCTTTGCTCCCCGGCGGAACCGGCCCCGGTACGGGCGGCGCCCCGGGCCCGGGCGCGCCCGGCGGGCCCGACGGCTTTGACGCCGGCGCCACCGGCGGCGCCGTTTCGCCGTTGAGGTTCTGTCCCACTTCGATCTTCTTGGCACCCGCGGCGCCTTCGTATTCGATCGCGTCCAGATTGACGGCCTTCACGCGGCCGCGGGCGAGCGGCTCGCCGGCGCCCACCTGCACGACCCGCTTGGCGGCGCGGTCCTCGACGAACGCGACCATCCGCGATCCCGCGTCCACCACGCCGATCAACACCAGCGAGCTCTCCGGGCCGCCCTGCGTGCCGGGGCGCTGCTTGCCCTTGCCGTGCGCGAAGGGGTTGCGCGTCTTGAGGATGGCAAACTCCTCCGGGAGCGAGGGGCCGGTTGCCGCCTGAGTTGTGGCCGGGCCGGTGGTCGATCCACTCGTCGCCGGTCTCGTCGTCGCCGATCGGGTCGTCGCGCGCCGCGCCGCCTTCGAAGCCGCGCCCGAGGGCTCCTGCGCACGCGCCGCCGACGCCAAAAGGAGGGCCGCCGCCACAAGCCACCCGGCCGAGCGGGTCATGGGCGGCTCTCCGACAGGCTGACGAGCGTATCGGCTCGACGCGACCGTTCGCCGCCTTCGATACGGCACACGGTCGAGATCGTCAGCCGCACCTGCACCTCGTTGCCGTCGCCGCGCGGCGTCAGCTCCAGATCGTCCACGCGCAGCGGGATGGGGGCGGTCTCGACGCGGTAAACCAGCATGGCCACCGCGCCCATCGGGCCGCCGCCCGACACCTGGAAGGTCATGTGCGTGAACCCGCGCTCGTCGATCGACCGGACGCGCTGGAAGGACGCGCTGGCCACGCCGGCCTGCTGCTTCCAGTCCTGCACGCGGTGCAACAACTGGCCTTCGACTTCGGATGGGGTGAGTTTGATCGAGTCGCCCATGTGCTCGAGGGTCCGGCGGAGGCGTCTTTCCTGGTCGAGGATGCGATGGCCTTCGGCGAGATCGTGTGCCGCTTCGTCCCGGCGCGTCACCAGCGACGCCCTGTGCTCGATGTACGGCCCCACGACCAGCCGGTCGAGAATGAACGCACTGACCGCCAGCGCGACCAGCGTCCAGACGTACTGTTCACGGTTGGATCGCATGGGTCACTCCGCGGTCCGCCGCTCGCGCGAGGTGCGCGGCGGCAGCTTGGCGGCCGCCGTGATCGCGGTAGCGGCCGGCGCGCCGGCGGGCGCATAGGTAAAGGTCACCGAAAACGACACCTCTCCGCTCTTGCCGCGGGCGTCCAGCTTGCGGCGGAGGTCGGTGAATCTCCCGCCGGCGGCGAGCTTGTCCATGAGATCGACCACGTCCTTGTCGCCGCCGGATCGCCCGGCGAACTCGCCCTTCATGTTCGATTGCAGGTGGAAATTGAGGAGGTACGTGCGGCCGTCCGGCGGGGTCGCGGCGGCAACGTCGCGCAGGCACGCGAGGAAGCGCGGCTGGCCGGTCTGGAACGACTCGACCCACTGGGTGTTGGCGACGAAGGGCTTTGCGGTCTTGAGGGCCGGCTTGAGCGCGTCCAATTGGCGCTCGTCGCGCTCGGCGGTGCTGCGGATGCGCGCCAGGTCGAGGTAACCCGCCAGGGCGGCGAGTACCAAAGCCGCCCCGCCGGCGGCCAGCCACGCCGTGCGTCGGGGCACCTGCCGGTCCTTGCGGCGCGCCAACCGCGGGTGCAGGAAATCGACCGAGGGCCGGCGCCCCGCGAGCAGCGGCAGCGCGACGGCGACGGCGGAAGTGCCCAGCCGCGCCTCCGAATCGCCGCAACCGTTGCGGCCGACGCCTTTGAGCTCGCCGCGGGTGACGGGCATCCCCAGCGCGCCCTCGATGCCGCGCCGCGCCGGCTCGTCGAGGCCGACGCCGTCCCACAAGACCACGCCCGCGGCGGCCGGACGCCCGCCGTGGCCCCGCGCGGCGCCGGCGGCGAATTCCGCGACCTCCGCCTTGGCCGCCAGCGTCGCCGCCGCCCGCCGCAGCTCGGCGATGAAGCTCGGCCCGGATACCGCGGCGCCGAGGTGGCGCAGGAAGCGCGTCTGGCGCCCCTCGCGCGCCGACAGTTCGGCCCCGTCCGGCCGCAGCCAGAGCATCATCGAAGCGGCGGTCCCGCCAGCCGTCGAAGCCGCCGCATCCGCCAGCGCGGTCGCGCACGGCGTCACCGATCCCACGGCGAGCTTCGCGCCCGCCGCCACGGCCAATATCCGGTCCATCTTGCGCCGCGGCAGTCCCATCAGGAGCAACGTGCTGGCGCGTTCCGGGTTGACTTCGCCGGTGAAGTCGAAGGCCATCGCACCCAGGTCCGATTCGCTCTCCTTTTCCGCCTGCATCGCGACTACCGACGCCGCCGTGTGGGAGTCCGAAGGCGGCACCTCGCACGCCTTGACCTTCAGCCACTTCGCGGGGACGCCGACGACGCCGCGGCGGGCGGAGAAGCCCTCTCGCCGAAGAAAGTCCCCCAGTGCTTCCCCCAGGACCTCCCCGTGGTCCACCGTAACACCCGGGGGATAGGCAAACTCGGCGGCGCGCGCGATCTGCGGGCCGTGGCCGGTCCAGACCACTTCGGCGGCGACGAGCGCGCGGTCGCCCAGCGAGATTCCCAGTACTTTCCTTGAGCGGCGAATCGTCACCACGCCTCTACCCGCCCGCGGCCAAGCTCCGCACAAAAACCACGTCCGACCACCCAACCCGCGTTCGCTTTCCTCGGCACACTCCTTCCCTGACGACCCGTACCGGCTGTTCTCGACATGACCCTCTGCCACGCGGTTTTCGCGACCGCGCAGCATCCCCCCAGGTTAGACTCACCCGTTCCCCGAATGTTTCACCGCCGAAATAATTTTCCCGACTTCACGGCCCCACGACAACATCTACGCCGTTGCGTAACAGTGCGGGCATGGTTTTACGGCGCGATCAGCAGCCCCGCCGCCGCCGGCGTCTGTAAACGCGCGCCCCCGCCTCCTTGCAGCGTCACCAAGAGATCCGCCCGTTCGGGGGCTTTCGCCTCACCCAGGTGCGCCCACGGCACCCGCACTTCGAATGTCCTGCCCGCCACCTCCGGCGCCGGCCCGCGCTGCCTTGCCGCCGGTTGGGGCGAGCCGAAATCCAGCACCCGCGCGTCAACCAGCTTCTCCGGCGGCAGTTCACCCCCGGCGGCGTCCAGGTCGACCGTACCCAGCCGGGCCTTGGCGCCCGGTCCGACCGGTCCGACGGTGATCTCCTTTTCGTTGAGGCGGAATGTGATTTTCGCCCCGTCCGCTTCGGATCCAAAAACCGCGCCGGCCAGATACGCCGCCCGGTCGTCCCACAGGAAGTAGAGCACCGTGGAAAGTTGCGCGTCGCCGCCCGGTGCCTGGGGCACGCCGTCCCGGGACGAGAGGACGAGCGGCTCGGCGTGCCGGTACTTCGACACGTTGCGGTCCTCCATGTCGTTCGTCCAGTCGTCCAGCCGGCCGTCGATGACCGGCGGCGCCGTCCTGAAGGCGCGCACGACCGCCTGCCCGGCGGTAGGGGGGATGTTGACTCCGGCGTTGGCCAGAAGGAGAGACATCAGCTCGTCGTCGTACGCCGAGCGACCGCGCCACGGCTCGAGCGTGGTCACGATCCACTTCCCGCGGCCGTGCGGCAGGCGCACCGCCACCGGCCCTTCGCCGTCGGCGCCGTGCAACAGGACGGCGGCTCCTCCGGGGTAGGACTTCAGCACGCCGGCGGCCGGCGAACGGTCGGCGTCGCCGAAGCTGCCGGACGCGACTCCCCAGAGCAGTGGCTCGTCGGCCCCGCGCGAAGCCGTCACGCCATCGCCTTTGCGAACCGCGAACCCGCTCAGGCGTGCGGCGGTTTCGGCCGAGAGCACCACGGCCGTTCCGCCGCGGTCGGCCCAGGATTGCAGCTCTGCCGCGGACGCGCCGTCGCCGGCGATCAGCACGCCGCCGTCCTCCGGCCCGGCGGCGTTCAGGTCCTGCGCGGGCGCGCCGGTCTGGCGGCCGATCTTTTCCGCCGACAGCTTTCCCCCCAGCCGCACCGCCGCGCGGCGGGCCGGCCAACCCGGGCCGTCGAGGTATCGCAGGAGGTTCATCAGCACCGCCCGCGCCTCGGGGTTCTGCCGCTGCCTCAGCACCTGCAACTGGCAGAACACGATCAAACCACGCCCCACGCGCGCCTCCGCCAGCGAGCCGTTCTCCGGCCGGCACGCGCCGGCCAGGATGCGCCACGCGCCCTGCGACCTGACGCCGACCGCGGCCGGCCGGATGATCGCGTCGTCGCTCACGCGCCCGTCGTACGCCGACCACCACCGCAGGTCCTCGGCGCCAAGCCCCTCAAACGCCGGGTGACCCGCGGCATAAATCGGCGCGTAGCGCGAGAAATACATGTCCTTGTCCTTCTCCGGCCAGCCGAAGGCGACGTACGCGGTCGGCGGCTCGCGCACGGCGGACCAGAACGGCAGCCGAACGGGCGCCCATCGCGGCCAGTGGTCCTGCGGCAGGCACAGAATCCGCCCGCCCGCTTGCAGGAACAGCCGGATTCCCTCCGCCTGCCGGTCGAGCGCCGCGTCGCTGGCGCCCGGGCCAATGACCCAGATCGCATTCTCCGGATGGTCAGGCACGCCCGGCGCCGCGTCGGCGCGCACTCCCATTTCCCCCAGCGGTGACGCACATTCGGTCCTGCCTTGGTAAACGACGACGCGGCGGCCAAGCTTCGGCGCCGCCAATCGATCGGCGGCGATGACCCTTACGGGCAACCGGTCGCTTGAAATCACCTTCCCCCGCTCGGTGAGCTCCGCGACGAATTCCCCGTCGGCCTTGACCTCAACCGTCTTCCTCCACTGCGCCGCCGGGCCCAGACGAACGTGCTCGCGCCCGCTCTGCCAGCGGACGTCGAACTCCGCCGGCCCCTCGCGATCGTTGCAGACCACCAGCTCCCGGCCAACCGTGCCGCCCGCTTCGACCGCCGCCCCCCGCGGCCAGAAGAAAACCGTCGCTGGCTGAAGCCCGTGGCGGAAGCGCTCCGGCTCCCCGCCGGTGAACGGCATCACCCCCGACGCGCCGTAATAGCGCATCTCCAGCATCCGCTCCTCGAAGAGCCTCCCGTACTCCTCGCGGACCTGCCCGGCGGAATGGACCTCCGCGCCGGACGTGAGCCGCCGCTCGGCGCCCGTCCCGCCGATCCAGAATTCGCCCATGACCAGTGGCCCAGTCCCGCGCTTCGCCCACTCGTCGAGCAGGCGCGTGTAATTCTCCTGCATGTGGATGTGGACGATCTGCTGGCCGGGGTCGTACCAGCCGGCGCCGGAATGCTCGACCGGGCGCGTGTCGTCGTGCGCCTTGACGAAGCCGTCGAGCTTCATCACCCAGGAGGTGCGCTTCTCGTTGCGCTGGGCGCGGATCATTTCGTTTTCGACGTCCCAGACGACGACCGACGGGCAGTTGCGGTCCCGCCGCACCCATTCGCCGAACTCCCGCCGCGTGTTTTCGACGAACAGGTCGCCGCCCTGGTCGTAGCGCGAGCCCATGTTGGACCAGATGGAGGATTGATCGATCAGCAGCACGCCAATCTCGTCGGCCGCCTGATAGATGGCGGCGTCTCCGATCCGCGCGTGCACGCGGCAGGCGTTGACGTCGTACTGCTCCTTCTGCCGCCGGAAGTATTCCCGGCAAAGGTCCCGGTCGCGCGCCTCGGGCATGTGGACCAGCCCGCAGAAGGACTGCCCGCGCAGGCGGATGGGCGAGCCGTTCAGCATGAACTGCTTTCCCTCGACCCAGAACTCGCGGAATCCGAAGCGCGTCTGGAGCGTGTCGCTCGCCCCATTCGCCGCCAGCGTGCTCTCGAGCACGTAGAGGTTGGGATGTTCCGGGCTCCACAGGCGCGGGTCCGGCCATGGAACTTTCATCGTCACAGTCCGCGCGCCGCCTGCCGGCAGATCAAGCGACTGCGCCGGAATGGTAAGTTGCTCGGTCGCTCCGTCGGGCCATCGCCTGACCTCAAACGACAATCGTGCCGACGCCGGCCGTTTCAACGCGTTGACCACTTCGGCGACGAGCTCCGTCGCGCCGTTGCGGGTGGACGTCTTCACGAACACGTCGCGCACGTACGCCGCCTTGCGGCGTTCCAGCACCGGCGCGCCGGCGGTCCAGAAGTTGTCCAGCTCGCGGCGCGTGGGCGCCTTGTCCGACCCCATCTGGTTGAACGCCTTGCGCCCGTCCTCGGCGCCCGTGCGGTCGTGCACGTACAGCGCCAGGAAGCTGTCGCCGTCGCCGACCGCGTCGGTGACGTCGAACTCGAACGGCGTGTACGCCCCGAGGTGTCGGCCGCACTCCTTGCCGTTCACGAACATCACGCAGAACATCGAAACGCGCTGGAACCGCACCACCAGCCGCTCGCCCGGCGATCGCTTCAGGTTCGTACGCAGCACGTACCAAAGCGCGTGCGAATTGGCCGACGGCTGCAAGGGGGCGGGCAATTTGATCGCCTTCGCCGCGCCCAACCGCCCGCCCGCCTCCACCGCCACCTGCGACCAGCCCTCGGCCAGGTCGCGTTCCCGCCGTGCCCCTTCCGCCGGCCCGGCGGACATGCCCGGAGACGTCACCTCCCGCTCGGCCGGCAGGGGGGTGACTGGCAGCGCAGCCCGCCGCCCCGCCAATTCCGCGGCGCGGTCCAGCCCCGGCCAGACCCCGTCCGCTTCCCCCGCCGCCGCGCGTCCGCCAAATAGCACCAGCCCGACGAGCAATGCCGCCCGCGCCGCCGAACACCTGGTACGAATCACCGCGTCCTCCCGCGTATCCGCAAAACAGAGAAGGCCGGCCCCAAAGAGGGCCGGCCTTCCTCTTCTATCCTGTTACCGCGCGGGCGTCACTTTTGTGGCAACTGCGACACGCGCTCCTTGGGCTCCGCCCCGGCCATCCCGCGCGGGGGGCCCGGCGGCTCATCGCCGCTGGTACGCACCGCCACGCCTTCGGAGACCCGCTCGCCGGGGTTGGTAATCACCTGCTCGTCGCCCGTGAGGCCTTCGACCACTTCCACATCGGTTCCGTAATCCTTGCCGAGCGTGACCTTCACGAAGTGCACGGCGCCGTCACGCACCACCGCCACCTGCGTCCCTTCGGCGTTGGACACGATCGCCGGCCCCGGCACCGAAAGCGGCGGCGCCGGCCGCGTCACCGCGAAGCTCGCCTCGATGAACATGCCCGGCAGCAGCGCGAACTCGCCGTCCGCCTCCTTCACGTTCGGCACCTTCACCTCCGTCAGCAGCGACCGGTTCGCCGGGTCGAGGTAATTGGTCGTGCCCATCACCTTCCCCACGAACACCCGCCCCGGCCGCTCCCGCGCCGTCACTTTCACTTCCATTCCCTTGCGGATGGACAGGGCGGAGGACTGGGGGACGTTGACGAAGGCGCGGAGGACGTCGTTCTCGGCGATCTTGAACATCGGTTTGATGTCGGTCGCGGTCGGGTTCGCCGTGATCAGGGACCCGTTGTCGTACGCGCGCCCGGTCACCACGCCGCTGAACGGCGCCACCACGTGTTCGAACTGCTTCATTTCCGTGAGGCGCTGGACGTTCGCTTCCGCCGCGGTGACGTTCGCCTGGGCGGCGCCGAGGTTGGCCTGCGCGGCGTTGAGGGCGGCCTGCTTCTCGTCCAGGTCCTGCTGCGACACGCTGTTGGTCCCCTTGAGTGTGTTAAAGCGGTTGAGCGTGACCTGGGCGAGGTCGCGGTCGGTCGTCGCCTTGGCGACGGCGGCCCTGGATTGCGTCAGGGCGGCCTGGGCCTGAAGAAGCTCCTGGTCCACCTCCGGCGAATCGATCTCCGCCATCAACTGGCCCGCCTCCACGGGGTTGCTGATGTCCACGTAGTACTTCTTCAGGTACCCGGTCGTGCGCGAGAAGAGCGACACCTCCTGCCACGGCCGCAGCGTGCCGGGGAGGGTCATCTGGACCGTCTCGGGCGAGCGCTTCGGCCGCACGACGTTCACCTGCACCGGCGCGTTCATCGCCTCCGCGGCTTCGGCGTTGAGCTGCTCCTGGTTCTGGTGGCGCGGGAGCAGCCCGGTAACCAGCAGCGCCGCCAGCGCGGCGACGGCGACGACCGCGAGCAGGACGACCCACACGGGCCTGGGCTTGGGGACGTTCAGGTCGATCTCGTCGTGCCCGTGGCCATTGCCGCCTTGCGTGCCATTCCCGTCGCCGGGGGGCTGCCCGAGGCGTTGTTGCCCGCGTGCTTCCGAGAGTTGCGTGCTTTCCATGAGGTTCCTCAGATAACGACTTACGATTCCTGCAATTCCGGTTCGACCGCGCGGTGGGGCGGGCGCTTGCGCAGGGCGCTGTACACCACCGGGACGAAGAAGAGCGTCGCGAAGGTGGCCACCGAAAGGCCGCCGATCACGGCGCGGCCGAGCGGCGCGTTCTGCTCGCCGCCTTCGCCCAGCCCGAGCGACATCGGCAGCATGCCGATGATCATGGCCAGCGCGGTCATGATGACCGGGCGGAGGCGCGTCATGCCGGCGGCCAGCGCCGCGTCGTGGGCGTTCATGCCCTTCTCGGTGCGCTGGTCGTTGGCGAAGGTGATCATCAGGATGCTGTTGGCCGTCGCCACGCCGACGCACATGATCGAGCCCATGAGCGACGGGACGCTGATGGTCGTGTGCGTCGCCAGGAGCATCCAGACGATGCCCGCCAGCGCGGCCGGCAGCGCCATCAGGATGATCAGCGGGTCCAGCCACGACTGGAAGTTCACCGCCATCAGCAGGTAAACCAGGATGACCGCCCCCACGAGCCCGACCGCCAGGCCGCTGAACGACGAGTGCATGCTCTCGACCTGTCCGCGGAGCGTGATCTGCGTGCCCGGCGGGAGCTCGGGCTTGACCTTGTCAACGATCTGCTGGATCCGGCTCGAGACCGAGCCGAGGTCGGCGCCCTGGACGTTGGACTGGATGTCGAAGGTCGGGGCGATGTTGTAGTGGGTGACGTTGGTGGCGCTGTCGCCGCGCTCGATGGTGGCGAGGTTGCTCAGGAGCTGCGGGTTCTGGACGTCGCCGGACACGACCGGCGTGTTCTCGATCGCGGTGATGTTCTGCACGCGATACTGCGGCGTCATCACCGCGACCTGGTACGTCACGCCGCGCTTGGGATCGAGCCAGAAGTTCGGCGACACCTGGCCGCTGGAGGAGAGGGACACCAGCAGGTCGTTGGCCACGTCGCGCTGGGTCAGGCCCACCTGCCCGGCGCGGGTGCGGTCCACGACCACGCGCAGCTCGGGCGTGTGCGTGACCTGGTGGATGTGCACGTCGGCCGCGCCCGGGACGCCGGCGATCTGCTTGCGCAGCTCCTCCGCGATTTCCAGGTTCTTTTCCGCCGCCGTCTTGGGGCCCATGATCTGCACGTCGATCGGCGCGGGCAGGCCGAAGTTCAACACCTGCGTCGCGATGTCGCTGGGGGCGAAGTAAAAGGTCAGGCCGGGGAACTGCCTGGGAAGCGCCTTGCGGAGCTTCTTCATGTACTCGGCGGTGGGCTGGTGCTGCTCGTTAAGCGCGATGAGGATTTCACCGTCCGCCGGCGAAATCTGCGAGCCGTCGCTGAGCGACAGGTTGATGCCGCTGTTGGGGATGCCGATGTTGTCGAGCATCGTGCTGATCTCGCCCGGCGGGATCTGCTGGCGGAGGAAGTCCTCGACGCCGGCGAAGTAGCGCTCCGACTCCTCCAGGCGCGTGCCGGCCGGGCAGCGCACGTGCAGGCGGATCTGGCCGGCGTCCACCGACGGGAAGAAGTCCTCACCAACCAGCGGGAACAGGAAGCAGGAGCCGACGACGAAGATCAGGGTGACGGCGGCGGTGATCGCGCGGTGCTCGAGGGCAAGTTTGAGGAACCCGCCGTAGAACCGGCGGAGTTTTTCGAATTGGCGGTTGAACGCCTGGTGCGAGCGCCAGATTAGGTCGTTCTCGAAGACCTCGTAGGCGACGGCCGTCAGCACGATGCCGAACACGACCACGCGGGTGATCGACAGGACCGCCGCTCCGGTGTGCTCGCGCAGCTCCCGGGGCAGGCCGGTGACCCATCCGGGCAGCCGGCCGACGACTTCCGCCCGCCAGTGGGCCGGCAGGACCAGCATCGCCAGGCCGACCGCGGCCATCGCAGCGGCGGCGATGATCCAGACCTTCAGCGCCCACAGCAGCGACCGCCAGAAACTGACGTGCAGGTTGCGATCGCCGTGCTGGTGCTCGACGCCTTCCTGCTCGACCCCGCCGTAAAGCGATACCTCGTTCTCCAGAAGGTAGTGCACCATGGTGGGGACGAGGGTTCGGCTGAGGATGTAGCTGGTCATCATCGCGAAGACGACGGCCATGCCGAGCGGGACGAAGAGGCTCTTGGCCGGGCCGGTGATGAAGACCACGGGGACGAACACGATGCAGATGCACAGGGTGGAGACGAACGCCGGCACCGCGATCTGCGAGGCGCCGTCGAGGATGGCCTGGACCAGGCGCTTGCGCTGGTGGAGGTTGCGGTGGATGTTTTCGATCTCCACCGTCGCGTCGTCCACGAGGATGCCGACGGCCAGCGCCATGCCCCCGAGGGTCATGACGTTGAGCGTCTGGCCGAGCAGCCAGAGACAGATGACCGAGACGAGGATCGAGAGCGGGATGGAGATGCAGATGATCAGCGTGCTGCGCCAGCTGCCGAGGAACAGCAGGATCATCAGCCCGGTCAGGCCGGCGGCGATCGCGGCTTCCTTCACCACGCCCATGACGGCCGCGCGGACGAAGATCGACTGGTCGAACAGCGGCGTGATCTTCAGTTCCTTGTAGTTCGGCAGGCGCGGGTAGATCTTCGGCACCGCCTCCTTAATCCGCTTGACGATGTCCAGAGTCGAGGCCTTGCCGAGCTTGTAGATGGAGACGAGCGCGCCCTTCTTCCCCTCGGCGTGGACCATGTTCGTCTGCGGCATGTACTTGTCACTGACGTGAGCCACGTCGCGGACGTACACCGTCGTGCCGTTGACGGTCTTGACCGGCAGGTCGTTGATCGCGTCCACCACCTCCGGGCTGGAGTTGAGGCGGACGTAGTACTCCTGCGTGCCCATCTTCGCCGTGCCGGACGGCAGGATCAGGTTTTGCAGGTTGATGGCCTGGCTGACGTCGGCGGCGCTCAGCCCGTAGCCGTAGAGCTTGTCCGGTTCGAGGTCCACGACGATGAAGCGCTGCTTCCCGCCGTACGGCCAGGGGATCATTGCGCCCTGGACCGTGGCCAGTTCGGTGCGAAGGAAGTTGGCGCTGATGTCGAAGAGCTGCTGCTCGGGGAGCGTGTTGCTGCCCATCGAGAGCTGGAGGATGGGGACCGTGGACGCACTGTAGCGCAGGATCAGCGGCGGGTCAGTGCCGGGCGGCATGAGGCGGACCGCCGTCGCCCCCGCGGCGGTCACCTGCGCCTCGGCTTCCTCGATCTTGGCGCCCGGTTGGAAGTACACGCGGATGACGGCCACGCCGTTGAGCGACTGGCTCTCGATGTGCTCGATGTCGTTGACGGTGGTGGTGAGGAACCCCTCGAAGGGGCGGACCATGCGCCCCTCCATCTCCGCCGGCGACATGCCGGGGTACTGCCACACGACGGAGATGACCGGGATGTCCACCTCCGGGAAGATGTCGGTG
>Ga0308175_100000759_pt1 | contig 21469 bp, 16 predicted proteins | sample PhyCR1_3_FD_203893 | JGI IMG/M metagenome (GOLD analysis project Ga0308175, IMG submission 203893) | Soil microbial communities from UC Gill Tract Community Farm, Albany, California, United States - DLSLS.C.R1 | ecosystem: Environmental > Terrestrial > Soil > Agricultural land | place: USA...
GATGCGTTCGTTGCGGACGGAGGCGAGGGAGGCGGCGGACATGCGCGACACCAGCTTGTCGTCGAGCCAATAGGAGCCGGTGGTGGGGCGGTCGAGGCAGCCGAGGATGTTCATCAGTGTGGACTTGCCGGAGCCGCTGGTGCCCATGATGGCGAGGTACTCGTTGCGGTCGACTTCGAGGCTGACGCCGTCGAGGGCGCGGATCTGCTCGACGCCGACGGTGTAGTGCTTGGTGATGTCCTGGAGGCGGATGATCATGGGTTGGGGCGGGTTGCGGGGGCGGGGCGTGTGGACGGCTGGGTGGCGGCGTGCGTGTCCTTGACGGGCTGGTCGTGCTTGATGGATTCGAGGACCTTGTAGGGCCCGACGATGACGGGTTCGCCTTCGTTGAGGCCGGATTCGATCAGGGTGTCGGTGGGGTCGCTGGGGCCGACGGAGACGGGGGTGACGACGGCCTTGCCGTCGATGAAGCGGTACACGACGGTGGCGAGGGTCTTGTTGTGGTCCACCTCGCGTTTGTTGCGGACGCTTTCCGGGAGGTCGTCCACGGGGCGGCCGAGCACGGCCTGGCTGGGGACTTTGATGATGCGCTCGTGGCGTTTCGTTTCGATGTCCACGTCGGCGTTGAGGCCGGAGGGGATGCGCTGGCCGTTGGTGTTGAGGAGGATTTCGACCTTGAAGAACTTGGTGGTGTCGGAGGAGGAGGAGCGGCCGGTGCTGTCGTCGGAGACGGCGAGGGCGACGGAGGTGACGGAGCCTTCGAAGGGTTTGTCGGGGTAGGCCTGGCAGCGGACGATGGCCTTCTGGCCGTTCTTGATGGAGGTGATGCCGCTGTCGTCCACGCGGGCGACGCAGAGCATTTTGGCCAGGTCCGCGACTTCGAGGATGACGGTGCCGGGGTTGTTCATGGTGCCGGTGACGGCGACCTCGCCGACCTGGGTGTTGACCTTGGTGACGGTGCCGTCGATGGGGGAGGTGATGACGCTGTAGGTGAGTGCGTCGGCGGCACGGTCGATCTCGGCCTGGGAGGCTTCGAGCTGGTGCTGGAGCACGATGAGGTTGGCCTCCTCGGCGGCGAGCGAGTGCTCGGCGCCGGCGATCTGGGCCTTGAGCTCGTCCACTTTGGTCTGGGCCTGGTCCACGGTGGACTGGCTGATGTCCTTGGAGGCCAGCAGCTCGATCTGGCGGCGGAGGTCGCGTTCGGCGTCGGCGAGGGTGACGCGGTTCATCGCGATCTGGGACCGCTGGGCCTCGCCGCGGGCCCTGGCGACGTCGATGGAGGCCTTGTCGGCGGCGTACTTGGCGGTGGCGGAGGTGAGGGCGGCCTTGAGGTCCTTGTTGTCGAGCACGACCAGGATGGAGGAGGGCGGGGGGTTGGGGGCGCCCTGGTCCCATTTGGTGACGTGCTCGCCTTCGTCGTGGGGCAGCTCGGTGATGCGGGCGGAGACGCGGGCGCTGATCTGCACGCGGGTCTTGGGCTGGATGATGCCGGGTGCGCTGACGATCTCGACGAGGTCGCCCCGGGAGGCGGGCTCGATGCGGACTGCCGTCGCCTCGGCCGGGGCATCACCCAGGCCCAGGGCGTGGGCGCCGCCGGCGTGCCACTTACCGAACGCCAAAATCCCGCCGACGGCAACGGCAAGGGTGACAATGACGGTGATGAGGATCTTCACGTTGGATGTAGTTCGGTGCGCTTGCCCGGGTGCGAGAACGTTAGCAGGATAACCCGCCGGCCCGACAGTACAAAACTGCGGCCGGGCTATAACCAGAATACCGCCCGTGTATTAGACGGCACGGGGGGGGCAATAGTTTCACTTTTTGCGGAGGGGCGCGCTACTGCCCTGCCCGGTCGAGCGCGGTCCAGAGGTCGGCGAGGTGGCGGATGTGGGTGAGGTGGGCCTGTGCGTCGGAGCCGGCGTAGGACCAGACGTGGAAGCGGGCGAGGTCGGCGCGGGCGGTGAGGGGGAATTCGGGGTCGGCGCTGGCGGGGGTGGTGCCGCGGGGGACGGTTTGGTTGGGGGCGCCGACGGCATCGATTAAGGCCGCGGCGCAGGCGGCGCTGTTGGCGTAGGTTTCGGTGGGGACCTGTGAATGGGTGAAAAGGAAGGTCTTCTCGCCGCGGGCGGCGGCGCGGCAGAAGGGCAGCCAGGGGTCGATGTGCTCCTTGGCCGGAGGTGCGGGGGAGGGGCGGGGGCCGGTGGGGGGGGTGGGTTCGAAGCTGGCGTACATCGAGTCGGCGAGGACGATGCGGCGGATGAGCGTGACGTACTGGGGGGATTTCATGAGTTCGCGGACGGCGCCGTAGCCGGCGCTGAAGCTGGAGACGTCCACGGCCGCGACGCGCGTCTGCGGCGGGGCGCCGCGCTTGACCATTTCCTGCTCGGCCATGCGCAGCAGGCGCGCGAAGCGTTCTCGGTCCTCGAAGGGGACGCGGTAGGCGGAAGAGCCTTGGCCGAGGTTCACGCAGAGCAGGGGGCCCTTGGCGCCTCGGCGGAGGTGTTCCTGGATGACGTGCCAACCTTCGCCATGAAAATGGACGGTGAGGACGGTTTGTCCGGTGGTGACGGTCGAACCCCAGCCGGGAGGGAGGAAGAGTGTGAATTTGGCGCCGCGGTCGTCGAGGGTGATGTCTTGACCGGGCGGGGGCTCGGCCGGGGGTGTGATCGGCCGGCGTGGGAGGGCGGGGGGTGTGACGCGCGTTCCTTCGGCCAGGAGCTGTTGGCGGATGACTTGCGGCGGGGGTGGAGGGGCCTGGGTTTTGGAGGGCGAATCGGCCGCGCAGCCGGCGAGAATGACGGCGGCGGGGAGGGAGAAGGCAGTCAGGGGGAAACGTTTTTGCGCGGTGATGCTGGCCGCTGAAGCGGCCGGCCCGGTGTGGGGTGCGCGCGACTTGATCGGGCGCGGGGTAAGGCGGTTCACGGTGGAGACGATACTGCTTGCGGGGGCGTCAGGCCACTTGGCGGGTTGGTTCGGCGGGGGTGGGGGGTGGGGCTAGGCGGCCGAAGACGCAGCGGGCCTTTCCGGCGTGCTTGGCCTGGTACATGAGGCGGTCGGCGTCGGCAAGCGCGCTGGCGACGTCCTGCGCGGGTCCGGCGACTCCGATCCAGAACAGCCCCAGGCTGGCGGTCAGCCTGAGCAGCCCGCCGTCGGCGGGAATGGAAAGCTTGGCGGTCTCATCGACTATGAGGCGGGACGTTTCCTGGGCGGCGCTTTCGGAGGGGGCGAGGAGGAGGAAGACGAACTCGTCGCCGCCGAGGCGTGCGACGATCCCCTGTTGCCCGACGGCGCGGCCGAGCGCCGAAGCGACGGCGGTCAGGGCCTCGTCGCCGGCGGCGTGGCCGTGGGTGTCGTTGACGGACTTGAAGTTGTCCAGGTCGGCGAAGCCGAGGGCGCAGCCGGTCTGGTAATCGCGCGAGAGGGAGAGCATCTTCTCGGCCTTGGAGAGGAAGCCCTTACGGTTCAGCACGCCGGTGAGGGAGTCGTAGTCGGACTTGATGGCCTGGCGTTCGAGGTCGCGCACCTGGCCGCTGAGGGCGGATTCGCGGGTCTTGAGGGTGGTGATCTGCGCCGCCGACTCGCCGATGGCGGAGGTCATGCAGCGTGCGACCTCGCTGGTGACGGCCTGCAGGAACTGCCTGAAGGCGACGCTGGTGTCGTCGGCGTCGCCGAGCTGGTAGAGCATCGTGCGGTATTGGTCGTTGATGACGCCGAGCAGGTCGGACAGTTGCTTGTCCTGCTCGAATTTGTTCTGGCAGGGGGGGAGCCACTCGCGCAGGCGCTGTGCGCAGACCTGAGGGGATTCGACGGGGCGGTGGGGCAAGACGGCGGAAAACTGGACGGCGCGGGCCCAGCCGAGGTGCCCGACGGTTTTCTCGACGGAGGCGGGGTGGTGGTGGGTGCCGATGACGAGCTGGTAGATCTGGGGCAGGCCGAGCCTGGCGGCGAGCAAGTAGCCGAGCCGGCAGTGGTCGGCGCCGAACATCGCTTTCTCGGCGGCGTGGCGGAATTCGGAGGGCAGGTCGAGCTTGGGAAGGAGCTGGGTCCACACCGACTGGTCGGCGGCGAACATGACGGGCAGGGCGATGTCCTGGAGCAGGCCGCAGAGACCGGCCTCTTCGACGTGCTCGGGGCTGTACTTGCGGGCGAACTCCCGGGCGGCGGTGGACTTGAGGAGCGAGGTCTTCCAGAGGCGGCTCATTTCGACCTGGGGGATTCCGAGCTTGTTGAAGATCCCCGCCAGCGAGAGGCCGAACACCAGCGACAGCAGGTTGTTCAGGCCGATCATGGAGACGGCGGTGGTGAGCCTGCGGACGGGCTGGGCCGGGGCGAAGTAGGAAGAATTGGCCAGTCCGAGGACCTTGCTGGTGAGCGAGGGGTTGGCCGAGAGGACCTCGGCGATTTCCTGGGCGTTGGCCGAGCGGCTGCACTGGAGCTGGAGGAGGCGCATTGGGACGTTCACCGTCGTGGGGAGTACGTCCAATTGCTCGATGACCCGCCGCACCTCGGCGTGGCGAGACTCGACGATGTTTGCCGTGGCGTTTACCCGACTCATGTGCGCCCGTGGCTCAAGTTGTTTGTGTGCGGCCGACGAGCGGCCGCGACAATCCTTAGACCGGCTCGATCGCCGCGCACCGACCGTTGCGCGACGGCGGAATGAGGGGACCGTCGATATATCATCGGTCCGGCAGTGGCCGGGTGTGAACTCGACGGCGTGAGAACGCCGGCGCGCCCTTGTGGCACTCAGGCGGCCTCTTCGTCGCGGCGTTGGGCGAGGCCGGGGTTGCCGAGGACCTCGGCTGCTTTGTCGGCGGTGAGCGGGACCGATAAGAGGAACCCCTGGACGCTGTCGCAGCCGATGCGGGTGAGGAAGTCGTGCTGCTCGGCGGTTTCGACGCCTTCGGCGACCACGCTCTTGCCCATGCCGTGCGCCAGCGAGACGATCGCCTGCACGATGGCCTTGTCGCCGCCTCCGAGCAACGCGGAGGCGCGGGCGGCGTCGGCGGGTGCGGCGGCGCCGATCTGCTTGAGGAAAGAGCGGTCGATCTTCAGCGTGTCGTAGGGGAGGCTGCGCAGGTACGCCAGGGAGGAGTAGCCGGTGCCGAAGTCGTCGATGGCGACGGTGACGCCGAGGGCGCGGATGCGTTCGAGCTTGTCGATGGCGTCCTGGGTGCTCTGCATCAGGAGGGACTCGGTGATCTCGACCTCGAGCCAGCGCGGCTCGAGGTCGGTGCGGCGGAGAATGTCCACGACGGTGTCGAGGAAGTCGGCCTGGGCGAACTGGATGGCGGAGACGTTGACGGCGACGCGGACGGGGGGGTGTCCGGCGCGCTGCCAGGCCTTGTTCTGTCGGCAGGCCTCGTTCAGGACCCAGGCGCCGATGGGGACGATGAGGCCGGTCTCCTCGGCCAGGGGGATGAAGGTGGAAGGCGGTATGAGGGTGGGTGTGCCGCCTTCGGGGGATGGGCGGTGCCAGCGGAGCAGCGCCTCGAAGCCGCTGAGCCGCCCCCGCAGGTCGAATTTGGGCTGGTACTGGAGGCGAAGCTCGTTGTTGCCGACGGCCTGGCGCAACTGGGATTCGAGCTCCAGGCGTTCGAGGGCGGCGGTGTTCATTTCCGGGGCAAAGCACTGGAAGCGATTGCGGCCGGTCTTTTTGGCGCGGGCGAGGGCGACGTCGGCGCACTGCTGGAGCGAGGCGGGGTCGCGTGCGTCGTCGGGGAAGACGGCCATTCCGATGCTCGCGGTGACGTAGAGGACCTGGCCGCCGGCCTGGATGGGGACGGCCAGCGCCTCGAGGAGTCGGCCGGCGACGCGGGCGACGTCGCGGCGGTCGGTCAGATCTGGGGAGACCACGCCGAACTCGTCGCCGCCCATACGGACGAGGGTGTCGGCCTGGCGGCAGACGTCGCGCCAGCGGGCGGCCACCTGCTGGAGGACGGCGTCGCCGACGTGCGGCCCGAGGGTGTCGTTGATGAGGCGGAAGCGGTCGAGGTTCATCAGGAGCAGCCCGACCTGCTCGTTGCGCCGGGCGGCGCGGGCGATCGCCTGTTCGAGTCGGTCGTCGAAGAGCACGCGGTTGGGCAGGGCGGTCAGTGCGTCGTGGCGGGCGCGGTGGTCCACCTGGGCGGCCATCTGGCGGTGGCGGACTGCCAGGCCGGCGAGGCGGGCGGCGGTCCTGGCGGCGACGCGGACGGCGTCGGAGCGGGGGTCGACGCCGGCGGCGCCGAGCGCCAGCAGCGCGCCGGGGGGCACGCCGTCTTCGGAGGGGAAGGGGGCGAAGAACCAGCAGGTAAATCCGTGCTGGAGCGCGGCGGGGCGGAGTTGCAGCTCGGCCCAGGCGGGGTCGGAGGCGATGTCGCCGGAGGCGACGGCGTCGGGGTCGTCGGCGGACTGGGAGCCGAGCGCGGCGAGGAGCCGAACGCCGTCCGTGGCGGCGACCTGCCAGAAGTCGCGAATTGCGCCGTGGGGCGGGGCCTCGGCGCCGGAGTGGGCGGCCGGGTCGAGGTCGCCGCCGCGGAGCATCAGCGCACAGGCGGCGACGCCCGGCTGGGCGTCGGCGACCGAGCGGGTGAGGTGCGCGAGCACTTCCTCGAGCGGGTGCTCGGCGGCGATCAGCTCCAGCACCTGCCAGCGGTCGTTGTCGCGACCATTCCCCATTGGCGAATCCTTTCCCGAAGCGTTTGCGAATCCGTTCGGACGCCGGCGCGGCGTCTTCGCCGCGGGTGGTCCCGTCTCCATGAATCGGCCGGCCGGCGCGGCGACTGAAGGGGAGGCGGGATCGCGGCGCCGGCGCGATATTCCCGGACGTGGACCGACTCGTCGCGTGTCAAGGGGGGGTGGCGTGAGCGGCGGGGAGTTGCGGCGCGTCGCGGCGTCTTGTGCGGAGGCGGTGCTATCGAGTTAAATGATTCTCGACTCTCGGGAACGGCCTACGCATTCATTCACGGGAACAACGATGACCACACGCTTCGCCACTCGGCACGCGGCAATGCTCGTTTGCCTCGCTTCGCTTTGCGCCCTGGCGGTGCCCGCCGGGACGGCGGGCGCCGCGGACGGTCCCAAGCGCAACGTGCTGATGATCATTGCCGACGACCTCAACACGCGCCTGGGTTGCTACGGGGATTCGACGGTCAAATCGCCGAACGTGGACCGCATCGCCGCCCGCGGGGTGCGCTTCGAGCGGGCGTACTGCCAGTACCCGTTGTGTTGTCCATCGCGGTCGTCGTTCATGACTGGAATGCGGCCGGACACGACGCGCGTGTACGGCAACGGCACGTACTTCCGGGAGAACATCCCGAACGTGGTCTCGATGCCGCAAACGTTTCAGAAGGCGGGGTACTACGTCGCCCGCGTGGGGAAGATCTACCACTACGGCGTGCCGGGGCAGATCGGGACGAATGGTTTGGACGACCCGCCGTCGTGGATGGAGGTGATCAACCCCAAGGGCCGGGAAAAGGCGGAGGAAGGGAACGTGATCAACCTGACGCCGTCGATGACGAACATCGGCGGGTCGCTCACGTGGTACAAGACCGAGGGGACCGGGGAGGACCACACCGACGGGCTGATTGCCGACGCGGTGATCAAGCTCATGGAGCAGCACAAGGACAAGCCGTTCTTCCTTGCCTGCGGGTTTTTCCGGCCGCACGTGCCGTGCGTCGCCAGCGACAATTTTTTCAAGGAGTACCCGCCGGGGGGCGTGCCGCTGCCGGCGAACCCCGCCGCGGGGCTTGAGAACGTCCCGCGGATCGCGCTGAACAACCTGTCGATCTATGAAAAGCTCGACGACGAGGCCAGGCGGACGATGATCCGCGCCTACTTCGCCGCCGAGAGCCTGATGGACGCGCAGTGCGGGCGGGTGCTCGACGCACTACACCGGCTCGGGCTGGACGACAATACTGTCGTGCTCTTCCTCGGCGACCACGGCTGGCTGCTCGGGCAGCACAACCAGTGGCAGAAGATGAGCCTGTTCGAGGAATCGGCGCACGTGCCGCTGATCATTTGCCCGCCGAAGGGGAAGACCGCGGGGCAGGTTTGCAAGCGTCCGGTGGAGCTGGTGGACCTGCACCGCACGCTGGCGGACCTGTGCGGGCTGGAAACGCCGGGGGAAACCGAAGGGTTCACGCTGCGTCCGCTGATTGAGGACTCGGGGGCGGGCTGGGACCACGCGGCGTTCAGCCAGGTTTCGCGGAACGCCGCCGCCGCCGACGGGGGGAAGAAGAAGGGGGGCGGCAAGAAGAAAGGGGCCGGTAGCCCGGTCATGGGGCGCAGCGCCCGAACCGAGCGCTGGTGCTACACGGAGTGGGGCGACGACGGCAAATACGGCTCCGAACTGTACGATTACCAGAACGACCCGCTCCAGCAGCACAACCTTTCCAGTGACCCCGGGCACGCCGGGGACGTGAAAGAGATGAAAGCGATCCTTCACGCCGGTCCGAAGCAGGCGGGTTGGAAGGTGGCAGAATAGTCCATTTACATCGCGATTCTCGGGTTTGCCATATGCGACTTCACCGCACATTCCTCGTCTTTCTGGCCGGGTGCGCGTTCATGTTCTCCGCCGGCGCCCAGCCAAAGCCCAACTTCCTGGTCATCCTCACGGACGACCAGGGGCGCGGGGATTACGGAGCGTTCGGCACGAAGGACATCCGCACGCCTTACATGGACCGGATTTTTGCGGAGGGGATGACGTTCAACAACTTTTACGCCAGCAGTTGCGTGTGTTCGCCGACGCGGGCGTCGCTGCTGAGCGGGTGTTATGCGGACAGGGTCGGCGTGCCGGGGCTGGTTCGCCGGCCGCACGATAACAACTGGGGTTATCTCGCGCCCTCGGCCGTGCTGCTCCCTGCCGCCCTCAAGCCCGCCGGCTACCACTCGGCCATCGTCGGCAAGTGGAATCTGGGGTTTGACCCGCCCAACACCCCCAACGATCGCGGCTTCGACCTGTTCCACGGCTTCCTGGCCGACATGATGAACGACTACTGGAATCACCTCCGCCAGGGCGAAAACTTCCTGCGCCTCAATCGAGAAACGGTCGATCCCAAGGGCCACGCCACCGACATCTTCACGGAGTGGGCCTGCGAGTACCTCCGCGAGCGCGCCAAGGATACGAACCGTCCCTTCTTCCTCTACCTCGCCTACAACGCCCCCCACGAACCCGTCCAGCCGCCGCCGGAGTGGCTGGAGAAAGTAAAGGCGCGCGAGCCCAACCTCGACCCCAAGCGCGCCAAGCTCGTCGCCCTCATCGAGCACCTCGACGACGGCATCGGCAAGGTGATGGCGACGCTCAAAGAGACCGGCCTCGACGACAACACGCTCGTCATCTTCACCTCCGACAACGGCGGGTTCCTCCCCTCCGGCGCCAACGTCGGCCCCTGGCGCTCCGGTAAGGGGCACATGTACGAAGGCGGCCTCCGCGTGCCCGGCGCCGCCCGCTGGCCGGGGCACATCAAGCCCGGTTCCGTCACCGACCACATCGCCCTATCAATGGACATCTATCCGACCCTCACCGAGGCGGCCGGCGCCAAAAATCCGGCGGACATTGATGCCCTCTCCTTCCTTCCCACGCTCCTGGGTAAGGACCAGGGCGCCGAAAAACGAGACCTTTATTTCGTCCGGCGTGAAGGAGGCGCCACCTACGGCGGCAAGACCATCGAAGCCATCCGCCGCGGCCCCTGGAAGCTCCTCCAGGATTCTCCGTACGCCCCTCTCGAGCTCTACAACCTCGACGAGGACCCCCTGGAGAAAAATAATCTGGCGGAGAAGAACAAAAAGATCTTCAACGAGCTCTCCGCCGATTTGCGTAAGCAGATTCAAAGGGCCGGATCTGTGCCGTGGGAACCACCCGAAAAATGAGAAACTCCACTCCGTATTGCCTTCTCTGCGTGGTCTGCGTCTGTGGGGTGAACCTTTCCGCCGCCACGGCGAAGCCCAACTTCGTGCTCCTCCTCGCCGACGACCTCGGCTATGCGGACGTGAGCTGCTTCGGGAACAAACGGTTCACGACGCCCAACATCGACGCGCTCGCGGCGCGGGGATTGAAGTTCACCGACTTCCACGCCAACGGCGCCGTCTGCTCTCCCACGCGCGCGGCCCTGATGACCGGCCGCTACCAGCAGCGGGCCGGCATTCCCACCGTCGTCTACGCGGACCCCACCAAGAACCGCAACCACGGCCTGCAGGCCACCGAGATCACCCTCGCCGACCTTTTGCGCAAAGACGGCTACGCCACCGGAATCTTCGGGAAGTGGCACCTCGGGTACGAGAAGCAGTACAACCCGACGCACCACGGGTTCGACGTGTTCCGCGGGTACGTCAGCGGGAACGTCGATTACTTTTCCCACGTGGACGGAGCGGGCTTTGCCGACTGGTGGGACGGCACCGAGTTGGCGGACGAGCCGGGCTACACCACGCACCTGATTACCCGCCACGCGATCGAGTTTATTGAGGCGAACAAGGACCGGCCGTTTTTCCTCTACGTGCCGTTCGAGGCCGTTCATGCGCCGTACCAGGGGCCGAACGACAAGGCTTTGCGCCGGGTCGGCGAGAAGGAGCAGGCGGCGCGGGGGAACGTCGAAACCGCCTACCGCGAGATGGACCAGGAGATGGACAAGGGCATCGGCGAGATCGTCGCCGCGCTCGACCGGCTTCACCTGGCCGAGAACACGCTGGTGATTTTCACGTCCGACAACGGCGGCGTGAAAAACGAATACAACATTCCCCTTCGCGGCACCAAGGGCACGCTCTGGGAAGGCGGCCACCGCGAGCCCGCCGCCTTCGTCTGGCCCGGCCGCATCAAGCCCGGGCAGAGCACCGCCCAGACCGCCCTGACCATGGACCTGCTGCCCACCCTCTGCGAGCTCGCCGGCGCCTCAACCCCTACCGACCGCAAAATCGACGGGGTCAGCCTCGTGCCGGTCCTCATGAACAACCGGCCCCTGCCGCAGCGTACGGTATTCTGGGAATATGCCAGGCAGCGGGCCGCGCGGCAGGGGCCCTGGAAACTGCTCCTGAATGAAACGCAGCCCGGCGGCAAGGGTAAAAAGATACGCGGCACCGTGCCGCCGGTGGAACTGTTCAACCTCGACGATGACCTTTCGGAAACAAAGAACCTAGCCGACCAACACCCCGATCGCGTCGCCGCCATGCGGCAGGCGGTCGAGGATTGGGAAAAGGACGTTTCGACCGGCGCGACACATCAGCCGGAGAAGTAATAGGCATGACACTGACTCGGACCTGCCGCTGGTGCTCGACGGTGATCGCGGTGGCGATGTCGGCCGGCGTATTTGCCGCGGATCGGGTGGAGTTCGACCGGGACGTTCGTCCCTTCCTCTCCGACACCTGCTTTAAATGCCACGGCCCCGACGCCGCCAAGCGCAAGGCGGACCTTCGCCTGGACCTTCCGGAAGGCGCGACCGCGGCCCGCGAGCACGGCACGCCGATCGTCGCCGGCCACCCGGAGAAGAGCGACGCCTACCGCCGCCTGACCAGCACCGACGCCGAAGAGCGGATGCCGCCGCCCAAGTCCGGGCTGAAGCTTACGGGGGAACAGGTCGAAATCTTCCGCCGGTGGATCGAGCAGGGGGCGAAGTACGAGAAGCACTGGTCGCTGGTCGCGCCGAGGCGGCCTCCGCTGCCGGGCGTTCGCGACGCGAAGTGGCCGCGCAACGGGATTGACTACTTCATCCTGGAGCGCCTTGAGCGGGAAGGGCTGCACCCCGCGTCCGAGGCGTCGAAGGAAGTGCTGATCCGGCGGGCGACGCTGGACCTCACGGGACTGCCGCCGACGCCGGGCGAGGTGGACGCGTTCCTCGCCGACACGTCGCCGGACGCGTACGAGAAGGTGGTTGACCGCCTGCTCGCCTCGCCGCACTACGGCGAGCGCATGGCGGGCCCGTGGCTGGACGCCGCGCGCTACGCCGACACGTCCGGGTACCAGGCGGACTGGGAGCGGCTGATGTGGCCGTGGCGCGACTGGGTGATCGACGCTTTTAATTCCAACAAGCCGTTCGACCAGTTCACGATCGAGCAGATCGCCGGCGACATGCTGCCGAACGCGACGCTGGACCAGATCCTCGCCACCGGGTTCAATCGCAATCACCGTATTAACGACGAAGGCGGCATCATCCCCGAGGAGTACGCCGTCGAGTACGTCGTGGACCGCGTGGACACCACGTCCACCGTTTTCCTGGGGCTGACCGTGCAGTGCGCCCGCTGCCATGACCACAAGTACGACCCGATCACGCAGAAGGAGTTCTACCGGCTTTACGCGTTGTTCAATAACGTGCCGGAGAAGGGGCAGGACGGGCGGCCGGGTTACGCGGTCCCGTTCGTGCGCATCCCGCCGCCGGAGAATCGGGACGAGGTCGCGGCGCTCGTCCACCGGCAGGCGGAACTGCAAAGGCAGTACGAGGCCGAAACGCCGCAGTCCCTTGCGCGGCGCTACGCGTGGGAGCAGTCCGCGGCGGCGCAACTGAAATCGTCCCAACCGCTGGACCATTGGGTCCCGGTCAAGATCACGAAAGCCTCGGATACCAACGGTTCGACCCTCAAGGCCACCGGCAACGGCGTCATCGCCTCCGGCAAAATCCCCCCAAAGGCGGTGTACGAACTCGCGTTGGCCGCGAACGTCCCGACCCTCGCCGCCGTGCGCCTGGACGTGCTGCTCAACACGAGCCTGAACTTCGGCCCGGGGCGCGCCGACGGCAACTTCATCCTCACGGAGTTCGAGCTCGAAGCGAAACAACCCGGCGCGGCCGCGCCCCAGAGGCTGAAATTCAAATCGGCGTACGCCGACTACTCACAAAAGAATTATCCGCCGCGGGCGGCCATCGACGGCAACGCCAAAACCGGGTGGGCGGTTGACGGCGACACCTGGCGCGAAGAACACACCATCGTCTTCGTTCTGGATTCGCCGCTGCGAGTCGCGAAAGACGTCACCTTTACCGTCCGCCTCCGCCAGGAATCGGAGCGCAAGCAGCAGGTCATCGGGGATTTGAAGCTCTACGCCAGCGGCGACCCGCAGCCGCTCCTCCGCGGCCCCTCGAAGGAGGTCGTCGCCGCGCTCAAGACCATCGACGGCGACCCGGCGGCCTGCACGGACGCACAGACCGATGACCTGATTGCATACTTTCGCGAGATCGACCCCGCCCGGGCGGCGCTGCGCGATCAAATGGTGTCCGCGCGGCAGGAGATTCAGTTCCTGGGTAAGCAGGGCGTTCCGGTGATGGTGATGCAGGAAATGCCCAAGCCGCGGGATACTTACCTTCTTAAGCGCGGTCAATACGACCAGCCGGACAAGTCGCAGAAGCTCGCGCCCGGCCTGCCCGCCGCCCTCACGGACGGCGGCGCCGGCACCGTTCGGAATCGCCTCGACTTCGCCCGCTGGCTCGTCTCGCCGGACAACCCGCTCACCGCGCGGGTTGCGGTCAACCGCTTCTGGCAGATGTACTTCGGCACCGGGATCGTCAAGACCGGCGAGAACTTCGGCTCGCAGGGCGAGTGGCCGAGCCACCCGGAGCTGCTCGACTGGCTCGCGACCGAGTTCATGGCGCGCCGCTGGGACGTCAAGGCCATGCAGAAGCTCATCGTCACCAGCGCCACGTACCGGCAGTCTTCGCGCGCCGGCAGGCAACTCATCGACAGGGACCCCGAGAATCGCCTGCACGCCCGCGGCCCGCGCTTCCGGCTCGACGCGTTCGCGGTCCGCGACAACGCGCTGGCGATTGCCGGGCTGCTCGTCCCCGGGCTGCACGGCCCGCCGGTCAAGCCCTACCAGCCGCCGGGCCTGTGGGAAGAGCTTGCGTTCATGAACAAGACCACCGTGGACAGCTACGTCCAGGACCACGGCGAGAGCCTGTACCGGCGCAGCCTGTACACGTTCTGGAAGCGCTCGGCCCCGCCGCCGGCGATGATGAACTTCGACGCCGCCGGCCGGGAGATCTGCTCGGTCGGCGAGTCCCGGACCAACACGCCGCTTCAGGCGCTGACGTTGCTGAACGAGACCGCTTTCGTCGAAGCCGCCCGCCACATGGCCGCACGAATGATGCGCGAAGGCGGCGGCACGCCGGACGAGCGCCTCGCCTACGGCTTTCGCCTGGCGACGGCCCGGCGGCCGGGCGCGCGCGAGCTGAATTCATTGGCCGCCGGCTATCGGGATTACCTCGAGAAGTACCGGGCCGATGCGCAAGCCGCCAAGGCACTGCTGTCGGTCGGCGAATCTCCCCGCGATAAGTCCCTCGACCCCGCCGAGCACGCCGCCTACACCGCCGTCGCCAACGTCATCCTGAACCTCGACGAGACGGTCACGAAGGAATAGCGCCATGGACCCGATTCAACACCGCCGCGTCCTGCTCACGCGCCGCCACTTTCTCGGCCGGCTCTCGACCGGCATCGGCACCGCCGCCCTCGCCTCGCTGGTGCAGCCCCAGGCCTTCGCCGCGCCATCTTCGATCGTCAATTCCCGATCCTCCTTCCCGAATTTCCCCGCGCGGGCCAAGCGCGTCATCTACCTGTTTCAATCGGGCGGCCCCAGCCAGATGGACCTGTTCGACCCCAAGCCCCAATTGGCCGCTCTGTTCGACAAAGACCTTCCCGATTCCATCCGCATGGGCCAGCGCATCACCGGCATGACCAGCGGCCAGGCGCGCCTGCCCATCGCGCCGAGCATCTTCAAGTTTGCAAAACACGGCCAATCCGGCCAATCATTGAGTGAACTTCTCCCCTACACCGCGCAGGTCGCCGACGAGCTGTGCTTCATCAAGTCGATGCACACGGAGGCGATCAACCACGACCCGGCGGTCACGTTCTTCCAGACCGGGGACCAGCTCGCCGGCCGACCCTCCATTGGCTCCTGGATCAGCTACGGCCTCGGCAGCGAAAACAGCAACCTCCCCGCGTTCGTGGTGATGATCTCCATCGGCACCGGCAACCCCAACGACCAGCCGCTGTACGACCGCCTTTGGGGCAGCGGCTTCCTGCCCAGCAAGCACCAGGGGGTCAAGCTCCGCGGTCAGGGCGACCCCGTCCTCTACCTCTCCAACCCGCCGGGGATGGATTCGTCCGTCCGCCGCCGCACGCTCGACCAGCTCGCGGAACTGAACCACATCAACGCCGAGAAGTTCGCCGACCCCGAGATCGATACGCGCATCACCCAATACGAGATGGCGTTCCGCATGCAGGCCTCGGTCCCGCAGCTCACGGACATTTCCGACGAGCCTTCGCACGTGCTGGAGATGTACGGCCCGGACGTGCACAAGCGCGGCTCCTACGCCGCCAACTGCCTCCTCGCCCGGCGCCTGGCCGAGCGCGGGGTGCGCTTCATCCAGCTCTTCCACCGCGGCTGGGACCAGCACAACAACCTCCCCCGCGCCATCCGCGGGCAGTGCCGCGACACCGACCAGCCCACCGCCGCCCTGGTCACCGACCTCAAACGCCGCGGGCTGCTGGATGACACGCTGGTCGTCTGGGGCGGTGAGTTCGGCCGAACCACCTATTGCCAGGGCAAGCTGACGAAGGAAAACTACGGCCGCGACCACCACCCCCGTTGCTTCACCGTGTGGCTCGCCGGCGCCGGCATCAAGCCGGGCACCAGCTACGGCGCGACCGACGAACACTGCTACAACATCACCGAGAACCCGGTCCACGTGCACGACCTGCACGCCACCATCCTTCAGCAATTGGGCGTGGACCACACGAAGCTGACGTACAAGTTCCAGGGGCGGCACTTCCGGCTGACGGACGTCGCCGGGAACGTGGTGAAGGACATTCTCGCCTGACGCTTATCTGGGCGCGCTACCTGATGTCTGGCGCGAGGTCCGGCACTTGAAATGGGAGTAAAATATCCTATTATATTGGACGGCCAATTTTTCCGGAGAGGTTGCGATGAAATTCATGCTGTGGACCGGCGTATTGGGGTTGGCGGTGGGGGTGGCGGGGAGCTGCCTGGGGCAGGTGGTCGGGAAGGTGGTGTTGGAGGGGACGCCGCCGGCGGCGCGGGCGATTGCGGTGACGCCGGATTGTGAGGCGGCGCATCAGGGGCAGATGCCCAAAGATGAGATGGTGGTTGTGGGGAAGGGCGGGGAGTTGAAGAACGTTGTCGTGTCGATCAAAGACGCGCCGCCGAGCGAGTCGAAGGCGCCTTCGGAGCCGGCGGTGATTGACCAGAAGGGGTGCGCGTACACGCCGCACGTGACCGCGGTGCGCGTGGGGCAGAAGGTGATCGTCAAGAACAGCGACGCGCTGCTGCACAACGTGCACGGGTTTCCGGAGGACAACGCGGGGTTCAACTTCGCGGAGATCTCGAAGGACCCCGGCCGGCCGATCCCGGCGATCAAGGTGCCGGAGATCTTCCGGATCAAGTGCGACGTCCACCCGTGGATGGGGGCGTGGGTCGCGGCGTTCGATCACCCGTATTTCGCGTTGACTGGTGAGGACGGGACGTTCTCGATCAAGGGGCTGCCGGACGGGGAGTACAACGCGCAGGCGTGGCAGGAGCGGTTCGGGACCGTAGACGGGAAGGTGGCCGTGAAGGACGGGAAGGGGACCGTCAACTTCAAGTTCAACGTGGAGGAGAGCAAATAGCCCTACGCTCGTGGGATCACTGGTTGTTGGTGTAAACGATGACGCCGCTGGCTTCGCGCCAGTTGTCGAGGTTGATGCGCTGGAAGGGCTCGGTGGACTTGAGCTCGACGTGGCCGTCGAAGAAGCACATGTTGGAGTAGGCGTCGAGGCCGTCGCCGGACTTTTGGCCGTGTCGGCCGGCGAGGCGGACGAGCATCAGGCTACGGCCCTTGACGGTGTTGACGGTCTGGTCCACCCAGTTGGGGTCGGCGGCTTCGACGAGCATCACCAGCATCGAGGCCTTCTTCACCATCGAGATGTTGCGCTGGAAGCGCGGGTCCTTGATGTCGGCGTTGGTGGCGGTGCTGATGAAGTCCATGAAGGGGCAGACGCGGCGGGTGCCGGAGGCCATGGGGTCGTTGTTCGCGCTGCTGTTGGTGCGGGCATTGAGCTGGTACCAGGAGGCGACGGCGTAGGGGGCCTGGCCGTCCTTGCGGGGGTTGGCGATGGAGCCGATGAACCAGGCGTTGTTGGGGAAGTTGGTGGGCCAGTTGGGACTGGCGGAGGTGCTGGTGCCGCCGAGGTCGTCGAGGCCTTCGGGGCAACGGAAGACGCTGTCCCTGGGGATGATGCGGTCGGCGGTGTTGGTGGTGTAGGAGTTGGGGGCGTTGATGTACTTCTGGTGGACGAGTTCCGACGGCCAGACCCAGCCGTCGGGGTAGAAGGTCTGGGTGGTGCCCTTGGTGATCTGGGCGGGCATGAGGCGGCCTTTGTTGTCACGCGTGTACATCAGGACGGCGGCGCCGATCTGGCGCATGTTGCTGGCGCACTTGACGGTGGCGGCGGCGCGGCGGGCCTTGTTCAGCGTTGGGAGGAGGATCGAAATGAGCAACGCGATGATGCCGATGACGACCAGCAGCTCCACCAGCGTGAAGGCGGTAAAGGCGCGAAGATTTCGGCGGGGGGGCTCGGGTAACATTGACAACACTCCTTTTGGATCCTTCTGGATCGCCCCAATCAGCCTGTTGGAAACGGTGAATCTACGGGAATAGTACGTCGGGGGTTCGGTTTTATTCCCGCTCGGGAGGCTTTATCGGTTCATTGTTGCTGGGCGGACAAGAACTTGGCGACGGCGTCGTCGATCGAGGTCTTGAGGGTGTCGTTGTCATCCTTGAAGCCGTTGCGGCGGTTGTTGAGGAGGACGGCGACGTTCGTGCCGTTGGGGAGTTGCTGGACCATGGCGGTGGTGCCGGGGAGGGAGCCGAAGAAGAGCCAGGATTGGCCGCGGGCGCCGGGCTTGCGCGGCTGGCCACTGATCCAGTAATTCTCGAGGAACTGGCAGAGGGCGGGGGCGGAGGCGATCAGGCCGCCGTGGGCGTCCATCACGTCCAGGTCGAAGGCTTCGTCGGGGACGGGGTAGAAGGATTCGCGGGGGTCGCGCTGTTTGGAAGAGTTGTGGCCGAGGGTGATGTCCTTGATCTCGGCGGGGTCGAGAACGAGCTGGCGGACGGCCTCGATGTAGGGCTTATCGGTGACCTTCTCGATGACCCGGCCGAGGACGCAGTAGCCGAAGTTGGAGTAGGCGCTGCGCTCGCCGGGCTGGAAATCGAGGGGTTTGGCGAGCATCCAGCGGACCACGTCGGCCGGGCAGGCGGGGGTGCGGAGGCGGAGGTCCTGTTGGACCTGCCGGACCTTAAACATGGGGTCGAAGGACTGGTCGCGGTCCCAGCCGCCTTTGTGGGCGAGGAGCTGTTCGATGGTGATGTCGTTCAGGCGGGGGTCTCCTGGCTTGGCGGTGGTGGATTGGAGAGCCAGGAGCGGGAAAGCCTTGGTGTCGGGGGTGAGCTTGCCGCCGCGGATGAGGGTGCGGATGGCGGCGGCGGTGACGGACTTGGAGCAACTGGCACTGCGCATGAGGGTGTCGGGCCGGGTAGGCTTGCGATGGGCGGCATCCATCCAGCCGTAGCCTCGGGAGAACAGGAGCTTGCCGCCGCGGGAGACGGCGGCGGTGGCGGATTGGGCGTGGACCGTGTCCATGAACTGCTGGACGGCCTGGTCGATTGAGTCGTCGCCGGGTGCAACGGGTCCGGTGACGGGGCGGGGCTGCGCGAGGTTCGCCGTGGCAGCCAGGAAGAACAGGAAGAAGAGGACGGCGAGGGCCGGTTTGAGTCGGGGCATGGATTACTCCGATCTGAGGGGCGGGCATTATAGCGGGCGCTAAGCCAAACCCTGAGATGTCGCAGAGGAAGTCGTGGCACGCGACGAATCGACGGGAGGGGGAATGGAAGGCGCGCGTCAAACGTTCTCTGGATTACCAGACGGGGCCGGGTTGTCCGCTGTACGCGTTGCGTTTCGCCCGGCTTCGCGCGCGGCATATAATTTGCCGATGGAGGTCTGAATGGGCCGATTGACTCGCCGGGCGGTGGTATCATAATCACGCAGGGTTGATGGCCGCTCGGCTTCGGCCCCGGAAGACAACAAAGTGGCGGCACTTCGCGGCCTTGGCGGCGCGACGGAGCCGCTCGGAAAGGCGGCATAGCCATGGCCGGTCCGCAGTCCCTCACCCCGCAGCCGGTTTTCCCGTCCCGACCCCGCCGACGTTTCACGCTGGAGTTGGCCAACCGCTCGCTCCCCCTGGTGAAGCGGATCGTGGCGGATATCGTCCAGACGCACACGCACGTGGTGCAGATCCAGCGGCGGCTGGAGGGCGGCACGTCCGGTAAGGCGCAGCAGCAGTTGCAGAAGGACCTGGAAGGGCTCATGACGCGGTTCAACGAGTTCTGCGAGGAACTTGGCGACGTAGGCTGCGAGCTGAAAGACCCCGCCGCCGGCCTGATCGACTGGGTCGGCCGGCACAAGGGCCGCGACGTGTACCTGTGCTGGAAGATGGGCGAAGGGCAAATCACGCACTGGCACGAATTGCAGGCGGGATTTGCCGGGAGGCAGCCGGTGTCCACACTGGAGGAAAAGGAGTAATCGGCGGTGAATTGCCAGGCAAACCGGCGTGATTCCGCGCCGGATGCCTTGGATCGATGCAAAATGAAAACGGGTGGCTTTCGGTCGAAAGCCACCCGTTCTGTTTTTCGGCGGACGCGCGGCGTCAGCTCATGCTGATCGCTTTGGTGGTGCAGGCGTCCTCGCAGGCGTTACAGTCGATGCAGTCTTCCTCGCTGACGCCGGCGAGGGAGGTGGAGTCGGCGACCTTGATGGCATCGGTGGGACAAACTTCTTCGCAGGACTTGCAGCCGCTGCACTTTTCGACATCAACGATGGCGGGCATATCCGGTTCCTTCGGTTACGTTTTGAACTTTCCCCGGCTCATTAAAGGATATATCGGTCCTTTTATAAGTCAAGTTGAATCGTAACCAGGTTTTTTCAGGAGGGGTGTCTAGACGGTGCGGGCGGTTCGGCCGGGGCCGCCGGGGGAGCGGTCTTCGGGGGCGGGGACGTCCCACTTGTCGGCCATCTGTTGGAACTTGCGCCAGACGGCTTCGGCCTGGGGGCCGCTGAATCGGGAGTGCATCTTCTCCTCGTCGCCGACGTAGAAAACGATGACTTCGGGGTCGCCTTCGGGGACGTCGCCGCGCTCGACGCGGGCGACGAGGTCGAGGTTGATGATCTCGCGGCCGATCTGGATGAAGTTTGGCATGGGATTACCGCGTGATGATGGTGTCCATTTTGATGACTTCGAGGTCCTTGCCTGTCACCCGGCGCAGGGTGTGGATGTCGTCGTCGTCCCAGCGGGGGTTTGGTGCGCCGCTAATGAACCAGTCGCCACCGTTGTCTGCAAGGATCATGCCGTATTTCTTAAGGCAGCGGAGGATCACCTGCGTGGATTGGGGGAACCTGGAGATGTCGTAATCGGCCTTTAGGCGGACGCGCATGCCCATGGGCGGGAGGTTGGGGTCGTTGTTGCGGCTGGCGAAGTGGGTGGCGGGGGGGACGTAGGCGTGGCGGGTCTTGGTGGCGGTGAAGCGGATGGCGTGGGGGATTTCCTTCTGGACGACGGTTTCGTCGTAGCGGACGAGGCCGGGGAAGATGGGGAGGCCGGCGGCGTCGGCGGAGGTCCAGCCGGCGGGGCGGGTGTGGTTTTTCTTGAGGTCCCAGAAGGCGCCGGAGCCGGCCTTCCAGCGCTGGCCGCCGTCGAGTGGGGAGGCGGCAAACAGCTCGTAGAGGACCCAGTTGTCGCGGTCGATGACGAGGACGTGGCGATCGCCGTCGGCCTTGGGGCCGCCCTCGATGGGGGCGTCGGGGGGGACGGGATAGCGGCCTTTGTCGCTCTCGTCGGGGTAATCGAAAACGATCGGCACCTTCGGCTGTGTGCCGGGGACGATGACGTACTGGATGCCGGCGGGTTGACCGTTCCAGATGGTGCCGAAGTCGGGGTGGAGGCCTTTGGCCGTGCCGATCGAGGCGATCAGGGCGGCGGAGTTGGGATCGACGGGGGACTTGGAAATGTCGGTATTCCAGGGGTTATCGGGGGGAAAGGGGCGCTTGCCGTTGAGGGAGGCGTTGGGGCCGAGGTCGGGGACGTTGGGCTCGGCGGAAGCGGCGGCGGCGAAGGCGAGGAGCAGGATCGCGAGTTTGATGCGGGCCATGGATGGACCTCCGGGTGAGCTTTTACCGAAAACAGGGGTTGGCTACAATCGGCCGCTTGGGCAGGAGTTCTTTATCGAGCGAGGCGTCGGCGGCACGCGTGGGGGTGGCGTGCGGGGTGGGGGCGTACCTGCTGTGGGGGCTGGGGCCTGTGTATTTCAAGCTGGTGAAATCGGTGCCGGCGGTGGTGGTGCTGGGGCATCGGATTGCGTGGTCGGTGCTGCTGCTGGGTGGGATCATGGCGTGGCAGGGGAGGTGGGCGGAGGCGGGGGCGGCGGTGCGGTCGCGGAGGAAGCTGGCGGCGCTGACTTCGGCGAGCGTG